>Ga0065714_10064608_pt1 | contig 29256 bp, 17 predicted proteins | sample MisRhiReplicate2_FD_59101 | JGI IMG/M metagenome (GOLD analysis project Ga0065714, IMG submission 59101) | Miscanthus rhizosphere microbial communities from Kellogg Biological Station, MSU, sample Rhizosphere Soil Replicate 2: eDNA_1 v2... | ecosystem: Host-associated > Plants > Roots >... | reverse complement strand
TAATTTTTTTTAAACGAAATATTGAATTTTAAGTTTCACTATGAAATTCTGCATTTTCTCAAATTCTGACATTACATAAAATAAAAAAATAAATAACTGAAAACAAGAATCTTATACTATAAATTTTGATCAACAAATGTATGAATCATTTAATGTAAATTTTTGTAACTTGTCTTCACTCATTATATAATCTCTTAAAGAGATTTTTTTTAACTGAAACAATATCTCCCACTTAAAGATCATGTCAGATACACTTGAAATCAATATCAATGAAAACTCCAGAGTTCCGAAATACAAACAGATTGTAGATTCTATTCTGAACGGAATTGACGGAGGACAAATTAAAATCGGAGAAAAAATTCCTTCCATCAACGAGCTTAGCGAATCGTGTTTTCTCTCGAGAGATACCGTGGAAAAAGCCTATAAAGAACTTCGTAAAAGGCAAATCATCGAATCGGTAAAGGGAAAAGGATATTACATTTCGCGTATTAATAAGAATGATATCATTAATATTTTCTTTCTGATTAACAAGCCGAGTACCTATAAAATGATGATTTATAATTATTTCGTCAATGCAATCGGTACCAAAGGCAATGTTGAGATGTATATTTACCATTGTGATGAAACGCTTTTCATTAATTCGTTAAAAAAGAATCTGGGAGGATTTGATTACTATGTTATCATGCCGCATTTTCGTGACGAACAGTCTAAACATACGAGTTCTACACAGGAAGTTTTAGACATGATCGAACAGATTCCCAAAAACAAACTGTTGTTGCTAGACAATACCAAGCCTAATATTTCAGGAGAATACGGTTCAATTTTTCAGGATTTTGAGCATGATATTTATAATGCCTTAGAAGAAGGTTTAGAGAAAATAAAGAAATACGAAAAGATTATTTTGGTTTATCCTGATAAATCAATTCATCCCTACCCTTTCCGTATTGTGCGTGGTTTTGAGAAGTTTTGCAATGATTTTAAACTAGATTATGAGATTCTCGACGAAATTTATCCCGACATGGAATTACAGGATAAAGATATTTTCATCACCATTCGAGAACGTGATCTGGTGAATTTGGTAAAGCAGATCAGACAAAAAAATCTGGAATTAGGGAAAGACATTGGAATTATTTCTTACAACGAAACGCCACTAAAAGAATTGCTTGGAATTACGGTAATTACAACGGATTTTAAAGCAATGGGGGAATCTGCCGCCTACATGATTTTAAAAAATAAAAAGGAATCGGTGAATAATGTTTTTAAATTTATTCAAAGAGAATCATTATAGATGATGGTTGATGTTGGATGATTGATGTTGGATGTTGGATGAAAATTATATGAATATCAGTTTTTAATCATAACGCTAAAATTAGCAGTCATTTTGTCATTCCGCAGGAATCTCAACATACTAAAAATAAAACAGTTTAGATTCCTACGGAATGACAAACAAATCGTTAAAAAATAAGATCCTAATAATTATTGGAATCACCTTGAATTTTAAAAAAAATCTAAATTATAATGATTAAAAAAATAATTTTTACCCTAAGTTTCTTAGTGACAATCACTGTTTTCGCGCAGAAAAAAAACGATAAAGATGCTGTAACTGATGTTGCAGAAAAGCTAAGATTAGCCATGACGAGCGGCGACAAATCATCATTAGAATCTTTAATTTTACCGGAATTAACGTATGGGCATTCGGGAGGTCACATTGATGACGCAACGGAATTTGTTGACAAATTGGTTAGCAAAAAATCAGATTTTGTAACTATTGATATTACCAATCAAAACGTGAATATCGTTGGAAATACCGCAATTGTTCGTCACCACTTTTATGCCACCACTGCTGATTTTGGAAAAGCTCCGGGTGATGTAACTTTGGAAATATTATTGGTTTGGGTAAAAGTCAAGAACGACTGGAAACTATTAGCCAGGCAAGCCGTAAAATCTGAAAAGAAGAAATAAATGATCAAGATTTTGATAAATAAAAATTCGCAAATTTAGGTTTGCGAATTTTTAATTTATAAAAAAAGTGAATTTCACAAGTGTCATTCTGAAAGGTAGTATAATGAAGAATCTCTTTTTAATTTAATAATAGATTCTTCCTTCGTCAGAACGACAAACTGATTAGATATTTAACTTTTAAGAAGTTTTATTTTACTCTAAAATTTTGTAAATCCTCCGGTGTATCACAGCAAACCTGCTCCATCACCTGTCTGAACTGCATTTTAAGCATTTCAATGACATGATCACCACCTTTTTCACCTAAAGCTCCAACTGCATACATAAACGTCCTTCCCATAAAGGCAAATTCAGCGCCACAGCTTAAAGCACGGGCAACATCCGGACCGGTTCTTACACCACTGTCCATCATTATTTTGATCTGATCTTTATATTTTTCGCTGATTTCTTTGACTACGGCAATCGTAGATTCTCCTGCGTCTAATTGTCTTCCACCATGATTGGAAATGATCATTCCATCGAAACCTAAACGAACGGCTTCTGCAGCATCTTCGTCTGAAGCAACACCTTTAATAACCAATTTTCCTTTCCATTTATCACGAATTGCTTTTATTCTGTCTGAATTTAATCTACCTGAAAAAGTAGAATTCATGAATTGCCCTAACTGTTTCACACCCATATTTTTATCCATGTATTTTTCCATGGTTTTAAAACTAGGAACTCCATGTTTGAGTATTTCCAAACACCATTCCGGTCTTGCTAAAGCTTGGGAAATATTTCTGAAATTCAATTGAGGAGGCATTGCCAAACCATTTCTGATTTCTTTTGCTCTATATCCAAAAGTAGGAACATCTGCCAAAACTACGAGTACATCGTATCCGGAAACTTCACAACGATCAAGAATATCGTCCCGCAACCATTCTTCTCTTGGATGATATAATTGATACCAGGCTTTTCCTTCCGTTAGTTCGGCAATTCTTTCAATACTGCTGGTCGTAACTGTACTTAAAATAAATGGAATATTGTGTTTAAAGGCTGCTTTCGCTAAAATTTCGGGAGCATTTGGCCACATCAATCCCTGTAAACCAACCGGAGAAATTCCGAATGGTGCAGAATATTTTACCCCAAATAATTCAGTTTCCATATTGGCTTCCGCATACTTATTGTTAAGGTATTGCGGACGAAGCAGAACTTCTCTCAGTTCGCTTGTATTTCTGTCTCTGTTGATGTTTTCATTACAACCGCCATCCAGATATTCGAAAGCGAAACGGGGCATCTTTTTCTTGGCTCTTTCGATCAACAATTCAAGCGAAGCATAACGGGTATCAAATGGAAATGCCATGATTTATAAATTAAGAATTAAAGGTTGAAGCACTTTCATCTGATAATGCTGCTGTAAAAAAGTTTCGTCTATTTTTTTGTTGGAAATAACCATCGAAGCTCCCAATGCAGAACCCAACGGAGAATGTGTAGACATCACATTGTAATGCTGAAAGTGGTGAGACATCAGCTTCATAAATACGTCATTGTCTGTAAATCCACCATCGATATAAATGTTTTCAATTTCTGAATTTCCGATTGCATTTGTAATGGTATGAATTTGTAAATCCATCAATTCTATCATTAACTGATGATACGCTTCTTCAAAAGTTGCGAATGAATTTAAATCTGTTGCAGTAATCATTTTTCGTTTCAAAATAATTCCTTCAAAACGAAAATAGATATTTTTATTTTTCATTAAACGCAGATACAAATCTTGATCAAATTGCACTTCTCTATGGAAACCGTATTCTTTTCCATAGTAAGTACACAATTTTTCAACCTGAATCTTGTATTCATTTCCCATGAAAAAACGGGATGCTTTTACTCGCTTTCCATCGATACGCATATAATTCAGGCAATTGTTTTCTATATCTTCATCCGTCAGACTTTCATCATTAAAAGGATTTAAAGAAATACTCCATGTTCCAGTTGAAAGTAATAAAAACGGTTCTTTTTTACTTAAAATATAGGGTAATAACGCTGAAGAACTGTCATGAATTCCAACGCCGATTTTAATTTTTTTGTTTCTGTATGAAGTGTTGATACTCGCAGAAGTAGGTACAATCGCTCCTAATAAAGCATCGATTTCCTCTTCATAAACCCAGTCGTGATAATCTGCTTTGTCATAATCCCATAAATTGGTGTGACAGCCGATCGAAGTAAATTCCGAAACGCAGATTCCTGTAAACAAATACGACAAATACTGAGGTAAGTGAAGGCTGTAACGGATTTTTTTGAACGTTTCAGGGTGTTTATATTTTAACCAGAATAATTGCAGTCCTGAATTCAACATTCCCGATTGAGGTGATGCTGTTTCGCGGGCAATTTTCAGTTTATCGCCATGTTTTTCGTAAAATAAATCAAGAATTTCCTGATCCATGGGTTTGGTATAATTGTACAAAGGCGTCAGAACATTTCCTCTCTGATCGAGATGTACAAAACTCGCCCCATAAGTAGAAAAATTGATTGCTTTTACCTCGTATTTTTCATTGTCAAGAATGGCATTAAAATTATCTTTTATCCAATTTTGCAGGGCTGCAAGATCTTCTGTAGGATAACCATCTTCATCAGTTGTGAGCGGTAATTCTGTATATTCACGAACGACTTCTTTATAATTTTTATCAAATAAAAAGAACTTTTTATTGGTTTTTCCAATATCAAATACTATGGTTACCTTCTTTTTTTCGGACATTCTTGTAATGAATTAAATTGAGTTTTATAAAATAAAAATAATTCTTTTTAATCTAGTTTTTGTCTTTGTAAGCTTTATTTTTAAACGCAAAATCCGCAAAGATTTTTTTTTACTACTATATGTTTTAAGTTCGCAAAGGCGTTTCACTCAGCAAAGAACACAAATAATAATCATGTTTATCAGGTCTTCATCTAAATATTATTTTTAAAACCATTAAGGAGTGTTCAGATCGTAAGATGCGATAAGAAAAAATCCACTAATTTCTTAAAGCAGCAATGCCTAGAACCCTACTCATCTAAACACTTTCAACCTTAATGATAAAAATATAAGGATACATATAATAAAAACTTTCGATTGCACTCAAAAGTTGAAATTATCAAATTTAAATAGGATTTTATAATCCGGTTGCTTTTACATTTAAACCTCTTTCGGAAATCAAACTTTCTCTTACTTTCAGATTTCTATAAGCTGCGATTGGGTCTAATGCTGCACCCGTCTGTAATCTTGCAGCCTTTAATAACGGGCGAACATCTGTTCTGTACGCATTCTGCAAAATATCCTGCGCACCAACGACATCATTGTTTAATTGTGCTGTTTTTAATGCTTTCTGATCAACCAAAAGTGCCTGAGCATACGCAATTAGAATAGCATCCAAAGACTGTAATAAATCTTCCAACGGATCTTTGATATTGTGACTTGCATCGATCATCCAAGCCGGATAAGGGTTGTTAGGATTATTTTCCATTCCGTACACCAATTCATTGAAAATCAAGAATAAAGCATAAGGTTTGATTGAGCCAACCGTCAAATCATCATCTCCATATTTACTGTCATTAAAGTGGAAACCACCTAATTTCCCTTTATACATCAATGTTGCAACGATTTGTTCGATATTGGTATTCGGTAAATGATGTCCTAAATCCACTAAAGTGTAAGCTCTCTCTCCACAAGCATTTGCCAACATGAATGAAGTTCCCCAATCCTGGATTGTTGTAGAATAGAAATTCGGTTCGTAAGGTTTATATTCAATGAAAAGTTTCCAGTCTTCAGGCATTCCTGCATAGATTTCTTTTAAGCTTTTTTCAGTATTTGATAAAGCCGTCTGGAAATTCAATTGTCCGGGAAAGCTTGCTCCATCAGCCAACCAAACGGTTAAGCTTTTTGAACCTAATTCTTTTCCGATTTTAATCACTTCTTTGTTGTGTTCAACAGCGTAAGCTCTTGAATCTTCATTCACAGCGTTCAAAGAACCAAATTTGTAAGATGCTTTTGCTCCCGGCTGATCCTGAAATGTGTTGGAATTCATGGCATCAAAAATAAGTCCGTGTGACACCGCTTTTTCTTTAATTGCTTTCACATCACTCGGAATATCCCAAGGAATATGCAATGAAACCGCTCCCGCAGAATGCGTTAATGCATGAAGCAATCCAACGTCATCTAATTTTTGTTCTAAAGAAGAAGGTTCGCCACCATAAGAAAATCTTCCGAAACGGGTTCCTCCTGCTCCTAAAGCCCAACTTGGAATTGCCACCTGGAAATCGGCAATTTTGTTCACAATTTCAGCAACATCTGCTCCTGATTTTGTTAATTTATTTTGTAGAAAATCAAAGTCTGAATTAAAGTTTTCAACTTCGTTTTTATTAATTTGTTCAATGATATCTTTTCCTATAATCATATTTTGATTTTTGTTAACCTTGTCAAGGTTTTGAACCCTGACAAGGTTGATTGATTGCCTAAAATTAGTTTTAAATATTTAATTCATCCCTTATCTTGCTTTCGAATCTTCGCAGCCCGACCTGAGTGGAGCTCTTTTTGTGAGGAGGTACGACGAGCAAAAAAGCGGGAACGGAGGGCGGATTAAGCTGCCCAAACAAAAAATATTTATCAATAATTATCTTGGAAACGCATTTGCCATTCCTCCGTCTACATTGATGATGTTTCCTGTACTTTTATCTAAAATAGCAACGCAGGCAAAAACTCCGTTGGCGATGTCTTCAGGAAGAATAATTTCGTTTAATAAATTTCTTTTTGCATAAAATGCCGGCAATTCTTCTACAGAAATTCCGTTTGCTTTTGCACGACCTTCTGCCCAAGAACCTTCCCAGATTTTGCTTCCAACGATAACTCCGTCAGGATTTACTACATTAACACGGATTTTATCTGAAGCCAATTCAGCCGCCAATAATCTTGTCATGTGCTGTTGAGCTGCTTTTGCTGTTCCGTAGGCAACGTTATTTGGTCCGGCAACTAAGCCGTTTTTACTTGCAATATTTACTATATCTCCCCCTAAATCCTGCTTTTTCATGATTTCCACTCCATTTTTCGCCATCAAAAACTGACCTTTTACCAAGACATTTTCTAATAGATCCCAGTCTTTTGTTGTTGTATCTTCCAAAGATTTAGAAATTGCTAAACCTGCTGAGTGGACAATAATATCTACTCCACCAAATGCTAAAACAGTTTCTTTGAAAGCATTTGCAATCGCCTCTTCATTAGTGACATCACAAGTAACCGCTACAGCCTGATCTTTGTTGTATTTTGCAGTAACAGATTCTACTGCTTCCTGATTCAAATCTGTGAAAACAACAACTGCTCCTTCCTGAACCATTTTGTCAGCGATAGCCTGTCCGATTCCACCTCCTGCGCCGGTTACGATCGCAACTTTTCTTGAAAGTGGTTTTTCTTTAGGCATTCTTTGAAGTTTAGCTTCTTCAAGCAACCAATATTCAATGTCGAATGCTTCTTGTCTTGGTAATGAAGTGTATTCAGAAATAGCTTCTGCTCCACGCATTACATTGATTGCATTTACATAAAATTCGCTAGCAACACGAGTCGTTTGCTTATCTTTTGAGAAACTGAACATTCCAACGCCCGGATAAATGATGATCACAGGGTTCGGATCACGCATTGCAGGACTGTTTGGATGCTTACAAGTTTCGTAATATTCTTTATACTCTTGTCTGTATTGTTCAAAAAGAGGATTTAATTTCTCTAAAATAGCTTTAGAATCGCTTAAATCTTCATTTTTATCTAAAGTTAAAACTAGTGGTTGAATCTTTGTTCTTAAGAAGTGATCCGGGCAAGAAGTTCCAAGTGGAGCCAAACGCTCAAGATCATTACTGTTGATGTATTCTAAAACGACATCACTGTCAGTAAAATGACCAACCATTCTATTCTCAGAAGAAGCTAAACCTCTCAACAAAGGCATCAATTGTGCTGCTTTATTTTTACGCTCGTCAGCAGGAAGAGATTCAACTTTCTGACCTCCAAAAACCTGTGCGTTTTCTTCAATTTTTTTAGCAATATATTCAGAGGCCATTTCGATAACTTCCAAACTGTTGATGTAACATTCGTAAGAAGTGTCTCCCCAAGTGAATAATCCATGACTTCCTAAGACGATTCCACGAATTCCGGGATTTTCAGCCAAACATCTTTCCAACTGTAATCCTAAATCAAAACCAGGACGTTGCCAAGGAACCCACCCCATTGTATCTCCCCAGATTTCTTTGGTAATCGCTTCGCTGTCTTTCGCTGCTGCAACAGCAATTAAAGCATCCGGATGAAGGTGATCAATATGTTTGAATGGAAGTAAACCGTGAAGAGGCGTATCAATAGAAGGAGCTTTGCTATCTAAGTCAAAAATACAGTGATTGAACAAGCCAACCATTCTGTCTTCATCTGCCAAACCCTGATAAACATTTTTTAAGTTTCTTAATCTTTCTGTATATAATCCGGCGATTCCTTTTCTTGTTAAAGTTCCGATGTCTCCACCTGAACCTTTCACCCACATTACTTCAACTTCTTCGTTGGTTAATGGATCTTTTTCAAGTGTTTTGCAACTGGTATTACCTCCCCCATAATTGGTAATTCTAAGATCTGCTCCTAATATGTTTGAACGGTATAAAAATAAAGCAACCTGATCATCTCCTAAAGAAGCCGCTTTGCTTTCATCCCATAAATAATCTACGTATTTGAATGTTTTTACGTTTTCCATTTGTTTTCTTTTTGTTTCTGAATTTTAACCCAAATTTAGACTGTAGTAATTTTTACAGCATCCCGTACTATACTGCTGAACCGATTATTTAAAGATAAATTAACAATGATATTTATCACGTTTCGGCTCAGCTGTACGGTAATTTTAATTAGGTTAAAAATGAATTAATATTTTGATGTGGTGTTTGTTATTGATTAGTATCCAGGAAGCTGAGTCAAATTCGGGTTATCGACCAATGGATGACCTGCAGAAGCTGCCGCAAAAGGAAGTAATTCTGTTTTATTGGCTTGGAAACCATAGAATAGACCATCTCCTCCACCTTCTATCCAGTTTGGATAGACTCCTCCGTTCTCAAATGATCCGGTTGGTTTTGTATAAATGATATTTCCAATCTGAAGTGCATTAAATCCTTCAACAAATCCTACAGCTTTTCTTGCATTACCATTAAATGTACTTGTATAAGCCTGGAACATATTCACAGGATACCATTTGTCATCAGTGGTTGAAGTTTGCCCATTTGCTGCTGCTATATTTTTCAAAGTTACCTGATAGGCTGCATAACCACTTGAGTTTGTAGGAACTGCCTGAACAGCTGCAATTTGTGTAGGATTTGTTAAGTCTATATAAGTCACTGCCAAGAACGGATCTCCGTAAACCTGTGCATTTTTGTGAAATTTGTAAAGACGATAAATTGGTGTATTTGCAAACTGACCTGTACGGTTTGACAAGTTTTTCATTGCCTGTTTAGTTGCATCAATTTCACTAGCAATACGATTCATTCTGATCAAATCAGTACGAAGCATAAATTCGTCTGAAAATTCCCACTTACGCTCCTGAACAATAGCAGATTCGAAAGCCTGCTGACCGCTTGGAATTGTCATGGAACCAATTCCCGCACGGTTTCTCACCTGCTGTAATGCAGCAATACCCGAAGCAGTGGGTCCTCCATTTAAATAATTTTGTGTTTCTGCATACATCAATAATACATCAGCATATCTGATAATAGGAATATTCAGATTACGTGCATCTGCAGCCTGTGGCTCCACACACCAACTGATTCTGAATTTACCCGGCATAATACAAGAATATGTAGTTCCTACATCTACCCATGTATCACTTGCATTACCGGTTTTTAAGAAGTAGATACTGTAAGAAGTAGTGGCAACATCTCTGCGTTTATCTGCCGGATCGAAAGACAGATAATAACTAGGTAATATGAACTGTAAAGCCTTACGAGAACCATAAGTGCCCCCTCTAGAACCCGGATGTGCATACACTCCAAAAGCAGAGTTTGTATTCGGTCCGTATTCAGCAATGTGCCAAAGCATCTCCTGATTTACAGTTGCAAAATTTCTTCTGTCGAAATTAAACCATAAAGCTTCAAAACCACTTTTTCCTCCCTGAGCCTGTACTAAACTATTGGTACCACCATTAATCACACTTGCCGCTGCAGCATCTGCAATCTGATACAATTGTTGTACTCTAGCGTTATCCGGACGACGAGACATTGTACCTGCAGATCCTGTATTAAGATCCCAACGAAGAGAATATCCTGCTGCATATAAAGCAATTCTTGCCAAAAGCGCATTAGTCGACTTTTTGTTTAATCTTTCCGGTGTTCCGTTAGAAGTCGGCATACTGTTAATAGATTCTTGTATATCACCAATAACCTTATCATAAATTACATCACGTGAAGTACGTTTGGGATAAAGCGTACTCGGATCATTTGGATCTGCTTCTTCTAAAGGTATCCAGATTGCAGGTACATCGCCGTAAACTCTTATTAAGTTATAATAACAAAATGCACGAATGGCTTTTGCTTCTGCTAATAATGCATCACGCTTTGCGCTGGCTGGCATATCTGGTAACCTATCGATTGCAATATTAGATCTTTCTATGACAGCATACATCGCAGCATAGATTCCTGTAACGGTATTTGGTGTTTTAGAATCATATTGATAATTACAGATATTGTATTTGGAATTATTGGTTGATCCGTCTTCTGAAGAATGCGTAACCGTATCTCCCGCTCCCAATTGGTAAAACATTTCAGTAGGAACAAGACCTCTGTAAAGACCCTGAACAAACGCATCTGCAGTTTCTATATTTGTAAATACCGATTCTGTATCAGATGAATTATATGCAGGTTGATTCAAAAATTCATCACTACAAGAATTGATACTGAGTCCACCGATCAAAATGGATGGAATTATTATTAATCTTTTTATGAAATTGTGTTTATTAACTATATTTTTCATGATTGAAACATTTAAATATTAAAAAGTAAGATTGATACCCAAAACATAACTTCTGGATCTTGGAAATGAAGAATTGTCATATCCCGGAGTAACGGTAACACCACTTGCCGCCGAAACTTCCGGATCAAATCCTGAATAACCTGTAATGGTCGCTACGTTATTAACAGTTGCATAAATACGTGCGTTACTCAATCTGACAGTACTCAAAAATTCCTTAGGAAAAGAATACCCCAAAGTTATCATAGAAATTCTTAAATATGAGCCGTCTTCTACATAATACGATGAAGGATAAGTTATATAGCTTGAGTTTGTAGTTCCTAAGCTCCAAAGCCTATCACTTTCATTAGGGTTAAGTTCTTTTAATCTCACCAAACTCGTTGCAGCCTGTCCTGTATTAGGATCAACCACATGATAATAGTTATCCCCGAATTCTGAAGGTACATTTTGGAATAAGGCATATGGACTCATACTATGCTTGGTCGCATTATAAACATCACCACCTACGCTGAATTTCATAAATACTGCAAGATCAAAACCTTTGTAAGAAAAATTATTACTCAATCCACCGATAAAATCTGGCGTACCGTTTCCTATTTTCACTAATTTTCTTGTAAATTGATCTCCTGCTTCATTATCCGCAGCAAATTTAATATCACCTGGTTTTGGAGTTCCTGAAGCTGGCTTCACAACCCCTGGTTTCAAAGTCAATGTTCCATTTGATGCCTGAGTAAAGTCATCAGTAGTATAAATTCCCTGATAAACATACCCATACATATCTCCTAATTCTTCTCCAACTGTAGCGTAATAGGTTACCATACCTGCTCTGTTACTACCTACACTGAAGTTTCTGAAGGTTCTTCCTTCATCCAGAGACAATACTTTTGACTTATTAAATCCTATATTCGCATCTGTAGACCATCTGAAGTTTTCAGATTTTAAATTGATTGAATTTAATGTGAATTCCATACCGGTATTTTTCATGGAACCTATGTTTTTATATGTGCTTGAATACCCAGTAGAAGCAGGAAGTACAGTTTGCAGCAACATCCCGGTTACGTTGTTGTTATACCATTCGGAGGTTAATTTAATTCTATTATTAAACAAAGCCAAATCTACTCCTAAGTTGGTAGATTTCATTTCCTCCCATTGCACCATACGATTGCCCAAAACACTGCTTGTTACTAAGGCTAAATTACCTACAGTATTACTCAAAGGATAATCGGTTCCTACCACGTTGGTTCTGAACACATTATTTGGGATGCTATTATTACCAACTATACCGTATTCAAATCTAAACTTCAGATCATTGATATAATTTTCAATTTTAGAATTTTTCCAGAAACCTTCTTCTGAAACTCTCCAGGCGGCAGCCACGGATGGAAATATACCCCATCTGTTTTCCGGACCAAATTTTGAAGATCCGTCACGACGAATTGTACCTGTTAGTAAATAACGATTATCATAATTATAGTTTACACGTGCAAAATATGAAAGTAAGCTGAGTGAAGATCTGTCTGCTTCTTTATCTGCAACTGTAGCATTTGATATATCATCTAAACCGTAATTTAAAATAGAAGGAAATTTTATCAGTCTCATGCTGTTACTTTCAGTTTCCTGATAGATAATTTCATTTCCTATTAATCCGGTCAGTTTATGTTTTTCACCTAAAGTCTTATTATAGGTTAAAGTATTAGTAATTTGATATCTATAAGCTTCAGAATTGCCGATGCTTCCATTAATTCCTGTATTTACAGGGTCTGTAAGAAATGCACGGGAATTTTTATCTGAAAATGAAGTAGACTTAGTGTTCGTCCAGTTATAAGATCCCGCAGTTCTGAATGTAAAATCCTTCAATAAATCAAATTCAAGACCTACGTTAGCCAAAAATGTTCTGGTTCTTCTGTTTGAAGTAGATGCCGCAGTTTCTATATACGGATTCTCTGTATCAAAACTTGAGTCTAACGAAGAATAATCCGGGAAAGTCTGAGTATTGAATAGCTCATCCTGTGTAAATAATGTTCCTCCTGTAATTGGCTGAAGAAGTATTTTTTTCATTCCTGAATATGCTCCACCACCGTTTGTAGAATTGGTAGTAAACATCGAACTGAAATCTAAACGAATTCCTTTATACAATTCTGAATTGATATTGGCACGTAATGAATTTCTGGTTTCACTGAAATTTTGTAATAAACCTTCCTGCCTGTTGTAATTATAACTGATGAATGCCTGCGTTTTGTCTGTACCTGCAGAAACATTTACATTGTGATTTTGTGTAATCCCTGTTCCGCCCAGCATTTTTTCCTGCCAGTCTAACGCAGATTCTGAGCCGTAGCGATTACTGATTCTATTAAAAGCACCGGTATAAAATCCCGGTGAATCTGTACCTAAGCCATTATCAAAAACATTGCTCCATGTGGTAGTTTTCCCCTGAAGCTGAGCCATCTCGTACTGATATTTTACATACTGCTCAGCGTTTGAAACCATATCCAGCTTCTTTGAAAGCATATCAAATGACATAAAAGAATTATATTGGATAGTTGTTCTACCCTTTTTCCCGGTTTTTGTTTTGATAACAATAATACCGTTGGAACCACGTGCACCATAGATGGCGATTGCAGAAGCTCCTTTTAATACATCAATGCTTTCAATATCGTTAGGATTGATAATATTCAAAGCATTATCCAGCTGGAAACCGTCAACAATATATAATGGTTCTGTTCCTTGAGTAATCGATGCACCACCACGAACGGTAACGTTTGCATTTGCTCCAGGCGCACCACCCGCCGTAACAATATTAAGACCTGCTGCTCTACCCTGCAAAGCCTGTAAAGCATTCATTGCCGGAGTAGCCGCAAGGTCTTTTGCAGATACTGATGATACAGATCCCGTAAGGTCAGATTTTTTTACTTTACCATAACCGATAACGACAACCTCTTCAATATCTTTAGTGTCTACTTTTGCAGTATCACTTACTGCTTGTTGCCCGAACACAAAGCCAGACGCAAGCAAAAATAGCGGTGCGATGAGCGGCTTAATATTCTTGTGTTTAATTATTAAAGACATATATTAATTTTTATTTACATTACTTATTTCTGTCACCAAAGTACACTGTTACAAAAGTTTTGGCATCCTGCCATATCCTGCATTATAAAATTCTTAATTTAACTTAAATATTTATAAATATTTGATATAAAATTTAAAAGTATTAATGATTCAGTTATAAAAAATTGAATAAAATTTGAAATCCATAAATAAATATTAGCAATATTAAAACCTTTTAAGCAAAATAATATTTACAAAAAATCATACAAAAAGCAAAGAAAAAGACACTGATCTTTATCAGTGCCTTGCAAAATTTAAACTATATTAAGTATGAATGAAATTTAATAAAAGCTTACAAAACTAAAATTCTTATCTTAAAGAATTCCCGTATCCTACAATTAAAATTGAAATAAATATTACAACCATTCCCGCTGCAATCGTTGTAATGGTTTTTTTGGAAACACCTTTCCATTCTTTGATGACGATGCCCCAAAGGTTGGCGATGAATATAATAAATGCCATGTGCAAAATCCATGAACTCGGTCCGTTCCCCATTTTACTTTCTCCCATACCGTAGAAAAAGAACTGTAAAAACCACATCGTTCCTGCCAATGCACAGAAAATGATGTTTTTTACAACAGGTACACTTTTTTTGGTGTAATCTGTATAAGATTTATTTTTAAAAGCTAGATAGAGACAACCGATCAGATTGACTGCCATTCCGCCCCAAAGAACGACAACATACGTTACATTATTCTGAAAAAGAAATTCTCCCTGATTCGGATTGGCAACCTTCCATGCTTCATTGGCCACGATTGCCATTGGTTTTCCTGCTTCTAAACCGAAATTGAAACAAGCACTCAAAACTCCTGATATAATAGAAACGATTAATCCTAATCCGAATTTGTATTCCGTTTTCACCTGTGTTCCATGAGGATCTATTGATTCGGTCTGAAGTTCTTTTTCCTTCATCATTCCCGCTTTTCCGCTGATGATAATTCCGATAACACAAACAAAAAGTCCAAGTAAAACAAATTGTCCCCAAGAACTTGACATCATCAAACCTATATTATCTTTTCCTGATTGAGGAGAAAATTCATAAAAAATAGAGGGAACCAATGATCCGAAAACCATACAAAGTCCCAAAATAATGCTACTTCCAAGCGCCACTCCCAAATATCGAACTCCCAAACCATAAGTAAAACCACCTATTCCCCACAAAGCACCAAACAAAAACGTCAGTCCCAATATAGAAGAACTTTCGTTCTGAATAATGTCCCAGAAATTAGGAATGGTAAGAAAAGCGGCAAGCGGCGGAACGATGATCCAAGAAAAAACACCTCCTATCAACCAATAAGTTTCCCACGACCATCCTTTTACTTTTTTATATGGTAAATAAAAACTTCCCGAAGAAAATCCTCCTAAGAAATGAAAAAAAACTCCTAATAATGCATTCATAATTTTATCGTCTTGCTTGAATTTGAAAATTACTGATATGGAAGCAACTAAGCATCTTGTAGTGTCATGCTTGTAAAATCCTCAAAGATATTGGCATTTTCATAATCTTTAAAATAAAAATTACCATTATATTTTATTTACCCACTTATGAATGATCACCCATCAATCCTAATTTCATTTAAAACAAAAAATCAGAGCATACACTCTGATTGATCCTTTCAATAAAATTCTTTCGGAAAGTCCATTCCAAGGATGTATGAAGCTTTAGAAAAAAATTGATTATTTCAGTTTATAAACCTCGCTTCCTGCAAGCAACAGGCAACCCAAACCATAGTCTTCAAAATCAGGTTCTTTGCTTACAGAAAGCGGCTGACCATCTTTAGGCTCTTTTCCTGTTCCTTGTACCCAACCTAAAAATCCGTTGGGCTGAACGGAATCTTTCACAATGGCATTCCAAGCCTTAACCACAACCGGCAAATAAGTTTCTCTGTCGATCAGTCCATTATTGATTCCATACGACATTCCGTAAACGAAAAGAGCAGTTCCTGTCATTTCTTTCCCACCAAAATTGGTCGGATCGTGCAAACTTACATTCCAAAATCCGTCTTCTCGCTGAATTGGAATCAAAGCTGATAGTAAATCTTTATAATCCTGCAAATATTCCTGATAATGAGGATCAGATTTAGGTGTATCTTCCAACGTACGAGCCAAGGCAGCAGCTACCCATCCGTTTCCACGGCTCCAGTAGCAATCTTCCCCGTTTGGTTCTTTATAAGGCGGAACGAAGCTTTTGTCTCTCCACCAAAGTCTGTCTTTTGGGTTATAAAGACCATTTCCCCCGTGTTTGTATTTTGTATAGGCATACATTTCGTAATTTCTGTCAAAATACTTTTTTTCACCAGTCATTCTGCCCAGTTTTGTGAAAATAGGCATTCCCATTTGAAGCGCATCGATCCACCACCAGTCATCTATTTTATTGGTAGCCATCATACTGTCTATGGAAGCTTTCACCAATTTTATTCTCTCAGGATTTTTTTTACCGTCAATTTCATAAAGGTCTAAATAAGTCTGTCCACAAGCCTGATTGTCTGCATTACGGGTATAAGTGTCTCGCATCATATCCCATTTGTGGTTTTCTGACCATGAAATTGCATAGTCATAATACTCTTTTTTTGGATCTACTTTATAAAGAGCAATTAATCCTTCATAATAAACAGCTCGTGTCCAAAGATTGCTTGGCCACACTTTTTTACCGACAATTTCTTTTCCTGTATCGGGCCATTTGTTCATAAAATATTGGTTAGCACGTCTTGAAACTTCCAGAACCTCTTTCTTGTTGGGAAGCTCTACTTTGCCTGCAGCGTTTTGTTTCTGAACCGAACAGGAAGTCACACCTCCGATAATCAGTGCAAAAAAGCTTGCTGTTAATAGTTTTCGCATATTTTTTATTTTATATAATTTTTTAGTTCGCTACCTTTTAGTTTTTTGATGCCTTTTATTACCAATTCTGCATTTAAGATCGCTCCAGCTTTATTAGTATGAGTATGATCTTTCGGGAAAAAAGCTTTTACTTTTTCAGACCCCATTTCCTGATATTTTTTGATAACCAAATCATTTAAATCAATGAAATAAGCTCCGGTTTGTTTTGCCACTTCCTCTGACCAAATTCCGTACTGATCTTTTTCAATTTTTCCTTCTGGATTAAATTTATTTCTTGGAACTGGTGAAACAATGATCGGAATTGCACCTTTAGATTTCGCCTCATTTGCATATTTTCTCATATAGTAGCCGTAAGTATAAACAGTTTCGTTCACTTTACGGATCGGATTGTAAATAGCTTTCGACTCTTCTCCGATACCTTTGATTGTTCCTCTCGCCCTTAATGTATCTGCCAGTTCACCACCGTCATTATGACCAAACTGCATTAAAACATAATCTCCTTTTTTAATCGTTTTCATAATAGAATCCCAACGACCTTCCGTCAAAAAAGTTCTGCTGCTTCTGCCACCTTTTGCGTGATTTTGAATTTCAATTTTATCTGTATTCAAATATAAATTCATAAAACTTCCCCATCCCCAAAGTGAATCAGAACCCTTTCCAGAACCATTTTGTACGGTGGAATCGCCAATAATATACAATACAGGTTTATCTTGTAGTTTTTGAAATGAAACTCCTAAAAATACAACCAACAGAACAAGCGGAATAATAATCTTGATTTTCATAAAAGATTTAATTTTTGGGAGTTATGGTATAAATATTTGGTTTTGGAATTTCTTTCACCGATTCATCCAAATAATAATCAGTGTGTGGAGGCTGATTATAACCTACATTTTGCCAAACGATACTCAAACGATATTGTGGATTTTGCATCAAAGTGTACAATCTGTGCTGGGTTGGAATTGTCGTAGAAAAAATTCTTAATTCCTGATTATCGGCTGTTCTGTACATTACTTCTTCACGCCAGTCTCCGAATAGATCTGCAACCAAAGCCGGATTTTTCTTCGTTCCGTTATTAGATTCACACTGGAAATTTTTAGCATCAAAAATCAAGTTAGACTTTTCTTTTTTCCACTCCCATTTTGAAACAATTGGTCCATCTAAAATTTCGCTTAAAAAATCACCATCCCAATAGATTCCCATATTGGCAGAAGGATTTTTCTCACTGATTTTCTTTCCTTTCGCATCGTAAAGTCCTTTTACTCCTGCTCCTGCAGCCCAACATTCAGAACCTTCGTAGCGTGGATCAATATTTAATGACAATCCTCTTCCCGGTCCCTGAAATTTACTTTTTGAGCTGTATTCTAAAGATGGTAATTTCCATAAAACTTTTCCGGTTTTCCCGTCTCTGAAATGTGCTCCTGCATCATCAAACCTTTCCTGAATATCAAAAATTTCCAATCCGGGATTTGAAGGATCGAGATCGCCTACGTGCAAAGCATCTCCGTGACCATAACCTGTGCTGTTCAAAACTTTTCCGTCATCATCGACCGTCATTGCACCGAAGATGATTTCATCTTTTCCATCATTGTCGACATCTGCAATACTCAGATTATGATTTCCCTGACCTCTATATTTTTTGTTTTCTTCTGAACTTTCTGTATCAAAAAGCCATCGCAAACTCAGTTTTTTATCTTTATAATCCCACGCTGCGATTGCGGTTCTGGTGTAATAACCTCTGGACATTATGACACTAGGATTTTTTCCATCCAAATAAGCAACCGCTCCCAGAAATCTATCCAGTCGGTTTCCCTTTGCATCGCCCCAGGTTTCGGTCATTTGTTCGTCCGTTGGATGTAAACTGCCTGCAAATCTTGGAACCTGATAATTTACTGTATTAATTTCCTCACCTGTTTCTCCGTTAAAAACCGTCAGATATTCCGGACCGGAAAGAATCATTCCGTTTTCGTTGACGTAATTTTTTGTCGGGTCGCCAATGAACTTTCCTTTTCCGTCTTTGCTTCCGTCGGCAGTTTTCATTACAATTTCCGCTTTACCGTCCTGGTCTAAATCATATACTAAAAACTGTGTGTAATGCGCTCCTTCTCTGATGTTTTTTCCTAAATTGATTTCCCACAAAAGCTTTCCATTTATTTTATAAGCCTGAATAATTGGCGGATCTGTCATTCCTTTTTGGCTGTTGTCTTTTGACCTTCCGGTTTGATGAAGGATGATTTCATATTCGCCATCTCCATCCAAATCCGCAACTGATGCGTCATTTGGCGTGTAACCTTGAGGCGTTTTTAACGGAATTGAAAAATAAGGTTTTTGATTCGCTACATATTTTGCAGAATCAATATCAACCGATTTATCCTGAGTATTTGATTTTACGAAATAGGTGTAATTCTTTGCCTTATCGACAGTTTTGTCTAAAAAATTGGTTCCATTTAAAAGTGGTTTTTCATTCAGCTTTTTGGTTGAATTATTTTCCGTTCGATACAAATCAAAATGGGTATTCTGAGCTTCTGTTCCCAGCAAACGCCAACTCACAAAAACGCCTGACTCTGCAGGAATAGCAACGATTCCTCTTTTCAGATATTCCATTTGTCTTTGGGCTGACAGGAGTTCTGAAAAAAGAATTGTACCTAAAAATAATTTGAATTTAAAATTCATAATTCTGATTTTATAAGTTTTGGCTAAAGCCTGATTCGAAAACCTCTTGTAAACAGGCTAAAGCCCGCTCCTATTGATAATTTGCGATATGATTTTTATCCTTATCAAAGTTTCAAAACTTGACAAGGATTTTTCCGGCGAATCTCTCGCAGCCCGACCTGAGTGGAGCTCTTTTTGCCGTATCAAAGCGGAGGCAAAAAAGCGGGAACGGAGGGCGGATTAAGCTGCCCAAAAAATTTCCACGAAACCAACTCAACCGATTGCACTGCTGTAATTATTTTTTAGAAGTCTGCTTCAACAGCCACTTTACCCATTCCTCAGTTCCCTGATAATTGGTAAAATCTGCGGGAAGTTTTTTGCCGTCGATGTACTCGTTGTAACACCACGGATCACCCAATGCGAAAACCGTCCCTTTGCCGAATTTTGCAATGGCTCCGATATTCTTACCTTCTGCCGTTAAAATGGCTTTGGCAGGAGATTTCACGTCAATTGAACTCACTTCTTTCATATATAATTTCTGCTCAGAAAACACTTCATTTCCGGCAGGAACCATTACTTTTCCCTGCTCAAATTCTCTTTTCTGAACTCGGTTGTAGCTGTCATCATTGAAATGAATTCCAAATTCTCCCGCAAGTTTGTTGAAATGTTCAAACTCAGAATTGCCGTTGTCGTTGCTCATCAACACCAAAACGCCACCTTTTTTCACCCACTCTGTCAGGTTTTTAATGCTTGTTGGGTCAATAAGATTTGCCTTTCCGCCGTACGCTTCTTTGTCAATATCAGCATCTACGATGATGTAAATATTGGCGTTTTTCAAATCTTTTTTGGTGGGAGCAGTTGTCAGCATACTGATTTCTGCACCTTGTTTTGTAAATATTTCTCCCAACAAAGAAAAACCTCCGTTGCTGGTGTCGTTCCACGTATAGTGCCACGATTCCAGGACTTTGGTTTCTTTGTTCTCCTTTTTTTCGTTGTTGAAAAAGTTGTCCAAAACGACTTTAGGTTTCTGCTGAGCATTGGAAAAACTGAACGTCAGCAAAGTTCCTAATGCGAATGTTTTTACAATATTTTTTGTCATATTTTTATTTTGAATAATGAATTGGAATTAACTGAATTTCGCCGTCCAGACCGGAAGGCTGAACTTTCCAATTAGATGCATCAAAAGGCTTGTAGTTAATATTCACAAAATTTATTTCGTGGTAATTTCGCCACTGGATTTTATTTTGATCCATATAACGGATTCTGTTCGCCATCAGATTACAAACTTCGATTTGAATCGTATTTTTTCCTTTCTTTAAATACTTTCCAATATTGATTTCGAATGGAATGCTCCAGACAATTCCGGCTTCCTGACCGTTGACAATCACAGTTGCACTTTCGTAGAGTTTGTCCAATTTTAAAAGATAGTCATCTGCATTTTTCTTTTTTAAATTTAAAGTCGTTGTATAAACGCCTGTTCCGGAAAAACTCTGTGTGGCAGGATCTTCTGTAAAGTTTGTCCAAGGTTCCAGTTTCTTCAAATTTTTTGCTTTCGGAAATTCGGGGCCGCCTTCTTTGAAAGTCAGTTGCCAAGGTTGATTTAAAACAATCGGTACGTCCGTTTTTTCAGTGTAATTCCATTTTGGAATTGAATTGTCTGCATTTTCAGAAGTTTTAAGAATTAACGATTCTCCAGATTTCAGCTGAACTCTTACTGAATTATTCTGTGTTTGAGCAATTCCGAAATCACCGTTTTCAGGATTCATCAAAGTGACTTGTTCTCCGACAAAATTCAGCGGAATATTTTGATTGATTTCCTTGGAAGTATGATTGACGATGTAATAATATTTTCCGCCGTCAAATTGTCTTCTGACGAACTTCAAGCCACTGTCTGTCAGTTTTTCTCTCTCAATTTTTAAATATTCTAAAGCTTTCGCAACGTCAGAACTTAAGACAATTTTACCTCTTCCGAAGTTGGCAGTTTTCACATTTTCAGATTGGCTTTGAAACGGAATTTGATTCCATAAAGATTTCAACTGCGTTCTTCTTTTCTCCACATCAAAGTTCCCGGGAACATCTTTTGGTTCATTTTGAAAAATTACTGATGCTCCGCTTTGAGCCAAATTCAAAATATTTTTAAAAGTCGATTCAGGCAAATAAGTGAGTTCAGGAATAATTAAAACCTGATACTCAGAACCTTCCTTCGACACCTGAATTTTCTGATTTTCCGACTTCGATTCGCCAATCATTTTATCCGAAATCATATCGAGAGAATAACCCATTTTATTGAGTTTATTCAGATTTTCATACATCGGAGTTGGCTGTAACCATTTTTCCACGTTATGAACTTTGAACGTCACATCCTTCCCTTTCGGACTCGCCCATTGGTCGTAAATCGGCCAGTACATCAGCAATTCGTTATCCGATTCTCCGCTTTGCAGGACAGATTGCGTACGCTCGATGTAAGAATTTAATCCTTTCAAATGCGGCCATAAACTGTTTTCGGGAACGAAATTCACCGACGCATAAAACAACCACCCTGGAAACGGAACCTCGGCCGGTGTGTAAGTCGTTCCGTGGTAGAAAACGTGGTTGATTCCCGATAAAAATACCTGCTCAACTTCTGGTTTTGCCTGTGACCAAGAGGTTTTAAAATGCTCGGTCAGCCAAGTAAAAGTCTCGTTTGAAGTTAATTTTTTACCTGTCACATTTGCTGCCGAAGAAGCAAATTTCAACATATTGAAATCAGGTATATCTGATTTCTGAATGTCAGCAGTATCTCTTTTCAACCCTGGAATTTCAAAAATTGAGCTTCCGAAAGTTTCAGATTCAGGAATATCTACTGCGGCGTACAAATCCAGCAAATTTCCCGGAGAACCGTGTGCCTGATTGGTATTTTTTGAGTTTTTGGAATGTGCCCAGTTGGTGAAATCTTTGGTGAAATTATTTAAAATCAATTCGCTCAAAGTTTCTCTGTAATCCGATTTTACCCTTCCTGCAATTTCATTTAGCTCATCGCTCACCAAATATTTGATGTAAGAAGCTAAATTGTAACCTCTTCTTTTTTGAAATTCTTCTTTAAAATCAGGCGTCCAGTCTGCATTGTAAACCTCGTAACTATCATTAAAAAATGAACGAATTCCATAGTTTGAATTTCCAAAAGCTTTATCGAAAGTTTTAAAATAATCAGCCGTTGCTGTGTTTGAAAAATGGTCTAAAGTATAGCCTTCTCCGCCCGGAGCGGCACGTTTTACTTTTTGCAAAGTTTTACCTACAAAAACTGCATAGATTGTCCATTTTCCAGACTTCGGTTTCCAGTCTAAACTTCCATCGCTACTGACTTTATCTGTTAAAACTACCGCTTCATTTTTTTCATTGTAAGCTGTGACAATATCGAGTTTTATGATTTTTAAATTCTTCTGTTTTTCATCTTTCAAAATAATTTTATCTGAAAAATTCTCGCCTGCTGAAATCGTGTAAGTCTGAACAATCATTTTCGTAGCAGCATCCTGTTCATCAACTTGCGGTCCACCGATTGGCCAGCCTGTTCCAACCGACATATCGACGCCCATATTCAGGTTTTTTGCTTTGTAAGTAGTGAGTTGAAGCATTTTCATCCATTCCGGAGAGAGATAATTAATATATTTACTTTCAAATCCTTTTGCGCCGTAAATAGGAACAATTTCAACGCCTCCAAAACCTGCTTTATTAAGTGTTGTCAGCTGTTTATCCAATCCTTTTTCATCGACAGCATTTCCCATCCACCACCAACGTGTCCATGGTTTTGCGGTCTCGGTGGTTTTTGGCCACGGATTTTGTGCGGAAAGATTTCCGAAAGCAAAACAGATTAAACTTAATTTTATGATAGATTGAATATTCATTTCATATTTTTTTAGTTTCCATCAGGCTTCAAACTTTCCATAAAGATACTTTCTGGCCAATGGAATTTGTCAATATCATCGGGTTTATTAGGGTTAAAACTTTTATAATTCTTTGAGATATATTTCTTTAAAGGTAAATTTTGGTCAACGATAGATTTAACCACACATTTCGCCAATTCGTAAGCTCCGTAAGTGTTGAAATGTGTATCATCCGCCAAAGCGGTCGGTTGATTGGGATATGAGTTTGCCTTATAATAAACAAATACTTTTTTAGAATTTTCCGGTCCCATCGCTTCGAATAAGGTTTTGCTCAACGCATTCAAATCGATTAAATCCACTTTTCCTTCCTTCGCAATTACACGCATCGCATCTGGAAAATCATCCAAAGTATTGACGATTTTATTGTTTTCATCAAAAACTCTTCGGTTCATAGACGTCACCAAAACAGGAATCGCTCCCAATTCTTTGGCTTTCGAAATCCACTCTTTTAATCGTTTTCTGTAGCCAGATTTTATACTGTTTCCAGCTTTTTGGTCGTTGTGCCCAAACTGGATTAAAAGATAATCTCCGGGTTTTATCTCATTCCAGATTTTATCGATTCGGTGACGGTCTTCAAAGGCTTTCACCGTTTCTCCGCTTTCGGCATAATTGGCTACAACGACCTGATTTGGAACCAGAAAATAAGGAAACATTTGTCCCCAAGATGCCCAAGGTTCATATTGCGCATCTACAACTGTCGAATCTCCGGTTATATAAATCGTTTTAGCTGTTGGGTTGGGTTGAATGACTACCGAAGAAACTTTTGGAGTTTTGTCATTGAATTCAATCGTCAATAAGTTGTCCCAATGTAAATATTTAGTTTCTCTTGGTTTTAATTTTACAATTCCGATTTTTTCGCCATTTTGATTTCGGATGATACTGTCTTTTACGTGAACGGTGATTTGTTTTTCGACGATTTCGCCTTGCTTTGTATTGATGTCATTCAGCATCAATCGACGGTTTTCTACACGAACCGTGGTTTTGGAAGTACCTTTAGAATCGCCAAGATTTATTGTAATATTATAATTTCCTTCAGGAATTGCGACTGAAAAATAAAAAGGTTTGTCACTTGTAATAAAATCTCCTGTTAAGGCATTTCCGCCGTTATCAACAGATTTTAAACCGGAAATATTCATAAATCCATAACCGATTTTTCTGTCGAATTTTGAAGCTGGCGTAATGGGAATAAAACCATTTTCAACTCTGCTTTCGCCAAAATCAAACTTAAAAGTCGTCTGTTGAGCAAACAAAAACGAACTTAAGAAAAGCGTCAAAAATTTTATCCAGTTCTGCATTTTAATCTGTTAAAATATTTTCTTTTGGCATTGTAAACTGTTTATTTTCATCGCCCAAATCCGGCAGACCAAAATAAAAATACAAAGTTCTTTTAAACGTTCCGTTCAGATGATTCGGTTCACTTTCAGGACCTAAAGTCGAAGTATCATTATTAATATTAAATGCCAAAACAGTTCCCAGTGGCGGAATCGCATCGAGGAAAGAAATATTTCCAGTAGGCAGTTTCGGATAACCTTCTGCACCATAAATTCCGTAAAAATCAAAAAGTCTGACGAACATTTTTTCTTCTTTTGTTCCGACCGTGATTTTTCCTTCCGCTGTATTCAGTTGCAACCATGAAATATCATCAAAATAGCCTTTAAATTCAGGATAAATCCAAGGTGAAAAACCTGTTCGGGTTGAGTTTTTAAGGTTCTGCCAGACGTTGTAAGTTTGTCCCTGAGTTCGGTTTTTCCAAACGTGATATGGGCCTTTCCCTAACCATTTTGCGCTGATGACATAATTTTCAGGATAGTCAAAACTTATACCTGCAAACTGATAATCTCCCGCTAAAGCATATTCATAATTTAATTCTAAAATTCCATTAGGATTCAGTTCCCAGATAATTTTATTTCCATTTTTATAATTGACTTCAACCAGTTGATTTTGACCTTCTGCAAAAGATTTTATCGATGATAATTCCATTGTTCCGTTCACGAAAACAGGGCCATTTTTGAAGGTCATTTTTTTGCCCTTTTTATCTAAAATAACTGACTTTAATAATCCGTCTTTTTTCCCAAATGAAAATTCTTTTTCATCTGATTTTAAGATAAATAATGAATCATTTTCTACAACAGTAACCGGAAATTCTTTGATTAAAGTCTTCGAAAACTGTTTTGAAATCTCATCGTTCGATTTTATTTTCCAAGTCCAAGTGTAGATTTCCTTTCCCAAAAAATCGGTTGCAGTCAGCATTAAAGCTTCACTTTCTTTCCAGTTTTGAGGAAGATTTAATCTAACATTTCCTTTTTCTGTTGGTTTAATATCCGGAGATTCTGCTTTTCCACTTTGAAGTACATCAAATCCGGATTCAGACGAAAATGGTGTTTTGAATTTGACCAGTTTCCATTCAAACTGACATTCATTTAGATTGGTAAAATGATAACGGTTTTCAACAGGAATTGTTCCATTAAAATCTGTCGGCAACGTTTTAAAATCAATTTTTACAGGACTGTAAATTTCACGGATGGCATAAAAACTTCCTTCTTTTTCACGATGCGGACCAACTACTCCATCCGGCGCATTAATCGCATTGACATCGATTTGATTATTGAAATCGGTTCGCACCAAACCTTCATCCGCAAATGCCCAAAGGAAACCGCCTGCTCCTTTTTTGGAATTCCAGTGAAGTTCCCAATAATCAGCCAAAGAAGTTCCGCCACCACCGTCATCCTGTGCGTGCAGAAATTCGGTCGGCATATAAATATTTTCTCCTTCAAGGATTTTTTTGGTGCTGTAATAATCTTCGTAATGGTTGCAGTCGATGCCATTGAAAGCATTTCCTGGTTTGTGATGGGCGTGAATGACGGGACGGTTTGATAAGTCGTATTTTGCAAATTCTGCATCCAAGTCCAAATTATGTCCGCCTTCGTTTCCGTTGCTCCAAAAAATGATTGAAGGATGATTGGCATCTCTTGTAACCATTTCTCTGACCAGTTTTTTGCCGATTTCAGTACTATATTTTTTTTGCCAACCCGCCAATTCATCCAAAACATACAACCCTAAAGAATCGCAAATCTGAAGAAACGATTTATTCGGTGGATAATGCGAACAGCGAACAGCGTTCATATTCATTTCTTTGATGAGCTGAACGTCCATTAAATCTATATTTTTATTCACCGCTCGTCCTGTTTCAGGCCACCAGACGTGACGGTTGATGCCTTTCATTTTGATTTTGGTTCCGTTGATGTAAATTCCGTCGCCTTTTCGGATTTGAATGGTTCGGAAACCGAATTTTTCTTCGGTTTGGAAGATGTCTTTTTTATTTTTCTTTAAACTGAATTTAGCTTTGTATAAATTGGGCGTTTCAGCTGTCCAAAGTTTTGGATTTTTAAGATTGAATTGAATTTGTTTTAAAGTATCACCTTTCTGAATTTGAATCTGAGATTCTCCTATTAAATTATTTTTAGCATCAAAAATTTCGACCTTTACATTATTGGCAGATTGAATTCCTTTTAAATGAATATTCGAACGGAAAGTTCCATCTGCTTTGGCATCAATTGCTGTTGATGAAATGTTTTCTTTTGAAGTTGCTTCGAGATAAACAGGGCGGAAAATCCCTCCCAAAACCCAATAATCAGCGAGACGTTCTGCATTGTTCACAGATTTATCTGCGGACATTTTTGAAACTTTGACCTCAAGAATATTTTCCTTTCCGAAATTTAATTTGTCTGAAATATCATATTTAAATTCATAAAAAGCGCCCTGATGAATTTCTCCGGCTAACTTTCCGTTGATTTTCACTTCGGTATCGGTCATTGAACCTTCGAAAACAATGTTGACTGATTTGCCTTTCCAGGAATTTGGAACTGAAAATTTGTGTTTATACAGACCTGTTTCGTCATTAAATTTAAAATTCTTGCCGTATGTTACGTAATCTCGTCCGTAGTTGTACGAGCCAAATCCCTGCTGTTCCAATTGTGAAGGAACCTGAATTTTGTTCCAGCTTCCTGATTTTCTTCCGCCGGTTATCCAAAAATCCCATTCTTTTGTCTGCTCAGAATCTGTCCCGCTCAGGAATTGGATTTCCTTAGACTGAGAATGCAGAAACTGTGAGCAAAAGCATAAAAGAACAAATATTTTGGTAAAATAACTCATTTTGCAGCAGTATCGGAATCGTCTTTTTTGTCGTAAGATTGCGTGAGAGAAGCGACTTGCGTCACATTGATATTTTTTTGCTTTAAATTCTGAATGTTACTCAGGTTTTGCATTTCAGGCTTTAAAGCTTTTATTTTCAAATTTTCAAATGTGAAATCTTTCAAATCAAATAAGTCTGATTTTTCAATAGAAAACGCCGTTTCACAACTTAAATCTATATTTTTGATAGTAATATTATTAGCCAATCCTTTTCTCGGTCTTTCTTCGCCTTTTAAATCAAAAAACTGATTCCAGCCTTTAACATACAAGAATGTTTTCACGTTTCCTGTGATGTTTTCTACGGTAAGATATTCGTAATGTTGAGGAGTATCCGGACGCATTTTCAGATGTAATAATCTTGAAGCATCTTTTACCTCAGAATTTCTTAGAATCACGTTGTAATTGTGAATTGATTCGCTTCCACAAGTCAAAACGCTGTGGCAAAATCCAAAACTATTGTCTTCGATAAGGATGTTTCTGTTTTCGCCGTTGTTCGGGTCTTTATCGGATTTCGGACCTTTTCCGCCTTTTAAAGCAATTGCATCGTCATTGACTGACATATAGCAATTTTTAATTAAGAAATTGGTACACGCATCGATGTCAACTGCGTCCGTACTTGGAGCTTTTACAGGTGCTTTCGGAGCAAGAATAGTGAGATTTAACAATTTTACAAAATCACTTTTGTAATAATGCGTACTCCAAAACGGTGAATTTTTAACAGTAATTCCTTCAATCTGAACATTTTTAGAATTTGAAACATAGATGATTCTCGGTCTCATTTCGTCCATATTGGTGCATTTAGGATTCCATTCTCTTCTTTTCCAGAATGATTTCCAGAAGCGAAGTCCATTTCCGTCAAGTGTTCCTTTTCCTGAAATAGTGAAACCATCCAATCCGTCCGCATTGATCAAAGCCGGAAAATATTTTACGGTTTGACCTTCCATTCTTGTGATTACTACCGGAAAGTCATTGATATCATCGCTTCCTTTTAATTTGGCTCCATTTTCTAAATGTAAATGCGTTCCCTGTTTGAAGAAGACTGAACTAATAAGAAATGTTCCTTTTGGAACGATGATAACACCCCCACCATTTTTGGCCGCCAAATCAATCACTGCCTGTAATTGCTTGGTTTGAAGAATCGTGCTGTCGTTCTTCACTCCATTGTCTGTAAGGATGTATTTTTTGCCTAATTTGTTGATATCGGTCGGTTTATTTTCTTTGAACCATTTTGGGATTATTGTACCATCAGGGAATTTGTCCTGACTTTTCACAACTGATGAAAAGAGAAAAACTATAAATAAAGACAGTAGGAATTTTGATGTATTTTGAAATTTCATATCTATTTATATTTCTGTATGACTTGATTTCATGAATGCTAAATGGCAAACACAAAATCACAATAACTTTCATTCATTAAGGAAAATTATTCTATCATTTCATTTTTATAAAAGTATACATTTTTGAAATTTGCAGTATCCTGCTCTTTCGGGTGAATTCAAAAGATGACCGATGATTGATTTTTATCAACTCATTAGAAAATAAAAAACCAATGAAATTCATTGGTTTGGTCTGATATTTTGAAATTCAAAAACAGAACTGTTTTCAAATGAT
>Ga0065714_10064607_pt1 | contig 29257 bp, 25 predicted proteins | sample MisRhiReplicate2_FD_59101 | JGI IMG/M metagenome (GOLD analysis project Ga0065714, IMG submission 59101) | Miscanthus rhizosphere microbial communities from Kellogg Biological Station, MSU, sample Rhizosphere Soil Replicate 2: eDNA_1 v2... | ecosystem: Host-associated > Plants > Roots >... | reverse complement strand
AATTAAAATTATAATAAGGAATTTGAACATGTTCGCCGATAAAGATATATCAAAGTTTAACAATATAGAAACGCCTTTTTACTACTATGATACCGATCTGTTGCAAAGAACCTTGCGCAATTGTGCAGATGCAGCAGCTCCATATCAATTTCACATCCACTATGCACTAAAGGCAAATTTTAATGCTGTGCTGTTAAACCAGATCAAAGAAATCGGTTTCGGTGCGGATTGCGTGAGTGCAGGAGAGGTGAGAAGAGCAGTTGAAGTAGGTTTCGATCATAAAAAAATTGTTTTTGCAGGGGTAGGTAAATCAGATAAAGAAATAAACGAGGCCCTTGATCTTGATATTTTTTGCTTTAATGTAGAATCTATCCAGGAATTAGAGGTACTAAATGAACTTGCCGGTAAAAAAGGCAAAACGGCTCAGGTAGCCATCCGGATCAATCCCAATGTTGATGCACATACCCACCATAACATTACCACGGGTTTGGATGAAAATAAGTTCGGGATCAACTCATGGGATTTACCAGAGTGCGCCGAAACCTTAAAAGCTTCACCTAACCTGAAATTTATCGGTATTCACTTTCATATCGGTTCGCAGATTACTAATCTGGATGTATATAAAAACCTTTGCGTGCGTGTAAACGAATTTGCAGCCTGGTTTGAAGATAAAGGATTTAACCTTAAAGTATTAAATGTGGGGGGCGGCTTAGGTATCGATTACTACAATCCTGATCACCAGATTCCTGACTTTGAATCTTATTTTAAGATTTTTAACGAGTTTTTAACTGTTAAACCTGGTCAGGAAGTGCATTTTGAATTGGGAAGAGCATTGGTTGGTCAATCGGCTTCATTAATTACTCGGGCATTGTACATCAAAAACGGAAAAAAGAAAAACTTTGTGGTTTTAGATGCCGGTATGACCGAATTGATGCGTCCGGCCTTATATCAAGCCTACCATAAAATCGAGAATCTTAGTCAGTCCGAAGTCGGAAGTCCAAAGTCTGAAGTCGTAAAATACGATATTGTAGGACCGATCTGCGAGAGTACCGATTGCTTTGGTAAAGAGGTAGAACAACCTGAATCGTTCAGAGGTGATATTTTTGCCATCCGAAGTGCAGGCGCTTATGGAGAGGTAATGGCTTCGAAATATAATTTAAGAGATGCAATAAGATCGGTTTATAGTTACGAGATATAACCTTAGCTTTTGTCATCCTGAATGCAGTGAAGGATCTTAAAACAAAAAAGTGCATCGTAAAAGTAGACTAAACCCCAATAGTTGGACAAAGTTAAAAATTAACTACAGTGATGAGCCCGGTATTTATCGGGCTCATTCATTTTAGATTAAATTTGATTCTGTCGTTATTATAGTCGTGAATGTATTCTTCTATATCTTTTTTCAATTCATTGATTTCACTATACTTCTTCAGATACAATTTCTGAAGATCAACTGCCGAAATATCACCGACATCAGAAGTATGGCTTCTAACATATCAAGAAAAGATTAAAATTTTATACCTAGTGAAAGTCTGATGGTAAAAGGTTCACCTTCAATGAAGAAATAATTATTGCCGGTGTATGGAAAATCAGTTGTAATATCACCAGATGCCATATAACGCTTGTTGGTTATATTATCTGCAATCAACCTGAACATATATTTAGTGCTGCTAAAACTCAAACCTGCATCAAATTTGGTATAGTTCGGCAGGTAGGTATCTCTTTGGCTGATTGCGGAAAGTTTGGTAATGGTGGTTTGCCCTGCGCTGACCGAAATTTTGTTATAACCTTTTAACGGGATGCTGTATTGCAACCAGGTATTAAACACTTGTTGAGGCACATCAGGCATTTTTTGTCCAACAATAGATGGATCATCGGCTGTCGGATTAAGGTTATTGTCTCTGGTTATTTTGGCATCCACATAGGTGTAATTCGTGATCAGTGATAGGCGATCGGTAATATTTCCAATTACATCCACTTCAAAACCATTACTTACCACTTCACCTAATTGAAGATAATAAGCAATTGCCCCTGCAGAAGCGGCATAACTTCTGAAATCTCTCGCCGCTACATTTCTCTTTATCGTATGAAAACCATTTAAAGTAGTTAACAAACGACCATTAAACCAGTTCTTTTTCATACCCAATTCAAAATTATTGCCCAGTTCCGGTTCAACAGGCTTTGATGCGGTAACCGTTTTCTGCCCGGCCTGTGGACCATCAACGGTTTCGGTTACTACCTGACCTGTTTTAGGCACAAATGATTGATCATAAAGAAAATAAATAGAAGATGTAGAGTCAGGCATAAAACTTAGTGCTGCACGTGGCGAAAGAGCATGTTGTTTGTAATAATCAGGCGTACGCGGACCTTTTGTTGTGGTTAAAATATTCCGGTTGCGGTAATCTGTATAACGTGCACCAACAGTCAGCAAAAATTTATCAAGGGTTATATTATCATAAACATAGGCAGCCGAGTAGTGAATGTGGTTTTCCTGCCTGATTGATCTTTTAGTAATCCCCACCGTATTCGGATCTACATAGAAGTCCGGATTATTCCGTTCAAAAGGAAAGGAGTTGCTTCCGTAATAGGTTGATAGAGAATCTTTACCAGTGGTATAATCGCTTCCAATCAATAAGGTATGTTTTAATGCACCTGTTTTAAATTTACCCGACAGAAATAGGTTGGTGTTATAAGTTTCGCCCAATATATTTGAGTTGCTCGCAATGCGGTTGGTTTTACCCTGAGTGTTAAAGCTAATTGATGTTCTGTTATTTGCTGATACCATATACCATTGGTTGGCAGGTGCCTTAACAAAGTTCGATTGCGAGGTAAGCTGCCAGTTTTCGTTAAATTGATGGACCGCACTAAATCTAAAGGTATGTGTTTGCGAAACACTTAAAGGCAAACCAATCCCTGCACTGAAATTTAAGCTGATCGGATCCTGCAATACATCTTTATCCTGACGTAATTTATTGATAGAAGAACCATTTTTAACTTCTCCACGGATGTAATTGTATTCGGCAATTAAATAAGTCTGCGGACTAAAATTGTATTGCAATACTGGCGCAATTACATATTTGGTGGTTTTCATGTAATTGAGGTAAGAATCCTGATGTTGGAAAGCCGTATTGAAACGATATGAAAAGCCTTTGCTTTTTAAAGTGCTCCCAATATCTGCAGTAGCACGTAAAAAATTATAATTGCCACCTGTAACCATTACATTTAGCAGTTTTTCTTTGGGCGATTTCGTTACGATATTCAGCGTTCCTCCGGGTTCACCCAATGCACTGATAAATCCGGCCGGACCTTTAATAAATTCAAGGTTTTCGATGATGGCTTCATCATCTAGCGTTGCGCCCAAAACTAATCGGTTTGGCATTCCATTAATGGTAGTTGCGGCATTAAATCCCCTCACTTTTATCGATGCTGAATTATCAAAAGGCGAACTGTTATAACCAAAATATACGCCACTGGCATTTCTGGCCATATCTTTTAACTGTAATCCGCCTTGCTGCTGTATCAGGGCAGAAGAGATACTAATGATATTCTGTGGCATCTGTAATAATGGAGCCTGCATCCTTAAACTATTGGATAAAGTGTCTTTCTTTAGTTTTATTGCCTTCTGACCATCAATACGAACTTCATTAAGCTGGCGTACTTTGGCAGTAGAATCCTGTACCAGTCTTCCCCGCTTTTCGTGCTGGGCATAAACCTGTTGTATCGAAATCAATAAAAATAGGATGAGGTAAAATTTTTTCTTCATTTTTTTGTGTGATTGATATATGATTGTTTGAGTTAAATTTTAATGCGGAGTTTTAAAGCAAAAATGATGATGAATGTACTAATGCCAAACAGGTAGAAAATACCGAGTAAAATATGCTGATTTTTATTTGATATTTGTTTAAGTTTAAATTCAGGTAGATTTCTTAAATCATTTAAGCTTAGTTTTTTATTTGATATAATATAATCATTCATAAAATCTACCCAGGTTTTTTGAAAAGCATTTACCTGATCCTGATAAGAGAGGTGATCTCTCAGTCCGGTTTCAGCAATTTCATTAAATATATATTGAGTTTTCGTGGCCGGATTAATCCAGCTTAAGCTATTGGAAGCAGCATTCTGTTTCTCCGGAAACTGGTTGTAGTTTTCAATAACTTTTGTCATTCGGCGCCCTAAAAGATCATAATAGGCTGCAAAACGTTTGTTGCTATTTTCGCTCGTATCTGATGTTGTCCTTAAATACTTGTATTTAGGATTGTTCAGGTAAAAGGTATCAATAAGGAGTTGGCGTGGCAATGCCCAAACCGCTTCACTATTTTCTCTTAATGCAACAGCTGTATCGGTTTTTAAAGGAATTGGATAATATAAACGCACTACGGCATTGCACAAAGCAGGCAAAAGCATCAAGAAAAAGCACCATAAACCTAAAAGATAGAGGGCGTTGTGTACTGAACTTTGACTCAGTCTGATGATGGAAAAAATAACCGCAAACCAAAAGAAAAGGTAAGCGCTGACACTAATCAGCCACAATATAGCGGCTGTTTGATCAAAAGAAATCAGAATTGACGAACTGATAAAACCGATTATACTCAGCAGCCAGGCCATTATACCAATTAGCATAAACCTAAAAACCAGTTTATAGCATATTATTCTGCCGAAATATAAGCCTTGTAAGGAAAGTAATTTATCCGTCTGCTGCTCCTTTTCTTTCGATAAAGTATTGTAGCTTAAAGCGATGGCGAGTAAAGGGAACAGATAGATCATTACATAAGCAAGATCAAAATTACCCGATGCAAGTAACTCAGGATTGGAAATTTCGTCATTTGATCCCTGTACAAAATTACGCTTACGGGTGATCACATCATAGTAGGGTGCTAAATCCCGTTGCCCAATGGATAATATGCTAATGGATTGAGGTTTATGAATGGCATATAAAGGGTTTTTATATTCAATTACTGCGGGTATCCCGGCTTGATTGAATAAGGTTTTGCCTGCTGCGGTAGTGGTATCAGCCGAAAAACTGGCTACAGTTTCCTGATACTTTTTTTGATATCCATGCTGAAGGCTATCAATGGCTAATAATTGTTTTTGAGTAAAATAGTAACCGTTATAAATGCTGTAAAGCCCGGCTGCAAAGAAAAAACCGATTAAGACCAACATCAATTTTTGTCTGGCCAATAGCCTGATTTCGAATAATAATATGGTTTTAAACAGTTGCATAATTAAGGGTTAAAGAACGTGATGCAATAAACTGAAGTAAAAAAATGAGTATAAGTATCCACCCGACCAAAGAAAATATAGCCATTTTTTCCAGCTGTACTACCGTTTGAAGTGTTGGTAGCCTATAGCTGAAATCCTTCAGCTGACTAAAATATTTGGGGCCCACCACATATTCACCTTTAATATCCTTACCATGCATGGCCAACTGCATGTTCAGTTTTCTGATAAGGTGATTCCGATAAGTCTGTGCCTGTCTAAAAAATTGTTCATGATGGTAAAAATCAGAACCTGCCAGCACCATCGAAAGACGTTTGACTGATAAAAATGGATCAAAAATGCCCGATAGGCTTAAAAAACGCTGTTGCTGATCAAAACTGTTTTCAACAGCTTTATAATAGTGGTTAAAGGACATGGTACGATAATCTTCATTAAACTGAAGGGTAAAGCCGTCTACATTAAAGGGTAATGCTTCTACACTATTTACCCGATATTTTTTCAATAAGCTATCGATGTAACGCTCACCGCGGGCGGCGTATGGATCTTTTCCGTTTAAGCCCTTTCTATAACCCTGTTCTACCAAATCATTAAAAACGGCCCTAGACATTAACGGATAACTACGGCTGGCCATACCAGATACTATTTTAGGGAAAATAATGCTCATGAAAATCCAGAAGCATAATGCGCTTAACAATGCTTTTCCAGAATGATTGCTTACCGCTGAAATTAGGGTGCCAAGTAAAGTAATCAACAGGTAGTATAGCAAACAAGTAACGAAAGTCCATAGAAGCCTGCCGAAGAGTAAATCTGTGTCGCCAGCAAAAGCAACAGCTAAAGCCATGATGATAAAAACGGGAATTATAACTGTTACAATAAGCAAGTAATTGGCCCAAACCTTTGCCCAGGTTATTTTCCTGCCACTTAGGCCCTGGGCCAAAAGCATTTTCAGGGTGCCGCTCTCTTTCTCACTGCTCACACTGGTAGCTGTAATAAATAAAAGAAATAACGGTACCAATAATTGTAAAATTAGCGCAAAGCTGAGGTTGCCAAAACGCATGGCAGTATCATAATGTTCAGCGTCACTATTGCTGATCTCGTGCTGATGATGAGCTTCCACCCGATAAGTATTGCCGGTATAATCAGTGACGCCCGGATCAAAAACATTTAGCAGGTTAACAGGTTTGAACAGGTAAGTCCCAAAATGTGCTGCATCATGCGGATTGCGCTGTTGATGCGCCCATTGCTGCCTGAACAAGGCATTAGCGTCCAACCGTTGTTTATGGCTGGCTTGGTAATTCAATAAGGTACAAAATGTAGCGGCTATGAACAACATCCATATGGTAATGGCCGAAATCAGAGCCGTTTTGTTCCGGTAACTCAACAATAATTCTTTTTTGATCAGCATCTGCCAGGTGGAAAAACCTTTCATTCTCATCTGAAATTTTATATTTTTTAATGCATCAAAGTTGCATTATATTTTACATATTTGCAACTATATTGCATTTACTAATTTTGTTTTATTGATGATCAGCAATTTTATCCGTAGAAAAAAGTATCCTTTTTATAAGCAGCCAGATGCCATGGATTGCGGTCCGGTTTGTTTAAAAATGGTTGCTGCCTATCACGGTAAAAATCTTTCTATGCAGTATTTAAGGAAGCTATGCGGCATTGGAAAGCAGGGAACAACCCTGCTCGCTCTTATTGATGCTGCAGAGCATCTGGGTTTTAAAACACTAGCAGCAGAATTGCCATTTCATAAATTAGAGAATGTTCCTTTACCTTGTATACTACATTGGCAAAAAGAACATTATGTAGTCCTATATGAAGTGAATGATCAGTACGCTTATCTGGCTGATCCGGCTTTAAATAGTAAGATAAAATTTACAATTGAAGATTTTTTAACTGCCTGGATAATCAATTCAGATAAGAAAACGGGTAGGGTTTTGTTGCTCCAGCCCGACCAGGCTTTTAAAGATCTGAAATTACCCGATGAGCATAAAACTTCTTTATGGTCATTATTACCTTACCTCAAAATGCACCGAAAAGGCTGGCTACCCATATTAATTAGCTTGCTTTTAGCCAGTGGCTTTTCTTTAATTATCCCTTTACTTACCCAAATGATAGTCGATAAAGGAATTCATGCTAAAAACACCAATTTACTCTTGCTCATCTGCCTCGGTCAGTTAATGCTTTTTTCTGGAAAGATGCTTACGGATTTTATGCGGGCAAGGATTCTGTTCCGTATAGGGGCTCGAACCAGCATTACGATGCTGAAAGATTTTCTGGCCAAATTAATGAAACTCCCGTTTTCATTTTTTGATAACCGGCAGGCTGGCGACAATATGCAGCGGGTAAATGATAACCAGCGCATAGAAGAGTTCCTGACTAATTTCCTCATCAATTTTATCCTTTCGACCATTACTTTATTCGTGTTAGGTGGTGTGCTCTTATATTACAACTGGCAAATCTTTCTACTTTTTATTATTGGTGCCACAATCAGCATCTTGTGGTCCAACTCTTTTCAACAGAAACGCAAAATCATTGATCAGAAGAAGTTTAAAGTGTTATCTGCAAATCAGCAGTTGCTTTTAGAAATTTTTTATGCCATGCAGGAAATCAAACTTACAGGGAGCGAAGAAAATAAAAAGCAGCTGTGGGAGAGCCTCCAGGATCAGTCGTTTGATTTAAAACTGGAAGCACTTCAACTTGATCAACGCATGCAAGGGGTGGGTTCTTTTATCAACGAAGTAAAAAATGTATTGATTACCTACGCTGCAGCCATGTTGGTGATCAATGATCAGATAACACTTGGTGGCATGTTGGCAGTTACTTACGTATGTGGACAGTTAAATGCTCCTGTAAACCAACTGGTCGAATTTGCGAGGGTATCGCAAAACACCAAATTTAGCTTAATGCGGATGGACGAAGTGCAGCAGGAAGAGGAGGAGGATCTGGAGATGAAAGAAACCATAAAAAATCTGGGGCCTGTTGATATTTCCTTAAACAAAGCGTCTTTTAGATACGGTAGCAGGCATGCACCTTACGTATTAAAAGATATTGATTTATTCATTCCGGCCGGAAAAGTTACCGCCATTGTAGGCACAAGTGGGAGCGGCAAAACCACACTTATAAAGCTATTATTAAAGTTCTATGCCCTTACAGATGGCGAAATTGTTATAGGTGGACAAAAACTTGCGCAGGTGAATGCAAAATCGTGGCGGAAACATTGCGGCGTAGTGATGCAGGATGGCTATGTTTTCATGGATTCTATTGCCAATAATATTTTTGCAGGTGCAGCACTGAAAGATTTTGAACGCCTCTATGAAGCTGCAAAAATGGCCAATATGCACGATTTTTTCTCCTCAATGCCCTTTGGTTATGATACTGTGGTAGGAAGAGATGGTTATGGTCTTAGCGAAGGACAAAAACAGCGTCTTTTAATCGCCAGAATGATTTATCGTGATCCGGATTATGTTTTCCTGGATGAAGCCACCAACGCACTTGATGCGCAAAATGAACGATCGATAGTAAACAACCTTAATACTTTTTTTAAAGGTAAAACCGTGCTGATTGTAGCCCATCGCCTCAGTACGGTTAAACATGCCGATCAGATTATCGTGCTGCAACAGGGCGAAATAAAGGAATGCGGTACGCATGAAACGTTGTTGCTCAATAAAGGAAGTTACTACAACCTGATCAAAAACCAACTCGAACTCGGTAAATAAATTATAGATATGAGCTTACAGATATTTCCTTATTCTTTGGTACGTTGTGCCGGATTAGACCACCAGCTATTTGACCAGCTTAGATTGAAGGATGCAGAACATCTTCTATCATCCTATATTAAGCATATTAATGAAAAGGAACAGTCGAAAAGCAAACTATGCAATGCTTTATATACTGTTATAAATCTTCAGTTAAATGATAAAGTAAGGCAGCAGTTAATCGATCTCAAACGACAGGTATTCAATGATAAAAATATAAATAAAAGCTATATATGTTTAGTGCCAAAACAGCTTCAAAACGATCTACAGGTTTATTTAAATCAGATAGAAGAACTTAATCATTTTAAAAATGAGCATGCTTTAAAATTTGATGAACAACAACATATTCAACAAAAACAGATACAGGAAATAGCACAACTACCTGAACTGCAAAACGGGCTTTTGTTATCCAGTCCGTTGCTTTATGAGCAGTTAAGCTATTTTATTAAAAAAGACGTTGAGCGCTTTAAACAAAAAGAACATCGGTTGGTGTTTAGCATGATGCGATACCTCAGCAGGATGGCTTTTAAAACTTCACCCTTCAGTAGTTTTACCTATACGGGGTTAGCAATGTTAAATGAACGCGAGCAATCCAATACGGCTGATCACAAAGTCCATAGCCGCTTAAAATTAAATAACGCCATATTTGAGTACCTCAAATCTATATTAAAAAAGCATCCCTCATTAAATGAGTACTTATTAATTAAACTGAATTTAACGGCAGCAATTAAAGAGGATAAAATCTGCTTCTTAAGCAATTTTAACAATATCGAATCGTTTCAACAGATTAATGCAAAGGGCTTGCAGTTAATGATTTACAATCAATTAATTGATTTTCAAGAACTTATACCATTTAAACAATTGATCCTGAAACTTGGTAAGGATATTGAAAGTCCAGATGATGAAGGTATTAAAATATACCTCATCAAGCTGGTTGAGGCAGGATTGCTTGAAATGGGTTTAGGGTTTTCTGGAATGGATGAAGAATGGGACCATAAATTACTACTTTTTCTGGAATCTTTGAAAGGAGTGGAACCATCAATAACAACTCTTATTACACTTTTTAAAAACTTACAGGAATATAGAGATGAATACCCTTCAGCTGATTCTGTTTTGCGCTACAAAATTCTTCAGGAGGCTGAAAAACAATTAAATGATGTGTTTTCTGGATTACAGAGGGAAGCCGGACTCCCTTTTTACAGTAGCCCATCAGATAAAAAAATAGCTGACGACAGTTTTGAGACAGAAAAATTTTCAAATCGTAAATTTATACCTTATTATTTTTCAGCCCGCCATATTTTTTATGAGGATTGCTTTACAAGAGCAAAACTTGAACTTCCTGGGGAGCAAGTAAGGGATTTTGTCAATAAAACAAATGAACTGATCAACAGCTTACTTCCGCTTGATGTGATGCGAAAAGAGCGGAAAAAAATGCGTGATTTCTTTTTACAGCATTACCAGGCTGATGGAGCAATTGACCTCATCACTTTTTATAAAGATTATTATTTCTACGTAAAAAAGCCCGAAAAAGAGAGGGAAAGGCTTCCAAATGCTGATTTTTTAGAATTAACGCGTTGGAAAGATGCAGTTTTGGGTAAATTGTCAGCAATTAAGGATAATGATGAAAACCTTATTCATTTAGACAATCGTTTCTTTGCTGGCCTCCCTATTGATTCAGACCTAAGTAAAAATTCAACAGCGGGGATATTTGTCCAGTTTGGTGAAGATGAAAATGGTTTTGCAGGTGTTATTAATGCCTTATTGCCCGGAATGGGCAAAGTAAGTGGCCGTTTCTTATCGCTTTTTGACCGAACAATTACCAAAAGTTTTATTCAGCATAACGAAAAGCTTCATCCGGGAACGATTAAAGTAGAACTTAATGATGCGTCAACATTCAATGCGAATATCCATCCGCCATTATTGGCTCACGAGCTTGAACTTCCGGGCGGAAATAACATTTATCCATCAGGCAAACAATTTAACATATGCGATTTAAAGATAAATTATGATTTTGAAAAAAACAGATTAAGACTTAATAAAGAAGATGATGAATTGTATAGTTATGATTTAAGTTTAGAGTCTTTTTACAACAGATCTAATCTTTATCAACTGCTCGCGCATTTCAATCCCGATGCCCGCGTATCCCTACAGCCATTTATCCAATTGGTTGATCAGTTTTATCAAGATCAGCGTCTCGTTCCTTCACCTGATTTATTTGCACTGCCCAGGATCGTTTATGCAGAAAATGTAATTTTAAGACGTAAAACATGGCGTATAAAAACAGCCATTATTCCTCAACATGATAAATTTGAAACAGACTTTGATTATTTCATCAGGTTAAGCAATTGGCTCATTGACCATAAAATACCAAATGATGTATTTCTCTTTTTAAGAAAACGTGCTTACCAGCGTAAATCTGATGACAAAAGAGAAGGCCTGCATGATGATTATAAACCACAATACCTCTCATTCCATAGCCCTTTGTTCTTAGCCATGTTTAAGAAATTATTGTTAAGGGCGGGCAATTACATTACACTTGAAGAGGTATTTCCGAAGCCCGCCCAAAATAAGGTAAGCGAATACCTCATCCAATGGTACAATAACTGATTAGTATATGGAAAATCAACAAGATAAATGGCTATCGGTGTATTTATTCCATTTTGGAGATGCCAATCAACTTTTAAAACAGGTGGTAAATCCATTTATTCAGCAATGGCACGCACCCTGGTTTTTTATACGTTATTGGGAGGGTGGTGATCATATACGTTTGAGGTTAAAAGCTGCAGAAAATCAGCACGATTTGATCATTAAGTCGCTTTATTTCGAAAAATCGATTATCAGATCGATTCAGGTTGTCCGATATGAACCAGAGGTAGATCGGTATGGCAATCCGAATAGCATGCCTTGGGCAGAACGTTATTTTGAATGTTCGTCAGCCTATATATTAAATTGGATTTCTAAAAAGGAAGTCAATCAATCGCTTAATGCGCAGGCAATAAAACTGCACCTCACTTTGTTATTTGCTTCCGGATGGGATAAAGAAGCATTAATTCGTTTATGTAATTTCTTTTTGGAAGGTTGGTTACCCAAACTCTTCAACAAAACAGAGCCGGAGGCACAACAAAGGTTATTTTGGCTCAATCAGTTTGAAACCGTTTTTAAAAGGTCGAAACTTCAAATGATTAAAGCTTCAGATCAGTTTTGGCAAAGGTTAAATGCAAGAGAGATAGATGACGAGTTAAAGGTATATTTATCTGAAAGCATTAATATAATGCAGCTATATAAATATGCTGGTTTTAAGGAAGCTAAATTAATTCAGATAATTTCCAGCTTTATGCATATGAATAATAACCGTTTAGGTATTTCTAATGATGAAGAGGCCTATATTATGTATGGCATTACAGCCTGCCTTCAATTTATTCAGGAACAATCCATTCTATAACGTTAATGATGTTTACCTCAAAACAAAATGAAAAATTTAAAGAACAGCTTTATGAAATTTATGATAAACTGTGTCTGAATTTTAAAGAAACTGACCAGGAAATCTGGTGGCCAACCCCGTTTTACATCAATGCTGATGATTACGAATTTAGGGAGAGTTATGATTTGTTTAATGGTAATAGCGGTATCGCGCTCTTCTTTTTGAAGTTATATCAATTTGATGGAAATGATGATCATTTGATAATGGTAAAAAAGATCATGTATCGTATCTTAAATGCTGATGAGGTTCTTAATCCAAAATTCTTTGCCTTGTACACCGGTTTGGGAGGGGTCGTTTATACCTGTCTTAAAATTTTCGAAGTTACAAACGATGGATTCTATAAGGATAGGGCTTTAACACTCACGCTAAATAACGAATATCAATTAACAGATTTATTAAAAACAGATTTGTTAAGTGGTTACACTGGTAATTTACTGATGCTTACGCTGCTTTTTCATCATACTGGCAACCCCAAAGTATTAAATATGGTGAGGCTATTGATTAACAGGTTAATTGTAGAGGCACGGATTGCGGAGCGGGGCTTGAAGTGGGATTATACCAGGTCGAAAAAAGCGTATGATAGCATGACCGGATTTTCTCACGGCGCATCTGGCATTGCCTGGGTATTGATGCAGATTGGTCAATATTTTAATGCTGCGGGATTGATTTACCTTGCTCAGGAAGCTTTAAGGTATGAAATGCGATATTTCCATGAGTCAGCTAAAAACTGGCTGGATTTACGTCTTGGTCCGCATAGGTTAAATAAATCTGATGTGCATGAATGGAAGCTGGAAACATTTTTACCCGAAATGACCGATGTAAATGCCTGGGCACACGGTGCAGCAGGAATTGGACTGAGCAGACAATTGGCACTGCAGCTTACCCAAGAAAAAAGCTATGCAGTTGATTGCCATAATGCACTTAAAAGGTGCTTGGGCGACTTAAAAAAGTTAGATCGAACTGATTTTACATTAGTTAGCGGTTATTGTGGAATGATTCCTTTTTTGTTAAACTGTAACATGGAATCTCCAATTGCCTTAATATTAGATCAGGCCAGGGAACTTCATCAAAAAACGAACAGTTATAATACTTATATTTCCTGCGGAGCTGATGATTATGGTCTCTTATCAGGAAAAGCGGGAATTGGTTATATCATTTTGGATATTTTGATGGATCGAAGTTCTGATAGTATTCTAACACCGGAACTGCCACAAAATGACGAAAAATCAGGGTTTGAAGATGAATATGCTGAAATTCAGATCAAAAAGTCGATCTTTTCAAAGTATTATGCCAGGACGCTAAATAAATTAAAGGATTTTTCTGTTTTTGATGCTAAAGATATTGATAGTTTTAAAATAGACCTCCAATCAGAAATTTCGAAAATTCGTAGCGAAGAAATTGCAACAGCATTGAACCTGGAAAACCATTTGGTTGATTTATGGAAAAAACATAAAGGTTATTTCAGCTTTGAACAGAAAAATAAGTATTTGTTTAAAAAGGCTGAAGAAAGCCTTTTACTCAAAGATCAAGATTTAATCAACCGGTTTTTCAGGTTAAGTGAACAGTTAAAACTGTATCGTCCGAACAAATGGAAAGAAAGTGAGGTACTTTTATTAATCAGTGAAGGAAACGGTATAAAAGAAATTAATGTTGGTGTATTGGCTGCAACGATTTTAAATACCATCGAGAAAGAGAAAATAAGCGGAGTAAAACTTGTAAAATCGCTTCAATATATTTTTTTTGGCGAGAATCCAGGTGAAAAGTCTATGGTTGAATTAGCCGATAAAGTGCTGAAGCAGATTCGGTTATTAATTGAGGCGGGGTTTATTGAGATAGTTAATTAGATTCGTTAACTGGTTAATTCGGTTAACTGACTCCAATCGCTAAACGCTCATCACCCTGCATTTAACGAAACAAGGCGCCATAAGCGCCTTGAAATGAAAACACCTTTATCAATTAACAGATAACAGTAGTACATCTAACAGGTGGTGTATGGTGATCATCTGTTTGCTCAGTGTGTGTTGGCTCTGAGACATTGCCTAAGCCGCCAGATAAACGCATGGCTACTTCGCTATCAATACTGGTTACAAAACTTTCCAATTGAAGGTCCTCTAAGCTCAAAGTGATTTTTTCTGATTGATTTTTCATAAAATAATTGATTAATGTTGATGCCTACTGGTGGTTACGGGGTTTCGGCTTATCCCCGGTTGCAACAGTACTAAGTTAGTTAATTGCAACATAGTTGCAAAATAAAGAGTGTTATTTTTGCAACTATGTTGCGTAAATATTTTTTAATTAGCTTAACTAACTGTAAATCAATTGTATGAAATTTAAATAATAATTTAATAAAGGTTCGGGTTATTACTAAACTTGATCTAAATGGAATGCAAGAAAGATTTTGAATATTATCTTCTGTTTTTGGAAGTCGCAAACACAATCACGCCTGCTACCAAAATAATACCACCTGCAAAAGGAGGCCAATTAACAGATTTTTCTTTATCGGCAGATATTTGAATGGGCCCTGCGTCAACAATTTTTTCTTTTTTAGTGTAAGAGAAGCCAGTCCAGATAAGCATAGCAATGCCTACAACGATTAATACAATTCCTAATGTTCTGTTCATGATATTTGATTTTATTTATAGAACAGTAATGGCATTAATATGTTTTTATCAGAATTTATAGTCCAGAGAAATCTTACTAGCTAAATTTATATTTTCAGCCAGTTCAAGCGAAAGTGTAATTTTTTTTACGCTTAAAAAGTAGTTAAGATTCCAGGCAGAAGAACTCCTAATTATTTTTTCAACATCTGCTAGGTGGCCATATTTAAAACTATTTGCTAATCCAGGGGTTCCGCCGATGAAAAGCCTAAAAGCATGCTTGATTTCGTGGTTGTGTCTTGCCCTGAAAATCACCTCTGTTGATAATCCGGTTGTCCAAAATCGTTTCCTATTTGAAACACCTGCGTAATTGTAAACTTGACCATTATAAATTTCTTCTCTAAAATCAGCATATGCTCCGCTTTCGGTACTTAAAGAGTTTTCCCAATTGATAAATCTAAAATCTGTGTTTCCATTAGCAGAGGTACTATGCAAACCGATAGAAGTTCTTAAACCAAAGCCATACATATTTTTGTTAAAAGCTGGCGGGTAGTCTCCGTTAGCGTCATTCCTGTTATTTGAATACAGGTGTTCTGCACTTCCCAAATAACCAAAAAAACCGTATGCAATATTAAATCCTTTAAAAGTATGCGCGCGATTGATATTTAACATACCCAATTCAAATGAAACGCTACCATTTCCCGGAGAAGAGGCCCCGGCAAAGCTTGCTGATGCATGTGTTAATGATTTAATACTGTCGGCCTCCATTTGGCGCGGCAGGTAGCCCATGTTATTTCCCGGCAAACCAGGTGTAATATACGTTCTGCAAGAACTTGATGAAATGATTAAAAGCAAAGAAAAAAGGAGCGTATTAATTTGAGTTTTCATTGTTGTTTTTTTATTCTTCAAAGAAATCAACCAAACCACCTAGAAAATATTCCTGAATGCCTTCCGTAAAATCTTCATAATCTTCATCAGGGATATTGGTTTGTCTAAATTCTATAGAAGTTCCCTTTTTATCTTCGTGGAGTTTAATGGTTACGATAGAAGGTTCGTTTTCTTCTCCAAAATACCATTGCTGCACAATCTGCTTCCCATAGGTAAATTCGATGTTTTTACCTGTAATATCGCCATCCCAGAAAGAGAATTCCGTTCCTGGGATTTCTTCAAACTCAACTTCAGCACCGGTCCATAATTTTATGCTGGTTTCTTTAGTAAGGGCTAAATAAACTTCTTCGGTTGGGGCAGGTATGTAGGTGTATTTTTTAAAGTCCATAATGTTTTTTTAATATAAAGCACAAAACTAGGGATGTAATAGAAAATAAGGTTGATTAAATATGAATAAAGTTAAGACTCGGATTATTTAAATGCACTTAATCCGGTCACATCCATTCCCGTAATTAGTAAGTGTATATCGTGTGTACCTTCATAGGTCACAACAGATTCTAAGTTCATCATGTGTCGCATGATCGAATATTCACCTGTTATACCCATTCCACCGAGCATTTGTCGGGCATTCCGGGCAATGTCTAGTGCAATTTCTACGCTGTTTCTTTTAGCCATTGATATCTGCTCGGCAGACGCCCTATTTTCACTCTTTAGTATGCCTAAACGCCAGACCAACAGTTGGCCTTTTGTAATTTCGGTCACCATTTCGGCCAGTTTTTTTTGCTGCAGCTGGAAACCGCCAATAGGTTTTCCAAACTGTACCCGTTCTTTAGAATAGCGCAAGGCAGTATCATAACAATCCATAGCTGCGCCCAATGCACCCCAGGCAATACCGTAACGGGCCTGGTTTAAGCAGCCCAATGGACCTTTTAATCCGCTGATTTCAGGAAAAATATTCTCCTTTGGTACTTTAACATTATCAAAAACCAATTCACCGGTTGCTGATGCACGTAAACTCCATTTATGATGTGTTTCCGGAGTCGAAAATCCTTCCATTCCACGCTCTATAACCATTCCCCTGATTTTGCCTGATTCATCTTTGGCCCAAACCACAGCAATATCAGCAAATGGTGCATTGCTGATCCACATTTTTGCACCATTTAGAATATAATGGTTCCCTGCATCTTTAATATTGGTTACCATACTACCTGGATTGGAGCCATGATCAGGTTCTGTTAAACCGAAACAACCCATCATTTCGCCACTGGCTAATTTAGGGAGATATTTTTTACGCTGTTCTTCAGTTCCATAAGCATAAATTGGGTACATCACCAACGAACCCTGAACCGAGGCTGTAGAACGGATACCAGAATCACCACGTTCAATTTCCTGCATCAGAATTCCATAAGCGGTATAATCTAAACCTGCCCCGCCATACTCAACCGGAATGGTAGGGCCAAAAGCACCTATATCGGCCAGGCCTTTTATTAAATGTTTTGGAAATTCTGCTTTTTGTGCGTAATCTTCAATAATCGGGCTCAATTCTTTTTTTACCCAATCTCTGGCCGTAGCACGGATTAATTTGTGCTCATCGGTTAATAATTCATCTAATAAATAATAGTCTGGCGCCTCGTACAGGTCTTTTTTTACTGATTTGCTCATGTAATTTCGTATTATCTGGTTAAGAAACCACGTTCATTTCAAAGGTAACAATTTACGGCAAGGGGCATTATATTCATGAATAAAAATTTAATTTTGCAGCTTACAGAACATACATGAGTCATTTCAAACAAACCGTAGCTTTAAAAAATGTAAAATGCTTTGCTCTACATGGTTATTATCCGGAAGAGCAACTTATTGGAAATCATTTTGTTGTAGATTTGGAAACAGAATTTATGCCACAGGGTTTTGATGATGAACTGGCACAAACGGTTAATTACGAGGATTTGAATCACATCATCCATGTAGAAATGAAACATACACAAAAGCTTTTGGAAACGGTTTTAAAGAATATTATTTCGAAAGTTATCCAATTGTATCCTTTTCTAGATACGGTTAACGTGAGTATGAAAAAACTAAATCCACCTATGCCCGGTCAAATTGGGCACTCTTTTGTTAAATTATCTTACACATCAGCCAAATAAAATGAATTTCACGAAAATCAATTCCAAAATTTTAGCAGAGATTAAAGCTGCAATAGGTGCAGATAAAGTTTTTACTGATGCGGAGAGTTTAGATAATTACAGTCATGATGAAACAGAAGATTTACGCTATCAGCCCGAAATTGTGGTGAAACCGACTACTCCGGAAGAAATTTCGGCCATGTTAAAAATCTGTAATGCCTACCATGTTCCGGTTACACCCCGTGGGGGGGGGACAGGTTTAAGTGGAGCCGCCTTGCCGATTTATGGCGGGGTTTCTTTATCGATGGAAAAGTTTAAGACTATACTTGATATTGATACCGAAAACTTACAGGCCATTGTAGAGCCGGGTGTAATTACAGAAGAATTCATCAATGCTGTGGCAGAAAAGGGACTTCTTTATCCGGTTGATCCAAGCAGTAAAGGTTCTTGTTTTATTGGTGGTAATGTGGCGCATGGTTCTGGTGGACCCAGGGTAGTAAAGTATGGCACTATACGCGAATATATCTTAAATCTTGAAGTGGTTTTGCCTAACGGCGATATCATCTGGACAGGGGCAAATACTTTGAAGTATGCATCGGGCTATAATTTAACACAGTTAATGATTGGTTCGGAAGGTACTTTAGGAGTGGTAACAAAAATTGTAACCAAGTTATTGCCAAAACCTGCCCAGTCGGTTTTAATGATGGGCTCTTTCAGCACAAATGAAGATGCCTGTGCCGCGGTTTCGGCAATTTTTAGAGCTGGTGTTACGCCATCGGCCTTGGAATTTATGGAACGGAAAGGAGTGGAGTGGGTAATTAAATTTGATGATATAAAATTCGATTTAAAAGACAATGTTGCTGCATTATTAATGATTGAATTTGATGGAGATGATTTAGATGATATCTTCAAAAATTGCGAAAAAACTAACGTGGTTTTAGAAGAACATCACTGTACTGAAGTTTTGTTTGCTGATACTGCTTCTCAGAAAGAAGAACTTTGGCGGATGCGCAGAACCATGGCCGAATCGGTTAAATCCAATTCCGTTTATAAAGAAGAAGATACCGTTGTTCCACGTGCGGCTTTACCCAAATTAATCAGTGGAATAAAAGAAATTGGTATAAAATATGGTTTCGAAAGCGTTTGTTATGGTCACGCCGGTGATGGAAACCTGCATGTAAACATCATTAAAGCCGGAATGAGCAACGAAGACTGGAAAAATAAACTCAAATTTGGCATTGTAGAAATATTTGAATTGACCACGGCTTTAGGCGGAACTTTATCTGGCGAACATGGAATTGGCCTGGTGCAAAAGGAATTTATGCCGATCAAATACTCCGAAATCCATATTAATTTAATGAGAGGCATTAAAAATGTTTTCGATCCGAATGGGATATTAAATCCTGGAAAGATTATGCCTGATTAATTTTATTCGTTACCCTGAACTTGTTTGAGGGCTTAATAATAAATGGTAATGTTAAGATGCTCAAACAAGTTCAGCATCACAACTACTGATTACTCAACTGCTCAAAACCCAGCATTTTCTGTTTTTCTTCTTCTGGGATAGCAGTCGGTTTGCCTGTAGTATAATCAACAGCGATGCATACCGTTTTTCCTTTGCTGCAGATCACCTCTTCGCTTCCCTTGAGCTTAACGATCTGATATTCTAAATCGAAGCTAGTGTTGCCGATCCTCGATGTTTTTACATGTATGGCGATTTTATCGTTCATTACAATCGGCAAAATATAATCCAGTTCTGCATGGGCAATCACGATTCCGGTTTTTTTCCAGTCCCATTTTATAATTTCTTCCCAATATTTGGATCTGGCAATTTCAAGATAGGTGAAGTAAATAGAATTATTTACATGCCCCATCATATCAAAATCAATAAAGCGTAAATGGATATTGGTTTTATAGTTGAATTTGTCTGAAAAAGTCTTTATATCTGTCAATTTGTCTTTTGATTTGGATTTATTTTGCCAAAATGTCTTAAAAATCATAAATATTTGGATTGGTATATAAGTTGAATAGGATGAATTATCAATTTAAAAAATTAAAAAATTAAGAATAAGCGATATGACACTTGTAAATTTTAACAACAGAACCCGTAACACAGCTCCTTACTTTAACAATGTTTTTGATTCATTGTTTAGCGATGCAGTAAGTAAAAACAAAATGGTTGATAAATCGCCAAATGTAAACATTCATGAAAATGAAACTGCTTATGTTATTGAGTTAGCTGCTCCGGGATTAAAAAAAGAAGATTTTCAGATTAATTTAAAAAAAGACACGCTTTCTGTTTGGGCAGAAGTTAAAAAAGACGACACCCAGGTAGCTAAAGATTTTACACGTAAAGAATTTGATTATAGCTCATTTGCAAGATCATTTAATTTACCAGATAGCGCGGATGGTGATAACATTACTGCTGAATATAAAGACGGTATATTATCAATTAACATCAGCAAAAAAGACGATGCTAAATTACAGCACAAAGAAATTGTAGTATCGTAATAAAAATATTCTCGAAAGAGGGTTTTTCATAATAGTTTAAGTTTAGGTTTTATAAGGTTAATGCTGGATGGCATTAACCTTATTTTGTTTTATAGAAATTCGTCATTTCGACCGTAGTATAACGCATAAGACCATGCTGAATTATTCAAGCACCTTTTACACATTAGACGCTGAAATAAATATAGGTGACGATTCAGCTAACAGTATTTAGATTGATTTTAAGTTACATTCTTAAAATCACGTTAATTTCATTTTTTGTACTTTTGCGGCATGGAGAGAGAAATTCTGGATACAAAGCGTAAAGCACTTAAAATAAATCTTGACCCACGAATTTACGGCACCTTTGCCGAGATAGGAGCTGGACAGGAAGTTTCGAGAAACTTTTTTAATGCTGGCGCAGCATCTGGAACTGTTGCTAAAACAATGTCAGCTTATGATATGACTTTTAGCGACGCCATTTACGGAGCAGAAACCAATGGTCGTTATGTAAGTCAAAACCGCCTTTTGCAAATGCTCGACCATGAATTCGGCCTACTTAATGAACGTTTATCTGGCGAAAAATACGAAAGCCGTACATTTTTTGCTTTCGCTGATACCGTTACTACCCTGAATTACAAACGCACCAACGAGCCGCATGGCTGGGTTGGTATTCGTTTCCAAAGCGAACCAGGTGGTTTACCAAATGAAATATTTTTCCATGTGCGTTTGTTGGATACTGATGTAAATATGCAACAGCGTGTGCTCGGTATCATTGGTGTGAACTTACTTTACGCAGCTTTTTACTATTATCAAGATCCTAAAATTATGGTAGAATCGCTCGCCGATAATTTGACTATAGGATCAGTAGAAATCGATTTGATTTCGGTTAAGGGGCCGGCTTTTCCTGGCGTAGACAATATCCTGCTTAATCTATACATGATTATGAAAGATTTTTCTGCAGCAGCCATTTTCGATTCAGATGCACATCCCCGTCAAGCCAAAGATCTTTTATATAAGAAAGATATTATGATTTTGCGCACCAAATATGGTCAGAAATCATTACCTAACTTTAATTTATTTAATAAAGCTACCGATCAGTTTAAACGTACCAATAAAGTAGAAGAGGGAAACTTAGCGGTAATGATTGAGGTTTTGTTAACCAACGTTTTAACGGATGGACAAGAAACCCCTGATGATATTGACCTGGAAACTGTGGCTAAAAGAGCACAGGAAATGTGCGATACAGGAAACATTGTAATAGTATCTAACTTTACCCGCCACAACCGTTTGGCGAAATATTTGGCAAGATGCAAACCTAAAAGTGTAGGATTGGCAACAAACATCAACAATTTGAAATTTGTATTTAATTCTAAAAATTTTACCGGCGAAAACTATTCAGGCCAATTATTGAGCTACGTGAACGATATGTTTAATACCAATGTGCGGTTATTTGCTTATCCTTTCCTGGATAAAAAAACTAATCAGGTAATTACCACAGCCAATATGCCGGTTACACCACAAGCCAAACCTTTGTTCGACTTTCTTTTGATAAACGGGTATATCACTGACATTAAGGATTATAGTGAGGACGAGGTGAAGACGGTTTAAGGTTTACATCTGTCATTATGGGGCTAAATTTATCGCATAACATCAATATTAATGAATAAGGATTTTTAGTGCTTATTAGGTTGTGTGGATCTTCGTTCCTCCTTGAAATGACAATTTTTCTTTTGGAATCTGTAAATGGTAGGAACAAAGAATCTGTGAGAACTTTGTTATTTAGCGTTAATGGATGTCAATTTTCCATTATTTTGAGCTTCTTCACTGCGTTCATAATGACAAGTTGTGCGAATTAAATTATTTAATCAACCTTTCAATTACCTGTTTATAGCTGTCGCTTACCGGCAATTCTTTATCATCAATAAATAAAGCGTTTTTTCTAATGGACGTTATTTGATTGATATTTACGATGAATGATTTGTGGATCCTTTCGAAATAAGCAGGCAGTTGTTCTTCTACACTTTTCATGCTCATACGCACTACGGCGGCTTTCGGACTGGTTGATATATGGATCTGGATATAATCTTTCAAACCCTCCACATAAGTAACTTCGTTAAAGTTAATCTTCATTAAACTGTAGCCTACATTTACAAACATATAATCCTGTTTGGGCAGATTGGCATGTTCGGCTGATTGTTTGAGTTCGTACAGGTCTTTTGATTTATTGCAGGCTTTCATAAAACGATCGAGCGATACTGGTTTCATTAAATAATCCACCACATCGAGCGCAAAACCGTCTAGAGCGTATTGTTTATAAGCCGTAACTATAATCACCATTGGTTTTTTAACCAGACTCTGGATAAATTGTAAACCTGTAATGCCTGGCATCTGGATATCGATAAAAATCAGGTCTATCGATTGTTCCTGCATGATTTTATTCGCAGCAAAAGCATCGTCACAACTAGCTACCAATTCTAAAAAAGGAATTCGGCTAATGTTGTCAGCCAATAATTGCAGGGCTAGAGGCTCATCATCAATGGCTAAACATTTCATCGTACTGTTAATTTTAAAGTGAGGTAAACATTAAACCAGCCATCTTTTTTCTCAATTTCAAGCTGATGTTCTTTACCATAAAGTAAATTTAACCTTCTGCTTACATTTGCAAGACCGATGCCCGATGCAGCATCTTTGACCTCGGTCTCATCTTTGCTATATTTATTCCGAACAGTAAACGTCAAATGTTCGTTTTCTGTTTTTAAATCAACAAAAATCTGTGGTTTTTCGATCATCCCAACGCCATGTTTAAAAGCATTTTCAATAAATGGAATCAGTAACATGGGTTCTATTTCATCAAACTCACTTTCAATATTAATGTTCGTTTCTATAGCTACCTTTTTGCCAAAACGTTGTTTTTGCAGATCAATATAAGCCTGCAGGTATTCGGTTTCCGTTTTGATGGATACTTTTTCTTCATCGGTTTCATAAAGCATATATTGCATCAAACCTGATAATTTCATCACCGTAGGTTCCAATTCATTGCTTTTAAGCCTAACCAGTGCCACAATGTTGTTTAAAACATTAAAGATGAAGTGTGGACTAATCTGTGAACGTAAAAACGAAAGTTCGGTTTTCATATTTTCCTTTTCGCGCTGCAAAGCTCTTTTCTCTTCATTAATGCGGTCTGAGATCATGGTAAAAGCGGTACTGGCGGCAATGGTCAATAAAAATGTCGGCGTATTGAACCAAAGTGTACGGCCTAGGTTGAAATCAAAATTGGGCAGTAGAATCCTGAATAATATAGAGTGAATGGTAATCGCTAAAAGTAAGCAGCCAACAAAGGATAAGCCATACCACAAATATTTTTTTCTATAAAAAAATGATGGAATTAACACTTTATGATTTAAATAAAATATTGCTATCCAGTAAAAGTAACTAATGAAATTTAAGCGCAGGAACTGATTTTCTTCGTAACTGCTTAGTGGGTGAGGGGGACGGCTTCGGTTAACGTTAATAATATAAGGCAAAGTGATCAAAACCACCCATACCAGAGTATGTAGGGTAATTTTTATCCACTTTTTGGAGAAATTAATTGTCATTATTTTTTCTTTGGCGCTTTGCATCGCTAAGTTATTATTTATTATGTTTTTTAAGGCGTTTAGTTATGTTGAATATATTTTACAAGTATAAATTAGTATTTCTAATTGTCTTGTAGCTAGTTGCTTAATTAAATTAGATTCCTGCCTGCGCGGGAATGACGACATTTTTGGTTTGAGTATTTAATGTTACTCGTATCTTAATGCATCAATCGGATCTAAATTAGATGCTTTTTTTGCTGGGTAATAGCCAAAGAAAACACCTGTAATGGCACATACAACAAAGGAAATGATGATTGAAGATTCTGCAATTAAAATTGGCCAGTTTAAGAAATAGGAGATGAGGCAAGCTGAACTTACCCCCAAAATTACACCAATAATTCCACCCGTGATACTGATTAAAATGGCTTCTATTAAAAATTGCATCAAAACATCTTGCCCGCGGGCACCGATAGACATACGTAAACCTATTTCGCGGGTACGTTCGGTAACCGAAACATACATGATATTCATAATCCCAATACCACCGATAAATAGTGAAATACCTGCAATAGCGGTTAAAAGAACGGTTAACATACTGCTTGTAGCACTGATGGTGCTAATTAACTCGGCCTGTGTACGAACCTGGAAATCGTCGGTTTCTGCCGAAGTTAACCTGTGGCTTTCTCTTACAGCATCCGAAATTTCGGTTGTAGCAGCGGCGCTCGAAGCCTCAGTTGTTGCTGAAGCATAAATACTCTGTAGATAATTGGTTGCGGTGATCCTTTTTTGTACCGTGGTGAAAGGAGCGAGGATAATATCGTCCTGATCCTGACCAAAATTACTCTGTCCTTTAGGTTCTAAAATGCCGATTACCTGAAAAGGAATATTTTTAAATCGGATAATCTGCCCGATTGGGTTGCTTCCATCAGGAAATAGATTATCGATTACGGTTTTACCTAATAGACAAACTTTAGCAAAGCTTTTTACATCATTTTCTGAGAAAAGAATCCCATCCTGAAGTTTTAATTGGCGAATGTTCAAATAATCTGGACTTACTCCTGTAATTGTAGTTGGCCAGTTATAGCCACCTTTAATAGCCTGTCCACTGGTAGAAACCACAGGCGATAAACCATTTATATTTTTAGATTGTAACTTTTGAATCGCTGTAATATCTTCCAGTTTCAAAGTCTGGATGCTGCTTCCCTGCAAACGTACACCACCGGGTTCATTGCTTTGGGGCATTATGGTAATCATGTTCGAGCCCATTCCAGATAATGAAGACCTGATACTTTGTTTCGAGCCTTCACCAATGGCCATCATTGCAATTACAGCGGCAACACCGATAATAATACCGAGCATAGTTAAAAAAGCACGCAGCTTATTTCTTTTTAATGCCCTAAAGGCAATCTTTAATAAATTTATAATGCTCATGATCTTCTCAAATTAATAATCATCCGATTCTGGTAAATTGGCAAGCGCCTCTTTGGCTGAACGTTGATTTTGGTTAATACTGTCCTTTTGGATTTTTCCGTCGCGAAGCATAATTGTTCTGGTACTAAAAGCAGCGATATCAGGTTCATGTGTTACAAAAACGATAGTTTTTCCTTGCGCATTCAATTCCTGCATCAAAGCCATAATCTCATATGAGGTTCGGGTATCCAGATTTCCTGTAGCTTCATCGGCCAAAATCATCACCGGGTGATTAACCAAAGCCCGGGCAATAGCCACCCGCTGCTGCTGACCACCAGAAAGCTGACTTGGGGTATGATCAAAACGCTCCGCAAGTTTTACCGATTCGAGCGATTTAATGGCCCTTTCTTTGCGTTCTTCAGCCGTGATGGTTTTATTGTAGAATAGGGGTAACTCAACATTCTCCAGTGCCGATGTTCTGGGCAACAGGTTATAAGCCTGGAAAACGAAGCCGATTTTGGTATTGCGCAAACCAGCCAGTTCATCACGGTTTAAGCTCTTTACATCAACGCCATCAAGCAGATAACTGCCTTCTGTAGGCTTATCTAAACAACCCAGAATGTTTAAGAGTGTTGTTTTACCAGAGCCACTACTGCCCATAATAGTTACAAATTCACCAGCTTTAATATCGAAGGTGATACCTTTCAAGGCCCTAACGGTTTGATCGCCCATTACAAACTCACGTTTTAAATCGTGTATATCTAATATTTTCCGTTCCATTATTTTCTTCTGTTACCGCCTGGGCGTTTTGGCATAAAAGGACTAGATTGACCTTGTGCTGCCGCCTCACTTTTACCCATGCGCTGTGAACCTGTAATGACCACATCTGCTGCTGCCAATCCTGATAAAACTTCAACACGTGTATTGTCGTTTATACCGGTTTTAATTTTCTTCTGCACCAGTTCTTTCGGACTTTTTTGTACCCAAACATAAGCCTCATCTGCTCCGGCCGGTTTCCTGTCTGGATTAACCCAGGTCATTTGATATTTACCCGCTAAAGTTGAATCCGGAGCAAATTTTATAGCTTTAGTTGGGATAAGCAGTGCATTATTCACCTCTTTAGTGAAGATGGTAATGTTTGCTGTCATACCGGGTTTTAACTTATTCGCATCATTTGAAGTATTGATGATGGTTTTATAGGTAACCACATTTGATGAAATGGAAGGACTTAACCTGATTTCTTGTATGGTTCCTCTAAAGGTATCATTTAAAAAGGCATCAACAGTAAAAGTTGCTCTTTCTCCTTTTGAGATATCGCCAACATCTGCCTCATCAACAGAGGCTTCTACCTGCATTTTGGTCAGGTCTTTCGCAATACTGAAAATAGTTGGTGTGCTAAAACTGGCCGCTACGGTTGTTCCTTCACTAACACTTCTTGAAAGCACCGTTCCATCAATGGGAGAATAAATGCTGGCCAGTGACAGATTCTTTTGAGCAGAAGCAAGTTGAGCCTTAATGCTGTTAACTGATGCTTTTGAAGCATTATAGGTATATAATGCATTATCATAATCTGCTTTGCTCACCGCACCAACTTTATACAGATTACTTTGCCGGCTGAAATTTCCCTGCTGGTAAACCAATGCACTCTGAGCACTAACCAGATTGGCCTGATATTGATTTACAGTAGCTTCAAACAAGGTTTTATCCAATTCGGCTAGTAGTTGTCCTTTTTTAACCTTCGAGTTAAAATCTGCATATAGCGTTTTAATGGTTCCCGAAACCTGGGTACCTACAGCTACCGTATCAACTGGCTGAACTTTTCCTGTGGCCGTAACATTTTCGGAAATATAACCCATTTTAGGTTTTTCGGTTTCGAGAACAACCACCTGTTCTTTTTTGCGCAGCGCCAAGTACCAAACCGCAAACAAGGCAACTGCGATACCGATGATAATAAATATTGTTTTCTTCTTCATGATTCAAATATTAAGCAGACTAGGCGGTAGCCATCATCATGTATTTTAGTTAGTAATAGGAAATCCTGTATAAAAATTATAGATCTTGGTGTAAAGACTTGCTGTATATTTTGCCTGAACAAAGGCCTGTAATGCCTGCACATATAAATTTTTCTGTTGCAGGTTTTCTACAATGTTATTGGTACCTTCTTTTAAAGCCGCGTTCGAAATCCTTAATGCCTCGCTTGTGTATTTAAACTGCTCTTGTGCAGCAGCATACTGGCTGTTTGCGTTCTGTACATTGATGTAAGCACGTTCTACATTTTGGGTTAGTGTTGTTTTGGCATCTAAAAGCGATAAACGGGCCTGCTCAATGCCAATATTAGCCTTCGCCACATTTGTTTTAGTAACTTTTCTATCAAAAATCGGAATGGAAAGTGTCAAACCTAAGTTTTGATAAAAACTATTGTTTAACTGGTATCCATAACCGCCAGTATTATTATTGTTGTAACCTGTATTTAGCGATCCACCTAAACTCAGCGTGGGGCGTAAGGTTGATTTTGCTTTGGCCAGTTCGGTGCTTTGAAGCTGGATATTCAATTCTCCGCTTTTAATTTCCGGGCGGGTACGCAGTGCCTGATCTTGTGCCGAAGCTAAATTATCCAATGCTGGAGCAACGGCAACGGTATCAGTTGTACTTACTTCGAAAGGTGTAGTTGTAGGAATTTGCAACAATTGTTTTAAGGTTAAAATATTTTGCTGTAAAGTATTTTGTGCAGTTACCAACGTATATTTATCGTTGGCATAAGTAGCTTGTAACTGCAACAAATCCTTTTTGGCAATAGTTCCAAACTTATATTGTTGCTCTGATTGTTTAACCTGAGCCTCGCTGGTGGTCAACAGATCTTTTAAATAGGTGATATTTTCTCTGGCCAATAAAATATTCAGATAGGCCTGGGTGATGGAGATGGTAATATCGTTTTTGGCCGCTTCCACCGATAGATTTGCGGTTTGCAGGCTGAGCTCTTTTGACTTGATATCGTTTTTTAAGTAACTTCCATTGTAAAGTGTCATATCTGAACTTATGCCAAAACCACTGGTATTTTGCAAACCAGATTTATAATTGGTGATGGCTTGTGAAACATTTCCCGATAAATTGGGGAGTACAGCGGCTTTTGAGGCAATTAAATTTTGCTCAGCAGTTTGCGAACTGAGCTTTAAGGTGTTGATGCTGATGTTTTTTTCTTTGGCATACTCGATAGCTGTTTTCAGATTCCAAACCTGTGGGATATCCTGAGCTTTGGTTTTGTAGCCCGCACCAAGCAAAATGAGTACGACAATATATTTAATGTATCTGCTCATGGCGAATAAATTTTGTGTCTATGGAACTATTGAACACAAAAATATATCCGGTTAAGGCTGCATTTTAACAATTGAGACCAATGCAGAAAATGCTGCGACGAAAGGTTAAAACTTTGAGATTAGTCAGTTTTGAGTTTTAACAGAAAGAGCAGGCTTGTATGTTATTTCGACCATGATAAAGCTCGTCATTTCGAGCGGAGTGCAACGAAGCCGAAAACCACTTAAGTGCGCTGCGAAGCTAAATCTATCGAGGTTAGATCTCTCCATTTCGCTACGTTTCAGTCGAGATGATTGTTATGATAAAAACAAATTTTAAGCAGCTATATTATAATTATTTTTATAGCTAGCTTGATTTTTTATAACTGCAGCAACTCTTAATGCTATCTTGTTTCTAACGGCAT
>Ga0065714_10002858_pt1 | contig 29261 bp, 19 predicted proteins | sample MisRhiReplicate2_FD_59101 | JGI IMG/M metagenome (GOLD analysis project Ga0065714, IMG submission 59101) | Miscanthus rhizosphere microbial communities from Kellogg Biological Station, MSU, sample Rhizosphere Soil Replicate 2: eDNA_1 v2... | ecosystem: Host-associated > Plants > Roots >... | reverse complement strand
AAGTATACCCTACACCTCTGCTTGTCAGCACGACAGCACTTATCCCCTTAACTCCTGTAGTAGCTGCAGAGATATTGGCTGTTGCACCGCTTCCTCCACCACCGGATATCGTTATCGTGGGTGCGGTATAATTACTACCAATATTGGTAACTGTAATCGATTTTATCACTCTTCCCTGGCCATATCCCCTTTGACGGACTTTATTAACATAATCGATCGCCAATTGTGGCGGCGCAGCATTGATTTCATTTTCTGCTTCTGCATACATCAGCAAAACATCTGAAAAGCGCAATAGAGGATAGTTGATCGGTGTTTGCTGATTAGCTCTTGGCATTACAACTTCTAATTCACGGCGATACTTTCCGGGGAACCTTGTCCAGAATACTGAAGCTGGAGAAGTCGTAACAATAGGCGTTTTTACTCCCGCGGCACTATAACTAAAAGAGGCGATGTTCCATTCGCGTCGGATATCCTCCGATACGAGGGCCGTAACATTTGGGTATTTCTTCCATAGTGTGCCATTAGCGCTGATAAACCCGTATGCATTGCCAATTATAGTGGTATTTGTTGAGGGAATACCCAACCAGGCGCCTAATGTACCTATTTCGCGATAAGCACCGGTTGTGTTACCCCAGAATTCAACTTCCCATATACTTTCCTTAATGTCGTACTCGTCACGTGCAAGCTTGGTAAAGACATCGGCATAACTCGGATTCAAATCGTGCCCGGCTTCTGCATCATCAATTACTTTCTTTGCCCAGAAACTTGCATCTGCATATTTAGAAACATCCATAACCGGTGCTCCAGCCATATACAAGCAAACCCTAGCCAGGATACCACGGACTGCCGATTTACTTACCCTTCCTCCGTGGCCTATTGTTTTTATTGGAGCAACAAGTGTTTCAGCAATTTTCATATCGGCCAAAATCTGTTCATAAACCACTTTAGGAGGTGATTGAGGAGCTGTGATAGCATTGGGATCCATCACCGGATCGAGCAGCAATGGAATATTGCCATAATTCTGTACCAACAAAAAATAAAAATAAGCACGCAGGAAGAGTGCTTCACCTCTAACCTGTTTTCTTATTTCCTCTGCGATACCCTTATTTTTATCAACATTGGCCAGCAAAAGGTTTGCCCTGCCTACGCCTACGTACAACATTTGCCAAAAATTAGTCACATAGCTATCCCCAGGTGCAAAATCATACACTTGAGGACCTACTAACAGGGAGTTATCTTTATACGCGCCCTCATCGGCCTCCATACCTATTCTACTAGGATAAGCAGTACCATAAACGGAGCCATGCCCCAATACATCATACACTCCGTTCAATGATGAATTTAATTGCTCGGGAGTATTGTAATGATTCTCGGGAGAAACAAAATCTGAAGGCTTTGTAATCAGAAATTTTTTACATGAACCTATGCTCATTAAAATAAGCACCGACATAAAATAATATATATGTTTCATTGTTTTAAAATTTAGCATTCAGACCAATAACAATTGTTTGTGCTTGAGGATAAGCCGAATAATCAAATCCGGGAGTTAAAATACTGTTGCGGACAGAAACTTCAGGATCTAAACCAGAGTACTTCGTCCAGGTTAGTAGATTTTGCGCTGCAACTGTAAATCTTAAACTACTTAAATAGGCTTTTTTAATAAAGTTTCCTGGTAAACTATAGCCTATAGACACCGTTTTTAAACGCAAATAAGAACCATCTTCCAACATTCGTGAAGAAAAACGGCCAATAGGTCCTTGTCCCAACGCACGATAATTTTTGTTCGTTTGGTTTTCCGGCGACCAGCGGTCCACATAACTCGCATATTGATTCACATCCGTTCTCACCAAACCATTCCCTTCCAGTACCATTCTATTGGCATTATAAATCTGATTTCCATAGGACCACTGAAAAAACACATTCAGATCAAAGTCCTTGTATTTAAAATTATTAGTAAACCCGCCCGTATGTAACGGCAATGTATTCCCGATAACAGATAGATCATTTGAGTTCACTACCCCATCCCCGTTCAAATCTCTATATTTGATATCTCCTGGTTGTATAAGTGCTCTATCTGTACCATTTGCCGGTAAATTCTTTTTCAATAAGTACGTAGTTGGTGTTGGATTATCGAAATCAGCATACTGATATACCCCGTCAAAAATATATCCATAGAACATTGCTGTTGGCTGACCTACTTCGGCCACATACAGAGGATCACCATATAAACTTTCGAAATTTATCCCTGTAAAGCGCTTGGTCTCACCATCTGTTAAGGCAAGAACTTTATTGTTATAGAAGCTGATGTTGAAACTGCTTTGCCAGCTAAATGACTTACTCTGAACATTCGTAGTATTTAAGCTAAGCTCTAATCCATCGTTTCTTATACTACCAATATTCTTAAAAGCGGTTGCATATCCGGTACTATAAGGTAAATCAGCATTCAACAAGAGGTTTTTAGTTGTTTTCCGATATACGTCAACCGTTAGCTCCAATCGGTTTTTAAATAACCCAATGTCATACCCCATATCAAGTTGGTGAGCACTTTCCCACTCAAGATTATTGTTACCCAGGCTACCCGGAATTGTACCCAAAGAAGGGCTCGAGTTTCCAAAAGAATAGGCATTAGCAACAGGCATGACCAAACTTGGCAGGTAACCAAAATCACCAACTCTGTTATTCCCGGTAACACCATAACTTACCCTGAATTTAGAGGTGGAAATTACAGGCAACGCTTTCATGAACGGCTCTTTTATCATATTCCAGGCAAATGCCCCGGAAGGGAAATATCCATATTTATTACCTTCAGCAAATTTGGAAGAACCGTCTGCACGGAATGTCGCTGTAAATAAGTATTTCCATTTATAGTTATAGTTTAACCGACCAAAAAAGGAAGACAAAGTATAACTCCCACTTGATGCGGGACTGTTGTAAGGAATTCCGGAGCTGAAACCTCCCATACCCAATTCTTCATTTGGAAGAAAGGATACCCCGACTCCCTGGCTGTTCCTTTTATTCGCCTGAGATGAAAATCCTGCCAAAACCGTTAGCGCATGAATTTTATTAAATGTATTGGTATAGGTTAGTGTATTTTCGTTTGACCAGGTATTTACATCCATATAAGTAACCGAACCACTTATCCCCATCCTATTGGATGAGCTTTTGGGAGATCCCTGAGGTGTCTTGGAATTATAAAATATATCGGTTTTATATTGCGAATTCGTATTACCACCGGTAACCTTTAGAGTCAGCTTCTTTGTAATGTCATAAGTTAAAGAAGCCGTTGCCAGTAAGGTCCTGTTTAAGGCAACCCTATATGTATTTTCGGCCGTAGTAACAGGATTAAACCGGTCTTCGTTTGAATTGATATTATCCGGATCCGCATCTTCTTCCAGCAAGTCTAAATTATCCCTTCCAGAAATCGGGCGATATCCCCACATATTATAAAACAGAAAACTAGTGGTATTTCCGCCTGTTGATAATGCTACCGGAACACCTGAAGTAGTCTGATTGCTGTAGTTTGCAGAAATCCCCCCTTTAATCTTTGGGCTAATAGTTTGATCAATTGAGATACGGGCCTGATATCGTTTGGAGGCCGTATTGATTACGACACCTTCCTGATCATAAATTGAACCTGATACTGAATACTTCGTCTGATCGTTCCCTCCTCTAACTGCGAGATCATAAATCTGCATAGGATTGGTTTTAAGGATTTGCTTTTGCCAGTTTATGCCTTCTACATTCCGGTAACTTTCCAGCGTTTTCTTGTTACCATCCGCATCAAGTCCAAAATAACGGTCGTTGGTTGTAGCTGGCTTTGCCTCCGAATAATACTTAACAAATTCATAGGGGCTCATCATTTCCATGAATTTTCGGGGGCGTTGTACCCCATAAGAGGTATTGAAGGTAACTACGGCTTTCCCTACTTTACCTTTTTTAGTCTCAATGATGACCACACCATTCGACCCTCTCGATCCATAAATAGCTGTTGCCGAAGCATCCTTAAGAATATTTATGGATTCGATATCATCGTTGTTTAATGTTGCAGGACTAAAGTCTTCAATAGGAAAACCATCAATCACATATAGCGGAGCGGTACTTTGCGTAAGTGAACCAATACCCCTGATTACAATATTCTGCGCTACTCCGGGCTGTCCATCATTTGATGAAACTTGCACTCCCGCTACCCTGCCGGCTAAAGCCTCAGTGAAAGAGCCCACGGGTGCTTTAGTAATGTCGGATATTTTCACCTGACCAACCGAGCCGGTAAGGTCTGATTTAGATACGGTACCATAACCAATCACCACCACCTCATCGAGTGACCGATCATCCGCTTTCAGAGTTATATTCAATACCTTCTTATCACCCACACTCACTGATTTCGATTCATAGCCCACATACGAGAAAGTCAGGATATCAGCATTATTTGCTTTTATCACATAAGATCCATCATTCCTTGTAGCAATCACGGTATTTGTCCTTTTTAATTTCACCAATACCCCGGGTATGGTTTCTTTTGTCTTTTCATCTGTTACAATCCCCTTAATTTCTCTAAGACCGCTCTGTGCAAAGAGTTCCCAGGGAATAAAAACGCAGAAAGTAAACAGCAGGATGCGCAGCAGCTTAGCTGCACTGTACCATTTTCTGTTCATATTTGATAAGTTTATTGGTTTATTCAGGATGTGATTAGCTGCTATTTTCTTTTATTCTTTTGAACTTTAAGCATTTCTACAGCGAATCTTTTCCCTAGTTCTCTTGCCGACGGTGTATCCAGATGTGTCCCATCCCCCTTATGTACAAGTCCTTCTGAGGTGGCTAATCCTGAATTAGGCACTTCAGTGGGCAAATCCTTCAATACATTATTGATGTACTTATAATTTTCTTTATAATGTCCCAGCTCCCCCGCTATAAAAGGCAAATTTGGGTCATTCAAGTCTCTCCGGAGATCTGCAACTAATGTTTTTAAATTCTCCATGTAAAGCTTTGCCTTTTCAGCATTGCTATCGCTCTCTCCCTGATGCCAAATAATTCCCTTTATCACACCATATTTCATGGCTATTTTAGCGCGTTTCATCGCATCATCATAAGGATAATCCTTTAAAAATTCTTCCCCCGATTTCCAGGCCTTAATCGGCGATCCGCCTACTGCACAAGGTATCAGACCGATCTTAATCCTTTTATTTTTGCCTAACATATTTTTTGCAAAACTTAAGCCTGGTCCTACACCAACAATAGGAGGTCGATCAAAGTGAAGGGGGTCGACAGCAAACACCCATTCACCACTTTTATTTAATGTTAATGTCTGAGGGTTAATTACTTTACCTGCCGAATCAACAACTCCCCTGCCTGCCATATTAGACTGGCCAACGAGCAAGTATAAATGAAAATCAGGATTAACTTTCTCAGCCAGCTCGATCTTCTGCGCACTGGAGTCTAAAATCAACAAAGTGAACAGCAAACTAAAAAGCGCGCCCTTTAGTCGGCCAACAACTGTGGCAAATCTCATAAAATATGCATTTAGGTTAATATTTGGTTGATTAGAATTGGTATTTCGGTTACTTACCCGATAGCTTTTTTACCAGCCATGTATTCATCATTTTCCTTTGTTCAGGCATGTATTCATGGCCCGATTCCTTTACAATAAACAACTCTTTTGGTGCAACTATACCGTTGTAAGCTGCATAGCTAGATGTTGGTGGACAAGTTTCATCATTATAGCCCCAGCTATAAAGTCCGGGTATTTTTAACAGGCTTGCAAAATTAACCATATCATAATATTTAGAGGTTTCAATTTGCTTCTTATTTACTTTATCTACGGTCTTAAGCCATTGCGGCCAGCCTCCGGTTCGACCGAATAAATAGCCTGTATGGTCGCACATTCCCGGGAAGTAAGCTACCATAAATTTTACTCTATTATCCAATGCTGCAGTGGCAATAGTAAGCGCCCCACCCTGACTACCACCGGCTACAGCCAGATTTTTTCCATCAAAGGCGGGCAAACCGCATAAGAAATCATTTGCCCTAACACAGCCCATAAAAACACGCTTAAAATAATAAGCATCACGGTTGTCAGCATTTGACAAAGAATAGCCTTTAAGCGGACCTTCTGCAAGGCGTTTATAAGTCGTGTCGGCCATATTTACCGGGATTCCATGAATACCTATCTGCAATACAATAAAGCCGTTGTCCGACATACCAACATCTGCTCCATACCCTCTCACTCCTGCACCCGGAACTCTTAATATAGCCGGATATTTACCAGGCTTTTTAGGCATGCTCAGCATCCCATAAATTCTAGATCCGGTCTGATAGTTTTGAAAGTTAACAGCAAAAACATCCACCGTCGCTGTACTTTTTTCAGGCAATAGGTCCATTTTTGCATCCATTGGAATTTTTGCAGCATCAGCCTTAGCCTTATCCCAAAAGCTAACAAAGTCCTTCGGCATATCAGTGGTAGGCTTAATTCGTTCAGGTTCAAAAGCTGCAGTAGCTAATCCTCTGTACTTTTTACCATCTATTTCTGTGGTAACAATACAACGTAGAAAGCCAGGTTTGTCAAGACTCCCGCCATCAATCAGCTCCTGATCTTTGTTTAATACTAATGTTCCTTCCTTAACCGGAACCATTCTTTCTAATCCTATGGTATAATTGAACTTTACATCTTTTAATATCTTATCTCCTTTTACAGCTGAGACAGAAAAAGTCACCTTCTCTCCCATCTTATAAACCCAATCGGGGTGATCAGTATTCACTCTAATTTTAATTACATCAGTCTGGGCAAAACAAACGGTAACAATACTTAGCTGGAATAATAAAATTACCCCGCAGAGCAATGGAGCAAATGCGCTTTTTTTATTTACTGCTTTCATATACAACTTATTTTACTTTAACAATGCCCCAGCTCTCAGACCTGATCACCGACTGATTTGACCTGAACAGTATACCTCCTGCTTTTGGTCTGGTATATTCTGCCCCACTAAAATTATTGCTGTCGTTAACTATTTTCCAATCTACAGATGGCAAAGGACTATTGTTAACATACATATCCTTGATCCCCCACATTCTTTGTGTAGGGCCTACCGTTGAGCTTTTCCCAATATATCTTAAACCTATGTATAGCGGTTTTCCTCCCACAACAAATTTTGAAATGTCAGCTTCCCCCGATTTTTTCCAATCTTTAGTATCAGCAAGTTCAAACTGATCAGAGATGTCTGTCCAGGTCGCTTTCTTAATGCCCTCCATAGTATAATCTCCGCTAAAATCAGAAGATATAACGATGGCTAAATTGTTCTTTTGCGCCCCAAATATCACCTGGCTAAGAAATGACAGATTCATTTTATCCGGACTCGCGGCACTTTGAGCAACAGCAGACAATGAGATCATTGAAGTCATGAAAGCAGTCATTATGGAAAAGCCAAAATACCGCTTAATTTGAAGTAGAAATGTGTTCATATGATTTAGTTTATTGGTTAGAATTTAATCATAATAGAGCGTTAACCTTATCTATTATCAAACCGAATATTCTGGCCTCCATAATTGCATATTACCAGTATCTGCTGCAGCATTCCCCATATGCACTGCAATGGCTGTATCCCTACCGGTAAACACATTAGACTCAGGTTTTTTTCCATTCTTAATACAATCTGCAAAAGACATAAATGCATAGGCCGTTGGGTCCAGGTTCTTATTATCCGGACTATGAAATACGACCGGTACTCCTTGCCCGGGTTTTACCGCTTCGATAGTTGCCCCTGTTACGCCATCCACAATCCCTAATACCCGCTTTACAGGNTCAGGATAGATCATTGCACTATCCCGCTTAATTACCAATGTNGCTTTTGATCCTAAAACCTTNATTTCATAACTATTGTGTTGATTNCTCAATATTGAAGTAACACTGGATTTAACACCATTTGTATANTCGTAAATTGCACGGACATTATCATTGGTTTCTCTGCCATCCTTCCAAAAATTTATCCCGCCCATAGCTACAACCTTCAAAGGATGATCGTTAAGCATCCAGTTTACAATATCTATCTGATGAGCAGCAAGTTCAGCCATTACCCCTCCGGAATATTCACGGTACATTCTCCAGTTAATCTGCCTTTCAAGTTTCGGATCAGTTACAGGCCTACGCCAATCTGAATTCCTGTTATACTGACTTTCAATATGGGTTACAGTCCCCAACCAGTTATCATCAATAACCTGTTTTATTTTATGATAAAGCGAATAGTAACGGTATTGATGTCCCACCTGCAACACAAGATCTTTCCCCTTCATCCTATTCACGAGATCCAGCGCCTGTGGTATACTATAAGTCATAGTCTTCTCCACATAAACATGTTTCCCCGCGTCTATTGCATCGACCACCATTTGATAATGCAGATTTAGTGGGGTAGCAATATACACGGCATCAATATCTTTATTACGGAGCATTTCCTGGTAGTTTTTATAAAACTTAGGACTACTCGTTTTCGAATACTGTTTCATGGATTGCAAATGCGCATCAACAACATCGCAATAAGCGGTAAGATCCATCCCCGGAAGGGTTTTAATTATACTGGCGACACCTGCCCCCCTCTGTCCGCAACCAACCAGTCCAATTTTCACTTCCTGATCGTATTTACCAAAAGCAATCGAAGGTAATCCGGCAAGCGCCAATCCTGATAATGCTATGGTACCATTTGATATAAATTTTCTTCTGGAAATGTTAAAGTGTGTCATTTTCGTATGTCTATTGAGTTACACCGTGTACGTTACCGAAGATATTTATTATTATTTAAAAAATGAAATATTATTTAGCATTTATCTCCACATATTCAACTGTATATCAACAAATAGATCAAAAAAAATGCCTTACTCAGATCACAACAAATGATCTGGGTAAGGCAAGGTTTAAATATTTATAGACTTACTTCTTCGCTGATGAAATTGAAAGGATATATCTCACCATTTTTTTTGCATCAACTTGTGTAACCTTAGGGTGTGCGGCCATTGGAATCTGTCCCCAGGTACCACTACCGCCTTTAATGATTTTCCCAGACAATAACGCTAAATTTGCATCAGTAACCGGGTACTTCTTGGCAATATCAGCATAAGATGGTCCTACNAANTTACCGTCTGGTTTATGACAAGCAAAGCAGTCTGATTTTGAAATCAATAATTTACCTGCTTCTACNTCATTCTTGGGATCTGCAGTCTGACTCTTTGCCACTCCGGTACTCAGTAAACCGACAGCTAAGCAGCAAGAGAAAATTAAAGTTCTTTTCATTTCGTGTGTTTTAGGGGTTATGTGTTCGAGCTAAAATTAAAATATTTCTATTTATCAAGCTCATAATTTTAAAAATATTTTCAATTCTTTGGTTATTCTTAGCGATTATTACTTCCGCAATTTGTTCAAAGTATAGCAAATCAACTTATTTTCGAGAGATTCACCTTTAACACTCTTAATATTCTCGAGATTCAATTCGTATACATATCCGGCCTTCAATCCATCTATTGTTAAAGTAATTCGCCGGCCATCTGTCGAGCGCTTGATGTTTTTAGCTTCATCATGCGCTAAACCAAACTGATCTGAACCATATTTTTTATGGTATTTATAGTAATAATGTCTGATTTTATAATTACTCGGATCTAAAGCTGCTTTTACATCTACGGGCTGCGTAAAGGTTAGCTCAAATCCATTTTTGGTTAGGCTCATCGTATATACGTCAACAGGTATTTTACCCGTAAATACAACTCGTTGAATACCTTCATCTCCCAACCATCCATGCGAATTCTGTCCTACGTACAGGCTTCCATCGGGCGCAAACGTCATTCGATTATTACCTTTCCTAAGTCCTTTTCCATCAAGAAACGGAATACAAGCTCCCTGTAATTCACCGTCAACACGCTCAAGCATTACCCTTACAATACGTTCTTTATTCATCTCTCCGATTAACAACTGCCCCCCGAATGGACCAAACTTGCCATTTGTATTGTCGCAAACCGGTTGCGTAGGTGAATTTGCCATAATTCCATGCGGAAACAAAACAGCAGCAGGCGTACGCATAGCATCCAAAACTTCAGGAGAGAGCTGAAAAGGATTGCCTTTAGCCCAGCCTTTTGTCCATATTAAACTACCNGGATGACCGTAAAACTTACCTTCCCGGATATGAAAAAGCGGACTGGTACCTACCCAATCGCCCTGATTATCTGTAGCGAATAGGTTTCCCTGCAGGTCGAAACCAATGCCATTTGGAGAACGGAACCCTGAAGCATAAGGGTGTAATTTTCCATCTGGAGTAAGTTTCATTATCCAACCTCTATAAGGGACGGAAGAAAACATTTGTCTGCGGCCATCTGCACCATCCCGACCTGTTGTATCCAGTTTCCCCCGAACCTCCGATCGCATGCTACCGCCTGGAGAAGAAGCATTTAAAGCAATAAAAAGATTACCTTTCTTATCTTTAACGGGGCCGTAATTGTATTCATGATAGTTTCCTGAAAGACCAAAATCATCAGTAACCTTTTCGTAAAGATCAGCCACNCCATCTCCATCTGTATCCTTAACTCTTGTTAGTTCCGGTCGCTGAATAATCAGCAGCTCAGCGTTGCTGATGACCAGAATTCCCAGGGGATCATGNAGTCCTTCTGCAAAAAGCTTCCATTTTTTTGTTTTGGTATTATAGGTCATCACCTCACCTCGTGTAAAACAAGCCACCAGACGCCCATCCGGTAAAAATTCTACAGCACCATTTTCATTGGTCAAACCTTCCGGCATTTTAATCGTTTCCACACGATAAGAGCTCTTTTTTACCGGATCAATGTTAACATTGATCGCACTGCAGCACAGCACACTTATAAAAAAACCGGCGATTCTGTAAAATCTCATAACGCTTCTCCTTCCTTTGCGGTCATTGTTATTGTGAAACGCTTGGCCTGTGCAGCAGTCAGTTTTAACTTACCATCCTTCCATAGTCCTGCTGATGCTTTATAAGTCACTCCATCTTTGCTATCCGTATTAAACCATAGCACTTTTGTAGCACCAGGAATTCTGAAATTTCTAACCAAACCCTTCTTATCTAAATCTGGTTTTATCATTTCATAAACAGCCATTCCATTTATGGTATAATGAAATTCAGGAAATCGCTTAACCAACTTATAACCCTTATAATCCGCTACAGGTATTTCATTTTCTTCAAAACTAAAAGGGAAGTTAGCTTCCCTGAAAAAGATCTTACCCACAACTTTAGCCAAAGCATCTCCCTTACCTTTCCAGAGGTCTGAATTATCTAAAAAGCCACCCTTCCAGGCAAAACGAAGTCGGCAACTTCCAGCATCCCAGCAATACGATAAATTATTCGGCAGACTGACTGCAATTGCCGCAGGGCTTGCTCCCTCAATAAATACACGGTATAAATAAGGAGCGATAGGGGTATAAGGATGCAATGGCTTCGGTACGGCTGGCATATGGTGTCCGGCATGCATATCATCATGTTTTTCGCCGTCAGACATTGGTTCTCCCCTCCTGTTTGGAGGAATATTCATGTCCTTAGCCAAATCTGGCATTTTACCCGTTGTATTTACATACATGGCCCCATACATCACAAATCCATGTCCGGGGTAGGTGCAAACGTAAGGATATACTCCGGATTCAGTTGGAGCAATAAATGTGAGCACTTTTTGTTGATGAGGGGAAATCACAGGAATAGACCAAAGTACTTTGGGCGACTTAGGAATGTAACTTACAGCCGGCCCCTTTTCTCCCAGATTTAAGGCCGCCGTAACAATCTCTTCTCTTGCACCGGGCTGAGTAATGACCATATTATGATCCATATCATCGGTATTTTCGAAGACAATTTTCAACTTTTGTCCAGGCTTAACAGTAAAACGCACCACATCAAACTGTAAACCTGTTTCAACTTTCATTAAAATAGTGGTAACAGAATCTTTAATACCCTGCCCTTTTGCATTTACAGCAAAGAAGGCAGGGAGCAATAACAAGAATATTTTTTTATTCATATGCATGTTTATCCTTTAATTGAACTCAGCCAGGCCTGCGCCATTAATTGCGCGCCCGCCATCGTTGGATGAACTCCATCCCATGTCCAGTAAACACCTGGAGCTTGCTTTTGGGCCATGTCATACACCTGCTGGTATGGAATAAAAAAAGCATTATACTGGTGGGCTATTTCTTTGGCCGCCACTCTAAATTCTTTGAAGGCAGGATCCCATATTTCGTAATTCCCTTTAATGCCTGCTACACCAAATGGCTCGCCAATAATAAGTCTTACATCCGGATTTTGCTGTTTCGTTCTGTCTAACAAGGCCCTCAGATCATCCCTATACGTTTTTATAGTTCCGGTATAGCCTTTTGATTTTACGTGCCAATGATCATTTACACCAACATGAATACTCAATACATTAGGTTGTAATTTCATACAATCTTCTTCCCAGCGATTGGCCAGCTGGTAAACTTTATCACCACCAACTCCTCTGTTATAAATTTTAAGGTTTTTAGAAGAGTGTTTACTCAACAATTCTGAAGCAGCAAGAAATGCATATCCAGATCCCATTGCCGGGGCACTGTTAAACAGCATGTCATCCCTTTTTCTCTTGGAATCGGTAATCGAATCACCCTGAAAAAGAATGATGTCATTTAGTTTTAAACTTACCTTAGTCGCTTTTTCGGGCAGCAAGGCTGCCGATACGATTTCGGGTATACTGAGTGTCATCACCCCTGCTAAGGATATCTTTTTAAGGAAACTTCGTCTGTCCGACGGAATATTTTGTTCAGTCATTTTGATCTTATTTAATCGTTAAACATTTCACTATAATGGGCAGAAGGTTCAAAAATGCCTCCACTGCGCTCATAGTATTCATCATTTAATTCAAATACACCATTTTTTGCCTGCGTCCAGGATGCCCCGGTTAAGGGGTGATGTCCTAACATATTCTTCCAATTGCGATAATTCATATCGCCATTGGTCTCCATAAAGCCCATCCCTATCCCAGGAAAAGGCATTAGACGAGCAGTAAGGTTTTTATTCCAGTCAACCAGGATAGGATTAACAGTTAAATCGGCACACAAGCATGGAATTTGCTTTTCCGCAGCTAGCTTTGCTATTTTCATAGACAAACTGAGTGTTTTGGCAATCCCTTTTAACACCATAGCTCCATATCCCTGCTCTATCCGTCGTACTGCACAAGCTTCATCATGTACACTTTCATCAGCTGCTATACGTACGCCCAGGTCCGAAACATTTTCGTCATTAGATTCAGTTAGCGGCTCTTCATAAAACAAGATATGCTCAAAAGCTCCTATTTTCCGCGCATGATCCAGGTAACGCAAAAGCAACTCTTTACGCTCGTACCGGGCATTGGCATCCATAGTATATATCAGTTTACCGCTTGCTGTTTGGTTAGTTCTCANATTTTTTAACACCTCGTGAATCTGAGTAAGTCTTTCCATNTCCTTTTGCAGCATCTCAATCTGACGACCCGGATGGCCTGTTTTTATTTTAAACACAAAGTATCCCGCGGCAGCNGCATCTTTTAAGTACTGCATTGGCATCCCNTACGGCACCTGATACATGATGGCAATCTTATCGTTACGGTGAGAGAGGCCACTTTTATAAACTGCAGGAATCATCTCATCAAAGTTTTTGTATTTATTTTCTGCTGCATAAAGCAACCAGGCAGCATTATCCGTACTGATCAGCGCGTTGTAGACAAAGTTGATATTCAGGTCATTCTTGCCTGTTATTTTTTTTGCCCTGTCCACCAATTCAGGGAATATNGTATCNAGNAGGTCGACCGGAGTTGTGAAGGGCGTTTGCCTGATCATTTCAAGTGCATTTTTTACGACCGTATACATGAGCTCATTGCCCTCAGCTTCNGTCCGACTGGCAAACAAGTCAGCATCGCCATACAATACACTTTGTGTAGCNATTCCTGTTTTACTGATACCCGATGCACTATTAAGCTTCGAGGCTACCTGCCAGAGTTCTGTAAGATAGCCGCCCTTAAAACCAAACGGACGGATTAACTTTTCTCTTTCAAACCGGGAATCAGTCTGAATTACTTTAATATCTTTCATCCGGGCTGCAGGATAATCGCTTTTAGCAAGATCAGGTCCTGAAATTGCCGCAATTAAGCCTGTATTTTTTATAAATTCTCGTCTATCCATGTTTTCACAAACTCATCATCTGTAAGCTGAGGATAAGCTGCGCATACCCTGTCGATTTCATCTACCTGGCCCTTAGAGAGCTGCTCATCAGGATTTAAACACCAATTTCCTTTTAACAGTCCCTGCCTTCTAAGCACCTCATGAATCCCGGGTATACAGCCATGAAAAGCATGTGAAGGATCGAATATTGCCGCGTTCATATCAGTAACTTGCACACCCTTGGTCAGCAATTCACTTATTCCGATCCTACCATTCGCTTTACAAGCCTTCACCTCCTCAAATAAAGTCACTGCCGCTTTTGTCCACACCGCCCAGTGCCCCAGTAAACCACCTATAAATTCCTTATCTACTACCTTCCCATCAACATCAAAACTGTAGGTAGTCAATAGGTCAGCAACAATATTATCATCATTCCCTGTGTACAATGCGATTTTATCTCTTCGAGTAGAATGGCAAATTGCCCGTACTACATCCAGTGTCTGGTAACGGTTAAACGCAGCAACTTTTATCGCTACCACATTTTCAATTTCAGCAAATTTTAACCAGAAGTCGTAGCTAAAAATACGTCCGCCAACGCTTGGCTGCAGGTAAAAGCCAAATACTGGTATAACCGCAGCAACGGCTTTAACACGGTCCAAAATTTCCGATTCCGTCCAGTTCTGCAGTCCCCCCATACTTAGGAGTCCAATATCGTAACCATATTTTAGCGCTGTCTTTGCTTCTTCAACAGCCTGCGTTGTTGGACCACAAATACCGGCAACCTTAATAAAAGGTCTGCTCAGCGTCGCTTTGTCCACTTCTTCAGCCGCCAATTTAAGGACCGTTTCGTAAAGGTTTATTTCAGGATCCCTGATTTCAAATTGCGTGCTATGAACCCCTACTGCTATACCGCCCGCTCCGGCAGCCATGTAATAACGGGTTAAAAGACGCTGCTGTTGTTCATCTAATTTTCGTTCTGCTGTTAAAGCCAGGGGATGAGCAGGAATGATAGTCCCCTCGTCCAAAAAGCGTTTCAGTTCAGGTTTCAATTGTGTTGTCATTAAAACTGCCCCTTCCTTTCCTGAAAGTGTGTTGGTTTATTGGAGATTTTCCCCCCACCTTGTAACCAGCTTACCGTCATTTCCATCATCTCCCTTATAGTTACCCTTGGATATCCAAAAAGCTTATGTGCTTCAGAGGCATTGTTCAACAGAGCTGTAGGTTGGACTTCATTTTCAAACAAAGGTTGTTTGCCCATTAACAAGCCAAACTGCTCAGCCAGCCATTTCACTGAAAGCGTTTCCGGTCCGGTTACATTAAGAATTTTAGTTGGTGTGCTGCAATGCAGTAAAGATCGGATAGCAATCTCATTCGCATCCCCCTGCCAGATTACATTCACATTTCCGGTGGTCAAATCTATTGGTCGTCCTTCATTCACAGATTTCGCAATTTCCAGCAAAACTCCATAACGCAGGTCAATAGCATAATTAAGTCTGTAAATTAAAGTTGGCGTATGATTCTTTTCCGAAAAATACTGGAAAATACGTTCTCTACCCAGGCAGGACTGCCCATATTCACCAACCGGTCCTACAGGATGTTCTTCTGAAAAACCGCCTGACGTAACCTGCGTAAAAGGGTACACATTTCCGGTTGAAAAAGCTACAATGCGTGAGTTTTTATAGCGTTCGGCTACACGGCCAGGAAGGTAGGCATTCATAGCCCAGGTAAAGGCTTCTTTACCTGTAGTACCAAATTTAGTACCAGCCAAATAGATGATGTTCTCTGCATCGGGCAAAGCAGCAAGATCTGCTTCATTCAAAAGATCGGCAGCTATGGTTTCTATGCCGGCTGCTTCCAGCTCTTCACGGGCTGAGGGATCCGAGAATCGGGAAACACCAATAATGCGTTTTTTTATCCCGGCCAAATCAACAGCCATTTTGGCTAATTTAGCCATGCTCGGCCCCATCTTTCCACCTACACCGAGAAGCATGATATCACCCTTTATATGATACATATCAGCAATCAGCTTATCCGAAGGCCTTAATAATTCTTGTTCCAGTTGTTCTAATTCAGTCATCGTAAATGTGTTAGATTTATTATTTGAAAAACAGTTCATTAATATTGCTCAGCGCAAGAAACACCAATATCAGCANGCCNATGGCCCCAAAAATTTTAACGGATAAAGAGTTTACNTGCTTGCCCATAATTTTAGGATCATTTGANATCGCATACATCGCGATACCGATAAAGGGAACCAGAAATATGGTCACACTTTGTGCGAAAACGATCAGTTCAAGTGGAAGTTTNCCAAACTTTACGGCAATGGCTGCACCGAATATCATCACTAATGCAATTAAGACTTTAACCACTTTTGAATTCAGCTGACTACCTTTTCCAAAGGCATCTCCCAGCAAGGCACCACCAACAGTCGCATTTCCTACCAGGGAAGAAAAGGAAGCGCCAAACAGGCCGATAAGAAAAAATGTAGATGCAGCATTCCCAAACAGCGGTTCTAAAGCTCTGGCCATATCAGATGCATTGTTTACCTTAATCCCTTTTGTATTTAAAACTGCAGCAGCGCAAATCATGACTATAGCGCTCATAATACCCAGAATAACTATTCCTGTAATACTGTGCGACTTCTTCTCTTTAATCTCAGGATTCAATTTGATGCGTTCCTGAACCAGATAGGATTGATAAAATGCACCTACAATAGAAAAACAGGANGCAAAAAAAGCAATAACCAATCCTATAGAGCCTTTAGGAACGGAGGTCATAAACCCTCCTGCCATTCCTTCAACACTTGGTTTNGCAAAAAATAAGGTCGTAACAAAAGCAAAAAGCATTAATGCAACCAGNAATATCATCAACCTTTCCAAAACCTTATAAAAGCCCCTGAAGAAAAGCAAACTAATACCTAACAGATTGAATACAACAATCCATATAATATGTGAGGTACCAGTGGCCTCTCCAACAGCGATACCTACACCTATTGAATTTCCTGCCTGGAAAGAGGTCGTCACAAAGAAAATACCCAAGCCTACAGCAACAGCCGCAGTATTGCCCCATTTATGACGGATGGTCGTCAATAAAGAATGATTGGTGGCCACACCAATCCGCGCTCCCATGATGGTGAAGATGGTCATAAAGAAAATGGCGGCAACCACAATCCACAGTAAACTATAGCCATAATCGGCCCCCATTTTAGAAGTAATGGTCATTTTGCTAGGCCCAAATACCAAGGCAGCAGTAATAATTCCTGGCCCTAATGATAGGAACCAATTTTTCATTTTAGCGATCATTATGTGGTTTATTTGGTTATGTTAACGTACCCGAATATATTGATTACAAAATTACAATCCAAATATTAAGAGTCAGTAAAGTTCATTTTTCTTAAACTTGTAAGTTTTCAGCTTCAAGTTGATGATGACACTTAAGCATGTTAATAAACTGCGCCTTAAATACCAGGCCTCTTGTTTTATAGTGACTGAGGATCTCGTTTCCAAGCTGAGTATTTAAATGATTATAGCGTACAGTTTTATTGAGCTGAATAAATCCATAGCGATCGGTAAGTTCCGGTTTACTTGTACCATTTATTTTTGGTGGATGGATGGTACAATTGGTAAAGTTAGTCCCAAGTGACGATGCTAATGCATAGAAAATTGTTTTATCAACTTTAACGGCAGGTTGGAAGCTACAATCTGTAAAGCTAAACCCACCAGGCATTGAACCCTGCTCATTACCTGTTACACTTGATAAACTGCACCTTTGGAAATGTGCGTTTACCACATTACTGCCCAATCTTGCTACCACATTATTACAACCAACAAGCCTTATTTCCGGGTACAGTGCAAACTGATCCTCATATTTATCATCTTTTGTATTAGCGATACTCAAGTGGACCGGTTCTCCCTTGGCAGCGTCTACAGTTTCCAGATTTTCCAATTGTACCTGATCAAAAACGATACTTGAATTGGTGTTGAGATATGTACCATCGTACCCCCCGGATTTAGCTAACTGGTAGTGTTGGGGATTACTGATCTCTATCAATCTTAAGCCTTTATCTCTCCCCTGCACCATCACATTACGAAATTCAATATAATCAGGGAAGAATAACCTGTGTCCGCCTTTGGTTTTTGAAAATGCTGCAACCTTCATCAACCAACAAGCACTTTCTGAAGTAGAAACTGCAGAAAAATCAACAACCAGGTTTTCAACAATGATAGAACGCCCAAAACCTAATGGATATTTATATTCAAAATCCATAGGATTAAAATCCAGTAATGTTGTTTCAGCAGTAGTGGCCGGAATAAAGCGACAATTACGCAAACGAATGTTGCCATCCCATTTAGCGCCAAAATCTCTTCTGAAATTGATAAAACTCCTGCTGTAGCAAGTCGTATTTTCTATGACCAAATCCCCACCTCCTGTTACCGAAATCCCCCGATAGCCAATACTGGTATCTTTAATATAGAGGTTCCAGCAATGAAAATGAACATCAACGCGGTTCAGTCTGCAGTTCTCTATTTTAAAGTTTTTATTCAGATTGGTGCCAAACACACCCCAGTGAATCGGCCCGCCTTCGGCTGTTACATTGCGAAATAAGGCATTCAATACCCTTGCAGCTCCTATACCATAAGTCCCCGCCGAAACGTCTTTAGCGGTTCCTTCTCTGTCTTGTTCATATGGAATAAGTCGGACATTTTCGAGTTTTACATCATACACCCCCGTAAAGGAGTAAAAGCCATTACGCGGGCTCATCGAAATATCCGTTTTTCCAGGCTCTAAACCTACCCATTGATTTTGAATGATGGTTCGACTACGGGTAATGCTAAAGCCATTTCTTACGTATTTGGTGCCCGGACTATCGCCCGACAAATAGAATGTCCCCCCATTAACGGTCAGATAACTGGTATCAACCGGATAGGCGATCAGACTTGTATACCCTTTAAATGCCCAGGCTATATCACCTATAATACTTCCATGCTCTTCTACATAAAAAAGCTCTTCACGGGCCCATGATTGTCCGTCAAACTTAGCTCCCGAACGGAAACCTATCTGGTCATTTTTATCTGCAACAATCACCAAACAGTTTTTATAGGCTGCAAGTTCAGGTATAAACTTAACTCCTGGCTTAAGCTTACTTAAAAAGCCACTTTTTTCCGCCTCATTGAGTGTAATTGGTTTAGGCGCTGAGCCTGATACAATTTTAAATCGTGCAACACCAGCAGAATTAGTCGTTTCATCAATATGGAAGATGGTATTTCCCCAATCAACATCAGTAAGGATCTCAATATTATTGGCTTTTTTCAGCCAATATTCTCCGTTGTAGTTATGCACAGGCACATTTATCCGATTGGCATAAATATGGGCCGTCTTAATCTGAATACTATCGTCATTTTTCCCATCACCAACAGCCCCAAACATCTTGTAATTAATGCTTTGAGTATTGATTAATACAGCAACCAGATCATTGTTCAGTTTTAGACCAACATCTGTGTTTTTACTGTCCGGTTTCTCTATCCGGTAATTTGCATTACCACCATCTCCGGTTTCATAATAACCATAGGTTTGTGCGATAGTCCCTTCTTTAAGAGAACGGTCCTGAATCATTTCATTTACATTACTGTAAGATTCGTACCGTTCCTTCCTTCCGGTTTGCTCGTTTTTTGCTGAAGCCATTACAGTTCCGGAAGCAGCGGCAGAGATACCTGCTATTCCAAATACTGTTAATAATTTCCGTCTGCTTACCGGTTTATCTTCACCGAAAGTATTTTCCATATGCCCCTTATTTAATGAGTGAACTGATATCGGCCCAGCCTTTCCACCCCTTTGTTACTGCGCCATAATTTGGAAAACTACCAACAACCACTCGTGAGGTAACATCCATATACTTGTTATTATCGATGGTAATTTGCTCTAAATTAATCTTAAAATTATTTATCAGGATATTCTTCTTTTGTTCATCTGTACCTCCTGTTAAATTTTTCCCTTCAGCCTCCGTTAACAAATAATGATAACCGGCAGGATCAAAACCGTAATGATGAAAAGCAATAGCATTTTTTGTGTTTTTGAAATTATTTCCGGTAAAAACGTAGTTGGTTGCAAAAGTTTCATCCCCAGGATCGACGTTATTAAACAGAGGTACAGAAATAAATGGATAGATAGGAAAGTCCTTATTTCTGATAAAGGTTGAACTTTTAACAGTTCCAAAATCACAATTAGCCCTAAAGCGTACATAGTCCCCCGTGCAGTCTTCAAAATAACAATCTATAACATTGATGTTTGAAGAATGATAGGAATGGTACATAAAATGGGAATGACTATCAACTCCTACTCTCTTGAAAGTGCAGTTCTTATAAGTAATGTTACTCGTTCCTTTTTGATGAGCGCCGGTTGTGCCGAATATTATTCCTCGCATGTCTGTCCAGGTACAATCTTCTATTCTGATATTTTTTGTACTCCCCTCTTTGGTTGAAGTGATACGAAGGGCGTAACCAAGACTTCCACTTCCTGTAAATCTAAAATTTTTGATCAGGATATTTTGTGAGTTCTTTACATCTATCAGAACAGATTGTTTAGGATGGCCCGTAGGCACAGTAAATAAAGTATTTTGCGCATCTCCNTCAAGCAACAACAGGTTTTTAGTATTCCCCATTTTATCCAGGGTGAATGCTTTTTCTGTATAAGCCCGCAAATAGTCCCCGCCATTAAACTTAACAATTACAGGTTCATTTTTTAGTGACGCTTGAATTGCAACCCAAAATTTCGAATCCAGGAAATCTGCAGCATTTGTTGCCGAACTACCAGTACCGTCACCGGATGATGTCGGTCCGGCATATCTTACAATCGTAGCCCTGGCGTGAATAACACCCATGGTTAATGCCAGAAAAAGTATTAAAGTCTTCATTTGTATCGTGTTTTTGTAATTATATTTTATACCATTATTTCTTTTGATTGTCCCCTTTTTTCAGAAAATACTCCAGAAAGAGATAGGCCTGTTCATTGGATATCGCATTCGGAGCGTGCAATTCCCGGTTAGTCATGGCTACTCTGTTTTTAAAACCTAACAGACTGTTAACCTTAATGGTATGGTTTAAAGGGATCCAGCGTGTTAAAGGATCTTCGGAACCAGCTGATACTAAAAATGGGCGTGGCGCCATCAATGCGTGTAATTCATGCAGGTTGTACCCTTCCTTAACCAATTTAAGATATAAACCTTTAGCTGGATTTTCAGCCGTCATCATTCCTCTTTTTCTCCATGGTTTTGGATAATATCCAAGATACCAGGGTTCCCAATAATTCACGGCCTCGCGCGATTCATCGAAAACTATTCCAGGATCAGACCATACCGCACAGGCAAACTTATCAAAAAGACAAGATGCAAACATGGCCCATTTGCCGCCAAAAGAATGGCCCATAATACCAATCCGTTCTGCATCTACTTCAGGAACTTTTGAAAGTGCGTACCAGGCATTGGCTGCCGCATAGCCCAATGCTGAGAGCGGTTGGATTTCCGCTTTTTCTATACTTGGATAATAAATAGAATAGGTTTTAGCTATTGATGCGTCTTTCGTTCCCAGTGATAAAGTAACAAAGCCTCTTTTGGTAAGCTCCATAGCAAAATATCGACCTTCCTTTCCCTGACCAATGGCAGTTTCAGGTTCATAAAAGACGGTAATTACCGCTGCTTTTTTCCCTTTTCCTTCCGGTATAGAGAGATAACCTTCCGTGGTTTCATTAGGCGTCCATTTAAATCTGACACGATGCTGGGTAAAGCCTTCTTTTTGTACTGTATCCAATAGCTCCATTTTTTGATCTTTAAGAAATGGAGGCCATTTCCCCATCATTTGGGTCCATTGATCCAATATCTCTTTCCTCCGCGCAGACCAATCCGCTGCAGAATTCACAGGACGACCATTATAAAATTTTAAAGGTGACCTAAATTCGCCATACTGATTTTTAAAAGCTTCGGGCGGAGTAAAAAAAGGAGAAATTTTTGGCCATATTCCTTCAGAATCATCCTGGGCAGCTGNGCTCCCTTTAGTAACTGTTTCTGTGCCCCGCAGGCCANGATTCGTTAACTTTCCTTTTTTTGATTGGCTTCTGGCAACAACTGAAATAAACAAAAAGCACATCATTATGTGCATGATATATTTTGTCCTCATTTTATGTTAATCTGTAATTGTAATTTCCAATTTCCTCACCACGTCTTGTTTCTGATAGACATTTACATTTGTGGCAATGAAGTATACCTGATAAACACCTTTCTTACTGTAATTATAGGTATACTTTTTTAACTGTGCATCTGCGTTTCCTTTAATTGATATTGGACGATCCGGGCCATTATCAATTAAACCTGTATAAATAGGTTTGCTAATAGCCCAGTTCTCTGTTTGCGGATCATTTTCCGGTGTAAATTCGTTTCCATTTAGAGTTACCCTTGATATTGAGACACTTGATTTAGCCGGAGCAGTTTCAGCATTCTGGTCGACAATCCTGAAACCCGCATTATTCATATCAGTTAAGGTAAGCGTTCCCACAGTGGTATTACTCGTAATCGAAAAACCTTGTACCAACCAGGANCGCGCAGGGCCGGAAATCAATTGCGGTCTTGTAATGTANTTGTAAGCAATGTACAATGGCTTTCCGNTAACAGTTAGATCGGCTATTGATTTGGTCCCGGAGGCAACAAAAGTAGCACTTGTNCCATATACAAATCTGCTGGTAATGTCGGTCCACGTAGCTTGTTGCACACTGGAAAAATTGTTATAATCACCATTAAAATCCGTCGAAGCCATTACCGAAAATTGATTAGCCTGGCCGCCGGTTAGCACAGGATTTGCAGTGGTAAATGCCAGATCAAGCCCATTCGTTTCTACAATCCGTCCGTCTTTAAAATCAAACTGACTAAACGTTTCTCCCGAAAAAAAAGTAACAAGATTAGCATTACCCTCAAATTCAAAATTCACGTCTTCATTTACTTTATAGGTAAGTGAAGATGTTTTCACTTTAAAATCTTCAATTCCTTTATCTATTTCAATTTCTTTGCTACATGAACCGAGCACGATTAATGCAAGTAAAATATTATAATATTTGATCTTCATTTGATTCCGTTTAATTTGATTACCAGTATGGATTTTGTTTCAGCGCATTGTTTACAGCCAATTCAGAGGTAGGTATGGGCCATAACAAATGCTTTTCTTTTACATTGTGATATCGCTGAGCCCAATAAGCCGTTGGCACCTGTTGCGTTACCTGATCACCAATCTTATTCATGGTAAATACAAAAATGCCCCATCGGATCAGATCGCCCTTACGTAAAGTTTCAAAGCAAAGTTCCCTTGCACGTTCATCCTGAATAAACTGGCGAAAATTCTCCTGCGATGCCATATCCGCAGCAGGAACATTAGCATCTGTAAGTTTATGAACTGTAGCAGTTGCTGTAGCTCCTGTACCCCCACCGCCAGAAAAGGTTACAGTGGCCGATGTATAATTACTACCCATCTGCGTACCTGTAACTCCGTCAAAAACTAAAGGGATTGAAGTTACCTTCTTTGTCGAAGTTGAAATTACAGCTGTCGCCATTGCCCTAACACCACCAGCGTCCGGAACTGAAATGGTTACTGTTGGCGCCGAGGTATAATTAGCCCCACCATTGGTAAGCGTTATAGCCTTAATCCCTGTAGACCAAGCCCGCTGACGAACCTTATTTACCGCATCGACTGCTTCTATACTTGGTACAGCACTAATTTCATTATCAGCTTCAGCAAACATCAGCAGTACATCTGAATAGCGTAGTAACGGAAAATTTATTGGAGTGACACTTCTGGACTTTGGTAAAACAAGTTCATATTCTCTTCTATATTTTCCTGAAGTCCTATTGTATAATGTAGCTACGCTAACAGTTGTTATGGCTGTTTTGGCGCCGGTACCGCCGGTAGCATTATAGGTAAAGCCAGCAATAGACCAGTCTCTCCGCAAATCACCTGCCTTATACAGCTGGTATAAACTAGCCGTAGCTCTTACTCCTCCAAACCCCTCACCTGTATCGGTATTTGCTGAAGCAGGGCCATTAAGATAGCCAACACCTCCAGCTTCTGTATACGACTCTCCATTATTCCCCCAGAACTCAACCTCCCAAATACTTTCTTTAATATCGTATTCGTCTCTGGCATATTTTATAAATATGTTTGAATAGCTTGGATTCAAATCGTGAGCAGCTTCGGTATCATCAATTACCTTTTTCGCCCACGCTCTCGCCTCAGCGTACCTGGACACATCTTTTAACGGGTACCCCGCCATAAATAAACAAACCCGTGCTAAAATCCCTCTTACAGCTGATTTACTTACACGTCCGCTATAGCCTAACACATTGATCTTTGCAACCAATCCTTCCGCTTCCTTCATGTCTTTCAGGATCTGATCATAAACCTCTTTATCTGTTGCGCGTGGGACATCCACAGCATCAACATCCAGTGTTGGTTTTAACACCAGAGGAACTCCGCCAAAACTTTGCACCAGCATAAAATAATAGTAACCTCTTAAGAATAAAGCTTCACCACGAATCTGAGATCTGATTTCCGCTTTAATCTCGGGGTTATTGTCGACATTAGCTAACAGCGCATTCGCCCGGGTAATACCTGTATAAAGACTAGTCCAATACATGTTAATATTTGCATGACTTGCCGTAAAATTGTATTCATGAGGTCCTATAGGGGTGGTCGACCGTGCATAATAGCCTTCATCAGCTTCTAAACCGAGTAAATAACACATACGACTTCCATAAAGTCCGGTAGAGCCCAAGACATCATATACGCCGGCCAGGGAAGCATTTAGCTTTTCCTCAGTGTTATAATAAGCTTCAGGAGAAAGAAAGTCCTGAGGTTTGGTATCCAACTTTTTGCAAGAAAGTGAAACTAACAAGCATAGGATAAGCAGATAACTATATTTCAATTTCATACTGTTAAATATTTCAAGTAAAACAATCATTAAAATGAAGCCTTAAGGGCAAAATTCAAGGTTCTGGCTTGTGGATAAGCCGAATAATCAAAACCCGGAGTAAGTACTGAATTTAACACAGAGACTTCAGGATCCATTCCTGAATAATTGGTGAACGTATACAAATTCTGAGCGGAGACAACCAAACTCAAACTACTCATATACATCCTCTTAATGTATTTAGCAGGAATTGAATACCCCAATGAAACCGTTTTTAGACGAATATAAGATCCATCTTCAAGGACTCTGGTCGATTGCGCTCCGGCAGGCCCATGTCCACCTGGTTTATAATTTTCATTTGTAGGGTTTTCCGGCGACCATCTATTAATATAACTCGCGTACTGATTCGTATTGGCCAGACCAAGATAATTCCCATCAAGCATCATCCTATTGGCATTGTAAATCTGATTCCCGTACGACCATTGTAAAAAGACACTCAGACTAATTCCCTTATAACTCAGGTTGTTTAAGAAGCCGCCGGTATGAAGTGGTTGCCCACTCCCAATAACGGTCATGTCATTATCGTCAACCACACCGTCACCATTAATATCCCTGTATTTAATATGCCCGGGCTGTATTGGAATAGTCTGCCCATTACCTGGAACATTTTTCTTTAATACATAAACACCTGGTGAAGGATTCTCAAAATCCTCATATTGGTAAACCCCGTCAAATATCCGCCCATAAAACAAGCCTGCCGGTTTACCTATTTCAGAAACATATAACTGTGGACTATCCTGTCCCACCCTTACTGTAGAGAACATACGCTCCTGATTCCTTGCCAATTCCAATACTTTATTTTTATTGAAAGAGATATTGAAACCTGTTGACCAATTAAAAGTTTTGCTGCTGATGTTTATAGTATTCAAACTATACTCCATACCATCATTTCTAATACTGCCTATGTTCTTAAATGCTTTTGCATAACCACTCGCTGCCGGCATATCCGCATTTAGCAATAAATCTCTGGTCGTTTTTCGGTACAGATCAACTGTAAATTCTATTCTATTGTTAAATAAGCCCAGATCATATCCTATGTTGGCTTGTTCTGTACTCTCCCATTTTAATTTGGGGTTACCAAGTTTACTAAGTACAATACTCTGGGTGGGCGTTCCATTGTTAAATGAGTAAGAATTGCCCATTGGCAGGGCTAAGTTTGAGAAGTAATCAAAATCTCCAATCCTGTTGTTTCCGGTAACTCCGTAACTAATCCTTAATTTAGCATTTGAAACCTTTCTCCAGGATTTCATAAATCCCTCTTTTTGCATATTCCAGGCAAATGCTGCAGAAGGGAAATATCCCCAACGATTTGCCATGTAAAATTTAGATGATCCATCTGCCCTATANGTGGCTGTGAGTAAGTATTTTGATTTGTAATTATACTCCATCCTCCCATAAAAAGACATCAGCGCATTATCACTTGCATTGGCAACGGTACCGAATGGTTTACCTTCCTCTAACCCCGGCATTCCAAGTTCTTCATTAGGAATTCCCTGCGCTGAATATCCATAAGCATTACTAGAGGAGCTTTGTATTGAAAAACCGCCCATCACTGTTAATTTGTGGTCTTTATTAAATGCTTTGTTATAGGTAAGTATGTTCTCATTCGACCAAATCGCATTATCCGCGTATCTTACCGAACCATTTACCCCCAAATTATTAAAGCGATTTAATGGACTTCCCTGTGGAGTTTTAGAATTAAAGAATCGATCCAACTTAGATTTCTTACTGTTTGTAGTACCGGTAATTTTTAAGGATAAATCTTTTAGAATATCATACTGGAGGTAGGCATTGGCCGTAAAATCAGTAGTTCCTGTGCGGGTGTAATCATTTAAACTCGAAACAACAGGGTTTATTCTAAGGTCAGAAACATTTGTATTGTCCGGATCATCGTCATAGTCCACCAAACTAACATTGGTCCCCGTAGTAGGCCTGTAAGCCCAGGTCCTATACATCATAAAAGCAGTAAAATTTGCATTCCCTCCGGCGGCAACCAATTGCCCATTCCTCATAATCTGACTATAATTTGCAGTTATCCCTACTTTAATTTTTTTACTAATAGTCTGATCAATAGTCACCCGGCCCTGATACCGGTTAGATCCTGTATTTAGAATAATGCCTTGCTGATCAAAAATAGAACCTGATATAGAATAACGCGTTTGTGAAGTACCACCTCTTAATGAAATATTGTGAATTTGCATGGGAGCCTGACGAAGCACCTTATCCTGCCAATCTATGCTTTCTGCAGTTCGGTAAAACTCAAGGTTCCTTCCATTCTGAAAATACGATGCTGCAGCATTTGTAGCGCTTATTTCTGTCTGCAACTTTACAAATTCATAAGCATTCATCATTTCTATAGTTTTCTGCGGTTGCTGAAACCCAAATGAGCTACTCAAGCCAACTACCGGTTTGCCAATTTTACCTTTCTTTGTTTCTATAATAATTACCCCATTGGCTCCCCTAGACCCATAAATAGCCGTTGCTGAGGCATCCTTAAGGATATTGATAGACAAAATATCATCCGGATTCAGTGCCGCATTATCAGGTTCCTCAATGGGAAAACCATCAATAACGTATAAAGGAGAATTACTCTGCGTTAAAGAATTTGCTCCTCTAATTACGATGTCCATTCCAACACCGGGTTGCCCGTCTGAAGAAGATACCTGTACGCCTGCAACCCTACCGGCAAGAGCTTCGGCAAAGGATGCTACCGGAGCCTTAGTCAAATCTTCCATATTGACAATACCAACTGAGCCTGTCAGGTCACTTTTCTTTACAGCGCCGTACCCGATCACAACTACTTCATTTAGGGCATTAGGAACGCTTTTCAAAGCGACATTAAGCGTTGTCTTGGTCCCCACTATCAAAGTCTTTGTTTCGTATCCTACATAAGAGAATATAAGATAATCCTTATCATTGGCCCGGATTCCGTATTTGCCATTCCCATCGGTAGTTACTACCGCATTAGTTCGCTTTAGCTTAATACTTACCGCGGGTATGGTCTCTCCTGTACTTGCATCTGTCACTGTTCCCACAATATTCTTCAGCTGCTGAGCGGTTGCTACCAGTGGCGTGACAAAAAACATAGTGAGAAACGAAACAAAAACACAGAGTTTTACGAGTTTAGTAATTTTTCTGTCCATAGTTCATTTGGTTTGGTTATTGGTTTTATTTGGTCAATTCAAAAAAATCATCGACAATGTGTACGTACCCGTAAATTGTAACTATTGTATTTACAGCGTTGAAAAAACACCTCATTTCATAAAAAAAATCGCTACTATTTCTTTGCTGCCCTTACTTTAGATACCTCAGCTTCACTCACAGTACTTGCTTTATTTCCAAATTGAGTACGTATATAGCTGGTCACAAGTGAAATTTCTTTATTACTCAGGAAATTGAAAGCCGGCATTTCCTGATTGTATTTCTGTCCCTTAACAGTTATTGGACCTGATAAGCCCTTCAACATAATGTGTATCAACGCATTCTTATCCCCTAAAACCTGTGAAGTACCTTTCAGAGGTGGGAATATACCTGCTATGCCCTTTCCATCACTTTTATGGCAGGATGTGCAATAGTTATTATAAATCACTGCCCCTGGCGATAAAACCGGCTTTATAGTTTTCTTCTGTGTTACGATAGCCGAACCAGTTTTAGCTTGAAATATTTTAATGATGCGATCATCTTCTTTTTTAGGATATCCTTCACCCGGATTCCAGTCGCGGTTACTCGTCGAAACATATACATCTCCGGCGGGAGAAACACATACTCCACGAAAACGACCAAACTCATGATCCAGATATATCTTTTCCGAAAGCACTTCGTTTCCAGCGTCATTAAGCTTCAGCACCCTTAAACTTTGCGTTTTTAGTGTAACCAACAATAAGCTATTTCTCCAGCCAGGTATTGCGGATGAATTGTAATAAGCAATCCCTGCAGGAGCGATAACAGGAGTCCAGGACTTCACTGGCACTGTAACTTCAGTTGTTTTACAGAAAGTCTGTTCTTTCTCTGTATCACAAAAGCCTTCTACAAATGGCCAGCCGTAATTAGCTCCCTTTTTAATCAAGTTAAGTTCGTCCTCTACAGCATCACCATGTTCGCTGCTAAAGAG
>Ga0065714_10002274_pt1 | contig 29289 bp, 35 predicted proteins | sample MisRhiReplicate2_FD_59101 | JGI IMG/M metagenome (GOLD analysis project Ga0065714, IMG submission 59101) | Miscanthus rhizosphere microbial communities from Kellogg Biological Station, MSU, sample Rhizosphere Soil Replicate 2: eDNA_1 v2... | ecosystem: Host-associated > Plants > Roots >... | reverse complement strand
GCCTGGATCAGCGTTTCGCAGTCATCGCAAACCCACTTGCCACGAACATGGCGCTCAACGGTAAACACGCCCGGCGTGTAGTCCAGCTTTTCGCTGATATCTTCACCGATGCGCTTGAGTGCGCAGCCGCATGGGCAGTGGGTGTTGTCCGGTTCGTGATGGATCAACGTGCGTGGGAATTCTGCCGGCAATGCAGTGCGCTTGGGCTTCTGCTTTTTTTGCTCGGTTGCCGCAGGTGCTATTTGCAAGGCTTGAAGCTCGGCTTCAATCGCCGCGATATCGGTATCGATCAGGTCATCAAGCAGGCTGGCCTGCTCAGGATTCATCTGCTCGCTGCGCTTGGCAAACTTCAAACGCTTGAGTTGCGCGATCTCGTGGGTCAGCTTCTCGATCACCGTTTGATCGCGGTTGATCTTCTTACCCATGGTTTCAACCGTCTTGCCCATGGTCTCGACTTGCGACAGCAGTTGCGCAGCGAATGCACGCAGTTGGTCGGGAGTCATTTGATCGAGATTGGGCGAGGAAGTCATGCCGTGGATTTTACCAAAGCAGGCCACTTGCGACAGCCAGACAAGACGCTAATTACAGTTTTTAAAGCAGCGTGATTGCACCGCCAGCGCCAACACGTTGCCAAGGTAGACCGAGCACCAAGGCCTGAAGTTGTTCGGTATCCAACTGCATTTCGCTGCCTTGTCGAAGGCTTGGCCAGTGAAACTTGCCTTGGTTCAAGCGACGTGCGGCCAGCCAAACCCCAATCCCATCGTGTACCAGCACTTTCATTCGAGTCGCGCGGCGATTGGCAAACAGATACGCGCAGTGCGGCTTCGCCGCACCGAACACCGCAATCACCCTGGCCAGCGCCGTTTCAGTGCCGGCGCGCATATCCATGGGCTCGGTGGCGAGCCAGATCGCGTCGATGCGGATCATCGCAACAGGTCTCGAAGGAAAGTGGCGCAGGCAGCAGCACTATCGGTTGGCCAGTTCACTTTGACGGTGCCGCGTGGGTGCAGAATCTCAACGCTGATATTCGATGAAGATACGAGCGCCGTTGTTTGCATAGGCAATGGGATGAATGCAGGTTGAAGCGCCGTGCTTTTCTGCGCTTGCACTCGAATCCATTTGTGGACGAGGTTTGCGTTGAGGCTATGGCTGAGGGCGACGCTGGCAATCGAAGCGCCGGACTGGGCACACTCTTGAATGACCTGGGCCTTGAAGGATTTGGAGTAGGAACGGCGTGTTGGCTGCATGAAATACCCGCTTAAAAGGCTAGAACTGGTGCCCACTTAAATTTAAGTGCACACCATGTCCTGGCTTTGCGGGGGCGGGTAGATGACTTGGCCGGACGCATACTCCCCTACGCCAAAACTGTCCGGATGCACATAGGTCAAATGCGAGAAGTCCAGCAGGTTGTCATGCACCAGTTGGTAGTTGGCGTCGTAATCCATAAAGCCATGACGGAATATCCAATCCGGATCATCCAAGGCCACTGTAGGCGGTATGAGATCTGGATCCGCTTCGGCTTCATCCCCCAGCCAAACCCAAATCCAGTTGTTGCGCTCAATCACTGCGAAGCTACGCACACGAGCTTGAGGCGGAATTCGATCCTGCCCTGGTATCTCTACACACTTGCCGGTCTCGTCAAAACGCAGGCCATGGTAGTGGCATCGTAGATGATCCCCTTCTCGTCGCCCGATGGACAAAGGAGCAGCGCGGTGACAGCAGCGGTCTTGCAGCGCAGCGAGCGCTCCATCTGCCTTGCGGTAAATGACAATTGGCTCGTTAGCGATTTGGCAGGCGAACAGCTCCTCCCCTTTCAAAACATCGTTCCAGCCCGCGACATACCAGCAGTTTCGGATAAACATGGATCACCCCATAGGCCTTGTTGTTTTTGTGGCTTTCATCGCCAGCATTCAAGGTATCCAAAGGATTACGACGCAACTACGCCGATTTGAGCTGATAATCGGCTGTATCTAACACCGGGAGTCGAAAATGGATCTTTTAGGCGAAGTGCTTTTATCTCTCAAGATCGGCTCCAACTCACTCGGTATTTTCCGCTGTGGGGCGCCTTGGGGAATGGACGTTCCTCCCATGACCCACGCCAATGCATATCATGTTCTGTGCGATTGATACCCCCTTCTGGCTAATGCTAGAAAACCAGCCGCCACAGCTTCTCGAACCAGGGGACGCAGCATTGATTCTCCATGGGCCAAAGTACTCGTTTGCCTCATCCCCTAACGCACCATGTGTTGCTCTCGAAGATTATTGGGAATCCAATCAGCTTCCCCGCCTTACAGCCGGGTCTCGTCAGAATACCCCTCTACACGATCTAACCTTGGGCAATCCACCTCGCAATGACCGCGTGCTGACAATCGGCCTGATTATCGGGGGAGCCACCGACAATCACCTACTACGCGCCCTGCCCAATTTAATCACCTTGAAAAGTAGCGCCAGAGGGCAGTTCCCTTGTCTGCCATCGTTGCTTGAATTTCTGACAGCCGAACAAAGTGCGACCACGCCTGGATACACGGCCACTGCATCACACCTAGCGGAGCTGATTTTCACGAGCTTGGTTCGAGCTTACGTTCTCAGTACGCCAGCTGGAAATAGCAGTTGGCTTAGCGGAATCAACGACCCTCGCATTAGCCGTGCTCTTGCAGCAATCCATCGCAATCCAGAGCAACCATGGACGCTCGAGCGACTTGCCGAGCAAGCCGGAATGTCACGATTCAGTTTCGGGAGACTTTTCTCTAAGCGCACTGGACAAACACCGATCGAGTACCTGATCGAACGCCGGATGCAATTGGCAGCAGAACTCGTCCTTCAACGTCGCGATAGCGTGGCTCGAATAGCCGAAGCTGTCGGATACCAGTCCGAAAGAGCATTTCGAGAGTTCTTCATTCGCCATTTCGGCATGCCTCCTCGTGATTACGCAAAACACCATGCCGAGGAGAGAGAACAGATTAAGTGACTATCTTTGGGTAGGTGTTGCCCAAACGTGTTTAGGCAAACATTCCGATGAAAGTGATCCAGGAAGGATCCCGATAACCACAAAATCATCGGAGCTCGCCGCAATGCCTGATTATTTTCTGCAGCCCTATAGCTCATTGGACAGTATCCGATGAACCGGCGCAGCGTACTTAAAGCCGGGCTGGCCACAAGCCTCCTCCCTCTATTCGGACTCAACGGTTTTGCTAAGGCGTTCGCTCTCCAAAACAACGTCAAGCTAAAGGCCATTCTGTCCGACGCTCGCTTTCCAGCCAGCAGTGAATTCGGTGCCCAAGCTGCCGCAATGGGAATTCCACATCTCATCAGCAAAGGTGACATCACTGCTGTCTGGCAAAAGCATCTCGATCCTCTCTGGCGAGAAGGTACTGCCTCTGTCATGGGACTCACTACTCAGGAGCAGCTTTTTTGTCTGGAGCGCCTAGCTTGGGATCGTGGGATGAAAGTGCTCATGCGAGTCGAACATGACGATAGGGGTGATGGCGGCCTCACACACAAGATCGTAGCGCCGCCCCTGTTAGCAGAAAATGCCGCTTTTGCTGTTCGTAACGAAAGGCATTGGCCCGCTGATTTAGCCGCCCTTCTGACCTCATGCCCGTCATCTCATCTCAGCGGCAATTGCGCCAGTCGTGTGGTTCCCAGCAGAGGGAAACTCAGTGACCAGCTTGTGACCTGGGTGATTGCCCCAGCAAACCGTACCTCCTGAAACAGCCCGAGTCTTTCCGACAAACATAACTATAAGTAGCCAGGAGAATTCCAATGCTGCCCCCCGGCATCGATTCCGCAACTTTTCAGAAGGCGATCAGCGCCTTCACAAACGTGGTTGGCAAAGAATGGGTCTTCACTAGCGAAGAAGACCTGAAGCTTTATCGTGACGCTTACTCGCCTTACATGGGGGAGTCTGAAGAGCGCCTAGCTTCAGCTGCCGTCGCACCGGACTCTGCTGAACAAGTCCAAGAGATCGCACGGATTGCCAATAAGTACAGCATTCCGCTGTATACCATCTCCACCGGCAAGAACCTCGGCTACGGCGGATCTGCCCCAACGTACAGTGGTAGCGTGGTGCTTGACCTGAAGCGGATGAACCGCATCATCGAGGTCAACGAGAAGCAGGCTTACTGCATCGTCGAACCTGGCGTCAGCTACTTCGACATGTACAACTATCTACAGGAGAAAAAAATCAAACTGTGGATCGATGTACCCGATCCAGGCTGGGGCAGCATGTTGGGCAACGCCATGGATCGTGGTGCTGGCTATACCGCAGCGCAGTTCCGAAATCACTTCGACGCACATTGCGGAATGGAAGTTGTATTAGCCAACGGTGACTTGATGCGCACTGGCATGGGTGCAATGCCAGGCTCCAAAACCTGGGGCATGTACAAAACAGGCTTTGGCCCAGCAATCGACGGTATCTTCAGTCAGTCCAACTTTGGCATCGTGACGAAGATGGGTTTCTGGCTTATGCCTGAACCTGATGCCTTTCTGAAAGGCCGCATCCACCTCTCACGCTACGAGGATCTGATCCCGCTAGTAGATCTCATGACAGAGCTGGAAAATTCCAAAATCTTCACTGGCTACCCCGACATCAATAGCCCTGCCATGGGAACTCCGAGCCTTGCTGGTCTCCATGATTTTCTCGCCCATGGCCCGAAGGAGCAGGATTCTGAATTCATGGGCCTCCTTGGGCGCGGCGCAAAACCGCAGGAGTACGAGGCCTACGCAAGCAAGAAAGGGCTGCCATTTTGGAGCTGTGCACTGACTTTCTACGGCCCCGAAAAAGTCATTCGAGCACAGTGGGATTACGTGCAGGAGCGGTTTAACAAGGCCATTCCCGGAGCGAAATTTGAGGAGCGTGAGTTCTACAATCTCCCGCTTTCACCAGAGCAAGCCGAGAAAGTCGAATACCCTGCTCAGTTCGGAATTCCCAATCTGAGGACATTCGCAATCGGTGCTCGCTCGACTTGGAATCCAGCCCCGCCAACCAATGGACATGCCTGGTTCTCTCCAGTAATTCCCCGCGATGGAGCCGAAATTCTAAGGATCAATGAAGTCCTCGGAGCAGAGGCTCGTAGGCTCGGCATTCCGTTCATTTTCGCAATGATCGTACCTGTCCCGTCTTGGGAGCGAAGCTTCACCTTCATCATTCCGCTGTTCATTAGCCAGGATCCTGCTCAGAACAAGAAAAGCAGAGAAGTGTTCAGACATCTGATCCGAGTGGCTGCCGACAACGGCTGGGGAGAATATCGTACTGCCCCAACCTTCCAGGCAGATGTGATGGACACCTATTCCTTCGGTGACCACGCACTATTGCGCTTTCACGAGTCGATCAAAGACGCAGTCGATCCTAAAGGAATTCTGTCACCTGGACGTTATGGCATCTGGCCAAAGCACTTGCGAGACAAGCATCGCTACAAAGGAGGTAGCTCCGTATGAAGCGTTCAATAATCTCAGCCGCCTTGATGATCGTTTCCGTCAGCTGTTTTGCCGCGGACAACAATCAGGATCTTGGCAAGCAGGTTTATAAAAAATGGTGCGCGCCATGCCATGCACCAGGCGACCTGTATCCAGGCACTTTGGCGTTGCGCGCAAAGTACAAGGGAGCGCTTCCGGATGCGCTGGAGCAACGCACAGATCTGAACCCTGAGATGGTCAAGTACTTCGTTCGAAACGGCGTAACCATTATGCCCTTCTTTCGCAAAACCGAAATTTCCGACGCGGAGCTCAATGCAGTTGCTGACTTCCTGACAAAGCAACCGACAAAACAGTAATCAGTATGGGAGGCAAAATGTTGCGCCGATTAATAACCGCTGCCGTGCTGGCAGCGGCTACCCCTGCGTTCGCTCAGCAATGTGAAGTCACCATTGGGTCAACCGATCAAATGACGTACCTGCAAGATCACATTTCCGTAAGCCGAAGTTGCAAGCAGTTCACCGTGACGCTTCAGCACACAGGACGAATGCCTGCCGAAGCAATGGGTCATAACTTGGTTCTGAGCAAAACCAGTGACGTTCAAGGCATAGCCACGGACGGTATCGCTGCAGGTAGTGCAAACAGCTTCCTGAAGACTGGGGACACACGAATCATTGCCCACACTCGATTGATAGGAGGAGGTGAAAGCGCCAACGTCACCTTCAATGTCAGCGAGCTATCGCCTGACGAAAACTACTCATATTTCTGCTCATTCCCTGGCCACTCGGTCTTGATGAAAGGGCAGATAAAGCTGGTCGACTGACATGGAGAAAATGATCTTCCAGCTCGCAGTGGTAGACGGCCCGATAGAAGTACGACAAGACGCTGAAACTGGCGACCTCGTGATCGAGTTCGAAAACCGCCATCGTGCGGCTGCCAACAAGCGTTTTCAAATGCGCTTCAAGCCGGATGCTGTCAGCCAACTCTCCAATGCTCTGCTAGCTGCCCTCCCTATCCATAGATAGGTGTAGGGCAGTACCACCAGCAGCAATCTCGCACTATCCAAATATCACAATCATAAAAAGAAGGTATTCATGAGCATGCTTCCCAGCGGGGATCGTCGTGTCGATTCTTCGGACTGGCACCGTCAGTACTACCAAGTCAACGGCGCTGTTATTGCTGTTCATACTGCCGGCCAAGGCACCCCAGTGGTTTACCTCCACGGAGGCGGAACATGGCATGGACTGGGATTCACTTCTGGCCTGACGGATCGCTTTAAAGTCTACTTGCCTCACCATCCAGGCTTCGGTCTGTCCGAAGACAACGCCAAAATCGCTTCTATTGCAGACTACGTCGAGCACTACGAAAAGGTGTTCGATACGCTCAACCTCCAACGCGTCCACCTCATTGGCAGTTCACTAGGTGGCCGCATCGCCGCAGAGTTCGCTGCACGATACCCAAATCGAGTTAGCAAACTCGTACTTGCTGCTCCCGCTGGCCTTACCGTTGCCGATCATCCTCTGCCCGACCTATCAACAGTAGCGCCTCAGGATTTCCCTTCGTACCTCGTGAACGATATGCAAGTCCTTCTCCCATTCCTTCCGAATGGGCCAGATGAAGAATTTATGAGCATGCGGGTAAGAGAAGGTGGTGCAGTAATGCGCCTTCTAGGTCAGACAGGCCTGGATAACCCCAACATGCCGGAGCTGTTGCAGCGCATCTCAGCTCCCACCTTGATTCTCTGGGGACGCTTAGACCGAATCCTTCCTGTTGGCCAAGCCGAGCATTGGAAAAACAACATTGCCGGCGCCGAGGTCAAGGTGCTCGGAGACATCGGCCATCTCCCACTCGATGAATCCGCCGAAGCACGCCAAGCCGTATTGGATTTCCTGGACTGAAACAAAAGCAAGACTAGCCAGGACACTATCTTTCGGCAGGTGCCCCTGGCCTCGTCAATCGCAAAACTCATCTGAAATTGCCCAACGACCAGGAGCCTCAATGCTACCTTTTGTTTACAACGCCCTTCCGAGCCGAGTGATTTTCGGCTCTGGCACGATCGCGCAGCTTGCCGACGAAATTAGAGCCCTGGGTGCATCTCGAGCGCTTGTGTTAACAACCAAGCATCAACAGCGCAATGGAGAGCGTCTTTGCGAGCAGTTGGGAGACTTGGCTGTCGGTCTTTACGCGAACGCGACCATGCATACGCCGGTCGAGGTGACGAAAGACGCTTTGGAATTCGTTGCTAGCACTAAAGCAGATTGCGTAGTGGCATTAGGTGGTGGTTCGACCATCGGTCTTGGTAAAGCCATTGCACTCAATACTGACCTACCGCAGATCGTCATCCCGACGACCTATGCCGGCTCCGAAGCTACACCGATTATTGGCCAAACAGAGAATGGCCTGAAGACCACACAGCGCACGCTGAAAGTGCTGCCTGAGGTTGTTCTTTACGACGTTGATCTGACAGTTACTCTTCCGCCAGAAATCACCGTTACAAGCGGGCTCAATGCTATTGCTCACGCGGTGGAGGCTCTGTATTCCAAAGACGCGAACCCCCTGATCTCGCAATTGGCAGAACAAGGTATCGCAGCCCTGGCGAGCGCCCTCCCCCGAATCCACAAAAACCCTGAAGACCTTGATGCCCGCTCCGACGCGTTGTTCGGAGCTTGGGCGTGCGGTGTCTGCTTGGGGGCGGTGGGGATGTCGATCCATCACAAGCTCTGCCATACGTTGGGTGGCAGCTTCAATCTGCCTCACGCCGAAACACACAGCATCGTCCTCCCCCACGCCACGGCTTATAACGCAGCCGCCGCACCCGATGCCATGGATCGTATTTGTCGCGCGCTGGGAGGCGTTAGCGATGCAGCCGGAGGACTCTATGATCTGGCAGCCAGCCTCGGTGCACCAACCCGACTTGAACAAATCGGCCTACGCGAGCAAGACCTGTCGCGTGCCGTAGAAATTGCCTGTTCCTCTCCGTACTGGAATCCACGGCCGATTGAGGCGGAAGGCGTTAGACAGCTACTCGATAACGCATTTTTCGGGCGCCGCCCTTGATTGGCGTTTGTTGTTGAATCAACGCCTCTGGAGAACACAATGGAACTTAACCCGCACATCCTTCGCCATCATCACATCACTCTCAATGTTGGTGGAGCACAAGAAGACTACGACTTTCATACCAAAGTACTTGGCCTGAAAAGTGTCAAAAAAACTGGTTTGTATGATGGCTCCGAGCCGATATACCACTTTTACTACGGCAACGACATTGGTGAAGAAAGCACGCTGATTACATGCTTCCCTATGCGACAGTCGGGACGTAAAGCACGTCGGGGAAGCGGCCAAGTGAAGACGTTGGCGCTTTCGGTACCGGAGTCCTCACTGTCGTTCTGGGCTCGTCACCTGACCGGCCACGGATTCAAACCTGTTCTCCTTGATCGATTTGGTGAGCGTCTGCTGCACTTCGCGCATCCGTGTGGAATTGAGTACGAACTTGTCGGCATCAAAGACGACAATCGCAAGCCATACTCTAATGGCGTTGTCCCGTCTGAATTTGGTATCCGTGGTACACACGGCATTACTGTTTCAGTACGTGACATGGAAAACTCGGCTGAGTTTATGCACTATGGCTGGACAGGCAAGCTACTCACCACTGATGGTGCTTTCGCTCGCTACCAGGTGGGTAATGGTGGTTCGGGTACGATCATTGATTTCCAATTGGAACCCAACCTAGCCCAAGGATCGTGGGCCTATGGCGAAGGTACCGTGCACCACTGCGCGTTCGAAGTTACCGATCTTGACGTACAGCGTAGCGTCAAACTTCACCTCGAAGGTATGGGCTACACCGACGTTTCAGAGCGCAAAGACCGCGGCTACTTCGACTCGGTGTATGTCCGAACCCCAGGTGGAGCACTGTTCGAAGCGTCGGTTTCCAAGCCCGAAGGATTCTTGGTGGACGAACCATTCGAAGACCTCGGCAAAACTATCCAGATCCCTCCTCAATTGGGCGCTCGCGCTCAAGAGATCGCCGCGTACCTTGAGCCACTGAAGTACTGAGGTGGCTCATGACCAACAACCCACATCTTTCAATGCCAGTGCGCTTCCTTGGGCCTTCACCCGAGGAAGTCGGTGTGGCCACCGTATTGATCCACGGTCGAAGTCAACAGCCCTCAGACATGTTCGCTATAGCTGAGCGCATTGGCTTAGCTGATATGCCGTACATCGCCTTGGAAGCTGCGGACAAAACCTGGTACCCAAATCGATTTATGGCGCCCATTGCGGACAATAATCCTTGGCTTGATTTCGCCCTCGACAGCATTGCTTCCGTCTTATCCGCGCTGGAGAAGACGTCGATCAAGCGAGAAAAAATCGTCCTCATGGGGTTTTCCCAAGGTGCGTGCCTAGCTTGTGAATATGTCTATCGAAATGCAGGCGCCTACGGCGGACTTATCTCGTTGACCGGGGGTCTCATCGGCCCTGAAGGAATGACATGGTCAACCACTGCCAACCTGGCAGGCACCCCTATCTTGATGAGCAACGGCGACCTGGATGAGTGGGTTCCTTTGCAGCGTACAGCCGAAACCTCACAGGTATTCAAAGAGATGGGGGCCGACGACGTTCAGCTGAAAGTGTTCCCAGACCGACCACATTTGGTAACCGACGAAGAGATCGACCTAGCGCGCTCGCTGCTGCAGCGCTTGCTTACGTCCAAACAAATTAATGCCTGAATGGCACATGACTGGAGACTATATTTAGATGTCCACTCCAACGCTTGGATTTATTGGCTTAGGCACCATGGGGGAGCCGATGGCTCGTCGCCTGGTTCAGGCCGGCTTCGCCCTCACGGTGTTCGATCTCAACGAAGCAGCCGTCGAACGCTTGCAAGCGCTCGGCGCCACTCGCGCATCTGATCCAAAAGCTGTCGCGGACAACGCACAAATAGTATTCGCCAGCCTACCCACTCCGGATATTGTCCAAAAGGTAGCCCTCGGTGATGGTGGCGTGATCGACGGTGAGCAAATTCGTGTTTTCGTCGATCTGTCGACCACTGGCCCTCGCACTGCCAAAGCAGTTGCTAGTGCGCTTCAAATCAAAAATGTGGTGGCCGTTGACTGCCCTGTCAGCGGCGGTGCGGCAGGCGCCGATAAAGGCACACTCGCATTGATGGTGGCCTGCCCTAATGCCACCTATGAGGAGCTACTTCCTATTCTGAAGAACATCGGGAAACCGCTGTTCTGTGGTGAGGCCCCGGGGCTTGGCCAGACCATGAAATTGGTGAACAACCTCGTTTCCGTTACCGCATTGGCGGTTTCCTGTGAAGCGCTGGTCATGGGTGTGAAAGCAGGGTTGGATCCTCAAGTCATGCTCGATGTATTCAACGCCGGCAGCGCGCGCAACAGTGCTACCGCGGACAAACTGCCTCGCGCGGTTCTACCTCGTACATTTGATTTCGGATTCCCCGTCGCACTTTCCCTTAAGGACACTCGCCTCTGCCTCGATGAAGCCGAAGCAATGGGCGTCCCTATGCCGGTGGGTAGCAGCGTTCGCCAAGTGCTCAACATGACTCGCGCCGCCTTCGGCGACAACGCTGACTTTACTCGAATCACCTGCTTGATAGAGCAATGGGCGGGCATCGAAGTACCAACCCGTCCACTTAACTCCAACTGAAAATAGGATCTCGTAATGAGCAAAGAGCTCTTTGATAAAGGTTTTGCCAACCGTAAAGCCGTACTTGGTGCTGCGCATGTCGAAAAGTCCTGGTCTGCGGCAGACGACTTCAATCGCCCTATGCAGGAGCTGGTCACAGAATATTGCTGGGGCGTAGTCTGGGGTGATGACACTCTTCCCTTTAAAACTCGCAGCATCATCAACCTGGCCGCTTTGACTGCCATGAACCAGCATCATGAGCTGGGTGTACATGTGAAGGGCGCCCTTACCAACGGTGTCACCAAGGAAGAGATCCGCGCAGTGCTGATGCAGACTGCAATTTACTGCGGCGTACCTGCAGCGCTAGCCGCCTTCCGAGTTGCAAGCGAGGCAATCAAGGTTTGGGAAGCTGAACACGCCTGACCTTCAACCGCCGGCTAGTAGCCGGCGGTTCCTATGCAATTTGGAGGCACGATGAACGCACTACCCGACTACCAGGTATTCGCGCTTCGATATGCCTATGTCGATCGCCTGCGTCGCGAAAACTTTATCGACAGTCATGACACACATGACCTGCCAATGCCGATGGACTATTTCGTCTGGCTGATTCGAGACGAAAATCATGTTTACCTTGTTGACACAGGCTTCAATCAAACAGCAGCAGACGCTCGTGGGCGCAAGCTGCTTCGCTGTCCTATTCGCGCGCTTGAAGCACTAGGACTGACACCGGCTGATATCAATGATGTGATCATCACCCATATGCATTACGACCATGCAGGGAACGTGGATCTACTTCCGAACGCTCGCTTCCACCTGCAAGAATCTGAAATGCGCTTTGCCACCGGAAGATACATGCTGTATCGACCACTTCGTCAGTCCTTCAACGTTGAAGATGTCGTCAATCTGGTTCGAGGCGTGCATCAGCAACGTGTGATTTTCCACGATGGTGATGTGCAATTGGCCCCAGGCATAGAACTAATTCACGTCGGTGGCCATACACTTGGATTGCAGGCGGTGCGAGTGCACACCGCACGAGGTTGGGTCGTGCTCGCATCTGACGCGAGCCACTATTACGCAAATATGGAAGACGACTCGCCCTTCCCTGTTGTCCTGGATGTTGGTGCAATGCTCGACGGATATCGAAAGCTGCTTTCCCTAGCCAGCTCTCCGGATCACATAGTGCCCGGTCATGATCCGCAAGTACGAGAAATCTACCCGTTTCACGAGGATCCGATGAACGACATCGTTGCTCTACACCTAGCCCCTAAGGCTAAGTAGACAAGGCCCCATCAATAAGAGATAACGGGATGCATCGCCCCTTTGGAGGGGCTGAATAGTAACAAGAGGCCGAAAAATCGGCCCTAGCCGCGGAGAGCTGCTCCATGCGCAGTAGTACTAATAGCCTGTTCCAAACCCTGCATGCCCCGCTGCAGTTATCGCTGATTGCCTCCAAACTGTGCCCGATGACTGCCTGTGTCAATCTGGTTCCGTTTCCGCGCCTGCTCAAGCGCATGTTCGAGTCATCCAAGACTCCGTTAACACTCGTTCAGGCTCCCCCTGGATATGGCAAAACTGGACTGTTGAAGCAGCATTATCAACAGTTGAAGCAAGGCGGCGCCAAGACTGCCTGGCTCTCTCTTGAAGAGGGAGATGGAAACTTAGCCCATTTCAGTGCCTATCTCAAAGCAGCCGTAGAGCTTGTTGACCAACCAGTACCCGTCAATGGCCTGCTGACCCGGATTGGAGAGACGAACCTTAGCAAATCACTCACAGCGCTCTTAGAGCTTCTTCAGGGTGATCAAACTCCGATTTATCTATTTATCGATGATGTTCACCATCTTGCAGGTAGTGACGCTGTTCGTTGCCTGTCCATGCTGACGGAACGGGCACCGCCACATCTTCACTTCATCCTCAGTTTCAGAGGAGAACCTTGCCTCTCCGTTGCCAGACAGCGAATGCAAGGATTGGTATCCGATATAAATGTTCGGGATCTACGTTTAAACCACGATGAAACGGTCTGCCTCCTTCAACATCTAGGAGTGGAATCTGTTCCCGAAGAGCAATTGAGTCAGCTTGAGAATCGCCTTGAAGGTTGGGCAGGCGGCTTAGTCTTAGCAGCACTTTTACTACGGCATGATCCTGACCAGGTATATAACCTGGCCAATTTCTCTGGAGAGAGACGTCAATTCTCAGAGTTCTTTCTGCAGGACGTACTGTTCCGTCAGCCACAAGAGATTCGCGATTTCCTGTTGTACACGTCCATCCTGGAACGTCTCGATGCAGATGTTTGTAATGCGCTAACTGGGCAACAGGACAGCCAAGCCAAGCTCCGTGAATGCGAGAGTCGAGGGCTGTTTCTGATGGCAATGGATGATGAGCAAAGAAGCTACCGATACCATCCACTTTTTGCAGAGTTTCTGAAGCGCGAGCTTCGCCAAACAAACGAAAAGCTCATGCTTCAACTGCACATGGTGGCCAGCGAATGGTTGATCCAGGCTGGAGATTACGTTGGGGCTTTCAATCAAGCGTTAGCCACAAAAGACTATCTCCGGGCCGCGGAAATTATCGACACCTACCACGTCGAAATCTTTTCGTCTTACGTTCATGCTTGGGCGCTCGTGGACATGCTGCCTGAGGAAATCGCGATGCGATTTCCCGCAATCATCCTTAGTCAAATTTGGCAGTTGGAAATTCGCTGGCAATTTGAGACTTGTAAAACGCTGCTCGAAAAGGCTCGACTGCGCCTCAATCAGATCGAGCGTGACAATCTACTTCCCAAAGATCGTATCCAGACTTTGCGCTATGAATGGCTTCATCGGGAGCTGATGCTCGGCATGCTCGGCGATACCCCCTCAGCCATCCAAGCTCAAGCGCAGTACTTGCAGCAAAACTACCACGACGCACCACCTCTGGTGAAAGGCAGCTTCTATACGGCAGAACTGTATGCACTCCGTGAGCACTATCAGCTCGATGAAGTGGAACGCTTAAATACCATATGCATGGAGAACTTTAAGCGTTTACCAAGCGAAGCAGCACAAGTCTTCCACAATGCAGTTCTGGCGCCTGCGAGGCTCGCAGCAGGACGTACACATGCAGCCATCCAGTCGCTCAGTACGGCTTTGCGCTCTGCAATAAAAATTACGGGACATGGCTCGCCTTTAGCCGCGATGATCGCAGTGCATTTGGCAAAGGTGCATTACGAGCGGGACGAACTTCAGCAAGCTCGTATGCTTCTCGATCAATACCTCCAGCATGCAAGTTACCTCGGCTTCGTCGACCAAGCCATCGCAGGGTGGCTGACTCGCGCGCGCATCTCTATGATCGACGGAGACAAGGCCAACGCCTTCCAAATGCTCGACGAAGCAGATGTCTTCGCCAATGAGCACGGCTTCGAACGACTCCGCCTTTTCAGCTTGGCCGAACGAATGAAATGGCTGTTGCGACAAGGTGAAGTCGACGAAGTCATCCGGCTTGGTCGTAAAAACAAACTGCGCGGCCCGGTAAGCGACGTTGCCCCACATAGAAACGTCAGCACTCGCGATGAGGCGCGCGCGCTTTGCTGGGTCAAGGTTGCCCAAGCCGAGGATCGACTTCCTGAGGCTCTTAATCTTGCGAAACTGTGGAATCGTCATCTTGAAGCTGCCAATGCAGTTCGTAGCGCGCTTCGCTGGAATGTCATCATCGCGCATCTTTCGCTGCTGACCGGTGATCAACGAGCGGCACAACGAGCCCTGCGTCGAGCATTATTCCAGGCAGCACCATGCGGATTCATCCGCGTATTTCTTGATGAGGGCGAATGGTTAGTGCGCCTGCTGCGCGATCAACTTCAGGCAGCAAAGCTTGAAGGTGAACCAGCGGATGCATTCGCCAGCAATCTGCTGGAAAGAGTGGACGGTGAAGTCCCGGCCGCCAATACACCAACCGCTGCCTCTCCGGAGCAAGGAAGTGCCATTTTCGGTGCTCTCAATAGCCGTGAGTTGGATATTCTGGAGATGGTCAGCATTGGCATGCTGAATCGTGAGATTGGTATCAAACTCGGAATGACCGAAGGCTCCATCAAATGGTACCTCCAGCAGATATACGACAAAATCGGGGTTCGCCGACGTTCCCAGGCTGCTGAGAGGGCACGCCAACTTGGTATCCTCCGATAAGTAAAGCTGCAAGCCCTGCTTACAGATTTACTCTCCATTCACGCTATCCATGGATAGGTGCTTGGTCTGATTGCTTGTCGCATCGTGAACTCATTCGATTCGATAAAAACAAGAGGAACCAAGCATGTCCACGGCTTACGACGTTGTAGCCATTGGCTCCGGCCATAACGGCCTGGTGGCCGCTGCGTATCTGGCAGCAGCTGGAAAAAAAGTCCTGGTACTTGAACGTAACGCCTGGTTTGGCGGCGGCGTAGTCACACGCGAGCTCACAGTGCCAGGCTTCAAACATGATCAACACAGCGTTGGTCATATCTTTATCCAAGCGAACCCGCTGATCCGCAACGATGAGCTGGGGCTCCTTAGCAAGTACGGTTTGAAGTACATTTACCCTGAGGTACCCCTGATCTCCGTGTTCGATGACGGCACGACTTTGAGCCTCTACCGTGATCGCCAGCGCAACTATCAGGAACTGGCAAAATTCTCCCAAAAAGACGCTGAGGCTTATCTCAAATTCTCTGAGATTGCCGCTCATTACCTGCCAATGTTAATCGGCACCCTCTATTCAGCACCGGTACCAATGGGTGCTCAGTTCGCCATGATGGATCAAAGCCCGGAAGGTCGGGATATGTTCGCCACCATGATGAAGAGCAGTTGGGAGATCATTACCGACTGGTTCGAGCATGAAAAAACTCGCCTGCACTTCGCGCGAATGGTCGGCGAAAACCTTGCTAGCCCAGAGGAACTCGGCTCTGGCATTAGCCTGTTCATGTTCCTTGGTTTCATGGAAAAGTACGGCATCGGTATTCCGGTCGGTGGCAGCGGTGCGCTAACTGCGGCACTGATTCGTTGCATCGAAGATCATGGCGGAGACGTCATTTCAGAAGTAGACGTGGCGGTAATCGAGACCAAGGCTGGACGAGCTACTGCTATTCAGACTCACGACGGGCGACGCTTCGAAGCTAGGGATGCAGTAATTGGAGGTATCCACCCTCACCTCCTACGTGGATATCTGCAGGAGGCCGGTGTCGCTCCTCACGTTTTCGAACGAGCAGAACGAACGACCACTTCGCCCTGTGCCTGCATTACCATCCATGCTTCGCTACAAGAAAAACTCCAATTCAAGGCTGGAGACCATGTCGATAAAGCAGCCTTTATTGAGCTCCTGCCTGTCAGCATCCCTCGCTTCCGTCGCTCTTTCGATGATGTTCGATATGGCGAACTTCCCCAAGATCCACTTCTCGCTCTCGCGTCCCCGACGAACATTGACCCTAGTCGCGCACCCGTCGGCAAAGCCACCATGCATGCCTGGGCCTACGTTCCGTTCGAAGTAGGCGGCCGCCCCGCCGCGTATTGGGACGAGATCAAGGAAGACTATGCCGACCGCCTGCTAGAGCGCATGTCACCATATTTTCACAACCTGAGCAGCGATCTGATCATTGGTCGTCATGTCGACACCCCTCTCGATATGCAGCGTACCTCGCCAAGCTTCCAGCGCGGCGATCTACATGGCATCGCTGGACACCAGCATCAATTCGGCGCTCACCGACCGACTCCAGACCTTGGTCGTAACACTGTTCCAGGAGTTGACCGGCTGTATCTCGTCGGCCCATTCCAACATCCGGGTGGCGGTGTTTTCGGTGCCGGCCGCGCAGCGGCAATGCGTGTGTTTGATGATCTCAAGATGAACTTCAGTCAATTCAATAAGGCGTGACGCAATGAGACTTTATTCCCCTGATGGCAGCGAACTAATGAAGATCGAAGCCCTTGAACGAGATGGAAACAAATTGGTTTTGAAGGGCACCGCATTTGGCGCCATGCCTATCTCGGCACAACTCCGCCCCGAAGAGTTACGCGGTGGTTTCCGACTTCTGAGTGCGAAACTGGCCCTGTTTCTGATCAGCATGCTGCTAAGACGATAAGGGGATTCTCATGCAAACCTCTCCGAATCGACTACTCGCACTTGAGTACTTGGCATTCATCGAAGCCGGCAATCTCACCGCAGCCTTGGAGCTTGTGAGCGACGACGCTGTGTTCTGGCTACCTAACACCGGTGATATGGACAAATCTGCCTTCGCGGGCTTTATCGGCTCAGTACTGCCAGTCATCCGCACAATGAAATTTACCATTTGCGGAATAACCGAGGATGGAGAGCGTATTGCTGTTGAGGTAGACGGGCGAGCTGAGTTGAACAACGAGCGAATCTACATCAATCACTACCACTTCCTATTCATCGTTCGGAATGGGCTGCTGCACAAAGTGAAAGAGTTCACTGACAGCGCGCCTGCGGTAGAAGCGTTCAAACCCTGATCAAATTGTCAAAAAGAACAACAAGAGGATTACTCGATGGCTGCTGGTAAACGCATCATCATAATTGGGGCCGGGCCTGCTGGACTCGTAACCGCATTTGGCCTGGCTCAACGAGGTGCACAGGTCACTGTCATCGACCGCGAACCAAAAGTGGTCGACTCGCCTAGAGCGATGGTTTACCTGCCCTCTACAGTCAAAGCCCTAGACAAAATCGGCCTGCTCGAAACGGCAAAAAAACTTGGGCCTGAAAGCTATGACTATCAATGCTATTTCGCGCAGTCCGGTAATGTGGGGCGGATGGATCATCGCCTTGTAGAAGACCTCACGCCCTACCATTACATCCTGCACTTTGGGCAGGATGAGCTTGCCAAAATGATCCTGCGGCGATTCCTTGCGCTTCCTGGTAGTGAAATGCTTTGGAGCACGACGCTGGAAAGCATTGAACAGCATGATGATCGGGTAATCGCAAGCATCCGCGACAACGATGGTGAGCGTCAGCTCGAAGCCGATTGGCTAATCGGCGCTGACGGTGCACGCAGCACTGTGCGCAAGCTGATGGGTGCCAGTTTCGATGGTTTCACTTGGCCAGATACGTTCATGGCCACAAACATTTTCTTCGACTTCAGCAAACATGGATATGCCGCCTCGAACATGATTTCTGATCCGATTAATTGGGCAGTCATCGCGCGAGTCAACAACGATAACCTGTGGCGAGTAGCCTATGGTGAAGACAGCAATGCAAGCGATGAAGAACGCTTGGCCCGAGTAGACAAGCGACTACGCCATTGGCTACCGGAAGGTGCTGAATACCGCTTGGAACGAGCAAACTCTTATCGTGTGCACCAACGAGCGGCTTCCACCTTCCGTGTAGGGCGTGTGCTGCTCGCCGGCGATGCGGCACACGCGACCAATCCTATCGGTGGCATGGGTTTCACATCTGGCGTCCAGGATGCCGTAACGCTCATCGATTGCTTTGAGAAGCTCTTTAACGGCCAGGCCGAAAACGATGTGCTTGATTGGTATGCATATGAACGCCGCCGCATCTTCCTCGAAATCGCCAATCCGACAGCTATTGAGTTCAAGCGCAGAACCCAAGAAGCAGACCCGGAAAAGCGCGCCGAAGACGAGCGTAACTTCCTTTACATGGTCGACAATCCTGAAATTCTTCGTGGTGCATTGATGTCGATTTTCGGCCTGGAAAGTCGTCCATATCAAGCTGACTGGCAGACATCACTGGTCAAGCAGGATCAGGAGCGAAGTGAAACAGACAAGCAGAAAGCTTTGGTAGGAGGCACCACCAGTACGCTTCACCATACCAGCGAAATCGAGTAATACAGCTTGAGTGAACGAGTCGACTGCACGTACATGAAACGGCTTAATTAAGACATTGGAAAGGCCCGGCCATGATGCTGGGCCTTTTCACTTATCCATTCGCGGCAATTCACAATTGTATGCGCGCATCGTTAGTGTTGCCCGCTTCCCACGTCGACACTTTCAATCAGCCTGGTCAGTTTATCCTGCCCAGTTCGATTACATTGCACCTAAAGCTGACCTCGGTAGTGTCCCATTAAATTGGATCTTCAGCGCTATTCATCGATAGCTGTCCATCCCCTCTATTTCGGCATGTGAGCTTGCGGCCCTCACGTGTATTTCTCGCTAATGGGGAAGTAAAAGGGAATGAGAGAGAGGCGCTCAAACGGCACTCAGGGAAAGTAGATCTCTTACAAAGAGCCACTTCGACGTATTCGAATTAGTCCGGAGGAACACAGGAGCACCATGAACGGTGCTCCTGGATAACAGGCTTACTTGGCGTACGGTACATCAATGGGTGCAGGTGCTCGCTTACCCAGGATCATGTCGGCAGCCTTCTCTGCGATCATAACCACAGCAGCGTTTGTGTTTCCGGCGATCAGCGTAGGGAAAACCGATGCATCGACCACACGAAGCCCGCGGATACCACGTACCTTCAGCTGTGGATCTACTACGGTCGTCGCGGGGTCACTTCCCATTCTGCATGTGCATCCTGGGTGGTGAACAGTCACCGTCGTACGACGGATGTAATCGTCCAACGCCGAATCTTGCCGGACATCCGCACCGGGAAGAATTTCCCTCGCTCCATAGCGATCAAATGATGACTGACCGAGAATTTTCCGCGCCAAAGTCAGACCGTGCCGGACGACTGCAAGATCGTCCTCATGCGCATAAAACTCTGGATCAATGAGCGGCTTCGTTGCTGGATTAGCATCGGCCAGGCGTACTCGGCCATGACTCTTCGGGCGAGCAGCGATAGATAGCACACCATATCCATGTCCAATCGGCAGCAAGGTTGGCTTAGGCCCGCGGTGGGCAGGCATGAAAACCAGCTGCAGGTCAGGACGATCCAACTCCGGAGAAGTGCGTAGAAAACCAGTCGCTTCGAAGACATTGCCTCCGATCGGCCCGCGACGCCAAAGCATGTATTCGGCAACGTTACCGATGTTACGCAGCATTGAGCGGGCTGATACGCCATACGACGTATAGTCCTTGTCGGTGTACATTTGCACTGCTGCGCTTGGGTGATCTCGCAACCCTACCCCAACGCTGGGGAGATGTTGCTGAACAGGAATCCCATGACGCTGCAGCTCTTCGACATCTCCTACGCCAGAGCGCAGTAGCACAGCAGGCGAGCCATATGCTCCAGCAGACAGAATCACTTCAAGACGAGCACGTACATTGCGAAGTTCACCTTTGACCAGAAAGCTCACGCCTACGGCCTGACCATTGTCGATTGCTACTTTGTCGACCAAAGCATCGGTGATAACGGTCAGGTTCTTACGCGGCAGAGCAGGACGCAGGAATGCCGTTGACATAGATTCACGACGGCCTTTGCGAATCGTCGCTTGACGCAGACCAAGCCCCTCAGGATCTGCGGCATTAAAGTCATCACACTTCGGCAATCCCATCTCGCCGCTAGCCTCCAAAAAGCTGTGTACTAGCTTGTTGGGGCGCGGTGGGCTAGAAACACGCATTTCTCCTTTATCACCGTGATAAGGAGAACCAGCGAACGCAGGGTTATCCTCTGAGCGGATAAAGTAAGGAAGCACTTCCCGATAGCTCCAACCAGTAGCCCCTTCGTTCTCTGCCCAGTCGTCAAAATCAGCAGGATGGCCACGGAAATAGACCATCCCGTTGACTGAACTTGAGCCACCCAAGACCTTACCGCGGGGAATTGGAAACGGACGAGATCCCAACCCGAGCTGAGGCGTACTTTCGTAACCCCAACTAAATTGCGGTTTGCTCAAGGCTGCCGCTACACCGGTTGGAATCGTTAGTACCCAATGATCGTCTTTGGGGCCAGCCTCTATTAGCGCCACGGTGTTGCGGCCATCAGCGGATAGACGATTGGCCAGAACGCAGCCCGCCGAACCGCCACCGACGATCACATAGTCAAAAATGTCGTTCATGGGATCAGCTCACACTACGGCCGAAACGGCGAGATCGGACAAACGCTGGAAACGCTGGATGTTTGCTGCTTGAGTCATGACACCAGCGGTGAGACAGGTGAACACCAAGTCCAGAGTCGGATCGATCCAGAACATGGTAGTGCCCGCACCGTAATTCCCGAATGTCTCAGTGGATGTGAGCGTGCCAAACTGGTGATGCACAATCTTTTCACCGCGCACGCTGAATCCAAGCCCGATGTACGCTGGCGGTGGAGTAAACCATCCAGCACGCAGTGCAACCGCTCGATACAGCTCGTTGTAGAGATCACCCGTGTGATTGCGTCGTGCAACCTCGATCATGCGAGGAGAAAGAATGCGAGCACCATCGAGCTCACCACCGCAGCGAAGCATTTCTGCAAATCGCCACATGTCGCGCGCAGTCGATACGGCGCCTACATGTGGTGCTTCACACACCTCTTCCTCAAACAGGCTGAAAGGTCCAGGCTGAGTCCGCCCAAGGCACTTGATCGGAATAACACCACGCATGTCAGGCACGACTTTGCGCTCGCGCAGATCTGGACGCACCCCCATTTGGGTGTCATGCATACCTAGCGGCTCAAAGAGATCTTCGCGAATCAAATCACTGAAGCTGCGCCCCTTAGGGTCTGTACGACGCAACATTTCGCCAATCAACACTTGGTTGGCTACAGGAGAGTAATCGCAACGCTCTCCCGGGGGAACGCTACCATGAACGTTCTCGCAAACCGCCTGTACCAGTTCGTCCAGGCGATCCTGATACATATCTGCTTTAGGAATCCACACCCCCGGCATACCGGTGGTATGGGTAAGCAGGTGGAATAAGGTTACCTGCTCACGTGGTGCACCTTTAAATTCAGGAATAATGTCTGCAACGCGAGTCGTCAGCGCTAGGCGTCCGAGCTCTATCGAACGCAACGCCAACACATTTGTGAGAGCTTTGGTCAGAGAAAAAATGCTGAAAACAGAGTTCACAGAGAGAGGCTTAGTCTGATCAGCGTCGGCACTTCCAATCGCAGTATCCAGACCAACCTTCCCACCCAACGAAACGCGGATCACGGCGCCGTGATAGTCGCCTCGAGCAATGTCGCGCTCAATTACTGCCCGGAGCTCCTGAAGGCGCCCCTCATCAAAATGCCGCTCAACCTTAACTGCACTCATGTGCACCTCGAATAATGTAAATGGCCGTTAGCCCGCTGCAACGATGCCGCCGTCAACACAAAAGACGGAGCCATGCACAAATGCAGCGTTAGGGCTGAGAAGAAACGCAATCGCCTGCGCGATGTCTGCGTCCTCTCCCAAGCGACGCAAAGGAATGCTCGCAGCTCGCTTGGCGTATTCCTCTTGAGAGACATAGGCGACAGCTCCAGGAGTCGGTACAGAGCCTGGAGAAATGGCATTCACTCGCACACCACGCGGCCCAAGCTCAGCGGCCATCGAACGAGTTACCGCGTGCACTGCACCTTTCACGGCGGTATATGCAGAAGCGTTCGCAAAGCCATGATGAGAAACTGGCGATGCATAGTTGATGATTGATCCGCCAACCGCGGAATCCATGTTCGCGAGCAGTGCTTGCGCTCCCCAGAACACCGTCTTGAGGCCAGCCCCCACCATCAGGTCAATGGTCTGCTCGTCAATGGACTCGATCGGTGCATAACGAAGAATCGAAGCGTTGTTGAGTACTGCATGGAGTGCTCCGACTTCGCTAGAAAACTCCGAAGCAACGCGAAGAAACTCACTACGAGAAGCCAGATCAGCCACGTAACCGTGCGCTTTCCCACCAGCCTCCCGTATGAGCTTCACCGTCTCCTCGCAACCGGCCGCATCGATGTCACCGACGCCGACTGTGGCACCCAAACTCGCCAAATACTGTGCCGTCGAACGCCCCAATCCCCTTCCCGCCCCGGAAATGAAGATATTGAAGCCAGAGAAGTCGTGACTCATGACTGCCCATCCATGAGATTGACCATAACGTAGTGGCTATCCATGTACTCACGGATAGCCTTGATGCGGCCATCGCGGATGAGAAATGCCCATGCGTATAGGTTGTTGTAAGAACGCCCATTGCGCAGCTTGCCGACACCTCGGGTCTCACACATCACCTTGTCCCCACTGGAGACAATGCTGTCCACATGTACCTTGGGATCACCATCGACGAATAGGCCACGAACTGGAGCAAGAAACTCTTCACAGATGGCCTTCCCGGTGTGTGTTCCCGCACCAGGGACGTTCTCGATCATGGGCGTCCAAGTGGTATCGGCATCGATGAAAGTGCCGAGTTTTACAAGATCACCCGTGCTCAGAGTCGTGAAAAAATCGAGCACCAATTGTTCATTCGCGTTGGCAGCCTTGGTCACGTCCGGTTCTCCTCTTGTGGTTATTTGACTGTCGTTAACTTGCCCTTCAAAACGCCATGCAGACTGATCGCTAAAAACATGGCCTGCAGTGGGCTCAGGGAAATGACTACCGATTACCAAAGCATCACTGTCTTGGTAACGAGTCAGGAAAGTGCGGCGGGTACAACACGCTTGGGCTTTGTCGTGATCGAACGCACACTGTTTGTCCGGAATCGCCATTTGCACCGGGTGATGCATGATGTCGCCAGTGATTACGGCAACTTGCCCTTGGGATTCGATGTGAACGCTGACGTGCCCGGGGGTGTGGCCAGGCGTCGGAAGCAATCTAATTTGCGGGCATACCTCAAAATCTGTGTCGATCAGGTCTGCCAAACCTGCTTCCATGATGGGTAACAAACAGTCAGGAACATGCCCTGCGTGGTGCCAATCGCCCGACTCAGCAAGGCCCAGCATGTACTCCCACTCAACTTGCCCAAACAGATAGCGTGCATTTGGAAACGTCGGAATCCATTTGCCATCAACCAGTCGAGTGTTCCACCCAACATGGTCGTAGTGCAGGTGCGTACAAAGGACAGTATCGATACTTTCTGGTGGATAACCTGCACTACGCAGATCCTCCAAAAAGGGGTTATGCATGTCGTTGAAAATATCGAAGTAGCGTTTGCGATCGTTACCGATACACGTGTCGACCATGATTCGGCGATCAGGTGTTTCAACGACAAAGCACTGCCAAGCAACGAGCATCTGGCCATCAGCATCAAGGAAGTGAGGCTTGAGCCAGTCGAGGTGAGGAGCAATTAAAGATTCATCATCCTCGGGAAACATTAGGGATACAGGAGAAACGACGGGAGCGGTCTCAACAATGCGGGTGATTTGTATATCACCCACCTGCCAACGGCGAAAATTTTGAGCTGTCATGGCGAGACCCTCAGCCCTTAATTACTATGCTGCCGCGGCGAAGTGAGAACCTCCACCCCTCATCCGTCAGGACAAATTCGTCATCGAATTGGCCATACATTGGCGTTCCTTCCAGGGGAGCAGGCTGTGCTGCAGAAGCGTCACCGTTCGAGACATAAGTCAGGTAGCAGCGCCCACGTGCCGTAGTTGCAGAGGTCTGTTCAATCAGAATGGTGGTCATGATGTGCAGAGCCAGCCGTTTCGGCCGGTCACGGAACATGGCGCGGATCGCTTCACGACCTTCGAAGTAATCGTCCGGGGCCAAAGGACGCGAAAATCGGGCGTCCTCAACGAATAATGCGGCTATACCGTCATGATCTTGGGCATCGTTCAATTGAGCGAATTGCTTGATAAGGCGCTCGCATGCCCATTCGGTAGCTATACGCTCATCAAGAGAGATGGCTTGAGACATGGGGTTCTCCTTTTATTATGGTGATCCCATGTTCCCGTCATCTTTGCCTACGAATCGCCTCTCGAAAGATAGGCACCATCCCATCGCGACATTCGTTCAGTAGGTCAATGACGTGCTAATGCAACGTGGCATTCAGCTAGTCGTATCGACAAAAAAGCCCAAACCGATTGATGGGATGGGCTTTGTAATGTGGACAGACTAAATAAGGGCAATGCCACGTCTCATGCAGAGCGAAATCGCGAAGAAGCTCTACACCACACGAGCAGGTAGCACTGGTTAGAGAGGCCCCACTTGCCAGCCTTAGTCAGAGTGATAGTCGACTTGGTGACGAGTAATGCGCACCCCCAGCAAGAGGTCACGTACGCGCAGATGCTCTGGGTGTGTAGCGTAAGCAGTCAATGCAGACTTTGACTCAAACTCAGAGTAAAGCACCACGTCGCAGCTGTGTTCGAAATGGCAGTAGTCGATGCCGATTTCAATATGCAGCATACCCGGAATGCGCCCGTGTAGATCCTCGAAGGATTTTTTAACCAGCTGTGCAGCCGCGTTGCGTTCCGCCTCATCAGCACCCACAACCTTCCACATAACAATGTGCTTAATCATTTCAAGCCCCAGAGAATTGCGAGCGGCCAATTCAGCACGACGTGACCTAGCGAATCACCTTCCATTGGATAGTGGGCCTATCCCTGTCTTTAATTTCGCCCAACAAAAAAAGGGCCCTTCGAAGGGCCCTTTTGTACTCAAATCAAACTCACTTGGTCAGCCAAGACTCGACGGTGTCAGAGCCGTATTTCGCTTTCCATTCCTTCAGCGTTCTGTGATTGCCGCCTTTGGTTTCGACGACTTCGCCAGATTCCGGATTTTTGTAGACCTTCACCTGGCGAGGCTTGCGAGTGCTGCTCTTCGACTCAGCAGCGGGCGCGCGACGATCAGCCTTTGGATCAAGTAGGTTGACTATGTCTCTCAAGCTGAAGCCGTACTTCGCCAACAGTGCACGGAGCTTTGTTTCGAATTCGATTTCAGCCTTCAAGCCAGCGTCACCTTTGAGGGCTTCGAGTGCTTGAAGCTGTTCAGCTAGGTGTTTTTCGAGCTGGCGGAACTCTGCGAGCTTGGACATGGGAAATCTCTCCGTGATTGTTATTGTAACGTTACACCAAAAACTCCGATTTGCATGAAGCAAGTGCGTTTACTTCGCTCCTTAGGTCGTATCTGTTGCAGGATTCGCCCTTGGGCAAACGTCCATTAATAGACATTAGGCGACGAGAGAAGGTTCGTAATATCGCAACAGAACATTGGTATGATGGCGCCGCAACTGAATCTTGATTTGCGGAACGGAATTGCCAGCGGTGGTGTCGTTTGTATTAGACACCTTGGTGTCGAAGATAAAGATGTAGTTTTCATGAACAATATTATCTACATCGTTGGGGCAGTGGTGATTGCCCCTAGTTATTCTCTCGTTTGTCGGTCTTGTATGGCCTTAGCTGCTAAGTACCTCATTGAGTCATCTGTTTGGCGCTAATAGCCTTTGAAGCGCCAAGACGAGTTACCAGAAGATGCCTCTGAGAGAAGCCCCAAGCGCCGCCCCCAGAACCGTTCTGGTGGCGCCAGTCGCGGTCTAGTACGAACCAAGCCACTGCACTTGGAATAACAAGGCGTTCCCGAGATGTATCCGACGACACCTGACGGTCGCTACCTTGTAGTCAAAGGGCAGCTTTGGCGATGCAGCAACCCATCGCTGACTGCGGATGCACGGCAACGCCTCGTCGAAGAACTCATGGCAGCGCGACGTCAGGTAAAGGCGGCGAAAGCTTCTGCCGATTCTGGGCAGTTGTCGGTGGCAAGGGCGAAGGTTCAGAAGACCAAGGTGAAACTCGGTGAACGCGGGCCTGTCTGGTGGGACGATGGCAGCCCTGACTTCAATAGGTGTTTTGTCACCAACACACCTTATGCTGACTGGTATCTCTCATCAGGTGCCGCATACTCCTGAACACCCGAGAAAAAATGGAGCTGAGTAAAACGAACAGCAGAAGCGTGGCGTCTCAGAACATATTCAAGCGTGCTACAGCCCAAGAGATTTGCCCATCTGCCGACGACCTAAGGTCGTCGGCATCACGGTGAGCACTCTGCGTAAGCAGGCCTCCCCTGGTACTGCAAACTGTAACAATCCGTTACCAACCCAGTTGCTTGTTAAAACCAAGGGCGTCGTAGTAGTCATGCTGCGTGAGAATTTTGCCGTTCTTGAGATGTATGAAACTAACACCCTTAAAGCTGAGGGGGCGTTGAGTGGCTGGAGTCTCGGCACTCCAGGGGCCGGTATTGGTGCCCTTGAACTCCCATTCAAAGGCAATGCTCTCGCCATTGACAATCGGCTCGCCGAACATTTTCCATTGCAAATCCGGCACCGCCTGCATGAACACCTGAATTACTTGGGACTTGGCGTTTTCGCGGCCAACCTGAGGTGTGCCCACCGAGGCGTCAAGAAACTCAACGTTATCAGAAAAGTACTCGGCCGCAGCATCCGCATTGTGGGCATTCCAAGCCTTCATATAGTCACGGATTACGCTGAGGGTATCGTTTTGGCCTGCCGCAAAACTTGCATGACTGGCCAGAACCAGAAACAGCCCGAACAGTAGTGAGTGGATTCGAGACGTCATAGCTTTCAACCTTATTGTTTAGAAGATCATTTTTCCTGCCGCGCTTAGCGGCAGGCATTGATGTCGATTAGCGATTTTTCCAGGCATCCGAAGCTGGAGCTCTGCCCTTTTCATAGGGACGAAACAGAGTCATGTAAAGGACACCGACGAGGATGACGATGGCACCAACAAGCGCGATGCCGTAGTTCACATACCAACGCGCATCCGGGGTGCGCGGCCAGGACATATTGATGATCGCGAATTTGCGATTTTCGGCAAGCTGTTCCTGAACCAACTGAAATAACCCTTCGCTGACGATTGCCGGTACGGATATCTCGACCCACTGACTTGGATCGGTACGTACGGTTGAATAGCCCTTCCTGGGCACTTCCGTACTGTGGCGTTGTGCGCGTAAGGATGCATGTGGTGTTTAACATCTTTCTGCTCAAGCGTGAGGTTTGTCTTGTTCATGGTATGAGCCCACAGTCAGGAAGAGAGCGTTATGCCAACTCGTCGAAACATTCGCCGATGATGTTCAGGCCTTGCTGCAGCTGAGCATCGGTGGCTGTCAGAGGAACGAGAATACGCAGCACGTTCCCGTAGGTACCGCACGACAGCAAGATCAGACTCTTCTCGCGTGCCCTGGCAACAACTTGCCCAACCAACGCAGCGGCTGGTTTCTTCACATCGCCGCCTTCACTCAGTTCGACCGCGATCATGGAGCCCATATGACGGATCTCGGCGAGAGTCTTATGACGAGCCTGGATGGCCTTCAGACCAGTTACCAAGATCTCCCCCACCGATTTGGCGCGATCGAGCAACTTTTCTTCTTCAAAGATTTCCAGGACAGCGAGAGCGGCGGCGCAGGAGATAGGACTACCGGCGTAAGTGCCGCCCAAGCCGCCTGGCGCGATGCTGTCCATGATTTCGGCCCGACCAGTGACGCCGGCCAGAGGGAAGCCGCCGGCAATCGATTTGGCGAACGTAGTCAGGTCAGCTGCAACGCCCATTTGCTCCATGGCGAAGAAAGTCCCGGTTCGCCCTGCACCGGTTTGAACCTCATCGGCAATAAGCTTGATGCCATGCTGGTCACAGAGCGCCCGCAGACGTTGCATGAAATCCTTGGGAGCAACGTGGAAACCGCCTTCACCTTGCACGGGTTCGAGAATGATCGCCGCGATATCAGTGGCTGCAGCATCGTTCTTGAAGATGCGCTCGATGCTGTCCATGGCATCGTCGGTGCTGACTCCGTGCAGTGCGTTTGGATATTGCGCCCGGTAGACGTGGCCAGGCATGAGCCCCATACCAGCAGAGTACGGAGCAACCTTGCCGGTTAAAGACAGTGTCATCATGGTGCGCCCGTGATACCCACCGGTGAAAGCGATGACACCCGTGCGGCCAGTGGCAGCGCGTGCGATTTTGACTGCGTTTTCGACAGCCTCGGCNCCNGTGGTNACCAACAGGGTTTTCTTCGGGAAGTCACCTGGAACCAGTTTGTTNAGCTTTTCGCACAGCTCAACGTAGGGTTTGTAGCCGAAAACGTGGAAGCAGGTATGCGAAACCTTGGTCAGTTGCTCTTGAACTGCTGCGACGATTTTTGGGTGCAGGTGACCAGTATTGAGTACTGCAATGCCGCCGGCGAAATCCAGGAACTCGCGGCCTTCAACGTCCCACACAGTGGAGTTTTCAGCGCGATCNGCAAAGATGGTGTGGATCTGTCCTACCCCACGCGGGATGGCATCTACGCGGCGTTGTTGCAAAGATTCGTTGGTATCGCTCATATCAACCTCATCAGCCCATGTGGGCCGGACTTCATTAAATATTGTTGGGACTCTCTACGAGAGAGCCGCCAGTTCAATCCCGATCAGATACCCAGGCAGAGGTATTTGATCTCCAGGTAATCTTCGATTCCGTACTTGGAGCCCTCGCGCCCAATGCCGGATGCCTTGATTCCACCGA
>Ga0065714_10064606_pt1 | contig 29406 bp, 22 predicted proteins | sample MisRhiReplicate2_FD_59101 | JGI IMG/M metagenome (GOLD analysis project Ga0065714, IMG submission 59101) | Miscanthus rhizosphere microbial communities from Kellogg Biological Station, MSU, sample Rhizosphere Soil Replicate 2: eDNA_1 v2... | ecosystem: Host-associated > Plants > Roots >... | reverse complement strand
CTTTTTACAAATTTGGGATTTACCAGGTGACTTTGGTGCGCCCTTACAAAACCATGTGGTTTAAGCAGATCTGAATATTCTTTCAGCGGTTTCGAGATCAAGACCTTGTCGCCATTAGCCAAAAAGAAAAAAGTATAAGTATTATCTGCCACGCAACGCACAATATCTTCAACCGACACGTAGCGGATTTCATGTTGCTGTGGCAATGCTATTTTCGGAATAGTAGACTCGCTTTTTTTAATCTGGCTCAGCAAAAAATTAAGCTGCTCACCATGTATTTTGTTTTTGATCCTGATTTCAGCCTTCTCTACCGCAGCCTTCAGCTCTTCAGGATCAACTGGTTTAAGTAAATAATCTAAAGCCGCGAACTTTACGGCCTGGATGCCATAATGATCATAAGCGGTTACAAAAACTACTTCAAAGGTTTTCTCTGTAAGTTGGTTTAATAAATCGAAACCAGTTGTTTTACCCATCTGGATATCCAGGAAAAGTAAATCCGGGCGGTGAAGATTAATTTGGGTTAAGGCCTCACCAATATTGGATACACTGGCTACCACTTTAATATCAGGACAGTTTTTATTCAGTAAAATCTTTAGATTTTCTAAATTGGGTGCTTCATCGTCTACTAAAATTGCACGCATCTTATAACCATTGGCTTAATGTGACCTTAATTATTGCCCCGTCTGCATCTGCTTTCATGTCCAATAAAAACTGATTTTTCTTATAAATAGAATTGAGTAAAGATATCCTGTTTTTGGTCAAAGCCAAACCTAAACCTTCGTAATTTTGGGTTACATCAAAACCGCTTCCATTATCTTTTATACTTAGAATCAGATCTGTTGATTGTGCAGTAAAACTGATTTCGATCTTACCATTGCTTCCTTTCTCGGCGATACCGTGTTTTACAGCATTTTCTACGAAGGGCTGTAACAGCATGGCCGGAATTTCGATATTCTCGACATCTAAATCTGGAGAAGCAGTAATTGTATACTGAAACCCGAAGCGCAATTGCTCCATCTGCAGGTAATCATCCAATAAAGTTTTTTCTGATGTTAAACTGATGAGTTCCTTATGGTCTAAAACATTCCTGGTTAAACGTGCAAATTTAGCCAGGTAACGATTGGCATTGTCGATTTCGTTTTTATTCATCAGGTTTTGAATGCCCGCTAATGCATTGAACAAAAAATGTGGATTTAACTGCGAACGAACTGATTCTAACTGGAGTTTGGCTATTTCTTTATCACGATGTTTTAAGAATAACTTTTGTGACTCCTTCTTTTTGATATAGACTACCACTGTGCCGAAAATTGCACCACATATTGCACATAAAATTAAACCATAAATGATGAGCTGTTTTTGGGAGAAAAGTTTGGCTTGAATATTATTTACATGAAAAGAATAACGAGTAGTACTTTTTTCAATAGATTTTGAATTAAAACCTTGAGAAAGCTTAGGAACAATAAGCAATTCATAATTGCCTGACTTATTAAAATATTCTGCACCAACTAATAAATAAGGCACCCTTGGAGTAATATAACCATAAAGCCAATTGTTAGAACGGAATACGATTTTACCTGTAGATTTATCTTTCAGATAAACATTATAAACAAAATCCAAATCTGTGCTTTTAATCGCTATCATCAGATTTAGGGTATTTTGATCCACATTGATGTTGGCAGCGTCTTTTTTATTTTTGATTTCCACCCCACTTACACCATTTATACGGACATCCAAGGCAACAAACGATATATATGCAGGTTGAATTTTTTTATTGTAGATAATGATGGTTGCTATTTCACTCCGATTGGTAATTTTATAAAGGTTAATGGTTAGTTTTCTATTTTGCACATTAAACTTTCCTAACTTTATATTAACCATGGTTCCATTTTGATAAAATTCGGTAACATCTTTTGCCAAAGGGATTGCATCTGAAACAATTTGATTATTATCATTCTCAACGATATTATAGCGATAAAAAGACAGGCTATCTTTGTTGATATAACCAAAAAGATTAACTTCCTTGGTTCCTTCTAAATACACTAAGTTACTTAGTGGCTGGTTTTGAATGGTATTGTGATAATTGATTGTTTTGGTAAAGCTATCAACAGTTAAAGCTACACCAAAGCCTTCACTCCCACCTGCGGAATAAAAATTGCTATTTCCGTAACGTACGAAGCCATTATTATTACTTTTCTGTGCATTCGCCCAAAAAGCAAACACGAATAGGAAAATGGAAAAAATTATTTTTTTCATATGTTTAATTTTTCATAAACATCTTGCAAAAAATCTGCTTAAGAAACATTAAAACAGAATATGGTTTAGATAAACTAGTAAAGAATAGGTTTGGGGCAGGATTTTATTTAAGAGCGTAGTTAATTAGCGATAAGATGTAAAACCGATCACCATTTGTCAGTCTGAGCGAAGTCGAAGACAAACATTGGGAGTTCGCACGAATAGAAAGATCCTTCGTTGCACTCAGGATGACAGCTTTTCTTTTATCCTCCCGCCTTTTTCGCTTTATAGCCATCCTTTTGCAAAATACCCATCACTTTATCGCGCACATCACCCTGGATCATGATTTCGCCATCTTTAACTGAGCCGCCTACACCACATTTGGTCTTTAGCATCTTGCCCAATATTTCTAAATCTTCTGATCGCCCCCTGAAGCCCGTAACTAAAGTTACCGCTTTACCGCCCCGGTTTTTTTTATCTAACATTACCCTTAAATCCTGTTGGTTGTTCGGCGAGGTAACGGTATCATCTACTTCTTCTTCGTACTCGAATTCAGGATTGGTAGAATACATAATTCCGCCAAGATCGCTTAAACTATTTTTCTTTGGTTTCATGCTTATAATGTAATATGGGAGATTTAAGATGGGTAACGGGTTAATTGCTCGATTGTTGTATTGTTCCTGAAAACTAATTCTGTTATTGGTTAATGGTCCATAGTTTTAATAGCTGATCAATCGGTTAATCCACTCCAAACCCTCAACTCCAAACTCAACTAAGGAACAATCACTTTTAACGAGAGTGGATTTACCATAGCTTCAATCTCAATGCCCATTTGCAAAGGCTCTCCATCTACATGTACAGCTCCAGCAGTTTCTCTTGTAATCTTAATGTTTTTCCCCTTGATAATTTCAATCATATCGGAGCTTTCGGCCATCCCCCTTAACATTACATAACCTAAAACAGGTAATTTTATTATCGGGAAGGGTTTAATAATGCAAACATCCAACAATCCATCTTTTACTGAAGCATTTGGCGCGATATAAACATCGTTTCCATACTGCGATGAATTGGCAATACTGATGGCGAAGGCTTTTCTGGTATATTCAGTACCGTCAATATTCAAATTATAAGTTTGCTCCTTATAGTTAAAAACCTCTTTAAAACCCAGTTTTAGATAACCTGACAATCCGCGTTTTTTGTCTTTGGAAAAAACAGAACTCAGGTGGGCATCAAATCCCATTCCAGCCAGGTTGAAAAAACATTTTTTGTTAAATTCAGCCGTATCAATTTCATCAACCTTAAAATTATTGATAATGGATAGCGCATACCTTAGGTTTTTGGAGATATTTAAAAAGCGGGCAAGGCCATTGCCTGATCCCAGCGGCAAAATTCCCAAAATTTTATTGTGCTTTAGCACTTTTGTAGCTACCTCGTTTATAGTACCATCGCCACCTGCAGCTATAATTACGTCAAAGTTTTTGGTAGCCGCTTCGTCAGCCAGTTCGCCGGCGTGCCCCACATATTCGCTAAAAACGAAGTTGGGACTGAACTTTTCCTTATCCAGGTATTTGTCGATAAAATCGGGAATACGCAGTTTTCCCCTCCCACCAGAAATAGGATTTATGATAAAGAGGATATTGATCTTTGTGTGCAAAGTGTAAGATTGAGTGCACAAAATAATCTATAATTTTTGAAATAAAGAAAATATGCTAATTTTGCGGCAGTAAAAAAGTGGATTGATTTGCTATCCCGATACCTCGGGACCGGATTGCAACCACTTAAAAAAATTGCTAATGCCTCCTTTCAATCATTTTACCACCTGTTTCCAAGGGGTTTGGCAATCATAAATTTGTTTATTTATCGTTAATTATTTAATAAATGTCATATTTATTTACATCAGAATCTGTTTCTGAAGGTCACCCAGATAAAATCGCCGATCAAATTTCGGATGCGTTAATTGATAATTTTTTGGCTTTCGATCCAGAATCAAAAGTAGCTTGCGAAACTTTGGTAACTACTGGTCAGGTTATCTTGGCAGGCGAGGTAAAATCTAAAACATATTTAGATGTACAGCAGATTGCACGTGATGTAATCAAGAAAATTGGTTACACCAAAAGCGAATACATGTTCGAGGCTAACTCTTGCGGTATTTTATCGGCTATACACGAGCAGTCGCAAGATATTAACCAAGGTGTAGATAGAAGCAGCAAAGAAGAACAGGGTGCAGGCGATCAGGGGATGATGTTTGGTTATGCAACCAATGAAACAGAAGATTACATGCCATTGGCATTAAACCTTTCTCATAAATTATTACAGGAACTGGCTGTTTTACGCCGCGAAAATAGCGAAATCACTTATTTACGTCCAGATGCAAAGAGCCAGGTTACTTTAGAGTACGATGATAATAACAAACCAGTTCGTATCGATGCCATTGTAATTTCTACGCAGCACGATGATTTTGATGAAGAATCTGTCATGTTGGCTAAAATCAAAACTGATCTGGTAAATATTTTGATTCCAAGAATCATCAAAAACAACCCGGCTTACGCACATTTGTTTAACGATAAAATTGAATACCACATTAACCCGACTGGTAAATTTGTAATCGGTGGTCCGCATGGTGATACCGGTTTAACCGGCAGAAAAATCATTGTAGATACTTACGGTGGTAAAGGTGCCCATGGTGGTGGAGCTTTCTCGGGTAAAGATCCAAGTAAAGTAGACAGAAGTGCGGCTTATGCTACACGTCATATCGCTAAAAACTTAGTGGCTGCAGGTATTGCTGACGAAATTTTGGTTCAGGTATCTTACGCTATCGGTGTTGCAAAACCGATGGGTATTTACATTAATACTTACGGAACGGGTAAAGTAGGTAAAACTGATGGCGAGATTGCTAAAATTGTTGAATCGATTTTCGATATGCGTCCTTACTTTATTGAGCAACGTTTAAAGTTAAGAAACCCAATTTACAGCGAAACTGCTGCTTACGGACACATGGGCCGTACACCAGAAACGGTTACCAAAACTTTTAGAACACCAAACGGTGAAGAAAAAACGGTTACGGTTGATTTGTTTACCTGGGAGAAATTAGATTACGTAGATCAGGTTAAAGCCGCTTTCGGTATTTAATTCTTTGAATAAATTATAGAAAGAGGCGTTTTGCAGCATTGCAGAACGCCTTTTTTGTTTAGAATTACGAAGTCGGCTCAGGCCAATGGCAATGGCAGATTCGTAAGCTGGCCAAGTTTTTTTGAAAGCAGGGCTTTATGTACATTGGTTCCGATTCCATGTTTGGCGGCTCTCCAAACCGAAAATCATTGATATTTTTTTTGAAAAGCAGGGTTCTGCATCCATCGGCACCGAAAGCCCTGCCATCCGCTTTACCTCTCTGCGTTCGGTGTTCGCTCCTGTCAGGTTTAGTTAACCTGGGTTTGGTGCTCACAGGCCAAACTTACGAAGTTTCGCTTAGCCCAAGCCGGGGCCAACTTCGTAAGTTTTTCTGGCACACCTGCTCAACCTAACTTAGTTGCAAAAACCGAACCTATCTAAACCTGATTGAAGCGGGTAGCTCCCGATTTTTTTCTAATCGGGACTACAAGCAAAAAGCAGGACGGACATTAAAAAAAGCTAATGAACCTGCTTTCCAAAAACAACACAAATAATTGCCCATTTATCTTCCGATAGCCACAATGCAATTGAAAATACTAATTTCTACTTGTAAAATAAATCCGATAGCTATCTAATCAGGGCGACGGAACCACAACTTATAAGTTTAAAATAAGTAGCATTAAAGGTTGTTATTTTTCATAAACGACAACTCTTTTTCGACGAAATGATCATCATCTATGCTATAAGATTTAATATCTGCAATCTTCATTTCGTCAACTACATCAACAAAATTCTGGAACTTGGCCGTTTTACCTGGTTTGATGATCACGATCATATACTTTGATGGATTGTTCTGATGGGTAGCCGCAACCGATAGTTTATTCGACATAATTTCCTTTTGGAGATCTGCAACAGGGATCACTTTCATAATAGCACTTTCAATAGTACCCATGTAAGAAACGGCCTTGTTATCTTTACCCAGTACAATGGTCATGGTGCGCGATTCGGGAAAAGGAGCAAAATTATCAATATCAGACTTAACTGGCTTTGTAATATCTGCTGCATTTAACTGGCTCAGCGTTGTGGTGAGCATAAAAAATGTAGTTAATAAAAACATGAGGTCTACCATTGCGGTAAGATCCACCTTTGGAGTTGCTTTTTTGGTTCTTCCCTTTACAGCCTTGCCGCTTTGAGATTCGTTTAGAGTTGCCATAATGATTAGGTTTTTAATGATGATGACAACCTTGATCAAATTGCATAAAAAAGCAGCTAAAAATTTAGCCGCTTAAGAAAAGTCGTCTTTGCGAGGAGAAACGAAGAAGCAATCTTACAACTGTGGATTTATGGCTACCGCATTAAGATTGCTTCGTCGGCTGAAAAAGCCTTCTTATAATGACGATCATATTAATAATTACTTCACAGCTTCAATAACACCACAGCCCACTCGTGGTCCGGAGTTGCCTGTAGGTTGCGTGGTATAATCATCTGTACCGCCATGTACAATAATTCCACGACCGATGATATTTTTGATGTCGCCATCTTTTACGCTCCATCTATCGGTAGTAACCGAAAGTGTGGCATGGCCTTTACTATCTAACATGATATTGCCAATATCGCCACTGTGGTAAGCTGCCGATCCCCATTTACCATGGGCTTCTTTTGTTGGGTTCCAGTGGCCGTGGGTATTTTCGCCCATATTGCCGCAATCGCCATGCTCGTGAAAGTGTACCGCCACATTGCTATCAGCGCGTGCGGCAAAATTCATCTCAATATCCATTTTAATTTTCCCATCGCTCAATTCGTAAAATTTTGCTGTTCCAATGGTTTTGGTGTTATCAGCTGTTTCCGTTAAAGTTGCCTGGGCAATTTCTTTTTCGGTTTTGGTACAGGCACTTACAAGCGCAACGCCCGCAATCGCTAAGCTTAAAAGGTATTTTTTCATGTCATTAAAATTTAGTTTATATACGAAACAGATTGACAATCATTTAGTTTGATCTAAAACAGATACGGTTAAAACCATTTCTAATGCCACTTGTTTAACAAGTATAAAATCGTATAACTATGGAACAGCCAATTGCAATGAACACTTTGAGTCAAATTTTGGAGAAATTGAGGCTGAAAGGAAAAGATAATGAGCTAAAAATGTCTGATCACGGTAAGATGCAAAGTAAATCGTTGGGTAAAATTTACAAACCTGAGGACTTAACTATTGTTAAAACCTACCGCTTCGAAGGAGATTCAGACCCTGCTGATAACTCTGTATTGTATCTTCTGGAAGATCAGGATAAAAATATTGGATATATACTAGATGCTTATGGCATCTATTCGGATAATGACGGGCCATCTTTTGACGATTTTCTGAAAAAGATCCCAACTGAAAACAGAGACGAGCAGGAATTATTCAGTTAGTAATCTAAAAATATTGTACAGGGAGAAACAGCGTAATCTGATTCTCCCTTTTTTTATTTTAAAATATTAACGGGTTATAATTCCCTAATTTTGCGCCTCATTTTACGAGCCGCAAATGAAAAGCAAAATCAGTATCCCACCCATACCAGCAGTTTTATTGTCAATTATCAGTGTGCAATGTGGGGCGGCAATTGCAAAAGGGCTTTTCCCACAAATTGGGGCCACTGCAACAGCATCTTTACGGATCGGCTTATCTGCAGTAATCTTATTAATTGCCTTTAGGCCAAATCTATTTAAACTTAATGCTAAACAATGGAAATACGTTATCCTGTACGGTGTGTGTTTAGGAATAATGAATATGGTTTTTTATATGGCCATAGCAAGAATTCCGATCGGTTTAGGGGTAACGTTAGAATTCGTCGGCCCACTAGGACTTGCCATTTTTGGATCGAAGAAACCTATTGATTTTCTTTGGGTTGTACTTGCGGCTACCGGTATTGTATTGATTACGCCATGGACAGGCACAGGACTCAATTTAGCCGGCGTACTGCTTGCACTTTTGGCCGGTGTTTTCTGGGCATGTTATATCATTTTGGGCGGCAGAATTTCTAAAATTATGAAAGGGGGTGATGCCGTTGCCATTGGGATGTTATTTGCTACCATAGTCATTTTGCCATTTGGTATTTATGGTGGCGGCTTAAGCACGCTGAACCCCAAATTAATAGGATTGGGAGCAGCACTCGCGTTATTATCAAGCGCCATTCCCTTTACCTTAGAAATGAAAGCCCTTAAGCAGCTTCCAGCCCGGACTTTTAGTATTTTAATGAGCTTAGAACCTGCTATGGCCTCATTAGCTGCACTCGTTTTTTTACAAGAATACCTCTCCTTAAAAGAGTGTATTGCTGTAGTGGTTGTTGTAATTGCTTCAGTAGGCTCTTCACTAACAGCCAGGCGGGCAAAATCATGATTAGACCAATTTTTCTGTTTTATAGATGACAATCTCATCTGTAAACTTATCAGCTTGTGCCACAAATGCTAAAATATATGGCTGCTTATTGTGCAGATCTAAACCTGCCTGATCTTTCCATTCCTCCTGAAAAATAAAAGTATGATCACCTGCCGACTCGTGCAGATCGTATTGAATGCAGGCTTCCTCTGTACGCGAATTTGCAACCATATCGAGCAGCATCGTTCTTAATTCTGCTTTGGTTTCTTGTTTACTTTTAACTATTGCTGTTAAATAAATGCTCATATACTTCTGTATTTAAAAAAATTTGCGTTAAATGTTCCTGGTACAATTTAAGTGCACTCCTAATATCCGCATTCTTTTCTACATCATGAAAATGAATACCATCTATTCGTTTCATTCCGGTAAAGGCATTCATCCTGTGGAAGCCGAATAAGACACCATCATCCACACTGGTTTCCATAAAAAATTCTCCAGGCGAAGTAAAAGCTTCTTTTGGTGCATTCCATGATGATGTTACCATGTATTTTCGTCCGTGCAACATGCCGCCTGTACCATAATTTCGGGTTGGATTCTCTGCCTTGCGCCCGTCGCTCATGTAGATCCCTTTTTTATGACCTTCGGTAAATACCACATCAATGTATTTTTTAAATTCATGTGGCAGCTGGAACCACCAGATAGGGGTGTGGTAAATTACAACGTCCGCCCAAACATATTTTTCTACTTCTTCCTTAGTGTCATAATTGTGGTTAATATTTGTTGTTCTTACTTCAAATTCTTCTAGTGAAGAAAAAAAATCGAGGGTAGCATTGGCTATCGTCTCATTAAACCTGCCGCCAGAATGGCCAAATTTTTGTCCTCCGTTAATAATGAATATTTTCGTCATTTCATTTTTTCTATTTGATAATACAAAATTACAGCGCTTATATCTATTATTAAAACAAGTTAATTCATAGCTTTGTATCAGAATTATGATACATTAGTTATGGTTAATTTAGAATGGTACAGAAGTTTTAAAGCAATTTATAAAACAGGAACCTTAACTGGTGCGGCAGAAAATCTTTTTATATCGCAACCTGGGGTAAGCTTGCATTTAAGTTCTTTAGAAAGTTATGTTGGTTATAAGCTGTTCGAGCGAACGGGAAGGAAAATGATTCCTACGGAAAAAGGAAAAGTGTTGTATAATTTTATTGTAGAACCTTTGACCAAACTGGAGGATGCAGAAAAACATTTCCAGAAAAGTACGGAGAAGCATACCCCAACCATTAGCGTAGGCATGTGTTTCGAAACTTTTCAGATTACGCTTGAACAATATATTTCTACCCTTCCTTTTAATGTGATTATCCGTTTTGGCGAATATCCAGAGATGTTAGATCAACTGGATAAAGGCATTTTAGACCTCATCATTACTCCACAAAAAGGCAATTCACCAAATGTGGAACATGAAGCCTTTTCTTCTGAAACCATCGTTTTAGTAGGCGGAATAGAAACTGATGCAGGAAGTTTTGATTCGTTGGTTAAAAAGAAAGATCTGGCAGGAATGGAAGTTTGGTTAAAACAGCAAAAATGGTATGGTACCGCGGGCGATATGGAACACCTTTTACGTTTCTGGCAGCTTAACTTTGGTAAACATGCCGATTTCCGTCCAAACTACATTGTACCTAATCTCAATTCGATTGTCCGTTGCCTATCTGGAGGAAAAGGCCTGGCTATTATTCCCGATTTTCTTTGCAAAAAAGAAGTTGAAGAAGAAAAAGTAAAGGTAATTTGGGAAGGCAGCTCAAAGCTCACCAACACTCTATACTTTGGTTGTAGAAAAAACACACAGTATGCATCAGAAATTCATATAATCAAAAACCTTTTTAAAGAGGTTATGGTTAGTATATAGTTTCTATTGAAAAAATCCTAATTAGGCTTGTTTTTATTTTGAAACTTAAGTAAAATAATTATTTTAGATCACGTCCTAAAATTCCAGAATGAGTCAGTCCAGTCCGCTTTTAAGTAATGATCAATTAGTAGAAGTTTTTAATCACACCCATACCGCAACAGCTGTTCATGTTGGAGAAACGGCCATTATACAGGCCGCAAATGATGCGATGCTCCGGATTTGGGGAAAAGACAGGCATGTGATAGGTAAATCGCTCGAAGACGCCCTGCCTGAATTAAAAGGTCAGCCCTTTATTGAAATGTTCAGAAAAGTTTGGTTAGAGGGGCTTGTGATTTCGGGAAAAGATACTGCTGCCGACATTATTATTGACGGAGAGCTGAAGACCTTTTATTTTGATTTTGAATACCGGGCCATAAAAGACGATGAAGGCAAGACTATCTGTATTCTACATACCGCGATTGATGTAAGTGAACGGGTACTGAGGAGGGAGGCAGTAGAGAGGGAGCAAGAGAAAGATGAAGCATTACAGCGCGAACAGGTACTCAACGAGGAACTTGCGGCCACAGTAGAAGAACTTGCGGCTACCAACGAGGAATTGGTGGCCACAAATGAAGAATTACAGGATACACAAGAAACCTTACATGTTTTAAATAACGAACTCGAATTAAGGGTTGTAGAACGGTTTAACCAACTGTCTGAAAGCGAAAAACGCTTTAAAACCATGGCTGAGGGAACTGATATTTTTATTGCCGTTGGTGATGAGCATGGAAATGCAATTTATTTTAATAAACCCTGGACTAACTTAACTGGTAGATCAATGAACGATCTGCTTGCTTTTGGCTGGGCTGATCTGATCCACCCTGAAGACCGCGGTAGGTATTTGAATATTTACCATTCAGCCCTGGCAGAGAAAAAACCATTTACAGGAGAATTTAGAATCCTGACCAAAAAAGGTGATTACCGATGGCTGCTTGCCAATGGTCCGCCACGTTTCCACGCCGATGGATCTTTTGCAGGTTATATCAGTTCGTGTATTGATATTACCGAAAGAAAATTAATCGAATTGGAACGGTTAAATTTGAATAAACTCATCGAAGCCAGTTCAGAATTTATCGCTTTAGTCGGTTTGGATATGTCTATCCAATATTTGAACCCTGCAGCATTAGGAAAATTAGGCTGGGCCAACATTGCCAATAAAAATATACTCGACTGTGTTTTCCCTGCAGACAGACCGGCTGCTCAAAAACTTTTACCTGGAGTTTTGCAGGGTATCAATTTTAAACAGGAAATCCGCTTCTGGAACGAAAAAACAGGAAATCCGTTTTGGATCGAATGGAATGGTTTTGCGATAAAAGATCAGGAAACAGATAAAGTAACCGCGATCGCTACTGTAAGCCCGGATATTACAGAACGAAAACTTTATCAGGAAGAGCTTCAGGATATCAACATTGAAATGGCAGCAGCAAATGAGGAATTGGCCGCAACGAACGAAGAACTCGCCCAAACACATGAAGACCTGATCCAATACACCAAAAAGCTAGCCGATAGTGAGGAAAGGCTACTGCAGGCCATTGATACGGGAAAAATGGGCACTTGGAGCATCGATCCCAAAACACTCGAAATTACGGTGTCGGGATTTGTTAAAAATTTACTCGGCTTGCCAGTTGATGAGCCTGCTAAAATGGATGACATCATGAGCGCAATCAATTCCGGTTATCATGATATATTGAATACTGCTTTAGTAAACGCATTGAACAGCCATTCTTCAAGCGATAATGAATATCCAGTAAATAATTTAATTACGGGTGAAGAAAAATGGGTTAGGGCAACGGGCAGGGTATTTTTAGACCAACATGGTAATGCGACAGAATATTCCGGTCTTTTTATTGATATCACGGAGCAAAAATTAGATGAGCTCCGAAAAAATGATTTCATCGGGATGGTCAGTCATGAATTAAAAACGCCATTAACAGCCATCAATGGCTTTGTTCAGGTTCTGGAGCGTAAGGCTAAAAAAGATCAAGACAATTATGCAATGATTGCCCTGGAAAAAACGCATAGCCAGATCAGAAAAATGACTACTATGATCAATGGTTTCTTGAACGTGTCACGTTTGGAATCTGGCAAGCTGTTTATTGAAAAAATCAACTTTAACTTAGATGAGTTATTGAAAGAAATCGTCGAAGAAACTTATATCTCACAATCTTCGCATCAAATTATATTAAATCCGACCTGCGGGGTTAACATTAATGCCGATCGGGATAAAATCGGGAATGTAATTTCTAATCTGATCAGTAACGGAATAAAATACTCAGATAATGGAACGCGCATCGAAATAACCTGCAAACTGCTTGATGCTGAGGTTGAAATTCAGATTAAAGATGAGGGAATAGGCATAAGGCCTGAAGATATTGACAAGCTTTTCGAACGTTATTACCGAGTTCAGGGCAATCATACGATCTCGGGCTTCGGCATCGGACTTTACTTAAGTGCAGAAATTATAGAAAGGCATGGTGGCAGAATATGGGCTGAAAGTGAAGAAGGTAAAGGCTCTGTTTTCCATTTTACTTTGCCTTTGAATTAATTTTACTGCAAAAATTACTCAGGTGTTAGTTTCCTTAAAAAATGGTGTTTCAGAACTTGCACGACGTATATTAGTTTGTCATTCTGAGTGAAACGAAGAATCTTTCTCTCTAAGCATAAAAGATTCTTCACTGCGTTCAGAATGACAATAATCGCATTTCTCTTAAAAACCTACCCAATTCCTAAGCCATCCAACACTTCATCATCGACCAAGTTAGGCAATGTAATTTTTAAAGTACCCGTGCGTTCCATCTCGCGTTCGATGGCAAAACGGGCTTCCTTATTACGGGCCCAGCTTCTTCGGGCAATACCATTATTTACATCATAAAAAAGCATGTTCTGCAATTTTTCTGCAGCTTGTTGGGTTCCATCAAGCACCATTCCGAAGCCACCATTTATCACTTCGCCCCAACCTACACCACCGCCATTATGGACCGAAACCCAGGTTGCACCCCTAAAACTATCACCAATTACATTATGGATGGCCATATCAGCGGTAAACCTGCTTCCATCGTAAATGTTGCTCGTTTCCCTAAATGGCGAATCCGTTCCGCTTACATCGTGATGATCCCTGCCTAAAATTATAGGGCCTGATAATTCACCTGTTTTAATGGCTTCGTTAAAGCGTAAAGCAATTTTTGCACGTCCTTCAGCATCAGCATACAAGATACGGGCTTTTGAACCTACCACCAATCTGTTTTCTTTGGCTGCCATAATCCAGTCGATATTATCCTGTAACTGTTGCTGTATTTCTGATGGCGCAGTGAGCCTAATCTCTTCCATTATTTCTTTTGCCATGCGATCGGTTAAATCGAGATCCTTTTCATCGCCCGATGCACAAACCCACCTAAAAGGACCGAAACCATAATCAAAACACAAAGGGCCCAAAATATCTTCTACATAAGATGGATATCTAAAAGCGATACCATTTCCCGACATCACATCTGCCCCTGCCCTACTGCATTCCAGTAAAAATGCATTTCCATAATCAAAAAAGTAGGTTCCCTTAGCAGTATGCTTATTAATGCTGTCGGCATGTCTTTTTAATGAAGCCTGGACATCAATTTTAAATTGTTCAGCCGCATTAGCCATCATCTCATTGGCTTCTTCAAAACTTAAACCTACGGGATAATAGCCCCCAGAATAAGGATTATGGAGCGAAGTTTGGTCAGAACCAATCGCAACTCCAATATTTTCCTGATCAAAACGCTCCCAAACATCCACTACATTACCAATGTAGGCTAATGAGACTGTTTGTTTTTCACTTTGTGCCAATACAACCCTTTTCACCAGTTCATCTAAATTATCAAACAGCTCATCTACCCAACCTTGTTCGCTCCTTTTAACTGCCGCCTTTGGATTCACCTCAGCACACACTGTAATACAGCCCACAATGTTCCCTGCTTTGGTTTGTGCACCACTCATGCCACCCAAACCGGCAGTTAGAAAGATTTTACCGGCAACATCTTTTCCGTAAAACCCTTTTTTACGGAAAGCATTCAATAAAGTAATCGCTGTACCATGAACAATACCTTGAGGTCCGATATACATATACGAACCAGCGGTCATCTGCCCATATTGGGTTACCCCCAAGGCATTAAACTTTTCAAGATCTTCAGGTGAAGAATAATTCGGCACCATCATGCCATTGGTTACCACGACCCGGGGCGCAGCGGTACTGGACGGAAATAATCCCTGCGGATGTCCACTGTAAATATTCAGCGTTTGATGATCAGTCATTGTGGCAAGGTATTGCATGGTGAGTAAATATTGCGCCCAATTTTGGAATACGCTGCCATTGCCACCATAAGTAATCAGTTCTTCAGGATGCTGTGCAATGGCCTGATCCAAATTATTCTGGATCATAAGCATAATGGCGGCTGCATGTGGCGTACGACAAGGGTACTCGCTTATTGGCCGTGCATAAATGGCATAATCGGGCATAAAACGGTACATGTAAATGTGTCCGTAGTTTTCCAGTTCACTTAAAAATTCCTGCGCGAGCTCCTGATGCCAGGCTTCGGGGAAATAACGCAGCGCATTTTTAATGCTAAGTTTTTTTTCCGCAGCATTTAACACCGTTCTCCTTACCGGCGCATGGCTCAACTGCGCATTTCTTATTTTTTTTGCGGGTAAAACCGACGGAATACCTGCCAATAGCTGTTCTTTAAAATCCATTTCCTGTAATTTTAACTCTTATAAATCCTGTTCTGCCTTGACTGCGATGGCCACAATTTTACCTTGTTGTACCATTTGAATGGCATTTTCCATCCTATCGTACATGATCTGATCTTCCTCAAAATGATCAATTTCAGTCCGAACAAAATCGTGTACCGAAGCCAAAATTTTTCCGGGCTTCAATGGATGATGATAATCAACAGCCTGTGCAGCACAGAACAATTCGATACCAAGAATCTTTTCTACGTTTTCGATTACCTGTAAGGCTTTACGGCCACTGATGGAGCCCATGCTTACATGATCTTCCTGACCAAGCGAGGTTGGAATACTGTCGGCACTGGCCGGGAAACAAAGTCCTTTATTTTCGCTGGCCAAAGCTGCCGAGGTATATTGAACAATCATAAAACCCGAATTTAATCCTGTTTCTTTCATCAATAATTTCGGCACGCCAGGGGTATTTCCTTCTAAAGAGAGGTAAATCCGTCTATCACTGATGTTTCCGATCTCAGAAGCGGCTAAACAGGCATAATCAAGCGGTAAAGCCAATGGCTGACCGTGAAAATTACCTCCGCTAATGGTTAAATCATCGTTAAATATGACAGGATTATCGGTTACAGAATTGAGTTCAATTTCTAAAGCTTCTTTTAAATGCATCCATGCCGTTCTGGAAGCGCCGTGTACCTGCGGTATACACCTTAAAGAGTAAGGATCCTGTACTTTGGCACAATCGGCATGCGACTTCATGATTTCAGAACCTTGAAGCAGTTTCCGTACCTGTTCTGCTACGGTAATATTTGAATAATATGGCCTCAACTGATGAAGTTGTGCATGAAAAGGTTTTTCCGATCCCTGCAAACCTTCAATCATCAATGCAGCAATGATATCAGCAGAATTCAGCACATTTTCCAAACGCTGTACTACTTTAACGGCATGCGCCGCAATAAACTGCGTTCCATTAATTAAAGCCAGGCCTTCTTTGGGGCCTAATTGTAAAGGCTGTATTTCATGTTCTTTTAAAAGCTGAGCTGTGGCAATAATTTCGCCTTTATAATGCACCTTACCTAAACCAATTAAAGGCAAAAAAAGATGTGAAAGTGGTGCAAGATCACCAGATGCACCTACAGAACCTTGTTTGGGTACCAAAGGAGTTGCACCGGTTTCTAAAAACCAGATCATTCGATCAAGTGTTTCGATTTTAATGCCTGAGTAGCCCTGAGCTAAAGCCTGCAGTTTTAAAACCAACATCAGTTTTGATATTTCGCTATCTATCGGTTCGCCTACGCCAACAGCATGACTCTTTAAAATATTCTCCTGTAATTTACGGGTATCTACCGCCGAAATCATGGAGGTACAAAGTGGTCCGAAACCGGTATTAATGCCATAAACAGCCTTACCTGAAACTGCAATCCGCTCTACCACCTTGCTGTTTTCGAGTACTTTCGCTCGTGTGTTTTCATTTAATACACCTTTCAATTCACCACTACTGATGGCCAAAGCCAGTTTAGCGGTTAAATGTTCTGTTCCGTAATTAAAAATCTGCTGCTCACTCATATTATAAAGGTTTTAAACAAAAATAAGCGCTATATTTGATACCTATAAATACCAATTACATCATCGTGTAATAACTATGGGTTATCATATTGAGCTTAGGCACTTAAAATATTTTCAGGTTTTGGCCGAGGAATTAAAGTTTAGAAAGGCTGCCGATCGCTTATTTATTTCGCAACCAGGGCTAAGCCGGCAGATTAAACAGATGGAGGAAATTTTTAACGCTCCACTCTTTGACAGAAATAAGAAAAAAGTAACACTTACCGAAGCTGGTCTTTACCTTAAAGGTGAAGTAGATTTTCTATTCAGCCATATCGAAAACATCAAAAAACAGATCAGCAATATTAACGAGGGTAAACAGGGTGAACTCCGCATCGGTTTTTTAGGTTCAGCAGCACAGAAAATCGTACCCGAGGTTATTTTTAAACTAAACAAAGATTTTCCGGAGATCAGGACTAATCTGGATGAAATGCCTAATAAACTACAGATCGAATTACTGGAAAAAGACATGCTCGATATGGGCTTTGTGCGGATGCAACAGTTTAAACCTGGCATTTCTAAACATATGATTCACCAGGATACCTTTTCGCTGGTACTACCTAAAAGCCATCCTATTAAAAAGGCAAGTTTTGAAGCGGTAAAAAAACTTGGTGACGAGCCTTTTATTTTTTTCTCGAGCGATGACAGCCCGTTCTATTACGACCTGATGATGAGTATATGTGAAGACCATGGCTTTAAACCAAAAACCTACCATAAATCGGTTAATGCGCTTACCATTTACAAACTGGTAGAAGAAGGTCTAGGTATTGCCATTGTACCCACTGGCCTGCAATATGGCTATCAGGAAAACGTGAAGTTTGTAGAACTTACCCATATACCACAAAGAACTGAGCTTTATATGATCTGGAAAGAATCCAACCGGAACCCGGCATTAAAAAATGTGATTAAATTGTTGCTGCAGGATAAAGCGTAGATTGTTAAATGATTTGAACTCCTACATAAACAGATTTACATCCGTTCCAAACTCGCTTTTAATCTCAGAAACGATTTCCTCAGTTGTAAATTTTCTTTTGGCATCTACAGTCTTTTTAACCAATTGATATTTTACGTCTAAATCATCTTTGTAGCCCGTTGGAATATGAGGTTCTTTCGCCATCGGCGTTTGAAATAATTTATGCTTAATCACAGGGATATCAAGCCCTAACTTTTTTCTCACTTTAATGACATTTATAAGTTCCATAGGAACCAATCCACTGGCCAAAAACTCTTCAGTTTTGTAATCATCTTCCTTTTCCAAACTCAGGCCTTTTAAATGATATTCGCACAATTCATCCCAATATGTGGATTCGATTTTCGATAAATCACCCCAATTGTCAATTAACCGCTGATAAATACCAAGCCTGAGCCATATTGCAAAACCCGATCATTTATAGGATTTTTTCCCAACCATTTTTCAAGTAAGAATGGATTAGCAGGGTACTTGGATATACTTTTTGGTTTTTATAATCCTTGTTGGTTTTGTATTCATCACGGTTTACTCCGCTTTTTTCAATAAGATTTCAATCAGATCTTTCCGCTCTACATATAAACTATATTCGAGCGCTGTTTTAATGTGATCGATAAAAGGGTCGTTAATATGTGACTTCGTCCAGAAAAGAGCCGTTCTTTCAAAATATTTCCAATAGTTTTCATCTTCCTGGAAGAGTAAATTTTTAGCAATGATGTGGGTTGAGTATGGTATGCCCGCCAAAACGCCATAAACGATATGTTTATGATTTTTTAAAGTATCCTTATCGGTAAAATTTCAATAACTTCTTAGAAAACAATCCTTATCTCTATAGATTTCAATTTTTTCATTGTAGTTATAGCATTTTATTGCTTTTTTTTATCAAAACATTGTCCCAGTTTAGCATTGTTTTCTATTCTTTTAAAATCCGTTTTTCCAGTTTCTGGGTTGTTTCATCCAATGGAATAGGTAACTGTTGTGATATAAATGGAAGAAAATCTATTAACAGGGGATGTTTTATAAAATCAATCGGCAGACCTTTTTGTGAACGCAGTTGTAATAGTGTTATAATTTCTATAGGGAAATATTGCCAATATTCTCTATTGAAAGCAAATGTATGGTCTTCTTTGCTATTACTTATATGAAAGTCGGCTAACTGAGTTACCCAATCACTAACTATCTGTACATCATCCGAGTATAAATTTTCTGTCGCAGCGATATATGCCGGATGGGGAGTTGTACAATACTTAAGAACTTTCTCTCTGGCATCAGCATCTCCAAAATCACCTAATATAAATGCGGATAAATATAAAATACTTGAACGCCCATATTCAGAGCGAATAGAATAATTTAGGATTTTTTGTGAGTTAGCTGATAAATAACTCTCTAAATGCTCTCCTATCTTACTCAATTTATCATGAAAATATCCAGCACTTAAAATAACTGACAGAGCAATATCGGTATGTAATTTCCCTGCTAAAAACAACCTGTCCTTCTGGCAAAAAATCCCCAATAATACATCCTTATAATAGGCTTGTAAGAGATATTTAAAACCTTGTTCATTCTTCTCTTTGTCAAATTCTTTAATCGCATTTGGGATATCTAGGCCATAAACAAAAGTACCCAACACATCAGAAATATCATGTTGAACAGTTTCTTTTTCGCCAAATACTATTTCCTCAGATTCAAAAATTTTAGTGCCTTTAATAATGAATTCACCAAGAAATTGTTCAATAGGAGTTCCTTCCGATTCAATAGATGATAAACACGAGGTACAATATTGTAATACCTTCTTTTTTATTGTTGCCCAATCGCTTTTCATATATTTTAAACTAAAAATTACTTACACCCTTTTTGTATTCTAGATACCTCATCCCAATCAGACACCAAAGCCGATTTCACTCTAAACCGCCCTTTAGGGCCTCTGCCTACGAATACATCTACTACACGCTTATCACCTATATTCTTTAAAATTATATTAGCTTCTTTAGAATTAAGCCCGAAGTCAGAAATATTTTTCTTTGTTAAAATATCCTTTATAAAGTCGTCCGCTTCAAGCTGCCTAGCTGACAAATTGCCTACATTCCCTGAAATATTTGTTTTTACTTCAAAAATATCAAATTTTCCATCATGGCGCATACCTACCACATCAATGCCATGACCAGAGGCGTTTTGGACTTGAAATACCCTAGAATATTTATTAGAATTTTGTAGCGCTTCTTTCGTCCATTTTTCACCGTAATCACCCAAGGCCTGCTGAAAGGTTTTTAAGCCAAATACATCTAATTCATAATTACTATTAAATACATAGCCATAAATTGAAGGATTACCACCCCATAAACCAATTGGATCTTGAGAAATATAATTGCCTTGCTCAGGATCATAATACCTAAACCGATTATAATACAATCCTGTTTCTGTATCCTCATACTGCCCCTGATACCTAAAAGGTATAAACTCCCTATCACCGCTAAGTTTACGGATTTTTCCATAAATATCAAGTTCGCAATCCCACACTTTTTTACCGGCATCATCATAAGCTTGTACTGGAGTACCCAAATAATCGCTTATAATAGAATAATATTGGCCATTAACAATTTTGGCACTTGGGGTAAACTTATTTTGATCATATACCCAGGTAATTAAATCGTTGCCCAGCGGTTCTGTTTTATCATAGCTGAGCAATCCATCTTCGTTAACCACCAGATTAGGCCGTTCATTTAATGGGTAATTCCATTCATGGAGGAGTAAATTACCATCCCACACGTAACGATAAATGATATTTTTAAAAATTTTGGCTTTCCTCCTGCCTAAGGCATCGTATTCAAAACTGATGATCTCCCCATGTGGATTTTTAACAGCTTTCATCATGCCATTAGCCGCCCAGGCATAAGCCCAGTCACCCTCTTTCCATTCTGGCAAATCAGGTTCGGCATCTGCCAGGATATCGAGCGTTTCCGCTTTGGGGATATCAAGATTGGCCATTCCCCAGTTTAATTTTTTGCCAAATAAGCCATTATCTTCTGGTTCGGCAATTTCTTCTTTTGCAAGGCCGATAATATTACGTTTACTTTTTTGTACCAGGTTGCCTTTGGCATCGTAACGGTAATACCATCGGTCATCTTTAAGCAGTTTACCACCTTTATCGTAACGCCTGTCACTTCGTTCGGCTGTTTTATACAAGTTCCCGGTTTCATCAGGATTTTTATAGATCACCTTACCATCATCGGTATAACTTGCCGAAGCCAGACTACCAAAAGTATCGTATTTGTAATTAATACTTCCACCCGTAATGCTATTTAAGCAGTTGTTGAGTTTATCGTTAGGTCCCCAGGCATATTGTTTAAATGCGGTAATGGAATGGCTTGCTTCTACCTTTTGACTAATCGGATGGCCTTCATGGTCATAATCGAAGGTTGCCCTAACCCCGCCACTTAGACTGCGGCTGGTTTCCTGCCCATTTTTATTTCGGCCAACACTTGCAGTCCACTCTGCAGATCCACTACTTTTCGCGGCAATGCCATTCAGATAACCTATTTCATCATAATCATATTGAATATCGGCACCTAATGCGCTTTTTAAACTGGTCAGATTACCAAAAACATCGTATTGATAATTAATCTGGTAGCCATCTTGTATTTCCTGGGTAATCATCCCCAATGGATTACGTTTAAAATTAACCGAAGAAAGTTCGTTTTCTGCAGCAATAAGCAAACCGAGTTTATTGTATTGAAAGGCCTCAAAAGTACCATCTTCATAGCTACTATACACCAAACGGCCACTCAGATCGTAATTGTGGTAAATAGCCTTACCATCGGCCTGTATGGTTTTAATGATCTGTCCATCCTGGTTGCGGATGTATTGTTGCTCTTCGCCATCAAAACCAATTTCTTTCACCACATCATCATTACCATCCCTTAAAAAAAGATATTCTTCTCCTTTTTCGTTGGTAATGGCCTTTAAATTTTCCCATTTATCATAAGTAAAATGAAGGGTCTGAATGTTCTGGCTAGACGATTGACTGCTTCTTTTTTGTGTTTTTAGACTGCCCATCGGTGTATAGCTCATATACCATTCTTCTCGGCCATCAGTGGCGTAAACCGGAAGATCGTAAGCATCATATTCGAAGCGTAGGGCTTCTTCTCCAAAATCTTTTACCAAAACCACACGGCCCATATCGTCGCGTTCCCAAACTGTAGTCTGATCACCATCCGGACTAAAACGGATCAAGCGCCCATAATCATCGTAAGTCCAGCGGCGGCTGTTGCCTTCGCTAGAAACCGATTCGATCAGCTGGTTTAAACCGTTATATGTCCAATGGACTTCACGGCCATCGTTATCGCGGCAAAAAACAGGTAATTTCTGCCCTTCGGTATAATAAAAATCGACTACCCTATTATCTTTTTGAACATGTTTAAGCAATTGGTTCTGCCCATTATATAGCCAGGTTTCATTTGAACCGGCCGGATCACTACGCAGAATGAGGTTGTTATTTTCGTCATAGGCATATTGATATTGCTCGCCATCTGCGGTATGGTAAGTGGTTATATTGCCCCGATCATCATATTCATAACCAATTACCCTACCCTCAGGACTCGAAACCATCTTCTCTTCGTTATAGCGATCATGCTCATACCAGGTTTCGCCACCCATGGCATCCACTTTTTTGTAAACCAGATCGTTCTCATCATAATAGTAACGTTCTATTTTACCATCGCGATAGTATACCTCGTTATATTTTTCTTCTGGAAAATAGCTTATCGATCCACTCATAAAACCATCCCTGCCTTCAGTGTGGATTACGCGCCCCTCTGCGTCATAAGTCCAGAAATAAGCCATTCCGTTTCGGTTGGTTCTTTTAATTACTCGATTATGATCATCGTATTCAAAACTGATGGCTTTGCCTGCCTGATCGTAAACTTTGATCATGTTGCCACGCTGATCGTAATCGTAACTCACCAACAGGTCGCTGGTATTTTTATAGTGATAATAAACTGCGTTAATTGCTGTACCAGCTTCATTATGCTTCATTTCGAGCACACGACCAGAGTTTTCTACAATCCGGGTTAAGAGCTGTTTTTGATAATAAAATGTAAGCTGGCTGCCGCTGGTATATTCGATATGGTTTATACGGTAGATATCACCATCTGCCCCGCCACTAAAAAGAGTATAGGTATAAATATCCTGATTGATGGTTAGTACCCAAGTATTTTCATCGGGTCTTTCCATCCATATTTTTTGTGCACGATCGTATTGCTTACCTGAATGCGCCTCAATGTAAGGTAAAGGCATCACCATATTTTCGGTTGGGTGACTAAAGCCTACAATGCCGGCTTCCGGATCTGGATAGATATAAAGGTCATAATTGTTATATACCTGATTACCCAACATGCCCGCATAGGGCTTATCACTGCGCCACACATTGTTCCAGGCCAGTGTCTGGCCACCGGGCAGTTCGAAATCGGTCCACTCGAAAAACATGGCGCCGGTAACAAAATTAACCGGTTCCAAACCCCAATGGCAAAGCTTTTTTGATATTGGATTATTTTTAAAAAGTCCCCTTAATACCTTATTTACACCTTTCAAGGCTGCTTTAGATAAGGCACTTCCCAATTTGGTAAGCCCCCTCATAATGCCAATTGCCGCGAAGCGCATTAAATATTCTTTCAGTGTATAATTATGCGGCGCAAATGTACCACCAACCAATACCGGTTTACCAGTGTTGATCTGCACGTACATGCTTAATAAATCGCTATAAAAAGCGAAATAAGCCAATGGATTTTTCTTTAATTTACCCGGTACAGTTGGTAGCGGTTTTAAACCCATTGGTGGGCACCAGCAGGTTAATACTTGCCCAGGGTTAGAACCACTCATTTCTGATCCCTGCCCTTTTACCGTGGTTGATCCCCAATATACTTCACCTTCGTGTGGTGAACCAGGTATGTTCACAATGAAATAAACAGGTATGGAACTAATGTGCCTAAAAGGAAGCAAAACCCCCATTACGCTGGTAGTTGTAGTTGCTTTATGCCTGCCGTGAACATAGATCGAACCACCCATTGGGATACTGGCTGTACCGATTAATCCCTGTGCAAATTTTGGAATAGGAATGCTAAAATGCAGGTAATCCATCGGATCGAAAACCATACCGATAAAAGGATGTGGCAGGGGCAAAGGGATAAAGCCAAATGATGGCGGAATGGGAATGGTTGTCCAGTGAAAATCGATAGCCAGTACCACATCAAAATGTTTACTTACATGCTGTACCGCGGTATTGGCCATCGCTGGCTTTTTGGCTTTTAAAAGTTTTAAAGGGCTTTTTGCCGCAGGAGGATTACTTCCCGGCGCAACAGCATCACCTCCACCGCCAACCGCTTTTGATTCGGCTTTGGTTAAGCTTGCAGATAGGCTAACCGACCTATCGGTAGACATATTCGGTTTACTTGCTTTAATCTTTTTCATCCGCATTTTCTTTAGGGGTGATGCATCACCAATCATCCTTACGATAATGGATTGGCATGGTTCGCAGGCACTTCTGCCATCGATTTCCAATCTTTTCCATAATCCTGTTGCATCTCCAGATCTAATTTTTTCCCTTCGGGACTTTCTTCGCCATATTTTTTTAACATGATCGATGCGGTATAAGCCATCGAACTTTGTCGCCTTTTTTCAATCGGCATTTTCTTTGCAATTTCAATGCATTTCAGATAATAACCCATTGCTTTGGCCGAACCTGTTATTTTACTCTCTGAAAGTTGACCAAGCAAACGGGTACATTCCATAGCTATGAAATCGTTCTCAATAAACTCAGCGATTTTAATCGCCTTTTCGAAATACTTTTTAGCTTCGTCTTTACCTGCATGTGCCAGTAGAAAGCTACCATAACTCATGTGGATATGTGCGCTTAACAGCGAGCTTTCTCCTACACGAGCCAAGGCCAATTCGTACTGTTGCTGTGCTTCTGCCTTTTTGCTTTTTACAGCTAAGCTTTGCGCCAGCATGATCCTTGCTGCAACCACGGCTTCATTTAATCCCTGCTTTTGTGCAATAACGATTGCCCGCTCCAAAACGGCATTTGCCTGTTCATGTTTGCCTTTGCTTAAATAATTACTAGCGGTTAATATCTGCTGCTGGTAATCGGCTTCGGGATCGTTCTTTTCGCGGTTGGTATGCGCCGCGGCATTTTGCATCAACTTGCTCACATCAATATTGATCCTGAATTCGGTTCCATGTTTTAATTTTTTTAAAGTACGGTGTGCATGGTGCTCCGTATAAACCAGCTTAATATTTTGGTTATTTGTGGCTTTAACACAATTGCACCATTCGTTAATCCATTCAGAAAGCCCGGTAACATCATTAATGCTTGTAGGCGCCAGCTGAACATATATTTTTTTCAACTTTAAATCAGGATAAAGATTACAGAGCTGTTCTAACGCAATAACAGGTACATAAGCATCGGTTTTATACTCTTGCGTATTTTCACCTGAATCAACATCCCAAACAATCCCTTTACCAGTATCTTTCTGCCATAAATCAAAGATCTCTTTCCATTCCTTAACTAAACTTTTGCCGTAATCATTTACGCTTACAAATTCCTGGTAATGTAGCAGGAAAACATCATCGGTCCTGCTTTCTTCTGTTAACTGATATTTAAAGTAGGCCTCGAATAAATTTACCTCATGCCGCTCACCCAGGCAAAGAAAAAGGCTTTCTGATGGATGCGTCCTTATTATTTGTTGCCATTGTTTATCTATCTTAAATAATTCGAGTTGTACCAGATTCATTGAGCTTTAATGTCAAAATTAGTTTAGGTTAATCTTTCCACTACTGATATTCGTTTCACTTTCGCCTCCCACATTTATTTTTTTGGAAGCCAGGTTAGCCTCGGTTTCTCCACTCATTGAAAGTGTTTTGGTGCCTATATCCAATGTTTGCGCTTCTATACCGATGCCAGAGGTTGGTGTTCCGTCCTCTGGTCCCACGCCAATGCCGATACTGGTTTTGGCAGAGTTTCCGATGTTCTCGCCAAGGGTTAAAATATCTTTTCCTTTGATGATAATCTTACCGGTTTTATCCATAAAGATGCTGCTCTCACCACACTTGATCAGGATCGATTCTTTGGTTTCGAAAACGGCTTTTCCTGCACCATCTAGTTCAATAAAATTGCTGTCTTTATCTTTCATAACCATACCTGCCCCATCATCCATGGTTAGGGTATGCCCGCTTTTAGAAGTTAAACTTTTGCTGTTATTGCTGGCACTGCCACCACTTCCACTTTTGCCATGAAATACCGAGCCCAGAACAATCGGACGGGCAATGTTTCCTTCTTCAAAGGTTAGTGCTACCTGGTCGCCAATCTCAGGAATGAATACAAAACCCCTGTTTTTACTCACTTTATCGCTGCTTCCTGCATCAGGAGTAATTACCCGCAGCCACTCCGTTACATCATTGGTTTTGCATTCCCATTTAAATTTCACTTTAATACGGCCCTGGCCCTGCGGATCGGCATTATCAATTACATCGGCCAATTGCATATCGGGATTTGGTTTAGTATAATTTTTAACCAATAAACGCTCAGTTGTTGCTACTACGCCTTCGAAAGTATTGTAATATTTTCCAGTACCATCAATGTTATGGTGGATGTTGGTGATCAAAAACTTACCTAAGCTTTCGGTAGTAAAGGATAATTCTTTCCTGATGCTCATTGTAATTTCTGCAACACTGCCAATGCTTAATGCTGCATTATCGCCACTGGCATTTACTTTTAAAAGATCGCTGATATGTGCTTTTTCTTCATTTTGTACATGACTTTTTATATCGTTGTTATTATCGACCCGGATGAGCGACGGCTGGTTAAAAGTTTTACTGTACATGGCATTAGATACCTGTATGGCATGTGCCAGATCGGGAGATCCATCACTTGTACCACTACTTTCGCTCTGCAGCATTTCGTCCTGTTTAGGGTTATAGGCAAAACGTTTGTTTTTGATCGGAGCAATTTCCATGGCATACTGCAGGTTTTGCACGTCGCGACCATAAATCAGTGCAACTTCTTTCTGATCGTCAGGCTTACCGAAATTCAGTTGTTTGCCATCATAATAAAACCACTCATGATATTCGCCCGAAAGCCTGTTTAAGAAATCGAAATCACTTTCTCGGTACTGGATAAGGTAATCAATTGGTTCCTTGCGTGCAGCATTGGCCACAATTTTAATATCATTTGAAGGTACATCTGAAGTAGCCAGGTTAACGATTGCATTTAAATCCTTATCGAGATAAGAACCAAGGTCTGGTCCGCGGTCGATCAAAATTGTTGGACTGTAACCGCTCACAATCAGCACACCGTGATAGCCATGGCTTTGTGCCAGTTCTACCTTTGTTACCAAACCTGCAAACTCCTGTAAACTGCCCGAGTTGTAACCGAAAGAAGCCGTAAGGGTTTTACCAACAAAATCGCGACTATCGTTTAAGCTGATCATCCCAGGCGCCCCCATCTGATCGTGATTAAACCGCAGCTCAAAATAATGATGGGTATTAAAAGCCTGCTTTAAGCTAAAAGAAGCAAAATGCGTTACGGCATTATCTTCGATGTTAATCTCGGTTATTAATTTCTTTTCCATATCAACTCAATAATAGTTTATGACTACCTGAACATTCCATCACGAAAGGTTAAAACTTTTCTTTTTCCATTAAAAACAGCTCCGTTTTTTGTTTCATTAACCTCGGGATAGTTGATGGTTTTATCCTTAGGGTTATATTTCATGGCCAGCTGGGCCGCAACTTTCTTTTTGTCCTCACCTTCTTTAAGGTCGGCAGAAGCAAACAACTGGTTTTTAACTGCTCTCCTCAGTTTAAACAATGGTTTCTCAATGCTAAATTCTGAATGATTGATTACTAATGTATGACTTACGCTATAGGGCTCCGTGCCGCTCATTTGGCCATACCCTGTGAAGAGATATGTTTTTTGAGGAGCGGTATCTAAACTGTATATATGTTCAAAAAATGGAGTTGGGCTCCCTTCATCATCTTTATCTTTATAAAGGTTGTTAAATGAGATTGCGGTAAGTACATTGTTCTCGTTTTTATACTGAACAATGTTCTGCACGTGCCACATAGAGCCCGAGTAGGGAGAAAGCCAGTAAAACACCTTAAGCTTTTTATCATCGGCAATTAATACGTTAATTTCGTATGCTTTTAACAAAGCAAAATCATTTTCAAAGGCATTTGGCTTTTTGAGTGCGCTGATGAGTGCTTTGATAAAAATTTCTTCAGCTTCGGTATTCCCATCATTAAGATAACTCTCTTTAGAAGCAAGCATTTTAGCCGCTAATTTTTCAAGTGAGTCTGTTTCGGTAGAACCAGCGCTTTTATTGCCTTGTATGACAGAATCTGCCGTGTATGCTGTACTTTTCCTTTCGTCTTCATGTTTTACACCACATGAAGAAAACAGAAATACCAGAGAGAAAAATAAAATGTCTGCTATTTTCATACTATTGCCTCGGTATATTGATTAACCCCCTGTTTTCCATAGCCTTTAAAATAACGGCTGTTCCAATTTGCTTATTTACATAATTGAGGCTAAAAACATGATCTCTGGGAAAACCTCCTTTAGTATACAGGTTAGAGCCACCCCACAGATATGGCGAATTGATATTATTATTTTGATAAGCCTTCGCTATGCCATTATATTGCTCCAAACGTAGTAAAACCTTGGGCAAAGACCATACTGTTTCCTTATCCAAACCGCGTAATTTTAAAGCATCGACAGCACTTTCCTCAAAGGTAAAAGGCGGACCATGACTAATTTTTGGCCGGTTAGCAGGGTGCTGTCTGGTAAAGCCACTTAGTGGATCGCCATTGTGCAGGTGTTTGGTAAAATCGGAATTGCTTTCCCTGTAATGTACGCAAGCAATAAAATACCATGGTATACCTGTACTTTCTGAGAAAACACTGTTATCTAGAAATGTTCTGCCAAAAAAGCTATTTCCGATTTTTGGATTTCTGTTGAGGAAAAAATCGTCGGGTTCGGTTACAAAGCAGGCACTGCGATAAGTGTACTCGGTTAAATTAAGCAGTTTATTTCTTACCGCCTGATATCTTGATTTATTGTTTAAGATTTTATCATCAATAATCCGGTTAACCTCTGCAGATTTTAACGGAGAAATTGTACAGGAATTAAACAGGTTTATGTATTCTAAATCGGTAGCCATAGGTAGCTCTTTTTATCACGCCCCAAAAACAAAAAATCGTTATTAGCACCAGCTTAGCCGGCAACTAATAACGATTTAATTGGATTAAGCTTTTGGCCAATCGTTTTCGTGTTCCGCATTACCCAGTTTTAGTTTGCGGGCCGATACTACGAAACTTAAAGTCATTGGTGTATTGTCGTTTACTGCAATACCCTCATTATACTGGATGATATAACCGTCTTCGAAAGACAATTCTTTCATTTTGGAATCTTCTTCGCCTTTTTTGAAAACCAATGTT
>Ga0065714_10002271_pt1 | contig 29440 bp, 32 predicted proteins | sample MisRhiReplicate2_FD_59101 | JGI IMG/M metagenome (GOLD analysis project Ga0065714, IMG submission 59101) | Miscanthus rhizosphere microbial communities from Kellogg Biological Station, MSU, sample Rhizosphere Soil Replicate 2: eDNA_1 v2... | ecosystem: Host-associated > Plants > Roots >... | reverse complement strand
TTTGACGCGCCTGCGGGCGCCCAGAGAGAAGAGGCACGACGATGAGTGCACTGGTTGGCGTGATCATGGGCTCCAAGTCCGATTGGTCCACCCTTAGCCACACCGCCGATATGCTGGAAAAGCTCGGCATCCCTTACGAGGTGAAAGTGGTCTCCGCCCACCGTACCCCGGACCTGCTGTTCCAGTACGCCGAAGAGGCCGAGGCGCGTGGCATCGAGGTGATCATCGCCGGTGCCGGTGGCGCCGCCCATTTGCCAGGCATGTGTGCGGCCAAGACCCACCTGCCGGTGCTGGGCGTGCCGGTCCAGTCTTCGATGCTCTCGGGCGTCGATTCGTTGCTGTCGATCGTGCAGATGCCAGCCGGCATCCCGGTCGCGACCCTGGCCATCGGCAAGGCCGGCGCGATCAACGCGGCCCTGCTGTCGGCGAGCATCCTGGGCGCCAAGCACCCACAATTTCATACCGTGCTGAAAAAATTCCGCGCTGAGCAGACAGACAGCGTCCTGGACAATCCAGACCCACGCATTGCCTGAGGTTGTTGACGAATGAAGATCGGTGTAATCGGTGGCGGCCAGTTGGGTCGCATGTTGGCCCTGGCAGGTACACCGCTGGGGATGAACTTCGCTTTCCTGGACCCTGCGCCGGACGCTTGTGCCGCGGCGTTGGGTGAACACCTGCGGGCCGACTACGGCGACCAGGATCACCTGCGCCAATTGGCCGATGAAGTCGACCTGGTGACCTTCGAATTCGAAAGCGTCCCGGCCGAAACCGTGGCCTTCCTGTCCCAGTTCGTTCCGGTCTACCCGAGCGCCGAAGCCTTGCGGATCGCCCGTGACCGCTGGTTCGAAAAGAACATGTTCAAGGACCTGGGCATCCCCACGCCGGCTTTTGCCGACATCCAGTCCCAGGCCGACCTCGACGCCGCCGTCGCTGCCATCGGCCTGCCCGCCGTGCTCAAGACCCGTACCCTGGGTTACGACGGCAAGGGCCAGAAAGTCCTGCGCAAACCTGAAGACGTGGTCGGTACGTTCGCCGAACTCGGCAGCGTGGCCTGCCTGCTGGAAGGCTTCGTGCCGTTCACCGGCGAAGTCTCGCTGATCGCCGTGCGTGCCCGTGACGGTGAAATCCGTTTCTACCCGCTGGTGCACAACACTCACAAGGACGGCATCCTCAAGCTGTCCGTCGCCAGCACCGACCATCCGTTGCAGGCCCTGGCCGAGGACTATTCCAGCCGGGTACTCAAGCAGCTCGATTATGTCGGCGTGATGGCGTTCGAGTTCTTTGAAGTGGACGGCGGCCTCAAGGCCAACGAAATCGCCCCTCGGGTACACAACTCCGGGCACTGGACCACCGAAGGCGCCGAGTGCAGCCAGTTCGAAAACCACCTGCGGGCGGTCGCTGGGTTGCCGCTGGGGTCGACCGCCAAGGTCGGTGAGAGCGCGATGCTCAACTTCATCGGCAAGGTGCCGGACAGCGAGAAAGTCCTGTCGATCGCTGACTGCCATTTGCATCACTATGGCAAGGCGTTCAAGGCCGGGCGCAAGGTCGGTCACGCCAACCTGCGCTGCGCGGACCGGGCGACTTTGGCGCAGCAGATCATCAAGGTCGAGACGCTGATCGCCGAGCAATAATCCGCAACATCGGTGGAACCATTCGTCGGCTAACCTCTCTCATGGCTAAGTGCCAAAGCCTGATCGGGCTTTGGCATCGCTATCCAATCAGAGGGCAATGCCATGGGAATCATCGGAACCATTTTTATCGGCTTGATCGTTGGCCTGCTGGCACGCTTCCTGAAACCGGGCGATGACAGCATGGGCTGGATCATGACCATCCTGCTCGGTATCGGCGGTTCGTTGGCAGCCACTTACGGCGGCCAGGCCCTGGGCATCTACCAGGCCGGCCAAGGTGCTGGTTTCATCGGGGCCCTGGTGGGCGCGGTGGTATTGCTGGTGATCTACGGCCTGATCAAAAGAAACTGATCCAAATGCGACAAAGCCCTCTCTGCCTGGCGCGCAGAGGGGGCTAGAATGCCCGGCGTTGCACTTCCTACCCATTGCCGAGCCCATTCATGCGCCGTCTAGTGTTGACCCTTCTTTTGCTGGGCAGTGGCCTGGCCCATGCTGCCGAGCTGCCGGAAACCGACTGGCTCGAACTGATGCCCAAGTCGGACCAGAAAGCCCTCGAGGCCATGCCCGAAATTGACCACAACTCCCCCGAAGCCAACGGCACCTTCACCGAAAAAGGTGGCCTGAAGCAAAGCAAAGGCTTGCCGGCGGTGATGTATTCGACCAAGACCGTGGCGGCGATGAACGACAAGCACATTCGCATCGGCGGTTACCCGGTGCCGCTGGAAACCGACGCCAAGGGCCGCAGTACGCTGTTTTTCCTGGTGCCATACCCCGGCGCCTGCATCCACGTCCCGCCACCGCCGCCTAATCAGTTGGTGCTGGTGCGTTATCCCAAGGGCCTGAAGCTGGACGACATCTATACACCGCTGTGGGTGACCGGCACGCTGAAGATCGAAAAGGTCGACAACGACCTGGCGAGTGCGGCGTATGCGCTGGAGGCGGAGAAGGTGCGGGTGGTGCAGGAGGCGGATTTGTAGGTCTGGTACGAGTCCACTGTGGGAGCGAGCCTGCTCGCGATAGCGGACTGACCGTCAATATTTGCATCGACTGATACACCGCTATCGCGAGCAGGCTCGCTCCCACATTGGGGTTTGTGGTGTGGCTTAGAGCGGCTTGCTGCCGATGCTCACACCCAGGGTATGGCTGGCCTGCGGCAACAGCGTCACCACATCGTCCATCACGTTCGCCGTCTCGATGCACAGCATGCGCTGCCAGCCGTCGTCGGCCATGTCGCTGAAGGCCTTGGCGCGTTCGGTCCAGGGGTTCCAGATCACCGCCGAGCGCGAGCCGCTGCTGGTCAGCTCGATCCGGCGTTCCCACTGCGGGTCAATGATGCTCAGCTTTGGCGGGGTGTCGAGGTAGATGCGGTCGGTCTCGCCAGCAAAGTGCAGATCGCCGGCCTGGGTGACGGTTTTCCAGTCGTCCAGGGTCTCGATGTAGCTCAAGCCATCGACCCCTTCGACCTGCACGTTGCGCACGTCGCTCACGGCAAAGTAGCTGTGCAGCGCCTGGCTGAGGCTGACGGTTTCGCGGCCACGGTTATGACTGGTGAGGCGGATATGCAGTTGCTCGTCCATCACGATGGCCAGCGTCAGGTCGACCTGGTGAGGCCAGCCTGAAAGGCCGTTCTCGGGGTAGGGCAGCACGAACTCCACCTTGAGGCTTTCGCCTTCGGCTTCGATGCCCTTCAACTCCCAATCCATCGTCCGCACCAGGCCGTGGGCGGTGGCTGGGTCGTTGCTCACGCGCATGGCCTGGACGCTGTCGGGGTTGAGCGTCAGGTTGCCGAACCACGGCCAGCACACCGGCACGCCCGCGCGGATGCTCTTGCCGGCCTTGAACGTGGCCTGGTCGTTGAGCCAGATCAGCGGCGGCTGGCCGTCCACTTGATAACTGAGGATATGCGCGCCTTGTTGGGCCACCAGCAACTCGGCCTGACCGTGGCGGATGCGCCAGGCGTTCAGTTCATCCAGTTTGACGGCTTCGACGTTGGGCGTAGGCATGTTGCAAATCTCGCTCGGGAACAGGGACTGCAATGGACCGCAAAACGGCCGCCGTGTTTAACGGGCGCGCGGCGGAACCGAGCGGGTGCGACCGCTGCCGTCGATGGCGACGAAGACAAACACCGCCTCGGTCACCTTGCGCCATTCACTGGATAGCGGGTCGTCGCTCCAGACTTCGACCATCATCTGGATCGAACTGCGGCCGATTTCCAGCGCCTGGGTGTAAAAGGAAAGCTGCGCCCCCACTGCCACCGGCACGAGGAACGCCATGCGATCGATCGCCACGGTGGCCACGCGCCCGCCCGCCACTTTGCTGGCCATGGCGGTGCCGGCCAGGTCCATCTGGGACACCAGCCAGCCGCCGAAAATATCGCCGAAGCCGTTGGTCTCGCGAGGGAGCGCGGTGATTTGCAGGGCCAGGTCGCCTTGCGGGATTGGATCTTCTTGTTCGAGCTCTATCATGCCGGGGGTGCCTCTGACCCGTAACGCTGTCTTGTACTTCAGGTGAATAGCCGTCTTTGTAAAAAACGATTCAGCCCGAACATACTGCGTTCGTCACGTTTTTCGTAAAGGCGTGCCAAAGGGAAACTCTGCGAAACCGGCTGGTTCTGGTACTACACCACCAACGACGTTTTCGCACAGCAACCCCTTACAGAGTACTGCAAGGTTGCGAGTATATCGGGCGATAGACGTCGAGACGACCACTCGGTTCTGATTTTGACTATCAAATACGCACCTCTATGTGCTTTTTCGAACAATTTGCTATCGTGCCGGACCTGCCCAGGCCCCCAACCCGTGTTACCAGGGTTGCAGAACCGACTATAAGAGAAGCCCTTGCCATGACCACTGCGCCTTCGAGCACGGCGACGCCCGCACAACCCGCACGTCCATTGACCCGCAACGATTACAAGACCCTGTCGCTTTCTGCCTTGGGCGGTGCGCTGGAGTTCTACGATTTCATCATTTTCGTGTTCTTTGCCACCGTGGTCGGCAAATTGTTCTTTCCTGCCGAAATGCCCGAGTGGCTGCGCTTGATGCAGACGTTCGGCATTTTTGCCGCCGGTTACCTGGCCCGGCCGCTGGGCGGGATCGTCATGGCCCACTTCGGCGACCTGCTGGGGCGCAAGAAGATGTTCACCCTGAGCATTTTCATGATGGCCGTGCCGACCTTGATCATGGGCCTGCTGCCCACTTATGCACAGATCGGCATGTGGGCGCCGATCCTGCTGTTGCTGATGCGCGTGATCCAGGGCGCGGCCATCGGCGGGGAAGTGCCGGGTGCCTGGGTATTCGTTTCCGAACACGTTCCGGCGCGCCACATCGGCTATGCCTGCGGCACGCTGACTTGCGGCCTGACGGCGGGGATTTTGTTGGGTTCGCTGGTCGCTACGGCGATCAACAGCATCTATACACCGGTGGAGGTGGCCGATTACGCCTGGCGGATCCCGTTCCTGCTGGGTGGCGTGTTCGGGCTGTTTTCGGTGTATCTGCGCCGCTGGTTGCACGAAACTCCGGTGTTCGCCGAGCTGCAACTGCGCAAGGCCCTGGCCGAGGAAGTGCCGCTGCGGGCCGTGTTGCGTGATCATCGCGGCGCCATCGCCATTTCCATGCTGTTGACCTGGCTGCTGTCGGCCGGCGTCATTGTGGTCATCCTGATGACACCGACCGTGCTGCAGACGGTGTACCACTTCAGTCCGACCACCGCGTTGCAGGCCAACAGCCTGGCGATCGTGTTCCTGAGTCTAGGTTGCATCGGTGCGGGTGTGCTGGCCGACCGTTTTGGTGCTGGCCGGGTATTTGTCTTCGGTAGCGGTTTGCTGCTGATCACGTTCTGGACCTTCTACCACTGCCTGTTCGACCACCCCGAGTGGCTGTTTCCGCTGTATGCCTTGAGTGGCTTGCTGGTAGGTACCATCGGCGCGGTGCCTTATGTCATGGTCAATGCCTTCCCGGCCGTGGTGCGTTTCAGCGGCTTGTCGTTCTCCTACAACCTGGCCTACGCAATCTTCGGCGGGTTGACGCCGATGATCGTGACCCTGCTGTTGAAAGAGAGCTCGATGGGGCCGGCGTATTACGTGGCGGCGATCTGTGGGATCGGGATTGTGGTGGGCGGTTATCTCTGGAAGAAGGGGCGCTAGCCCGAATCTTTCACTGACTGTACTGGCCTCATCGCGAGCAAGCTCGCTCCCACAAGGGTTCTGCGTTCACCGCAAATCCCCTGTGGGAGCGAGCTTGCTCGCGATTGGGGCCGCATGAATCATCTTGTAAAACTCGATACTGGCCTTTCATCCAATTGTCATATTTCAGCCATAGAGTGTTCACACGGCTTACCGATACTTGGCCGACTTAACACACCCTATCTGCTAGGAGTAAGGCATGAAACTGAAGCGTTTGATGGCGGCAATGACGTTTGTCGCTGCTGGCGTTGCGACCGCCAGCGCGGTTGCCGCTGGTGTTGACCCGGCAATTCCGTCTTACACCAAGACCACTGGTGTATCGGGCAACCTGTCCAGCGTCGGCTCCGATACCCTGGCTAACCTGATGACCTTGTGGGCCGAGAACTACAAGAAAGAATACCCGAACGTAAACATCCAGATTCAGGCCGCCGGTTCCTCCACCGCGCCACCTGCGCTCACCGAAGGCACCTCCAACCTGGGCCCGATGAGCCGCAAGATGAAGGACAACGAGCTGCAGGCTTTCGAAACCAAATACGGTTACAAGCCTACCGCCATCCCGGTTGCCGTGGACGCCCTGGCGGTATTCGTGCACAAGGACAACCCGATCCAGCACCTGACCATGGAACAGGTCGATGCGATCTTCTCGTCGACTCGCCTGTGCGGCGCTAAAGCCGACGTGAAAACCTGGGGCGACCTGGGTGTGACCGGCGACCTGGCCAACAAGCCAGTGCAACTGTTCGGTCGTAACTCGGTATCCGGCACCTACGGCTACTTCAAGGAAGAAGCCCTGTGCAAAGGTGACTACAAGCCAAACGTCAACGAACAACCAGGCTCGGCTTCGGTCGTGCAGTCGATCAGCTCTTCGCTGAACGGCGTTGGTTACTCGGGCATCGGCTACAAGACCGCCAGCGTGAAGACCGTGGCCCTGGCCAAGAAAGGCAGCACTGAGTTCATCGAAGACAGCGAAGAAAACGCCCTGAACGGCAAGTACCCGCTGTCGCGCTTCCTCTACGTTTACGTCAACAAGGCACCGAACAAGCCTCTGGCCCCGCTGGAAGCCGAGTTCGTGAAGCTGGTCCTGTCCAAGCAAGGCCAGGAAGTTGTAGTCAAGGACGGTTACATCCCGCTGCCAGCCAAAGTCGCCGCCAAGGCACTGGCTGACCTGGGTCTGTCGGAAGGCGGCAGCGTCGCCAAGAAGTAATACCTGAGCCCGGGCCGAAGTCCGGACTCCTGTGGGAGCGGGCTTGCTCGCGAAGAGGTCAGTGCATTCAACAGGGATGTTGACTGACTTTGCGAGCAAGCTGTCCCACAACCCCAAATTCCTGTCCGCTGCCGGTTTCCTCGGCGGCGGATTTGTTGCGTCACTGCATTGTCATCTTTCTGTCATACAGGATCGCTAGGGTGTGCGCATGAATGATCTGGCCAATTCCACAATGACTACGACTTCCCCTCCCAAGCGCATTGACTTCAATACGCCTGAGCTGCAACGCAAGCGCCGCATTCGCGCGCTCAAGGATCGCCTGACCCGCTGGTACGTGCTGGTCGGCGGCCTCGCCGTCCTGGCCGCCATTACGTTGATCTTCTTCTTCCTGGCCTATGTGGTGCTGCCCCTGTTCCAGGGCGCGGACCTGACCGCCAAGGACTCGATCACCCCGGCCTGGATGCAAGATGCCGGCAAACCCCTGATGATCTCCATCGAAGAGCAGAACCAAGTCGCCATGCGGGTTTCCGACAAGGGCCAGGCGCTGTTTTTCGATATCACCAGTGGTGCCGAACTGCGCCGTATCGACCTGCCGATTCCGGCCGGTGCCAGCGTGACCGCCATTGGCGAAGACCAGCCTGGCAGCCCATTGGTGGTGATCGGTCTGTCCAACGGCCAGGCCCTGGTATTCCGTCACACCTATAAGGTCAGCTACCCGGACGGCAAGAAAACCATCTCGCCTGCCGTCGAATACCCTTATGGCGAGACGCCGATCGTGTTGAACGAGCAGGGCGCGGCCCTGGAGCATGTCAGCCTCAACGCCACCGATTCGACCCTGCTGCTGGCCGGTTCCAGCGGTGCCCAACTGCAAGTGCTGTCGATCACCAGCGAAGAAAACATGATGACCGGCGAGGTCACCAGCGAGCAGACCCGCATCGATCTGCCACAGATGACCGAGCCGGTGAAGAACATCTTCGTCGACCCGCGCCAGCAATGGCTGTATGTGGTCAACGGGCGCGCCCAGGCCGATGTGTTCAGCCTGCGGGACAAGAGCCTCAACGGTCGCTACAAACTGCTCGAGAACGCCGACGCCCAAGTCACCGCCGCCACCCAGCTGGTGGGCGGAATCTCGCTGATCATCGGCGACTCCAAGGGCGGCCTGGCGCAGTGGTTCATGGCCCGCGATCCGGACGGCGAGCTGCGCTTCAAACAGATTCGTACGTTCCAGATGGGCACCACGCCGATTGTTGAAATCACCGCCGAAGAGCGTCGCAAAGGCTTCGTAGCGCTGGACGCGGCCGGCAAGCTCGGCGTATTCCACAGCACCGCCCACCGCACCTTGTTGGTGGACCAGGTGGTCGACGGCCAAGGCCTGTTCGGCATGTCGCCACGGGCCAACCGCCTGATCGTGGAGCAGGGCGGCAAGCTGCAACCGCTGACGCTGGACAACCCGCACCCGGAAGTCTCGTGGAGCGCGTTGTGGAGCAAGGTCTGGTACGAAAACTACGACGAACCCAAGTACGTCTGGCAATCGACCGCCGCCAACACCGACTTCGAACCCAAGCTGAGCCTTTCGCCGCTGACCTTCGGCACCCTGAAAGCCGCGTTCTACGCGATGCTGCTGGCGGCGCCACTGGCGGTTGCCGCGGCGATCTATACTGCCTACTTCATGGCCCCGGGCATGCGCCGCAAGGTCAAGCCGGTGATCGAACTGATGGAAGCCATGCCGACGGTGATCCTCGGGTTCTTCGCCGGCCTGTTCCTGGCGCCGTACGTCGAAGGGCACCTGCCAGGTATTTTCAGCCTGCTGATGTTGGTGCCAATCGGCATCCTGGTCGCCGGTTTCGTCTTCAGCCGCCTGCCGGAATCCATTCGCCTGAGAGTGCCGGACGGCTGGGAAAGTGCCCTGCTGATCCCGGTGATCCTGTTCGTGGGCTGGCTCTCGCTGTACATGAGCCCGTACATGGAAGCCTGGTTCTTCGGCGGTGACATGCGCATGTGGATCTCCCATGACCTGGGCATCACCTACGACCAGCGCAACGCCCTGGTGGTCGGCCTGGCAATGGGTTTCGCGGTCATCCCGAACATCTACTCCATCGCCGAAGACGCCGTGTTCAGCGTGCCGCGCGGCCTGACCCTGGGCTCCCTGGCCCTTGGTGCGACGCCGTGGCAGACCATGACCCGCGTGGTCATCCTCACCGCCAGCCCCGGTATCTTCTCGGCGCTGATGATCGGCATGGGCCGTGCGGTGGGCGAGACCATGATCGTGCTGATGGCCACGGGTAACACGCCGGTCATGGAAATGAACCTGTTCGAAGGCCTGCGCACCCTGGCGGCCAACGTGGCGGTGGAGATGCCCGAGTCGGAAGTCGGCGGTAGCCATTACCGCGTGCTGTTCCTGTCGGCACTGGTGCTGCTGTTGTTCACCTTTGTCATGAACACCCTCGCCGAGCTGATCCGTCAGCGTCTGCGCAAGAAATATTCGTCGCTTTAAGAAAGGTAGAAGTCTGTGAAACAGAACTCCCTGAAAGGATGGTTCAAGAGCGGCGCCCCCGGCGTCTGGATCAGCGGTGGCGCGGTGTCCATCGCGGTCATCATGACCATTGGCCTGCTGGCGGTGATCACTGTACGCGGCCTGGGTCACTTCTGGCCGGCGGACCTGGTCCACGCCAACTACAACGTGCCGGGCATGCCTGAGCACCTGGTGGTCGGCGAAGTCGTGCAGAAAGAAGAAGTGCCGCGCGAGCGCCTGAAAAGCGCCGGCCTGCCGGTGCCGGACGAAGGCCCCGAGTTCATGACCCGCGAACTGATCAAGGTGGGTAACCGGGACCTGAACGGCACTGACTTCACCTGGATCGTCGGCGAGTGGCTGACCAACCAGACCACGCCGCCGGAACTGATGGCGATCGAGCGCCGTGAGTGGGGCAACTTCTACGGCTACCTGGTCAACGTCAAGGAAGACGGCAAGGTCATCGCCGAAGGCGAGGCCGCCTGGCCGCAACTGCAGGCTCGCGTACAGCGGGTCAACCAGTTGGCCGCCGAGCTCAAGACCCTGGAAAAAGTCGACATCGGTGCAATCAACGCTGGCCTGGAGCGCATCCGCCTGCACGGTCGCAAGCTGGAGCTGGACGGCAAGCTCGATGCCGCCGCCCAAGCCGACCTGGAAAGCGAGCGCGCCGAACTCAATGCCCGTTACAAGGACATCGAAGCGCGCCTGTCCGACCTGCATGCACAATTCAACCGCGACAGCCTGACTGCCCGCGATGCCAACGGCAAGGAAGTGGAGATCGGCATCGGCAAGGTGGTACATGCCTATCAACCGAACGGCATGGGCACGTTTACCAAGCTCGGTTTCTATTTCAGCAAGGTCTGGGAATTCCTCAGCGACGACCCTCGTGAGGCCAACACCGAAGGCGGCATCTTCCCGGCGATTTTCGGCACCGTGATGATGACCCTGATCATGGCGATGATCGTGACGCCGTTCGGCGTACTGGCGGCGGTTTATTTGCGTGAATACGCCCGCCAGGGCCCGATGACCCGCCTGATCCGCATCGCGGTGAACAACCTGGCCGGCGTTCCAGCCATCGTCTACGGTGTGTTCGGCCTGGGCTTCTTCGTCTACGTGCTGGGTGGTTCGGTCGACCGGCTGTTCTTCCCCGAGGCCTTGCCGGCGCCGACCTTCGGCACCCCGGGCCTGCTCTGGGCATCCCTGACCCTGGCGCTGCTGGCGGTGCCGGTGGTGATCGTGGCCACCGAGGAAGGCCTGGCGCGGATCCCGCGTACCGTGCGCGAAGGCTCCCTGGCCCTCGGTGCGACCAAGGCCGAGACCCTGTGGAAAATCGTCCTGCCCATGGCGAGCCCGGCGATGATGACCGGGATGATTCTCGCCGTGGCCCGTGCCGCTGGTGAAGTGGCGCCGTTGATGCTGGTGGGCGTGGTGAAACTGGCGCCGTCGCTGCCGCTGGACGGCAACTACCCGTACCTGCACCTGGACCAGAAGATCATGCACCTGGGCTTCCATATCTATGACGTGGGCTTCCAGAGCCCGAACGTCGAAGCGGCACGACCGCTGGTGTACGCCACGGCGCTGTTGCTGGTGCTGGTGATCGCCACGCTCAACCTGTCGGCGGTGTGGATCCGTAACCACCTGCGCGAGAAGTACAAAGCACTGGATAGCTGATTACACATTGATTTTCTGTGGGAGCGAGCCTGCTCGCGATGGCGTCACCTCGGTTCAAAGCCAGACCGAGTCGCCTGAATCGCGAGCAGGCTCGCTCCCACACAGACACATACACAGATTGGCATGGCCGCTCAGTGGCCAACCGAACCGAATTTGTTAGCACAGGGAGCCTCCCATGCAACACGAAGCACATACACACGGCATCAACATGTCGGCCCTGGGCCGCGACAAGCAGAGCCTGGACCTGGCCCAGGAAACCGTCGCCATCGAAGTGCCCGGCCTGAGTCTGTTCTACGGCGACAAGCAGGCGCTGTATGACGTCAGCCTGAACATCCCGAAACAGCGCGTCACCGCGTTCATCGGCCCGTCGGGCTGCGGCAAGTCAACCTTGCTGCGTACCTTCAACCGCATGAACGACCTGGTGGACGGCTGCCGTGTCGAAGGGGAAATCAACCTCTACGGCAACAACATCTACCGCAAGGGCGAAGACGTGGCCGAGCTGCGTCGTCGTGTGGGCATGGTGTTCCAGAAGCCCAACCCGTTCCCGAAAACCATCTACGAGAACGTGGTCTACGGCTTGCGCATCCAGGGCATCAACAAGAAGCGCATCCTCGACGAAGCCGTGGAATGGGCGCTCAAGGGCGCGGCGTTGTGGGATGAGGTCAAGGACCGCCTGCATGATTCGGCCCTGGGCCTGTCTGGCGGTCAACAGCAACGCCTGGTGATCGCGCGCACCATCGCCGTGGAACCGGAAGTGCTGCTGCTCGACGAGCCTTGCTCGGCCCTGGATCCGATCTCGACGCTGAAAGTCGAAGAACTGATCTACGAGCTCAAGTCCAAGTTCACCATCGTCATCGTGACCCACAACATGCAACAGGCGGCGCGGGTTTCCGACTACACGGCGTTCATGTACATGGGCAAACTGGTGGAGTTCGGCGACACCGACACCCTGTTCACCAATCCGGCCAAGAAACAGACCGAAGACTACATCACCGGTCGTTACGGCTAGTCGAGGCTGCCGCATAGGCGCACTGCGCTATCAGGATCAACATTTAACTGCTTGAAGCTTGCAGCTTGAAGCTTGCAACTTTCGCGGAGCGAACAAGATGATTTCGAAGGAAGGCCTTACTCACCACATTTCCGCACAGTTCAACGCTGAGCTTGAGGAAGTGCGCAGTCACTTGCTGGCCATGGGCGGGCTGGTGGAAAAGCAGGTCAACGATGCGGTGACCGCGCTGATCGAGGCCGACTCCGGCCTGGCCCAGCAGGTACGCGAAATCGATGACCAGATCAACCAGATGGAGCGCAACATCGACGAGGAGTGCCTGCGTATCCTGGCCCGTCGTCAGCCGGCGGCTTCGGACCTGCGCCTGATCATCAGCATCTCCAAGTCGGTGATCGACCTTGAGCGGATCGGCGACGAAGCCACCAAGATCGCTCGTCGTGCCATTCAGTTGTGCGAAGAAGGCGAAGCGCCGCGCGGTTATGTCGAGGTTCGCCACATTGGCGACCAGGTGCGCAACATGGTTCGCGATGCCCTGGACGCCTTTGCCCGCTTCGACGCCGACCTGGCGTTGTCGGTGGCCCAGTACGACAAGATCATCGACCGCGAATACAAGACCGCCCTGCGCGAGCTGGCGACTTACATGATGGAAGACCCACGCTCCATCTCCCGAGTGTTGAGCATCATCTGGGTGCTGCGTTCTCTGGAGCGTATCGGCGATCATGCACGCAACATCTCGGAACTTGTCATCTACCTGGTGCGCGGCACCGATGTGCGGCATTTGGGGCTCAAGCGGATGAAGCAAGAAGTTGAGGGCACCCCGTCCGAAACCGCTAATGTTCCGGGCGAAACGGACGATAAGTAAGATTGCCAAGAAAAGCGCCCGGCCTTCTGGTCGGGCTTTTTTTTGAGTTTTTTTTAATCGAAAGCAGCACCCCGCGAACGAAAAGTCCCGGCGTGACTGAAGGTTTTTGGCAATGTGCCATCAGTAAAAGCGGTATGCTTGCCGGGATTTTTTAGAGGTGTATCTGGATGAGTAAGGTCAGTGTGTTGGTCGTGGACGATGCTTCGTTCATTCGTGACCTGGTGAAGAAGTGCCTGCGCAACTACTTCCCGGGCGTGCGCATCGAAGACGCGGTGAATGGCAAGAAAGCCCAAGCCCTGCTGGCTCGCGAAGCGTTCGACCTGGTGTTGTGCGATTGGGAAATGCCGGAAATGTCCGGCCTGGAATTGCTGACCTGGTGCCGCCAGCAGGACAACCTCAAGGGCATGCCGTTCGTGATGGTCACCAGCCGCGGCGACAAGGAAAACGTGGTCCAGGCGATCCAGGCCGGCGTTTCCGGCTACGTCAGCAAGCCGTTCACCAACGAGCAGCTACTGACCAAGGTCAAGCAGGCCCTGCACAAGGTCGGCAAGCTCGACACGCTGATGAACAGCGCCCCGACCAAGATGAACTCGGCGTTCGGCAATGATTCGCTCAGCGCCCTGACGGGCGGCAAGGCTCCGGTTGCTGCTGTTGCTTCGGCCCCTGCCGCGAATCCTTTTGCCAAGCCGGTCGCTGCTCCCGCCGCGGCTGTGGCTCCGGCCCGTGGCTTGCTCAACAGCCCTCCCGTCAAGGCACCGGTAGCCGCTGCTTCGGGGACCAACCGTGGCCAGGGCCAGTTGCGCCTGTCCAGCGGCACCCAGCAATGCGTGATCAAGGCTCTGAGCCTCAAGGAAGCATTGCTGGTGGTCAAGCGCACCGACACCCTGCCACAAGTGCTCGAAAGCGCCGTGCTGGACATGGAGCAGGGCGACAACGCTGAAACCGCTCGCCTCAACGGCTACCTGCACGCCATCGTCGCCCACGAGCAGACACCCGACAGCGAATGGTTGCAACTGACGTTCCGCTTCGTCGACAAAGACCCGCAGAAACTCGACTACATCTCCCGCCTGATCGCCCGCGGCACCGCCCAGAAGCACTTCGTACCAGGCGCCTGATTCGGCGGCGCCCTGAGTCCGCTATCGCGAGCAAGCTCGCTCCCACAGTGATTTGTGTAGGCCACAGTTTTGTGCCTAGGCAAATCTCCCTGTGGGAGCGAGCTTGCTCGCGATGGCGTCATCCCTCTCGGTAAAGCTCCTTAACATCCGCTTGCGGCCCATCCGCCGGTCTGAACTGTTATTTCCTACAGGTCAATTTTCCGGAAGGGACTTCTAGATTGTCATGGGCGCTCACTTTTCGTGAGTACGTGACAAACAGGAGCTGACGATGAACACGTTCATCACCCTGAAGCAAAGAAACCGGATTGCCGACGCATTGCGCCGGGACCAGGCGCCTCTGCTTCCGGCTTCGATCGATGAAGCCGTGGATGGGAAGATTTCATATGCCAACTTGGAGAAAGGGTTGACCATTCGTTTTCCCTTTGTCGAGGGAATGCGAGTAGGAGGCACATATCTCGTCGTGATCGAAGAATCACTGGAAGGGGATGCCCTATTCGGCAGCTCTGGAGCAGTCCGGGAGGAGAACCGGGACATCGTCGTGCCGGTGCCGGCTGACCGGGCGCTGGACTTAAAAGGGCAGGAAGTGCTCCTGTACTATTTTTATCTGGAATTCGAACCGTCGGATTCACCGCGCACACCGTTGTCGATCGAGGGGCAGATCTACAAGCCGATCGTGGATGAAGCCGTGGATGGCGTTATCCCCCAGTCAGTGCTGTCGCAAGGCGTAAACCTCAGAATCAGAGCGGCGTCGTCGCTCACGCCGGGCGCGCTCGTTTCTGTCTATTGGTGGGGGTCTAGCGCGGCTGCCTGTTTTGTCAAACACCTGACCATCGGCCCGGACCCGGTTGAAGATCTGGTCGTGCCGGTCGAGTCGACTTATCTGATGCCGATCAAATACGGCGACGTTAAGGTTATCTATACGGTGCAATCGACGACGGGTACCCGAACATCGCCTCTTCTTGAGCTTGGTGTCGCGGGTGATCTGGTTGTGCCTGAGGCGGTCTATCAAGTGGGAGGCGAGCAATGTTTCGGGGCCGAACTCCTGCCAATCGACGAAGGTGGCGGCATTCCAATGTTGCTCAAGACTCAAGGGATGGTCGCGGGGGATGTGGCGATACTGATTTTCGTCGGTGATCGACAGGACTCCGAGTTCGTGTTGCGGCATCTGGTGAAGACGTCCGACATCGAGGCGGGTCAAATAAGGTATGGAGTACCGGCTCCGTTACTATCATTAGGGGGCGGTGCCAGAGCTTGGAGTCTGCTCGATCGTCTGGCTGGCGGAGCGGTGGGCTCTCCAGACTTGCGCCTGCGTCTGCGCATTGACGCTTGATCTTCCGACGGCCTGTGCAGGAGTTTGCTCTCGTTGGGGCCATAAGATCCAACACCGATCGCTGATCCAATTTTGAAACATCCGTCGACTACGCTGGTCCATCCCAGCTGCTAGGCTGCTGTGCAGGCCTTCATTTTTCGACAGAACCCTTACCCATGCTCGCTCCCCTGCTGTTTGCCTGTGGTCTTGTCCTGGCCTCCACCTCGGCCGTGGCCATGACGATCTACAAATCCACCGATGCCAATGGCGTGGTGTCCTATAGCGACCGCCCCAGCAAGGGCGCGCAGGTGTTCGTGTTCCGCGACCGCATGGTCGAGCGCCTGGAGCGACAGGTATTCCTCGATATCAAGAAACAGAACGGCGCGGATGCGGTGTTCGTGCGCAACGACCTGTATGCGCCGGTGGAGATCGAGTTGAGTTTCGCCGGACTGCGTAATGTGAGCGGGGCACCGAGCCGGCCGATTCGGCGGGTGCTGCCGGCGCGCAGCAACCTGCGCCTGGCGCTGCTCACGGCCACGCAGCCGGGCAGGCCGTTGGTGTATACCCCAAGGTTCGAATACTCCCTGGGCGACCCCGCAGGCGCGGCACAGGCCTATCAGTACCCGTTGCCGTGGCGTGGCGGGCCGTTCCGGCTGAGTCAGGGTGCCAACGGCCAGTACAGTCATTACGGCCCGAAGAACCGTTACGCCATGGACATTGCCATGCCCGTCGGCACGCCGATCATCGCGGCGCGGGGCGGCGTGGTCATCAAGACCGAAAACGAGCAGACCGGCCGTGGGGACGACCCTTCGGGCAACTTCGTGCGGGTGCTGCACGATGATGGGACCATGGGCGTCTACCTGCACTTGCAGAAAGGTTCGGTGAGCGTACGGGAAGGGCAGAGGGTCGGTGTGGGCACGCCGTTGGCGTTGTCGGGCAATACCGGCAACAGCTCCGGCCCGCACCTGCATTTCGTGGTGCAGCGCAATACCGGACTGGGGCTGGTGTCGATTCCCTACCAGTTCAATCAACCGGTGGGTGACTTGCCCAACTTTGCGTTGGGCAAGCAATAGCGCCGAGGCGTGACGCAGGTGCTTTTGTGGTGGAGGGATTTATCTGTGGGAGCAAGGCTTGCCCGCGACGAAGGCGATGCGGTTTTTCAGCGATCGAGTCGCCTGTATCGCGAGCAAGCTTTGCTCCCACGGCTTTGCCACAGGCTCGCCGGAAAGCGGGCTGACACTCAATCGAGCATCAACACCTTCGCCAGAATGATCTTCGGCCCTTTCATCTTCTTGATGATGATCCGCAGGCCTTCGACTTCCAGCACTTCTTCCTCTTCCGGTACGCGCTTGAGGGTTTCATAGACCAACCCGGCCAGGGTTTCGGCTTCGATGTGGTCCAGGTCGATCCCCAGCAGGCGCTCGACCTTGAACAGCGGCGTGTCGCCGCGTACCAGCAGCTTGCCCGGCTGGTAGGCCAGGATGCCGCGTTCGGCCTTGCGATGTTCGTCCTGGATGTCACCCACCAGCACTTCCAGCACGTCTTCCATGGTCAGGTAGCCGATGATATTGCCGTCGGCTTCCTCGACCAGGGCGAAGTGCGAGCCGCCCTTGCGGAACTGCTCCAGCAATTGCGACAGCGGCATGTGCCGCGACACGCGCTCCAGCGGCCGGGTCAGTTCGGCCAGGTTGAACGACTCGGGGATGTGATCCAGGGCCGCCAGTTCCAGCAGCAGGTCCTTGATGTGCAGCAGGCCGACGAACTCCTGGCGCTCGCTGTCATACACCGGATAGCGGCTGAACTTGTGGCGACGGAACATCGCCAGGATTTCCTTGAGCGGCGCATTGAACTCCAGCGTCACCAGGTCTTCCCGGGAGTTGGCCCAGTCCACCACTTCCAGCTCGCCCATTTCCACGGCCGATGCCAGCACGCGCATGCCTTGGTCGCTCGGGTCCTGGCCACGGCTGGAGTGCAGGATCAGCTTCAGTTCTTCGCGGCTGTAATGGTGTTCGTGATGCGGGCCGGGTTCGCCTTGGCCGGCGATGCGAAGAATGGCGTTGGCGCTGGCGTTGAGCAGGTAGATCGCCGGGTACATGGCCCAGTAGAACAGGTACAGCGGCACGGCGGTCCACAGCGACAGCAGCTCGGGTTTGCGAATGGCCCAGGATTTGGGCGCCAGTTCACCGACCACGATGTGCAGGTACGAAATGATGAAGAACGCGGTGAAGAACGATACGCCCTTGATCACTTCCGGCGCCTGCACGCCGACCGCGCCCAGCAACGGCTCGAGGATGTGGGCGAACGCCGGCTCGCCGACCCAGCCCAGGCCCAGGGAGGCCAGGGTGATACCCAACTGGCACGCCGACAGGTAAGCGTCGAGCTGGCTATGGACGGTGCGCAGGATGTGCCCGCGCCAGCCGTTCTGCTCGGCAATGGCCTCGACCCGGGTCGAGCGCAGCTTGACCATGGCGAATTCGGCCGCAACGAAAAAACCGTTGAGCAAAACCAGGATCAGAGCAAAAAGAATCATGCCGAATTCGGCGAAGAGTGTGACGAGGGACAAGCCAGGGGAAGGGTCCATGATGGAGTTTTGCGGGTTCCGTATAGTCGTAGGAATTGAAAATGAGCGCCTGAAAAGGCAGGCGCAAGTCAGTCAATGTAGCGGCTGACTCGGCGATTGCCTAGGGGGCGTGCTCAATCAGCGGGGCGGGCGAGGCGTGCGCGAACCACCTGGGCCGGGGCGAAATGGCAGGTAAAGGTGCTGCCATGGCCGGGTACGCTGCTGATTTCCATGCGGGCGCGATGGCGCAGCAGGACGTGTTTGACGATGGCCAGGCCCAGCCCGGTGCCGCCGGTATTGGAGTTGCGGCTGGAGTCGACACGGTAGAAACGTTCGGTCAGGCGCGGCAGGTGTTTGCTGTCGATGCCAATGCCCGAATCGCGCACGCTCAGGTGCGCACCTTGCTCATCGCCCCACCAGCGCACATGGATCCGGCCTTGCTCCGGCGTGTATTTGACCGCGTTGAACACCAGGTTGGAAAACGCACTGCGCAGTTCCGCCTCGCTGCCTTTGAGCTGCACGGCCGCGTCGGCTTCCAGGGTGATGGTCTGCTGCTTGGCACCGGACAGTTCCTGCGCATCTTCGACAATGGTTTGCAGCAGGTCGTCGATGGGCACTGGCTGGTTGTCCGACGGGTAATCGGTGGCTTCCAGCTTCGCCAGCAGCAACAAGTCGTTGAGCAGGGTCTGCATGCGCCCGCTTTGCTGGTGCATCTGCTGCAAGGCCCGGCTCCAGCGCGGGTTCACCTCTTCGACGTTGTCGAGCAGGGTTTCCAGGTAGCCGCAGATCACCGTCAACGGCGTGCGCAGTTCATGGGAGACGTTGGCGATGAAGTCCTTGCGCATCTGTTCCAGCTGATGAATACGCGTGACGTCGCGCACCAGCATCAAGTGCTCATTGTTGCCATAGCGGGTGATGTACAGCTGGATGCGTAGCCGATCATTGGTGGGCGAAGGAATCTCCAGCGGCTCGGCGTAATTGGCCTGCTCGAAATATTCCTTGAAGCGCGGATGACGTACCAGGTTGGTCACCGGCTGGCCGCTGTCCTGTGGCGTCTTGAGGCCCAGCAGGGTCTCGGCGGCGCGGTTCCACCACTCCAGGTTGCCGTCGCTGTCGAGCATGATCACCGCGTCTTTCAGCGCGGCGGTGGACTCCTGGACCCGGTCGATCACCGCCTGCAGGCGCCCGCGAACGCGCTGGTCGCGCCGTTGCAGGTGGTAGATGCTGTCGAACACCTCACCCCACAGGCCATAGCCGTCGGGCGGTGCTTCGTCGGGTTGGTGCAGGCGCAGCCATTCATGCAGGCGCAGCAATTGCTTGAGTGTCCAGGCCAGGTAAAGCCCCAGGCCCGCGGCCAGGCTCCAACCGTAATAACCACTGATCAGGCCGATCAGCAAACAGCCGGTCACCAGCAACAACATGTGGCGAATCAGGGTGCCATGCCAGTTTTGGTTCACGTGACGCGCGTCCTTGTCAGCTTTGTCGGGCGGTAAGGGCTCGGATCAGGCCTTGGTCGAAAAACGATATCCGGTGCCGCGCACGGTTTGTACCAGATTTTCATAGGCATCGCCGAGGGCCTTGCGCAGGCGTCGGATGTGCACGTCAACGGTGCGCTCCTCGACATAGACGTTGCCGCCCCAGACCTGGTCCAGCAGTTGGCCGCGGGTGTAGGCGCGTTCCTGGTGAGTCATGAAGAATTGCAGCAGGCGGTATTCGGTCGGGCCCATTTCGGCGGGTTTGCCGTCGATGGTCACGCGGTGGCTGATCGGGTCGAGCAGCAAGCCACCGACTTCGATGGGGGCTTCGCCATCGGTCGGCCCGGCGCGTCGCAGCACGGCCTTGAGGCGCGCCACCAACTCCCGTGGGGAAAACGGCTTGGTGATGTAGTCGTCGGCGCCGACTTCCAGGCCCTGGATCTTGTTGTCCTCTTCGCCCTTGGCGGTGAGCATGATGATTGGAATATCACCGGTCAGCTCGTCGCGCTTGAGACGCCGTGCCAGTTCGATGCCAGACGTGCCGGGCAGCATCCAGTCCAGCAGGATCAGGTCGGGCTTGCGGTCGACGATGATGGCGTGGGCCTGTTGGGAGTTTTCTGCTTCCATGCAGTCATAGCCGGCCATCTCCAACGCAACGGCGATCATCTCGCGGATGGGCGCTTCGTCGTCGACGATCAGAATGCTCCTGCCAACCATGGGGTAATCCTCTTGTCATTTAACTGTCTTGCGCCGCATTAGATAACGGAATTATTGCAGTCGTGTGACAGTTATTTCGTCGTGCGGCGGTGAAAGGGATCCTGGACTAAGCTTTTCAGTCCGAATCCTGACAACTACAAAGGAAGGTTTCCATGAAACAAATGACTGTTTCTTTCAAAGCCCTGCTGATGGCTGCTGCCCTGACGTTGCCTGGATTGGCGATGGCAGCCGATCCTGCTATGGAGAAGGACGGCATGTTCACCGACCATAAGGGCATGACGCTTTACACCTTCGCCAAGGACTCGGCCGGCAAGTCGGCGTGCAATGACAAGTGTGCCGCCAATTGGCCACCGCTGATGGCTGAGGCGGGTGATAAATCCATGGGTGACTGGACCGTGATCAAGCGTGAAGATGGCTCAATGCAGTGGGCCTATCAGGGCATGCCGCTGTACACCTTCGTGATGGACAAGAAGGCTGGAGACATGACCGGCGACGGTAAAATGGATGGCGCCTGGAAAGTTGCCAAGGCCAAGTAATCGCTAAACCCGTGTGGGAGCGAGCCTGCTCGCGAAGGCGTCTGTCAGCCGACATCATCCTTGAATGACTTACCGCTTTCGCGAGCAGGCTCGCTCTCACAGGTTTGAGAATCACCTCAGAGCGTAATCCAGCACGATCCCCACAAAAATCGCCAACCCGGCCCAGTGGTTGTGCAGGAACGCCTTGAAGCAGCGCATCCGGTCCCGGTCACGGGTGTACCAGAACTCCCAGGCGAAGCACGCGGCAGCGGCCACCAGCCCCAGGTGGAACCAGCCGCCCAGTTGGAATTTCGCTCCGGCCAACAGCAGGCAGCCCAGGGCCAGGCCTTGCAACGACAGGATGATCACCCGGTCGGCATCGCCAAACAGGATCGCGGTGGACTTCACGCCGATGCGCAGGTCGTCGTCCCGGTCGGTCATCGCGTAATAGGTGTCGTAGCCCACCGTCCACAGCAGGTTGGCGATGTACAGCAACCAGGCGGCGGCCGGCAGATGACCGGTTTCGGCGGTGAACGCCATCGGCATGCCCCAGGAGAACGCCGCACCGAGCACCACTTGCGGGTAGTAGGTATAGCGCTTCATGAACGGGTAACTGAACGCCAGCGCCAGGCCCCCTAGGGAGAGCAGGATGGTCGGGGTGTTGGTGCAAAGCACCAGCAGGAAACTCACGCTCATCAGCACGGCGAAGAACACCAGTGCCTCTTTTGAACTGATCTTGCCGCTCACCAGTGGGCGCTGCTCGGTGCGCTTGACGTGACCGTCCACCTTGCGGTCGGCCCAGTCATTGATCACACAGCCGCCGGCGCGGGTCAGCACCACGCCGAGGACGAAAATCACCACGTTGGCGATGGACGGTGAGCCTTCACCGGCAATCCACAGCGCCCACAACGTCGGCCACAGCAGCAGGTAGATGCCGATGGGCTTGTCCATGCGGGTCAGTTGCACGAAGTCCCAGGCCCGCGGGTTCAGGCGGTTCAACGATTTGAGCAGTTGCACGTACATCAGCAATTCTCCGAATAGGCACGGGCGACGGTCCACAGGCGCGGCAGGAAAATTTCCGCCACCAGCACGCTCAACGCACCGCGATCGAAACGTGAGCGGCGACCCCACAGCCCGCTGGCGCGCACTTCTTCCGGCAACCCGGCGTCGGGGTAATGGCAAACTTCGATGGCTCGGCGCTGGAACGCCTGGTCGCAAAACAGTAACTCCCCCAGGGAACGGCTGCCCAGTTCGTCCATCTGCAAGCCGTCACCCTGCAAGGCGCTGCGCGCCGCCACGCTGCGGGCGAACACCCAAGGCTGGTCGTGGCCGCGCAGATACACCTCGCGAACCCAGCCCTCGCTGCCCTCGGCCAGGTCCAGGGCGGCGCATTCGTCGGCGCGCAATGGCTGCCAGCCTTCGAACAGCGGCGTCACGCTGAAATGGCCGTCCGACAGGCGCGTGAGGCGCCGGGTCAGGGAGCCTTCGTCGAACAGCCAGTCGAGGACACCCACATCGGGGCGGGGCGACAGCAGGGGCTGGGGCAGCCATTGGAGTGTTGGAAATATCGAATTTGTATGCGGCACAGAGGTCTTGAATGGCAGCAAATGAGGGCGCGAGCTTACCATGTCGGTCGGTGATTTTGACTGGCCCGGCCGGCTGCCCTGCTGATCGTGCTTGCATCTGTCGCAACCGATCAGTACAAAACGCCCTGAGCCGGAAAATACCGGCCAAGGCCTGACATCTTGAGGAAGTACTGGAATGAAGAAGTGGCAATGTATCGTCTGCGGCCTGATCTACAACGAAGCTGACGGCTGGCCTGACGATGGCATCGCGCCCGGCACTCGCTGGGAGGACGTACCGGCAGACTGGCTGTGCCCGGACTGCGGCGTCGGCAAAATGGATTTCGAAATGATCGAAATCAACTGATCGTTTCATCAAATGGAGAGCAACATGAGTGCACCTGTCGTTATCGTCGGTACTGGGCTGGCCGGTTACAACCTGGCCCGGGAGTTTCGCAAGCTCGATAGCGAAACCCCGCTGCTGCTGATCACCGCGGATGACGGTCGCTCGTACTCCAAACCTATGCTCTCCACAGGCTTTGGTAAAAACAAGGATGCCGACGGCCTGAGCATGGCCGAACCGGGGGCCATGGCCGAGCAACTCAAGGCCGAAGTTCGCACCCACACCCGTATCAGCGGCATCGATCCGGGCCACAAGCGGCTGTGGATCGGCGAAGAGGCGGTGAGCTACCGTGACCTGATCCTGGCCTGGGGCGCCGAAACCGTGCGCGTGCCGGTGCAGGGCGATGCGGCGGAGCTGATTTTTCCGATCAACGACCTGGAAGACTACGCACGCTTCAGGGCCGCGGCCGCTGGCAAGCGTCGGGTGTTGTTGCTTGGCGCCGGCCTGATTGGTTGCGAGTTTGCCAATGACTTGAGCCTGGGCGGCTACGAAGTGCAACTGGTGGCGCCGTGCGAGCAAGTGATGCCGACGCTGTTGCACCCGGCCGCTGCCGCAGCGGTCCAGGCCGGGTTGGAAAGCCTTGGCGCGCGTTTCCACCTGGGCCCGGTGCTCAACCGCTTGCAGAAGGTCGCCGACGGGCTGGAGGCGCACCTGTCCGACGGCCAGGTGATTGCCTGTGACCTGGTGGTCTCGGCCATCGGCCTGCGCCCACGCATCGATCTGGCAGCCGCGGCGGGCCTGGTGATCAACCGCGGCATCGTGGTCGACCGTCACCTGAAAACCTCACACGCCAACATCTACGCCCTGGGCGACTGCGCCGAGGTCGATGGCTTGAATCTGCTGTATGTCATGCCGCTGATGAGCTGCGCCCGGGCCCTGGCGCAGACCCTGGCCGGCAACCCGACGGCCGTCAGCTACGGCGCCATGCCGATTACGGTAAAAACCCCGGTGTGCCCACTGGTGGTATCGCCACCACCGCGAGGCAGCGAGGGCGTGTGGAGCGTCGAAGGGCAGGGCGCGGATATCAAGGCGCTGTGCCGCGACGCGCAAGGCAACCTGCTGGGCTACGCCCTGACAGGCACGGCGGTGATGGAGAAACTGGCTCTGAACAAGGAACTTCCACCCCTGCTGGCGTAAATACTGGTCGTTCTGTCGCAAAAACCCTACTTTTGGTCCCACAAAGGTCGCCCGGCCACTGGCGCCGTTTTCGGCAGCGTGCCATCCTCACTCCCGTCTGCCGCAGAGTAGAGCCTGCGGCGCCTTAGGGGCCGTTCCAAAGAGAACGGCACGGACATAACAACAAAAAAACCGTCAAAGGGGCTTCATTCATGCGTAAACCAGAACTCGCCGCCGCCATCGCGGAAAAAGCAGACCTCACCAAAGAACAAGCCAACCGCGTCCTCAACGCCGTCCTCGAAGAAATCACCGGCGCCCTGCACCGCAAGGACAGCGTCACCCTGGTGGGCTTCGGCACTTTCCTGCAACGCCACCGCGGCGCCCGCACTGGCAAGAACCCACAGACCGGTGAGCCGGTGAAGATCAAGGCCAGCAACACCGTTGCCTTCAAACCAGGCAAGTTCCTGAAAGACAGCGTCAACCCGTAATTGCTGCAAGTACCTCAGCCAGGGGGAAGAAAGCGGCAATCAAAAGGGCATACCGATGAATCGGTATGCCCTTTTTTGTGCTGGGCTGGCCATGGCGAGGCATCCAATGTGGGAACGAGCCTGCTCGCGATGATGTCCGCCTAATCCGCGGAAGTCTTCGGCGCTGCCAACGCTTTCAAGGCCGCCTTGCGCTCATTGATCGGCAATTTGCCGAGCTTTTCCACCGCCGCATAAAACCCGACCCAGTCCCCGCCCTCCCGTCTGAACAGCGCCGCAAACGCCGGCACCCACTGGTCATACAGCCCGAACGGCAGCAACCGCGCATTGTTCAGTGGGGCATAGACCCAGGCATCGTAGCGTTTGTCGCCGCTCCATTGAGTGTCGCGCAACTGCTCATAGTCGGTGCGCAGGCGTTCGAATGCCTGTGCCTTGCGTTGGCGCATCTGTTCGGTTGGCAGGGGTTGGGTGTAGAGCTTTTCCAGGCGCTGGCGGGTGTCGAGGATCAATTGGATGAATTGGTCGCGCTGGCGCACCTGTTTGCCGTTATCCGGCGCCAGCCCTCGACTGGCTCGCCATTGCCGGCTGCCTTCCTGCTCGACGAAGGTGGCGAAGGACTCATTGAATTCGGTGTCGTCCTTTACATAAAAGCGCTGGTGCGCCAGTTCATGGAAGATCAGCGTCGCCAGGCGTTCGTCGCCCCAATGCATCATCGAACTCAGGATCGGATCGTTGAACCAGCCCAGCGTCGAGTAGGCCTCTACACCACCGATCGACACGTCCATGCCCTGCAAGCGCTGCAATGCGGCCTCGCCACGGGCGGCTCCCTGGCTGTAGTAACCGCGATAAGCCACGCAACCGGCAATGGGGAAACAATGATTTTGCGGCGCCAGGGAAAACTCTGGCGTGGTGAAGACATTCCAGACTACGAACGGTCGGCCAATGTCTGCATACAGGCGATAGCTTTTATTGTTCGGCAAATGCAGATGATCACTGGCGAACGTCCGTGCCTCACGCGCCTGGGCCAGGTGCGCCTTCAGTTGGGCATCGCGAGCAGGGTCGGCAATGACCTGGTCGATAGGCTCCCGGGCCTGCAACAACCGCAGTTGCCCACCGACGAGCTGGCTGTAATAACCGGCGCTTGTGCAACCGTTCAGTAACAAAAGCAGGAGGCCTGGAAACAAAATCCGGAAAACACGGTCGAGTAACCGATGGCTTGAATGCGGCCTGATCAATTGGAATCACCCTGGGAAGTCTGCCCACAAGACTATCTCGCTTGCCTGGAGCTTCGCTATGCGCGTGTTGATGCTGACGAGCGGCCTGTTGCTGCTGACCGGTTGTGCCGGTTTGCCTGATCCTGATCCATCCCAAGCGTGGATCGACCTGGGAAACCAGCAGGACACCGCGCTGCAAGCGCTAAAGGTCGATGACAAGACGTCCATTGACCGGCGCTATTTCGAAGTGCAACCCGGCAGCCATGAACTGACGGTGCGTTATCAATTTGCCGTCGAGCCCGGCAACATCGGCCCGGATGCCGAGCCGCTGTGGCGTGATTGCCGGTTGAACGTGAAATTCAAGGACTTCAACGCGGGCCAACGTTACCAGTTGCAAGCCGGCAGCATCGGTTTCCGGCCATGGGCCAAGCTTTACGATCGGCAACGCAAGGTGGTGGGGCAAGGTACACCGGCGGGCTGCCAACAAACTTGATTGGCGCTATGCTCAATGCCTGATTGTCAGGAAACTCACCATGCGCTTACGTCTGCTGTTACTGGCCCTGGTCTCCATGAGCGGTTGTGCAACGAGCCCGCTGCCCCAGGTCGATTCGAACATGGCGTGGATCGATTTCGCTACCCCCATGCCGGGCGGCAAAATGCTGATGGCTGAGGGCCTGGATGGCCAGCGACTGCGAGACGGACGGTTCTTTCAGGTTTCGCCGGGCAGCCACGAACTGAAAGTGCGCTTCGACTTCGAGGTGTTTAGCGGCGGTGGGCTGGGTATGCAAGCCGAACCGCAGGAGCGGCTGTGCTACATGCTCGTGCGTTATGACCATTTCGAGGCCGGCCAGCGCTATCGATTGGAAGCTCGCAACCTGGCGTTCACGCCCAGCGCTCGGCTCTATGATGCCAAGCGTCAAATCGTGGCCGAAGAGCGACAAGTCAATTGCGTTCCGTAGGGCGTCCTAGCGGTCGTTCTTCTGGTAGATGATTTTCTTCGTGCCGTTTTCGCAAGTGCCCACCACCATGTTCTGGTCGTGGACTTCGTCGTTGGTGACGATTTCCAACGTGTAGGACGACACGTTATTGGCCTGGATCTTCGCTTCGATTTCCGCTTTCAGCTCTTCGCAGGATTTGGGGGCTGCAAGGGCTGAGGCAGCGAATGCGCAACCGATGACCACCAGGGCTGATCGTTTCATGTTCGAATTCCTCATGGCAGCGCGCACTGCCTGTGCGCTGAAACTGCAGGCTTCATTCGATCATAATTGCGCCAGGGTAAACAGCTCGACCGTATTCAAGAAATCGCAGCCTTCGGCAGCGCCTGCGAAGGCTGCGACCCTTTCATGCGTCAGTTCACCAGCGTCGCATCCAGGGTGATCTGGGCGTTCAGTACCTTGGAAACCGGGCACCCTTCCTTGGCCTTCTTGCTCAGTTCGTCGAATTGCGCCTGGCTGGCACCGGGGATTTTCGCCTTGAGTACCAGCTTGACTGCCGTGATCGCGAAACCGCCATCGACCTGGTCCAGGGTCACTTCAGCGTTGGTGTCGATGCTGTCGGCCTTGAGCCCGGCATCGCCGAGGATCATCGAAAAGGCCATGGAAAAGCAGCCGGCATGGGCTGCGCCGATCAATTCCTCTGGGTTGGTGCCCTTGCCGCCTTCAAAGCGCGCCTTGAAGCCATAGGGCGCTTCGCGCAGCACACCGGTTTCCGTGGAAATGGAGCCGATACCGGTTTTCAGGTCACCTTCCCAATGAGCCGATGCTTTCTTGATGATAGCCATGTCTGCCTCCTGAAGATCCGGCGCGAGAGACGCGCCTGGGTATTTTTTTAACTGTCTGGGTTGTGAGGATAGACCGCCCGGAAAAGTTCACCTTGTCGATTAGCCGACGAATTTAGTAGGAAAATTCTTCGCAGGGATTGAAACTCGGGTATATGCCCACATTGCATGGAACACACCTTTAGAAACGGCAGGCTTTTGCCCTCGGGAAAAGCCCGGAACGCCGTTGGAGATCCCGGCCCATGAAACAGCTGTCCGAAGTGAAATTCTCAACCCTCGATCTGGTGCCTGTCCGCGCCGATGGCAATGCCGCCCAGTCCTTGCGCAACTCGCTGGACCTGGCACAGCACGTGGAAAAATACGGTTATACCCGTTTCTGGGTAGCCGAACACCACAACATGGATGGTATCGCCAGCTCCGCGACTGCGGTGCTGCTGGGGTATCTGGCGGGGGGGACTTCGACCATTCGTGTCGGCTCCGGCGGCGTCATGTTGCCCAATCACGCGCCGTTGATCATCGCCGAACAGTTCGGCACGCTGGAAAGCCTCTACCCGGGTCGAATCGACCTGGGGTTGGGGCGTGCGCCCGGTTCCGACCAGATGACTGCCCGGGCGCTGCGTCGCGAGCGCTCCGGCAGCGCGGACGATTTCCCTGAAGACGTGGCCGAGCTGATGCGCTACCTCGGCCCGCGCACCCCGGACCAACGCATCATCGCCATGCCCGGCACCGGGACCAATGTGCCGGTATGGTTGCTGGGGTCGAGCCTGTTCAGTGCGCAATTGGCCGGTGAACGCGGTTTGCCCTACGCATTCGCCTCCCATTTCGCACCGCGTTACATGCACGAGGCAATTCGCATCTACCGCAACCACTTCAAGCCGTCGGCGGTGCTCGACAAGCCTTATGTGATGCTCGGCGTGCCGCTGGTAGCGGCGGATACGGATGAACGGGCCGATTACCTGGCGACGTCGGTATACCAGCGGATCCTGGCGCTGATGCGCGGCCAGAGCCTGGTGCAGCGTCCGCCGGTCGAAACCATGAACGGCCTCTGGTTGCCCCATGAGAAAGAAGCGGTTGGCGATTTCTTGGGGCTGGCCATGGTCGGCGGTCCGCAGAAGATTCGCGCCAAGCTCGAGGTGCTGATTGAGCAAACCCAGGCCGATGAGCTGATTTTCACCAGTGACCTGTATGAGCATGCCGATCGTTTGCACTCATACGAGTTGCTGGCGCAGGTCATGAAAGGCTGAATGACGCGCATAAAAAAGCCGACGCACTGCGTCGGCTTTGACGTTCGAAAAGAATCATTTTTTATAGACGATTTCTTTCGTGCCGCCCTCACAGGTGCCGACGACTTTTTGTCCGTCAGCCGCTGCGCCCTTATCGACGATTTCCAGCGAATAACCTGACACGCCCTTGCCATCCAGCTTCGCTGCGATTTCGCTTTTCAGCTCTTCGCAGGGCTTGCCGGCCGCAAACGCGCCACCGGCAAGGCTCAGCAAACCCAGGGCTACCATCAACTTTTTCATCGCTCGCACTCCATGGTCGGATCAAATAGGGCAGGTATTGGCAAAACAGAATGCGCATACCATAGCGCATCGCCATTCCCTATGGCACTCCGCCAGCGTGCAAGTTCATCGCTCCTCAGCTATTCACAATCCGGAACCCGACTTTGAGGGTGACCTGAAAGTGCGCGGCCCGGCCGTTTTCAATGTGTCCGCGGGTTTCCGTGACTTCGAACCACTCCAAGTGCTTGAGGCTTTTGCTGGCCTCGGCCAGGGCATTATTGATGGCGTCTTCAATGCTGGTGGGAGACGAACCGACCAGCTCGACTTTTTTGTAAGTGTGATGATCACTCATGAGGTTCTCCTTGGTTGTTTTTAACAGCCTAGCAGCGATTTTTCGTCATACGTGTGTCGCCGTTTACGCGCTGAAGTTCAGATTTACTGCACTTTCAGAAACGGCCGCAGTCCCAATTCACACACGCCACTCAACCACTGCAGGAGAGAGCCACNATGGCCAGCAATTCGTTACGCAAAGCCTCGTTGCAAAGCATGGAAGCGGAGATCGAGAGTCTGCTCAAGTCGTTGGAAAGCCTGAAGGACGACGCTTCGGACGAGTCGCGTAAGACCCTCAAGTCG
>Ga0065714_10002270_pt1 | contig 29515 bp, 29 predicted proteins | sample MisRhiReplicate2_FD_59101 | JGI IMG/M metagenome (GOLD analysis project Ga0065714, IMG submission 59101) | Miscanthus rhizosphere microbial communities from Kellogg Biological Station, MSU, sample Rhizosphere Soil Replicate 2: eDNA_1 v2... | ecosystem: Host-associated > Plants > Roots >... | reverse complement strand
TTATGCCGAACAGCCTAGCCCTGACGGCCTCGCCCAAGCCTTCATTATTGGCGAGGAATTCATCGGCAAGGATCCGTGCTGCCTGATCTTGGGTGACAACATTTTTTATGGTCAGCACTTCTCGGACAACCTGCGTTCCGCCAGCTCTCAAGAACATGGCGCTACCGTATTCGGCTACCACGTCTCCGATCCGGAGCGCTTCGGCGTTGTTGAGTTCGACAACACCGGTCGGGCGCTAAGTATTGAAGAGAAACCGCTCAAACCAAAATCCAACTATGCAGTGACTGGCCTGTACTTTTATGACAACGATGTAGTCGAGATCGCCAAGAGTATCAAGCCTTCCGAGCGTGGCGAGCTGGAAATCACCGACGTTAACCGTGCCTACCTTGAGCAGAAGACTCTAAACGTCGAAATGCTTGGTCGGGGCTTTGCCTGGCTGGATACCGGTACTCACGACTCCCTGCTTGAGGCGAGCCACTTTGTGCATACCATCGAAAAACGCCAAGGCCTGAAAGTTGCCTGTCTGGAAGAGATTGCCTTCAACAATGGTTGGATTAACGACGAGCAACTAGGCGCTCAAGCCGATGCTCTGAAGAAGACCGGCTATGGTCAATATCTGCAAAAACTCTTGGATTCGAGCGCTCACTGAGTAAATTGATGCTCTTTTCGAGTCTTCAGCGTTCAACTAGTACAAGCAGGAACGGCATGCCAGTTAGAGCCCCAAAGGTCGCAGTTTTGCTGGCTGCCTACAACGGTATGCAGTGGATTGAGGAGCAACTCATCTCAATCCTGGGGCAATCGGTTGTTGATGTTACAGTTCATATCAGCATCGATCCGTCCACTGATGGCACCGAGGATTGGTGCGCGGCTTATGCCGCTATACATCCTCAGGTCGTCATCCTTCCATACGCTGGAAAATTTGGCGGGGCGTCGCGCAATTTCTTTCGCTTGATTCGTGATGTCGATTTCGTCGCTTACGACTTCGTTGCCTTTGCCGATCAGGATGATATTTGGCACGCTGACAAGTTGCAGCGTGCCACTGACACAATCAACCTTCTTCAGATTGACGCCTACTCTAGTAATGTCACCGCTTTTTGGCCGGACAGCAGGACTCATCTGCTGGACAAGGCTCAGCCTCAGGTTACCTGGGACTTTCTGTTTGAGGCAGCGGGCCCCGGATGTACCTATGTGTTCAGTAAGAACTTTGCAGCAGCGCTGAAGGTATCGGTACTTGCTGAGTGGCGCAGGGTGCAGAGCGTCAGCCTGCACGACTGGTACTGTTACGCGTTTGCCCGCAGTCAAGGTTATCAGTGGTTTATTGATCCGGTGCCATCCATGGACTATCGCCAGCATGCCAATAATCAGGTTGGTGCCAATAAGGGTTTGAACTCTCTGATTGCCCGATACAAAACCATCCACGATGGCTGGTGGTTCAATCAGGTGCGAATAATCACGTTACTGGTTGGAAAGGGTGACGACCCATTTGTGAAAACATGGCTGAAATTGCGACGACGCCAACTCATGAGGCTCTCTTTTTATGCCTGGAAGTGTCGCCGACGAGCGCGTGACAAAGTGTTTTTCTTTTTTATCTGTTGGGCTACTGCGTTGTTAGGGAATAAACCTGAATGAAGTCCCCGAGAGTAGTTGTGACAGGGGCCGGTGGATTCGTAGGTGAGGCGGTTGTTTTCAGGTTGTTGCTGGACAGGAAGTTCCTCCCTGTTGCCGCCGCGCGTGGTCCGACACGCTTGAGCGGCTTGTGCCCTGTTGTGACCCTGGACCTGGCTGCGCCCGGTGTGATGCCCGTGCTCAATGATGTGCAGGTGGTTGTTCATGCGGCTGCCCGGGTTCATGTCATGAGCGAGACAGCGGCAGATGCATTGGCGATGTACCGCAAGATCAACGTGGACGGTACGCTAAGCTTGGCACGGCGCGCTGCCACGTCAGGGGTAGCGCGGTTCATTTTCATTAGTTCGATCAAGGTCAATGGTGAAAGTACGGTTATAGGTAACTCATTCCAGGCCGATAACCCTGCTGCTCCCGTCGATCCGTACGGCGTGTCCAAATACGAAGCGGAAGAAGGTTTGAGGCAACTTAGCAGGGAAAGCGGAATGGAGGTGGTCATTATTCGGCCACCACTCGTGTACGGCCCAGGTGTAAAAGCCAATTTTCTGAGCATGATGCGCTGGCTCGATAAGGGCATTCCCTTGCCTTTGGGGGCGATAAGTAATCAGCGAAGCCTGGTTGCAATTGGAAATCTGGTTGATTTGATCGTGACATGCCTCGAGCATCCGGCGGCGGCCAATCAGACCTTTCTGGTGAGTGATGGAGAGGATTTGTCGACTACCCAGTTGCTCAGACGTCTGGCGCTGGCTTTGGGCAAGAAATCGAGATTGGTGCCGGTGCCACAGTGGTTGTTGACTCTCGGCGCTTCTTTGGTTGGCAAGCAGGCAGCCGCAAAACGTATATGTGGGTCGTTGCAAGTCAACATCGACAAAAATCGCGACGTGTTGGGATGGATTCCTCCCATCAGTGTAGACAGGGCCATGCGTCAGACCGCTGATTATTATTTGGATAAGCAAACGAAATGATTTTTTGGTGGCTACTGCTCTCCGTATTTCTGGTGTCCTGCATATTGACGTTGATTCTGCGTCGATATGCCTTGGCGAAGAGCCTTATGGATATACCCAATGAACGCAGTTCCCATTCTACCCCGACGCCTCGAGGAGGCGGCGTGGCCATTGTGTTCGCTTTTTTGGCGGGGCTTCCGCTTTTGAGTTATCTGGGGCTTCTGACTCCGCAGTTAATGTACGGATTGGGGGGTAGCGGTCTGCTGGTTGCAGTGCTCGGCTTCGCTGATGATCATGGGCATATTGCCGCCAGATGGCGATTAATGGGACATTTTGCAGCAGCTACTTGGGCACTTTTCTGGATTGGTGGCTTGGCGCCCGTTGCGTTTACGGGGGCAACAATTGATTTGGGCTTGGTGGGTACGGCGTTAGCAGCGGTTTATTTAGTCTGGATGCTCAATCTTTACAACTTCATGGATGGCATCGATGGCTTGGCCAGCGCAGAAGCTATTTGTGTTTGCATGGGAAGTTGCCTTGTTTACGCGTTGACCGGTCATATCGAATTGATGTGGGTAGCGTTTATATTGTCGGCAGCAGTAGGCGGTTTTCTGTGCTGGAATTTTCCTCCTGCCCGCATCTTCATGGGGGATGCGGGAAGCGGATTCCTCGGGCTTGTTCTCGGGGTCATGAGTCTTGCAGCAGCCTGGGTAGCGGCCGAGTTGCTTTGGAGTTGGCTCATTCTGTTGGGGGTATTTGTCGTTGATGCGACGTGGACACTGATCAGGCGAATGTTGAATGGCGACAAGGTGTATGAGGCTCACCGCAGTCACGCATATCAATATGCCTCCAGGCGCTATGGAAGCCACAAAAAGGTAGTCGTGGCGGTGGTTTGCATCAATATTCTTTGGCTGCTTCCTGTGGCGATAGCCGTAGGTAAGGGCAGCATCCCAGGAGTCCTGGGTACGGTCATCGCGTATCTGCCTCTGATCTTGATTGCATACGTGTTTCGCGCGGGCGCTCATGAGCAAGTCTCGCCTTAACAGGATCGCCCACGTCTGTCTCATCAAAAAATCAGGCATTGATGACTATTGGAAAGGAGTCATTGGCGGCTATTGCTTGAGCAGGCCATTGACCAGGGAGGGTTGCGGCCGGGCAATCGCGACCGGTTTCGTAATCGGGGCCGGTTCGGCCATGGGGTGCAGATGATGTTATGATTCGCGACCGTCAAAGGAGGGGAAGGAGCGGACTCGCCCTTGTGATGTCGGCCGTGAAAGCTGATATTCGGAAATTTTATTGTGAATGCGCATGCACTTAAAAAGCATGCCAAGTTAATTGTCGCCGGAGCAGGAACATATGCAGCATAAAGACAATAATTTAAACCTATTACGGTTCGTAGCCGCATTGATGGTTCTTTATGCGCACTCCTTTGCTTTTTATGGTAACACTACGGCCAGTTTCTTAGGGCTCACTTCGTACGGCGGTTTAGGTATCGATATTTTCTTCGTGATTAGCGGTTACTTGATCGTGAAGAGCTGGGAGTTTAATCCCACCATTTTTAATTTTCTAATAAAACGTTCATTGAGAGTATTTCCGGCGCTAATAATCGTAATTTTAATTAGCGTATTTTTGCTTGGGCCGATGTTCACGACGCTACCAGTGAAAGAGTACTTCACACATCCTCAGTTATCTTCCTACTTTAAAAATATCATCTTGAGTCCTGTATTCTATTTACCTGGTGTGCTGGAGCACGCGAGAGTACCTAATGCGGTCAATGGGTCGCTGTGGAGCCTTCCAGTTGAGTTTTTTATGTATTTGGTTGTGATTATATTAGGACTGTTTTTAAAAGGCGGTCGGATGATATACCTAGCTGTTACAGCAGGATTCGTCACGGCGGTAGTATTCTGGTGTTGGGAGGATGCTCCGTTGATTGTTGTACACGGCACTGATATTCGTAACATTTTCTTGACAGGCGTATATTTTATGATTGGTGCCTGTTATGCAAAATTCCGTCTAGAGCGATTTTTCAGCCTTTCCGGCGTTTTTTTATTTTTTATGGCAACAATCATGTTGGCACCCTACGCCAGTGTTTCGAAGTTTTTGATGTGGGTCACCTTGCCTTACATAGTTTTGGCGTACGGCCTATCCAGAAGCTGGTTGGGTCGCTTCGTCAATAAAGTGGGTGACTGTTCTTATGGTGTTTACATTTACGCGTTTCCGGTTCAGCAGTTTGTTCTTCTACAGTATCCGGACATCGCGTATGGCACGTATCTGGCTGTGACGGTATCGATAACTATTATCTTGGGGTATGGCTCTTGGCATTTGATTGAAAAACAAATGTTAAAATACAAACCTAAAAATAATAGCCGGTTGGCCGTTAAGGTGAATGATAAGAACGAAGTGGAGGGGGCAAATGATCTCAATTCCAGTAACTCATGGAATTAAGACGTGATATGGCATTGCTTTGATGATTAAAATGAATGTCGTGAAAGTCATAGTTCAAGGGATGTTTTTATGAGTAGTTCAGGAAGTTTTTCTACCTCGGATCAGGGGAAGGCATGATTCAGGCTGAAAGTTTTTTTTATACTTCGTCAAGCTCGGCTGCAATTGCCTTTAGGCAGAAAAGTAATTTTTTTGTGATTGGTTTTATTGCTGTTTCGAAATTGTCGGGAGTTGCCGTTTGGCAGATCGGGTCAGAGGTGTTTGCTTGATGCAAGTTTTTCGGCGTGTCGGATTTGTGCTTGCCAATATATATCGCGCACTTTTACGAAAGGATAAACTTATGTTAAAAGGGTACGCTCGTGCCCTTTATCTCAGGGTTCCGTTTTTAAGATTGATTTGGTCTTTTTATACTTATAGAAAGATGAGTCTGATGCGGGCTATTCGAGATAAAGCATTTTCACGTGATAATATCTATTCGTTGAATGATTTGTCTAGCAAGCGTTTTTCCGAATCTGCAGGTGTGGATGAAGCATTGGCTGTTTTTCCAGAAATTGACATGTCGGTTGTTTCATATAATAGTTCACAGTGGGTTAATAAGTTTTTGGAGTCTTTGGCCTCTCAAAGTTATCCGATATCAAAAATACACTTTAAAGTGGTTGATAATGGTTCCATCGACAACACGGTTTCACTGTTTGAACAGTACCTGAGCACGCAGAGTGATAAATTTGCAAGTACTGAGATTATTCAACAAGGAAACTTTGGATTTGGTGCGGGGCACGATCGTGCTATCAGAGCAGGGAGTTCGGATTTTTGTTTGATCGTGAATCTGGATCTGGAATTTCTACCCGACTCTATTGTTAAAGCAGTCTCTACTGCAGTTAACGCCAGCAATACTTCGGCGGCGAGCTGGGAGTTTCGTCAGATACCGTACGAACATCCTAAGTATTATGACCCTGTTACGCTAGAAACAAATTGGTCATCTCATGCCTGTGTATTGCTCAAGCGTGAAGCTTACGTGCGGTGTGGTGGCTATGACCATGCTATATTTATGTACGGCGAAGATGTGGAGCTTTCTTATAGGTTGCGTTCGTTTGGCTATTCACTAAAGTACCTGCCGGACGCGCCTGTACTTCATCATACGTATGAGCAGGCCGGAGAAATAAAACCTCTTCAGTTCGCTGGTAGTGTCCTTGGTAATTCCTATATTCGTCTACGATATGGCTCGTTTGGCGATCGTTTCATGGCGTTTGCGCTGTACGCGATTCTTTTTGTTTATCGCTCACAGTTTCCTGGTTCGAAAAAAATGCTACTTCGAAATATTCCGAAGCTGTTGAAAAATACCCCGCACTTCTTGAAGGGCAAGGGGCCTGTTTCCGTCAAATTCCCATTTCGCGGCTATGACTATGAGCTTATAAGAGATGGCGCATTTTGGAAGTCGGAATCAGGTTCCTTTTCGAACCCAATGCCTCAAGTCACGGTGATAATGCGTACTTATAAAGGACGCGGCATGTTTTTGAAACAAGCCATGCAAAGCGTTTTCAATCAGACGTATCCAAATATTGAGCTTTTAGTTGCCGAGGATGGTGGTAGCACGCAACAGGATCTGGTCTGCTCTGTATCAAAGTTTGCGCCGTCTGGAATTTGTGTGCGATTTTTGGCCAATGAAAAGATTGGTCGTTCTGGAGTCGGTAACGCTGCAATGGCTGCTGCAAGCGGGCAGTACTATATGTTTTTGGATGACGACGACTTGTTGTTTTCTGATCATGTCGAAACACTTATGCAGTGCTTGTCTGCTGATCTATCGTTAGATGCTGCTTACAGCTTGGCTTTTGAAGTTGTTACCGAAGTAGAAGAAGATAAAAGCGCTTACGTTGAAAAAATATTCTATACACCACCAATTTTTCGTCAGGCTTGGGATTATAGTGTGTTGAAGCACCATAATTTTATTCCAATACAGTCGATAATTTTCAAAAAAGAACTTTATCAACGCTGGGGGGGCTTTGATCTAAACTTGGATCAGCTCGAAGACTGGAATTTATGGTTGTGCTACGGATATTGCGCTAATTTCTGTTATATCGATAAAACTACTTCATTATTTCGTACGCCTGCGGTAATTAATGTTCGTGCTGATCGTCATGCGCTCTTGCATAATGCGTATGATCTTGCGGTTCAAAGCGCCAATGCGCGGATTGCTAAGGTTGTTGGAAGTCAGAACTAGTTGTGAAAGGGTCTTGGTTTTGGGGGGATTTGTATGTGGAAGAAATAAGGGGTTTCGTATTTCGGTACATCGTGACCGACCAATTCGCTAACAACGTGAGCGTTTTCTCCGCCTGTTTCGAAACAGCCGGTCACGCCCTTGCTGAAATGACCGGTCACGCTGTTAGCGAAATACCCTCCACTCCGTTGCGGCGCATGACCTGACGCGCCTGCCGACGCTGCGGGCAAGTGATATTGCGGAGCGCTACCGCATAGGTGGCAGCCGTTTTAGTTGCGCAAGACGGGGTGGCCGGGCGCCTATGGTCAGCCGGCTGTGGCTTGCTGTCAGTGCCGCCGACTCTATAATGTCGCCGAGCGCCCTATGCACTGCCTCACGCAATCCGGTAAAAGGCGATTGCGAACCGCACTATGGAACGTTTGGTGACGGGCGTTATAAATCCGTATTTCATCGGCGGATGCGACCGTTATTCGGCGCAGCAAGTGCTGGCTAATGACGTATCAAAAAACAGGTAACAGGTCTTGTGTGACGCTTTGGCAGAAATCGAAATACTGTTTTTCGAACTCCGCTGATTTACCGTTTTTCTTGATGATGACTTGATATCCAATGTGCAAAAACTTGTAGCGGCCATGGATGACACTCAGGAACCCATCAACGGCGTCCTTGGGAACCAGGGTGCGATCAAGGCCTTGGTATTCCCACAGATAGTCGTCGAAAACCATGATGCCTCCGACCTTCAATTTATTCCACGTGAGAACTGCGTCTGGAAGGCATTGAATCCCATATGAAGTCCGTCGATATAAACGAAGTCAAATGGGCCTGCGATAGTCGGCAGTATGTCCTCGCTACGGCCGCGATGGGGTACGACTTTTTTTCCCTACGGGGCCATATTTTGAAGGAACCTACCATAGATATCGCCCGCCCATGGATCGACATAATGGATGTGCGTATCGGGGCTGTTAGGACGTTCTCCAGAAGCCAGCACGTTGACCGACCCTCGAAAGATCCAATCTCCAAAAACTTAAGCATTGGAGTGTTCTTCATGTGAGATAGAGTCTGCTCCCACGACGGAATTGAGTCTTAAAACCAATCGCGAGTGAATATCATGAGTTATCTCTTAATAGCGGTCGAAATCGGAGCCGTAGGATGGCTGAGTTGTGTTGCCACTATTCAGAGGTGCGTCCCAATAAGCGTGTGAGCCCCACTCTCATTGGGGTTTGTTCGGGGAGTAAAAATCTTTCAAGGAGTCGCTGATTATCGGCCCTCGAATGGCGAATATCACCCGGGCGCGCCGGACCGTAACTCACCGTAGGCAGTTCTCCAACTACATTTGCTAAGGTTTCCAGCATCTGATTCAGCGTTGTGGTTTGATTCATTCCGACGTTGACTGCGCCCGTCTCCACCTGTGGTGCTTCGATGGCTTGCACTAGCACATTCACGAGGTCTTCAACGTAAACGAAATCTCGTGTTTGTTCGCCGTCGCCGAATACGGTGATGGGGAGGCCATTCAGTGCTCGTTCGCTAAATATGCTAATTACCCCTGAGTACGGCGACGAAGGGTCTTGTCGAGGGCCGAAGATGTTGAAAAAACGAAACACAACAGGTTCGAGGGCGTGCTGTCGACGGTAGAAGTCGAAGTAGTATTCGCTTGCTAGTTTATCCGATGCGTAGGGAGTTAACGGGGCCTTAGGTGTTTCTTCGTCGATAGCTTGTCCTTCGCCATTGTTGCCATACACTGCCGCACTTGAGGCGAATACAACACGTTTGATTTCGGCCTGACGCATCGCTTCGCAGACATTTAAGGTGCCGATGAAATTGCACTGGTGTGTGCGAACGGGATCGTCAACGGACGCTTGGACCGAAGCCACTGCTGCTAAATGAACCACTGCCTGACAGCCGATCATGACTTTAGCAACCAGAGCTGCATCGGCAACATCGCCCTCAAAAAATTCGATTTGAGGATTTTCTTGTGGCAGGTTGCTTAGCTTCCCAGTAGATAAATCATCGAGAATTCGAACCATATACCCTTTCGCAATCAGGGCGTCAGTGAGATGGGAGCCAATAAAACCGGCACCGCCGGTGATTAAGATAGGATCGTTAGCCATGATGGTAAACCTGTCAAATGATTTCTTGGCCTTGAGCCGTGTTTGGTCTGTTTCTAGGGTGCATGAACTTAGCGAGGGCATTCAGTTGCTGTAGCGGCTAAGTTGGGTTTAGAGAGTCGCAGTTTTCTGCTTTTTAGGGAATGTCTTATAATAGACGCCTCTCGGAGCTCAATACGTAGGAGCAGTCTTACATCTGGCTGTTATGCAGGCCAGATGTAAGACTGTTGGCCCTGGTGGAATCCGCTGACGAGGCCCTCATCTGGCCATCGAGCAAGCTGGCCGGCTCCGGATTCAACTGCCCACTGCGCGGCCAGAGCGCGCAGTTGTTCAGGAGTTGGTGGTCGAGATTGGGGAGGAAAGTGATGCTGCTGATTTTGCCAGAGCAGTAACCGTCCGGCCAGTACCCACTCCTGAGAGCCACCAAAATTAGCAAAAATAGTGTCCGTCATTTTGATCTGACCCCGAAATGTTGGACATCAACATTGGGATGTCATGAGAAAGTATATAGAACAGACGAAGCTCTCGGCCGTTGAGGATTATTGTTCGGGGAGTGCAGGTCGCAGAGTGGTCGCGTATCGGCACGGGATTGATGTTTCATCGCTTCGAATGTGTATCAGCGGCCTGCCGGATCGGAAAGTCGTGCTGTTCGACTACACCTCCAGTCTTGCGCAGGACGAGCCGCTACGGCTGCTGGAAAGTCATTGCGGCTACGTGATGACCGACGATTATGCAGGTTATAACGCGTTGGCGTTGCAACCGGGGATGGAGCGCCTGGCGTGCATGGCCCATGCCCGGAGCAAGTTTGTCGATGCGCAAAAAATGCAGCCCAAGGGCAGGACGGGGCGCGCCGATCTTGCGCCGATCTTGCGCTGATCATGTTTAACAAGTTGCATGGCGCCGAGCGCGAACTCAAGGACGCCAGCGATGAACATCGTTTTATTGGTTGTCAGGAAAAGAGCCTGCCGATCTTGGTTCAGTTGAAAAACTGGCTGGAGAAAACGTAGCCACAGGTGACGCCACAAAGTGTGCTTGGCAAGGCCGTGAAGTATCTGGCCAGCGACGGGCGCCGGCTCGAACGCTAGGTGGAGGCTGGGTTTTTACCGATCGACAACAACTCTGTCGAACGAGCGATAAAGCCGTTCGTGATCGGGCGCAAGGCATGGCTGTTCAGCGATACGCCTAAAGGCGCTACCGCTAGTGCCCAAGCTTGGTCGAGACCGCCAAGATCAACGGCCAAAAGCCCTATACGTGGCTGCGCCACGTACTGGAGCGACTGTCGCATGCACATCGGTCGCGGACTACGAAGCGTTCGTTGCCATGAAACTGCTCGCCAGAGATGCCACGGAAAACAGACGCGCTTTTGGCGGTAGGTGTACTTCGTGGACCCGATAGTGCACGAGCCAAGCTGGCAATCGATAAAGGGTGAAAATCCCTACGAGAAAAGTTATGGCGAAACACCTCGACCCTGAATCATACGCTTTGCACCGTGAGGTGTGAGGTGTGAGGTGTGAGGTGTGAGGTGTGCGGTAAAGCGTTGGCGGGATAGCCCGAATTGGCTTTGATGATAAATTGGGCCTGGCGCACAGCATGATGACCATGGCCCCCGACGGAGCTGAAGTCGGCCGAGATACATGACTACTACAGGCCGTCCCTAGCGGACCTCCCCCGAATGAGGCATACTCCGCGACACTACAGTGATCAAATTGGCATCCTGATTGCCACGGCGGCCCACTTAAAAATTTGGAATCCCGTAAAAAAAACGAGACCACATATCAAGAGACCGCAATGCCAAAGATCAGCATAATAATTCCTGTTTACAACCGAGTCGAATTTTTAGAACAGTGTGTCAGAAGCGCGTTGACGCAATCAATATTGGACTTGGAAGTGATTGTCGTCGATGACGGCTCAATCGAATCACCTGACTTTGTGCTTGAGTCTTTCCGGTCAGATGCGCGACTTCGAGTTATTCGACAACAAAATGCGGGTGTTGCTAACGCGAGAAATAACGCGATAAATATAAGCGGCGGTGAATATCTCCATTTTCTTGACGCAGACGATTGGATTGCCCCAGCGATGCTAGGCGAGTTGCTGTCAAAGTTGGAGTCTTTTCCGCAAGCCGGTTTTGCTTATTGTGATGTCACTCGAATTGACGATGTCGGACACCAAATAGACGACTACTCTGTCGGCAAGTCCCGCTCGACGGTAACCGGCAATATTTTACCTTCACTTTTGATCGGAGGCTATTTTCCTCCCGTTTGCGCCCTCGTGCGTAAAAAAGTAATCAGCGCGGTTGGCGGTTTCGTACAAAATTTGGGCGGGTGCTGCGATTGGGATCTTTGGATCCGCATTTCCGCAGCCGGTTATGAAGCCTGCTATTTAGACAAACGGCTAGCTTATTATCGCGTGCATGATAATTCGATGAGTAAAGCCCAGCTGCACATGCAGGAAACGGCCGTTGCTACACTTGCTAAAAACATGGGTGAATTTCCGGCCCAAATGGCCGAATCAGTCCATGAGCTTATTAGGATAAACGAGGCCGTTATCACCGCTAACTCATCGTTGAACAAGCGAGTCGGCGAATTGGAGAGTTACCTTTCCGAATTGCAAGTGGGTAAGAATTGGCTTGAGGGGCAGCTGCACGCCTACCGAGCGGCGCTTGAAGAGAAAGAGCGTATTATTGAGGCGATGCAACGCGAAAAATAGAACCACTTTAAAAATTAACTTGTAGCCCACTAAACTTTAAGAATCATTCATCGTTATGGCAAATTTTTTTAGTATCTTCCTCAAAAGACTAATCAAGAAAGCGAAGCCCGTTTCTCCGGATGAGGAGTTGCTACAAGGGTCAAAACTGTTCGATCGACGGTTTTATTTGAAACAAAATCCTGACGTAAAAAAGGCTGGACTCGACCCCATCAAACATTATCTTGCGTACGGCGCTGCCGACGGCAGGAATCCGAGCGAAAATTTTGACGGGAGCTTTTACCTGCAAAACTATCGCGACGTCGCGCTCGTTGGCTTGAACCCTCTCGTCCACTTCTTGAGGTTTGGCCAAGCTGAAGGACGTATGGCTTTACCTCCAGGCGCAATCGCCCAACAAGGCACGACAGCTTCGGACACCAATCCATCTGCTGAAAGCGCCCGCGCGATCGAACGTGCGCTAGTCGAACAATCCGAATGTTTCAGCGCTCCATTTTACCTCAAGACATATCCGGATGTAGCGGCGGCGAAGATTGACCCCCTCGATCATTTTATGGACTACGGATGGCGCGAGGGACGACGCCCGCAGCCGAACTTTGACATGGAGTGGTATGCAGATCATTGCCCAGAAGTTTTAATAAGCAAGATTAACCCCGTTCTCCATTATCTGAAGTTCGGCAAGCAACGAGGATACACAAGCGGCCCCGACAGTGAAGTCTTCGAAATTGCTAGCCAAATGATTGCGGAGGCAGCGCTTATAGAGCCCAGCATCTTGCTGGACGACAAGTTGCTACAGGCGGAGCAACTTCATATCAACTATAGCCGTAAGGGAACTCCTGTCTTGCGCGCATGGAACAAGCTGTTTGCGAGTCTGGACAAGCCGTTCGACTATATCGTCATGGTTCCATGGCTAGTTCGAGGCGGCGCTGATTTAGTCGCCTGCAATGCGATTGTAGCCGCGATCGAAAAGCACGGAGTGGATTCAACACTGTTACTGCTCACCGATCATGACCGCCGGGAGGCAGACCACTGGCTACCTCCTGGAACCAATGTCCGCGTTATCTCCGACTACGATAAATCGCTATCAAGATCAGAGCGCTCGCACATTGTAAAAATGCTAATTACAGCAATGCGGCCAAAATCCGTACTGAACGTCAACAGTGGCTCCTTATGGGAGGCGACAGTTGGTGGTGCGTTGTCTAAGGTGACGGATATATATGCATGTTTGTTTTGTCGCGACTACCTGCCGGACGGCCGCGCAGCAGGTTATTCAGACACACATTTTCGTGACAGTCTTCCGCATTTGAAACGAGTTTATTGTGATAACAGCGCATTTCTCGATGAGCTTGTTTTAAATTATGGTGTACCTCCATCATTGCAAGAAAAAATGTTAACCCTTCACCAGCCGATTTCACGCAGCACGGTAAATGTGCATCGCGGCGGACCAACTACTAGAAACACGGTTGCATGGGCAGGTCGCTTCTGCGCGCAAAAGAATATCGATTTGCTGATCGAGATAGTAGAAAAAGGGTCAGACTTTGAGTTTGAGGTCTACGGCTACGGTGACGATGATCTCACGAGAAAGCTGAATGCGGCAGCAGGTCGACTATCGAATCTCCGCTTGATGGGACCATTTACCGCAACATCCGATCTGCCGTTCGAGCAATACAATGCGTTTCTCTTCACTTCGCTGTGGGAAGGATTACCACTCACGTTGGCCGACACGGCGTTGACAGGCATACCGATAGTCGCCTCCGGCGTAGGTGGGATTCCTGAACTCGTGACTGCAGAGACGGGTTGGTGCATACGAGACCACGAGGTCTCTGCCCCTTACTTAGCTGCATTGCGAGAGATCAAAGACAACCCTGTAATCGCGGAACAAAAAGGTGACGCGATGCGAAAGCACGTCCTTGACACCCACTCCTGGTCACAATATTTTTCGACCCTTTCCGCTTCGCCGTCGTTTTTGGACTAGCCTTCAATGCATACTTTCGACGTAACCGCCGTCATCAATGGTCATACGGAAGGGCTGATGGCCCTCTCATCCCTCAGAAGCCTTGCAAGGAATGCTGATACCGCACGCCTTGCGGGCTTAAAAATCGAGCTGATCGCTGTACTGGACAAGCCTGACCCCCTCACATTGGAAATTTTTGAAAGCTTTGCCAATTTGCGTACTGACATCCGTGTAGAAGTGGTGGATATGGGTGACCTTGGGTTTGCGCGAAACAAGGCTGCGGCCCTAGCTTCAGGTAAATGGATATCTTTCCTCGACGCTGACGATATATGGGCCGATAGATGGCTTGTTGAAGCTTTCACTGCCGCCGAAAACGATCCTCGGCAAGTTGTCTGGCACCCTGCAGTAAATGTTTACTTCGGTGCTCGAGCGCATCTGTTCTTGCATGGAGACATGGATGAGCCGCATTTCGACATATCGACCCTTGCGTACACCAATCTTTGGACTGCACTCGCCTTTGTCTCTGCCGAATTCCTTCGACAGACACCCTATGCGGGTACAAACCTCAAACAGAATATTGGATACGAAGATTGGAGTTGGAACATAGAGGTGGTGAATCAAGGCGCCATTCATAAAGTTGTGCCTGGAATCGCACACGCGATTCGAACAAAATCGGTGTCCTTGCTCAGCCAAACTATCGCTGCAGGGTGTATTGCACACCCAACCCACTTCTTTAGACATGTGCTCGATAGACGAGCCAAGGGCTCTTGACCTAAAGCGCGTTCTCATTTGAGATAAGTCAAACTACGCGATACCCTTGAAACATTGGTCGCGGCAGGGATGGCAGTCTCCTGCCCCACCGCACATACATGGACGCCCCCGAGTTGCAAAGCTTTCGTTCTGTGATGGCTCGATGGTAGATATTGTACTCATACATCCGAACTTTCGGTGTTGCGTTGCCGCTATCCCTGATGGAATCCGCTGGCCGAGTTCACAATGAGTTCGTTTGCTCATGGCACGCGGCGTAGCGTCAGATTTTCTTGGTCAGGGCTTTACCAGTTTTGCCATTATTTATGGTCAACTGAGCAAACCATAGAGTTGGCCAGCTACTGGTTAAGCTGACGTCTTCAAGCAACTCCGATACACGACGACGGTCGTGTAATCGGAGCGGAACTCGCGGTCATGGACCAACAACGCCCATATAATACGGGCGTTTTTATTAGTCCATGCAACGGTAGCCGCATTAGTGTTACGCCGCCTAAGTATCCGGTCAACCCAGCTGTCAGAGATCTCTTTTCGCTGCGCGGCCTAGATTATCGGTATGCGATCCATGAAGCACACCTACCACCAAGTACATTTTCCGTTAACCGTGGCATTTCCGGTGAGCAGTTCCGCGACAACAACGCTTCGTAATGTGCATGTGGCAGGCGCTCCAGTACGTGGCGCTGCCGCGTATAACGTTCACGACTAGGTACGAACTGGATATGGACATACAATCACGAACGCCCGAATATGGCCCTCGGAGGCATTCCCCCCTAAGCAGACGTTGGCTCTGGTGGCCTGACCTCTATTTTCGGAGAGTATTAAAAATGGGGGGATTACCCTCAAACACTGCGCCCCCCCACAAAAATGGAGATACCAGCAAGATGAGCTCCGGAGCGAGAAATTTTGTTAGCACCTATGGGGCTCGTCCACCACTGCGTATCTTTGTAGCAGATCTAATAGTTTAGGCATGTGAGGCAAACGATGAAAAACTCCGGGAGCAGATCAACCGACAAAGTCATACGGTCGTTGGTGTTAGGTGGGCGAGGCTTCATCGGTACACATCTGATCGACGCGCTGCTCGGTCAGGGGCACGCCGTGCGGTGTTTTGATCGGCCGAATGTTGTCAAGCCAGGTGGCTCTCACGCAAAGCATCCACGGTTTGAGCTTTTTGAAGGCGATTTCACTAGCGAAGCTGATATAAGTGAAGCGTTGAAATATTGCGATATTTGTTACCATTTGGTGTCGACCACATTACCAAAGTCTTCAAATGCGAACCCTGTTTTCGATGTAGAAAGCAATCTAATCGGAACGATTCGTATGCTGACACTGGCGCTCAATGCAGGGGTTAAGAAGGTTATTTTCGTTTCATCAGGGGGAACCGTCTACGGTGAGCCTACGCAAGTCCCTATCCCGGAAACACACGTAACAGAGCCAGTGTGTTCATATGGGATTACGAAGTTGGCGATCGAAAAATACCTGGCCCTTTTCCATCGACTGTACGGCTTGGATTATACCGTTTTGCGCTTGGCGAACCCCTTCGGTGAAGGTCAGCGTACACACGCGAGTCAAGGTGCGGTAGCGGTATTCCTTGGCAAAGTGTTGCGTGATGAGCCCATTGAAATCTGGGGTGATGGCTCTGTCGTTCGTGACTACATTCACATCGCTGATGTCGTGCAAGCTCTTCTGGCAGCTCTTGAACCATCAATGCAAGAGCGTGTATTCAATATTGGCTCAGGTCATGGGCATAGTTTGAATGAGGTGCTCCATACGATTGAAAAGGTTACTGGGCGCGTCACCCATCGCAAATACTTGTCGGGTCGAGGCTTCGATGTGCCTATCAGTGTTTTAAATATAGATCGTGCGAAAAATGCGCTGGGGTGGGTTCCAGCTGTGAGCTTTGAACAGGGTGTGGAGCGTTTTGTGGAGTGGTTGCTGGAAAACCCAGATTCTAGAGTTGCCTGAAAAAACTTCGATTCATATAAACGCTAGTGCCGGACGCGGTAGGAATGGCAGTCACCTGCCACCTCCCGCACAGATCTGTACGTGCGGAATTGCCCCATACGGCTCCTGCCTTGGGTTTTGACGCCGAAGCGGGTTATGGGGTACGGATGCATAGTTAGCACGCGTGGATAGGGTATGAACGTATCCGATCCATCCATGAATCACACCTACCGAAAGACTGGCGCTAGTAGCAGGGGGCATTGATCAAGCTGTTTCGTGATAGCCAGGATCGTTAGCAGGAACTGGCTATCCTAGACCGCCAGATGGAGTTGCAAAAACTCGGTCAGAGTCAGCGGCTGTTAGAAATCCAAATCGCCGCTGATGTCGCAGAAAGCCAGGCGCTCTACAGCTACACCAACCATTCGACCGGTCTGCCGTGAGTGGAAGCACTCCAGTCTTCTGTACGTCCAGTTATCACTTATGCCTTTTTGTGGTTTTTGCAGTGGTAAAAATTACTGCACTGAATTCCATGATGCAGCCCGATGACGTTTCCCTGACAATTGCCCTCCAATCCGTCTGGGACGAAGAACCCCAAGTGCTGTTCGCTGCTGTAATGTCCTTCTGGTTCGGAAGCCGTCAGATCAGCAAAATGCGCCACATCACTGACGAGGGACTGGGCCTCATCAAACGGTTCGAAGGGTTCAGCCCGACAATTTACCTCTGCTCAGCAGGGTATCCCACGATCGGCTTCGGACATGTGGTCTTGCCGGGAGAGCAGTCCCGCTTTGATGGATGGCGGCATCATCCGAGAGGAAGCCGCTCGAGCTCCTGCGCCGAGATGTTCGTATCGCCGAGTCCGCCGTGCTGCGGCTGATTAAAAACCGACTGTCCGATGGGTGGCTTGACGCACTGGTGTCGTTCACCTTCGATCTTGGTGCGGGAGGCTTGCAGCGGTCGTCATAAAGAAGGGCAACCGGGGCGAGTATGGCGATGTTCCGGTCGAGCTGATGTAGTGGTTTGGTCGGCAGGAAGAAAACCGCCTATGCTGATTCGTCGGCGGCAAGCAGAGGGTGCGTTGTATAGCGCGGCAATGCTCCCTGGCTAATCGCGGATAGGGGTAGATGAGGGCTAAATCTGACAAATAGGGTGTCCCCCCCCCTTCTCGTAAAGTAAAATGACATCAAATTTTGTCAACAAGAGCGCGTCAATCTAGCGATGAGCGTTTAAAGGGGTGTGGAATGGCGTTTTACCCGGTTTTCCTGTCGATTGTGTTCGTTGTGCGCAACCAGTCGGCCCATACTCAAAAGATACTGTCAGACGCCGCTTCTTGCATTGCCTCTCTGGTCAGTGATTACGAGATCATCATCGTTGACAATGCATCGGACGACGACAGCATTTCTGTCCTTAAAACGCTCACAGGGGAAAACGGACTCCCCAATCTGCAAATATATGCGCTGACCAAAGAGGTCGATACAGACACTGCATCATGGGTTGGACTGGAGAATGCTTTGGGCGACTTCGTCGCCGTTATTGACCCTTTGGCAGACGATATCGAATTTCTGCCAGAAATGCTTAACAAGGCGGTTAGTGGCGCCGATGTAGTCTTTGCCAACAATCAACAAAAATCCCCGCAGAGCCTTGCTTATCGAGTTTCTTACGCCGTCTTTAACGGGCTCTACAAGCGCTTCAATGGCATTCATCTAGCCAAAGAGGCTCCTCAGTATCGCGTACTGAGCAAGAGAGTCGTCAACTTCATTCTCCAACATCCCCAGCCTGCGATGACCTATCGCCATCTACCTGCTACCGGGGGATTTGCGCGCGTCAATCTCAACTACAGCGCAGCGCCAAAACTCATGCACACCAAGCGACTGGGCGAAAGTTTCGACCGAGGTATGCGTTTGCTGGTTTCTACAACCCGTGTGCCGATGCGTCTTGTCACCTCACTCTCGTTATTTGGCGCTGTTGCCAACCTGGTGTACTCCGTCTACGTTGTCGCCGTCGGGTTTCTGAAGACTGATGTTGCACCCGGCTGGATCAGTCTGTCCCTCCAGCAATCCGGCATGTTTTTTTTGATCTCTCTTGTCCTTCTTGTGCTTGGCGAGTACATCCTGCAGATGGTCAGCCTGTCGAATGAAGGTCCGCTTTATCACGTGGGGCAAGAGTTCACCAGTGCTCGCATGACTCGGCGTGAAAAATTGAATATCGAGGAAGTAAGAATCAAGCCGATAAACGCATTAGGCACACGCCCTGGACGAATTGCTTGATGCCAAATATAAATCACGATGCAGTCATTGTTGGAGGCGGATTTTATGGTGCAGCTATTGCCATATACCTGGTTAAACAGCGAGGGTTCAAGCGTGTCGTCCTGGTAGAACGTGAGCCTGGACTTCTCACGCGGGCCTCTTACAACAATCAGGCGCGTGTTCATAATGGCTATCACTATCCACGGAGCTTTACGACCGCGTATCGAAGTCGAGTCAATCTACCTAAGTTCGTGCGTGATTGGCCCGATGCTGTAACGCAAGATTTTACCAAACTTTACGCGATTGCACGCCGCAATTCTAAGGTCACTGCCAAACAGTTTGACCGCTTCTGTCGGGAGATAGGTGCCAAAATTCAACCAGCAGAACCGTCGCTGCGTGCCTTATTTGAGCCGGGTTTAATTGAGGATGTGTTTCTGGTCGAAGAATATGCTTTTGATTCAACTAAGTTGGCCAGTTGGGCAGCGAGAGAATTGCAAAATTGTGGCGTGCAGATCCATCTTCAAACGAGCGTAACGGCGATATCAAACGGGCAAAACCAAACACTGCAGGTTGCCTTAAAACCCGAAGACGGATCTGAAGATTTGCTCACTTGCCGCTATGTTTTTAATTGCACGTACAGTGGGCTTAATCAATTTAAGGGTGATTTTCCCGGAACCCAAACAGGCCTTAAACAGGAAATAACAGAAATGGCATTGATGCAGGCGCCTCCTGCGCTCGAGGGCTTGGGTATCACAGTCATGGATGGCCCCTTCTTCTCTATGATGCCGTTCCCCGCTCGTGGGTTGCATACGCTTTCCCATGTCCGTTACACCCCTCACATGCACTGGAACGACGAGCAAGGTATCGATCCTTACCAAAAACTCAGTCAGTATGAACGCGCAACGCGTGTCGATCGCATGGCAAGGGATGTGGGGCGTTATCTGCCTGCTGTACTGGATGCAAAGTATGTCGAATCGTTATTCGAGATCAAAACCGTACTGCTGAAGAACGATGTTGATGATGGTAGGCCGATTTTGTTTGAAAAGCACCCAGAGTTGCCTGGCTGCTACTCTGTTCTAGGTGGAAAAATCGACAATATATATGATGTTCTTGAAAAATTAGATTCTGAAATGTTTGTTTAAAAAGTTATTTAAATAAAGGTAACAAAATATGAATTCGCTTGTTGAAATAACAATCCCAATTCTCAATGAAGAGCGTACTCTTTTTCAACAGGTTCGCAAGGTGCATCTCTATATAGAGCAGAATCTGAGTGATCTTGGTCCAATCAGAATAGTTCTGGCAGATAACGGCTCAACTGATACCACGCCTGAAATCGCTCGATCACTTACCCAAGAACTCACAAATGTTCACTATTTGCGTCTAGAACAAAGAGGCGTTGGCCGCGCCCTGAAAGCTTCGTGGGAATTGTCAAAAGCGAACATCGTAGGTTATATGGATCTCGACCTCGCTACTGATTTACGCTATCTCCGTCCGGCGCTAGAAAAGTTGCGCTCCGATAGAGCGGATATAGTAACTGGTTCGCGCCTCGCTAAAGGTGCGCGAGTAATTGGCCGCACACCTCTGCGCAATTTCACAAGTCGTTGCTTCAACTTAATAGTCAAGACAATGTTTCAAACATCCTTTAGCGACGGCATGTGTGGTTTCAAGTTTTTGAAGAGAAGTTGTCTAGATAATCTAATGGCTGCAGGTGCCCAAAGCGATGGATGGTTTTTTGCGACTGAAATATTAATTACAGGCGAATATCTTGGCTACCGCGTCAGCGATCTTGCAGTTGAATGGACGGATGATCCAGACTCAAAGGTGAAGATTGGCACACTCGCAATTGAATACATAAAAGCAATGCAAGTTCTTCGTAGCCGCCTGCCAAAAAGGAAGAGCGTCGCATGACACTACCTGACGCTTGGACGGATCAAAAAACTCTCGTTCTTGGTACTGCACTCTGGGGATGGGGCGTAGATCGATCGACTGCATATCAAATGCTTGAACGGTTTCTGTCGCTTGGCTACCGTATCGTGGATACAGCAACCAACTATCCCATCAACAAGCGACCTGAAGACTTTGGACTAGCAGTAAATTGGATTGCAGACTGGATCGCATCAAACGGGACAGACGAGCTTTCTCTTTTGGTCAAGGTGGGTGCGACAGAGAATATGGGTGGCTCCTCGGCGGATTTGGGGGCTGTGAGTATTCTTAATTCTGAAGCGTTTCTTCGAAATAAATTTGGAGCAGCGCTGGCGGCAGTAGCAGTCCACTGGGACAATCGAGGAGACGATGAGTCTGATTTAATTGCCGAAACAACTGACGCCATGGTCAAACTTCAAGCGTCGGGCTTGTCGATCGGATTTTCAGGTGTACGACACCCCAGTTTGTATTTGAAGGCCGCACCGGAGCTATCTGATAAATGGTGGATACAGGTCAAAGAAAATGCGATGTCTAGTACGGCGCGCGTGGAATGTCAAAAGTACTTCCCTAACGCGCGCTATTTGGCCTACGGCATAAATATGGGCGGAATAAAAAGTGAGCCTTCTACCGAAAACGGCTCTTTGGCGTTACGGGGTATCAAGTATGAAAATAATCTGGTGGCGCAGCTTTCTAAGTCTATAACTTCAAACCATGAGCTGGAACCTGCACCCAAAAATCTCAATGAGCTTGCTCTTTCACATAGTTATCGAAACCCTGCGCTTAGTGGCATTATAGTTGGCCCTCGCAACATGGAGCAGCTTGATGGCACTATGTGTTTCTGGAAACGATTAAAAGAAGAGTGTTTGCCAAGCACATAATCTAACTTAACCAAACCCAGAATGAATTTTTAATAAAGAAGATTGCGGGCTGGAGTGAGGTCGTTAGAGAGGTTCACTACTTCCTGCTAACCAGAAGTGAACAGTATGAATCCCAGGATATAGCAAGATGAATGAGCTCATTAAATATATGATTGTCGGGTTAATTAACACGGCTATAGGTTATGGTGTGTTTTGGATGCTGTTGCGCTGGGTTGGATGCAGCCCTGAATTGGCCAACGCTATCGGTTATGTAATAGCTCTTAGTGTTGCCTTTTATCTCAATCGTTTTTTTGTATTTGCTGGCGCAAACTCATCAATGTCTTCTATTTTACGATTCTTTGTTGCATTTGCGGCTGCGTTTTTGCTCAACCAGGCTGTTCTGATCGTCTTTTTCAGGATTTTTTTAGTGCCGGCGGAGATCGCGCAAGCATTCGCCATGATCGTGTATACAGTGATTTTTTATCTCCTAAATAAATTTTATGTCTTCAGGGCTCTCAAATCCATTAGGGGCGGTGAAGTTCCCTAACTCAATGTGATGAGTGGTGGTGGGGGGATTAGTTAGTGCGCAAGGTATCCATGAAGAGCACGCAGGTCGGGCATTGTTAATTTACTGCCTACTTAAAATATGCATTGGTAATGCTAATGAGGTTTTTGTGAGAAAAATAATGGCTTTTGATAAATGGTTTGATGCTGGCCAGTCATATATTCGACTAATTATAATAATTTTTAGTGTTGCTCTTCTTGCAAAGGGGGCTGCTATCTTTCGTGGATTTGCAGTTGACGATTACATATTTATCCATGGCGTCAAACCTGAAGAATTAATTGTTTTTTTTTCCCAAGGTCGTTACATCATGGCAGCGACCGTATGGGCTGTTGATTCACTCGGTGCCAACATCAACGACATGTATTTTCCACTTGGGATAGCGACATTGTTTTTGCAGGCAAGTCTAGTAGTTTCGATCCTGCGTTTTGTTGGAATGGAAGATTCGCCCTCTGCTGGTCTAGTTGGAGCCTTAATGGTAGCGCATCCGTACTTAGCAGAAACACTAACTTTCCGAATGGTGTTGCCCGGTTATTGCGTTGCGCTGATTTTTTCCATATTGACCTTGGAGATGGTATCAAGAAGTCCTGCAACTTGGCACACGAGAGTGTTCGCGCTACTTTCAACTTTTGCTATGCTCCTTACCTATCAAGCTTTTTTAAATTATTTTGCGGTAGCAATTGTTTTCGCCTTTTTTTTCGGGCAAGGAGTTAAAAACAGAAACAATCAGTCAGTAGCTGCTAATAACGTTTATCGTGAGCGGGCGATATCTTTGGCAATCATTTGCGTTATTTCAGCCTTGGCGTTTGTTTTAATTACGGGGTTAACGAAGGCTCTTGGGTTAATAGAAGTTACAGGCAGGGCAAATTTTATAGGCCTTTCTGATATCCCTGAACGAATAGATCAAATATCATCTTCTTTAGTGAATATTTACTGGGCGGCTGAACCAGTTTTTCCTGGTTGGTTGAAAATACTATTTCTACTGATGATTGCAATGTCATTGGCGATAGTTTTTGGATATTCATTCGCCCAGAGTAAATGTAACGATAAGAGTGTTGGCCGTTTATTTTCTGCGCTTTTTGCAGTTTCAATACTAATTCCAGTTTCACTGGGGGTTATCCTGGTGTTCAAGGATTGGTGGCCTGTTCCCCGTGTCATTGCTCACATATCAATTGCTATTGGGTTAATATTTCTTTTAGCTGATTCGTATATTCGAGATTTAGACGGTCGCTATCTAAAGTCAATTATTCTTTTTTCTAGGCTTATAACTCTTGTCGGTTTTTTGATTATAAATAATCAAATCCTGGCTGACCAACAAACGATTAACGAGTGGGATAGAATGAAGGCGAATCGGATAGTATCTCGTCTTGAAATGTCCCCGAACTTTGGTAATGTGAAATATGTGCACATTGAAGGGGGTACATGGGGCTACCCTGCTAAGTTACGTACAATTCAGGGTGACATGAATATGTCAGCGTTTTTTCCGGATTACTCAAAAGTTTCGTTGCTGACTGGGGTTTCTGGGTATATGTTCGAAAAGGCGACAGGAGCCAAGGCTATTATTGGAAAAACGTATTGTGAGTCTAAGCAACCTTGGCCTCATGCGGAATCAATAGCTATTGATAATGACATCGCTATCATTTGTTTGAAGAAATAGTTTTCAGTGTTGCAAAAAATACGGTGTACGTGATCCATAAACCTCACCTACCGCAAGTTGGGGTTCTGGTTTACCGTGGCATTTCCGGTGAGCAGTTCCACGGTAACAACGTAAGCGCTCCATGAACCCACCGATTCAAAAATAGGCGGCGCGCTTAGCGAGGCGATGTGGGCAGGCACAAGGCCTCGAAGGCTTCTACGCTCGAGGCTTGTGGCAGGTGTTCAAGTGCGTGGCGCAGCCACGCATAGGGCTCTTGGTCATTGGCTTTAGCCGTCTCGACCAAACTGTAAAGTTGAGCGCTGGCCGTCGCGCCTTTGGGTGTGTCGCTGAACAGCCAATTCTTGCGCCCCTGATCGCGCGATCTGCCACATTGTGTCGATCGGCAAGTAACCAGCTTCGGTGTAACGTACCAACTTGATCAGTTGCTGGCCAGGTAGCTGTTAGCTTTGCCCAGTGCATTTTGCGTCGTCACTTGCGGCTGGGTTTTCTCCAGCCATGTTTGCAACTGCGCCAACACCGGCAGGCTGTTTTGCTGTCGGCTTTCGTCGCGATGTTCATCGCCGACTTCTTTCATATCTCGCTCGATACCGTACAGCTTGTTGATCAGATTCAAGGCGATATCGGCACGCCCGGTTTTGCCTTTAGGCTGCACCTTTTGCGCCTCGACAAACTTGCGCCGCGCATGTGCCCACAGCCTAAACGGTCGACACCTGATTGCGCACCCAAGGCGTTATAACCAGCGTAATCATCGGTCATCAGGTAGCCGGGATAACCTTCGAGCAGGCGCGACGGAACCTCCTGCGCCCGGCTGGTCGAGTAGTTAAATAGGATAACGGGTTGATCCGGCGGCCCGCCGGTTTGCACCTACATCCAGGATTGGTTGGTGGGCTTTCGATCTGGCTCTTTCAGCACCTGTACACGCATTTCGTCGCAGTGAATGACGCGGCTTTCAAGTAGCCGGTCGCGCATCAAATTCAGCAACGGCTGCAAGTGTTCGCTGCACTGGATAACCCAGCGGGCCAAGGTCTGGCGCGGGAATCGGGTGGTGCCATGTTCTGAGAGGAGAGGGGAGAGCTTGCGGTGTCGATTGTATTTCTGAGAATCCCACGATATAGCATCATGGAGTGCACGGTCAGCTGGCGACAAAGGTCACCGTTCTCCGTTCAAAAGCCCGCAAGAATTACATCAGTTGCAGGCTTCTGTGCTGTCACTTTTATATGGTTCTCCTTCCACCCCCAAAAATTGCTTAATTGGTAATGGGCCTTATCGGTTCATCAGACGGATGGGCACCTTCGGAAAAATTATTCGCCGAAGTAAGCTCGAGTGACTGTTGTAGGGTCAGCATCCATTTTTACTTTTCCGTGTTCCAGCCAAATGACTCGGTTGCAGGCATGCATAATAAGTTCGCGGGAGTGGCTGGCTATCACCAAAATATTGGTTGCTTTGACTAAGTCGTTCATCCGCATTTCTGCTTTGTGCTTAAAGCCTTCGTCGCCCACAGATAGCCATTCATCCATAATAAGAATTTCTGGTCTGATCGTAGTTGATACCGCAAAGGCTAAGCGCAGATGCATGCCTGAGGAGTAAGTTCGCACTGGCATGTCGATGAAGTCGCCAAGCTCCGAAAACTCAATAATTTCCTCGAGTTTTTTTGAAATATCGTTTTTCGTCATTCCGAGAAGAATACCTCGGATGAAGATGTTTTCTCTGCCGGTTGCTTCGGGGTCTATTCCGAGTGAAATATCAATGAGGGAGGCGACCTCCCCGTTAATTTTAGTAGTGCCGGATGAGGGAGCGTACACGCCACTCAGCAGTCTGAGCAATGTACTTTTTCCCGCACCGTTATGACCGAGTAATCCAATCCGATCCCCGTCATTCAGAGAAAAAGTAAGATTTTCCAGTGCTCTTACGGTAACTCTTCCTTTTTCGTTGGTGCTGATTTTTCCACCGGTTGCAACTTCAATAAGTCGCTTTTTTAGCGAGCGTGCGTTTGCATTGTAAATGGGGAAATCAACGCACGCGTTATGAAATTCAATAGAAGCCATAATGTTTTCTTCTTAGATCCAGTATGCAATGCGGCGTTTGTAGTGGCCATAGATTATGATCGCTATGCACCAGCCAAGCAGAGCCATGGCGCCCGCAACCCACCAGCTAGTAGAGCTGACATCTTGTCCGAGTAAAGGAGCTCTGACAATTTGTATGAGGTGGTAGATAGGGTTGAAATCCAACAAATAGGTACCGGATCTTCCCGAAATCAGAGTTGGGAGCCACATGATAGGAGTCAAATAAAATGCAATCTGCAAAACACTTGTAATGATCTGAGGGAGGTCGCGATAGCGAGCGCAGAAAATACCTAATAATAAGCTTGCCCATGCCAGGTTTAGAGCCAGTAGGATAAAGCCGGGAATGCTCAACAGCGCTTCAATGCCCAGGGGTTTCTGAACGGCCAGCAATACAAGCGGATATATCACAATGTTGTGTGCGAGAATTAAAGTATTACGCCACAGCATGCGCAGAACATGCACAAACAAAGGGATGGGTAGCTGTTTGATAATGCTTTCAGCGGCGATTAGGCTGGTGCATCCCTCTGTCAGGCATGTGGCAATGAAACTCCATAAAATCATGCCTGCGGCAAGAAATGGGAGGAATTCTTTCATTGGGGAATTAAATATTTGGCCAAATACCAAACCAATTGTGCCAATCATAACTCCCATGCTGATGGTAAGCCAAAATGGTCCAACTGCAGAGCGTCTATAGCGTTGGCGTACATCTTGCCATCCGAGCATTCCAACCAGAGAATAGCGCTTTACCGCCGTCCCTATGTCCGCCAAGGCAATACTTATTGAGTTGTTGAGCATTTAAATCACCGGGATCTTAAAGCAGTCAATGATTGTAATCTTGATGGAGGAGTGGTGTTATTTTTTTTCATCCCGTCCAGTGTGCAGATTTTTCACGATAGTGGGGAATGTACCCAGTCTAAAAACCCCTCTGAGTGAGCGGCGTGCAATTTTCTGTATTTTCATGCATGCGCGCCCTCGGTGGGTTCGTCACCATGATCGGTGTGAGTCATTCAAAAAAACTTGTGTTGGGCTGGTCAAGTGTGTCTTGGACTAGTCTCTTCGCTTTGATGACCTTATCAGCTTATCATCCCACGGTCAGAGGCGAATGCCCAAGAGATTTCCTTACGCTAGAGCATTCCGATCCCGGTGCCGCGCGCTGTCGTAGCACTGCTTAAAACCTGCCTATTCAAAAGTGAGTCGATGTCAGCTAATGGTTTTCTGCGGAAATGTATATGACACGCTACGCACTCACCATCCAATTTTCGGGACAGACGTCCTCCCCAGTTGGAGATCCCCATCTGGAAGGTGAATAATCGATGCGTTTTGAGCAAAATTCTCCCTTCGGTGCTCAGTAAGGCGCGCGTGTTGAGTAAGTTTTGGGCGAGCTTGTTCTCAATGAGGTTACAATGGCGATGGACGGCTGCTTAAAGGAGGGGGCTACGTGCTCAGAAGCTCGAGTGGATAAGGTGCGGAGAGTTTTGCTTGGTCTGCCTCGCAGGCAAAAAAGATTAGTACAGGTCGCCACTGACGTGGTTCTGGTCTGGGTCGCTTTATGGCTTGCCTTTATCGTCAGGCTCGGCATAGACGATATGTACAATCCGCTGAAGGTCCATTTCTGGCTATTCATCTGTGCGCCGGTTATCGGCATTCCGCTCTTCATCCGTTTCGGCATGTACCGTGCTGTTATGCGTTACTTCGGCAATGATGCCCTGATTGCCATTGTCAAAGCAGTCAGTCTGTCATCTCTCATTCTTGCGCTGGTCGTGTATTGGTACAGTAACCACGAAGCAGTAGTGCCTCGCTCAATCATCTTCAACTACTGGTGGTTGAGCCTGGTAATCATCGGTGGCTTGCGCCTATGCATGCGTCAGTACTTCATGGGGGACTGGTTTACTGCTGCCCAGCACGTTCCTTTTACCAGTCGTGACGACGGTTTGACCAAGGTAGCGATCTATGGCGCTGGGGTTGCGGGCAATCAGCTAGTAGCCGCGCTGCGCATGGGGCGGGTCATGCGTCCGGTCGCGTTTATCGATGACGATTCCAGTATTGCCGACCGCTCTATTTCCGGGCTACAGGTCTATAAGCCCAAGCATATCCAGCAGATGATCGACGTGACCGGTGCGCAGGAAATTCTGCTGGCGCTGCCATCTTCGACGCGAGCCAGGCGCCGGGAAATTCTAAATTTGCTGGAAGGTTACCCGCTGCATGTGCGCAGCGTGCCTAACTTCACCGATCTGGCCAGCGGTCGAGTGAAGGTCGAAGACATTCAGGAAGTCGACATCGCGGACTTGCTGGGGCGAGACGCTGTGCCGGCACAACCTGATTTGTTTGAGCGCTGTATCAAAGGCAAGACGGTCATGGTCACGGGCGCCGGCGGTTCGATCGGCTCAGAGCTTTGCCGTCAGATTTTCTCGTTGCGTCCAACCACGCTTCTGTTGTTCGAACACAGCGAATTCAACCTTTACAGTATTCTCTCGGAGCTGGAACAACGGGGCATTCGTGAGTCGGTATCGATCAAGTTGCTGCCAATCCTTGGGTCAATCCGCCACCAGGACAAACTTCTCGATGTCATGAAAACCTGGCGTGTGGACACCGTCTATCACGCTGCCGCCTACAAGCATGTTCCGATGGTGGAGCACAACATCGCCGAAGGCGTGTTGAATAATGTGATTGGAACGCTGAACACCGCGCAGGCCGCGTTGCAGTCGGGTGTTTCCAATTTCGTGCTGATCTCCACCGACAAGGCTGTTCGCCCCACTAATGTGATGGGTAGCACCAAGCGTCTAGCAGAGTTGACCCTTCAAGCCCTGAGCCGAGAAATCGCCCCAGTCTTGTTTGGCGACAAAGGCAATGTGTCGCGCGTTAACAAAACTCGTTTCACGATGGTTCGTTTCGGCAATGTGTTGGGTTCGTCGGGCTCAGTCATTCCGTTGTTTCATAGCCAGATAAAATCCGGTGGTCCGCTGACGGTCACGCATCCGAAAATTACCCGGTATTTCATGACCATCCCGGAAGCCGCTCAACTGGTTATCCAGGCCGGCTCTATGGGGCAGGGTGGCGATGTGTTCGTTCTGGACATGGGCGAGCCGGTGAAGATTGTCGAGCTGGCAGAGAAAATGATTCACCTGTCGGGTTTGAGTATTCGTTCGGAGAAGAATCCACAAGGAGACATCTCTATCGAATTTACCGGCCTGCGTCCGGGCGAGAAACTCTATGAGGAGTTGTTGATTGGTGACAACGTCGCGGCCACTCAGCACCCGATGATAATGAGTGCCAATGAAGACCATCTACCCTGGGATGTCCTCAAGGGGCGTTTGACGGAGTTATTGGGGGCCGTTGACCAAGACGACTACGCTCGCGTNCGTCAGCTCCTGCGCGAAACCGTCAGCGGCTACACCCCTGATGGCGANATCGTCGACTGGATCTACCAGCAACGTCGCCTCGAACCCTGATTGTTTCACATCCTGTAACGGACACATTTTTGACAGGCTCCAGACATCGCCTAAGTTTGGAAGGCAGCTTCGGAAAAG
>Ga0065714_10002305_pt1 | contig 29558 bp, 23 predicted proteins | sample MisRhiReplicate2_FD_59101 | JGI IMG/M metagenome (GOLD analysis project Ga0065714, IMG submission 59101) | Miscanthus rhizosphere microbial communities from Kellogg Biological Station, MSU, sample Rhizosphere Soil Replicate 2: eDNA_1 v2... | ecosystem: Host-associated > Plants > Roots >... | reverse complement strand
GCTCCATGGTGATGAAGGCCCGTCGTTGGGCTGTGTCCACTTCGAAGGTGTAGGGGCGCAAAATATTCGGGTGGTGCAATCGCCGCGTCAGGGCGAACTCGCTGTAGAGCAGCGCACTCGCATCGGGTGACACGTCGAATGCCTCGCTGAGCATTTTCAAGGCAAGGTACGGATCGGGATCAGCGAATTGTTCGTGCAACAAATCCCGCGCGCGGTACACAACACCCATGCCGCCCGCCCCAAGCAAGCGTTCAAGGCGATAGCGTCCTGCGAGGATGTCCGGTGTTTCGCTGACGCAATGCTGACTGGATGTCACAGTAGACACCGCGTTGGCGAAGGAGGAATACGTGGGGTGGCTACCCTCTTCATTCACGGGCAGACCACCACGGCCGTCAGGTTATCCCGCGCCGGGCCACGCAGAACGTCGTCGAAAAGATGCTCCAACACCACGCGTGGCGAAGCCAGGTCCAAGGCACTGCCAAGGGCTTGCGCGCCAAGGCCTTGGTACAGGCCGTCACTGCACAGCAAGAACGTATCGCCCGGGTGAACATCCAGCTCCAACACCTCCAGCGTCAACTCTGGGGCGGCACCGACCGCGCGGGTCAGTGCCTTGGCCGCAGGATGGGCACAGGCCTCATCGCGACTGATGTGTTGCGTGTCGATCAGTTGCTGTTGCAGTGAATGGTCCTTGGTCAGTTGGTACAGTCGTCGACCGCGCCACAGATAACAACGGCTGTCGCCCGCCCAGATGCAGACCCCGCGGTTTCCTTCCAATAACAGCGCCACCACAGTGCTGCCGATAATGCCGGGATGATCTTCGGTGACGGTAAGTTCCTGGCTCAGTCGTCGGTTGGTCCAGCGCAGGCATTGGCGCACCGCTTTCGAACGTTCAGCCAAGTCCCGGTACAGCGGCAGCTCCGTCAGGTTGGCAACGATCAGCTGGCTGGCAATGTCACCCCCCGAGTGGCCACCCATGCCGTCGGCCACTGCCCACATCCCCTGTTGCGGGCAATCGAGAAAAGCATCCTCATTACGTGGCCGGGTCTTGCCAGGGTCCGTGCGCGCGGCGCTGTACCAGGGACCAGCCTCCATCAAAGCTGCACCGGCAGGCGAAAGGTGCGCAGCACACTCATATCGAAAGGGTTCGGCGTACGTTGGCTCGTCAACAGATAGTTGGCGCGCAGGCCACCCAGGTCCGCCTTCAATACGCGGACATCGCGCCCGGTCAGGTATTCGCTCTGCATCAGGTCGAACAACCGAAACAGCGACCACGGCCCGGTATTTTTCTCGATGCCCACGCCTCGTCCAACCATCTTGTCCAGCACCAGAAAGGTTCGACCATTCTGTGCGTCGCTTGGCCAGGTAAAAGCCACCGGCAGGATCGGACCGTGGCGGTATTCAAGCATCTGGTCACCGAAACGGAATTCAGCACGGCTTACCGCCGGGTCCAGGGTGTACGGTTCAAGCTTGAACTGTACTTGCGGCTCGGTCGGGTTTTCGGCGAAAAAGCTCCGGCGGATGGTGTGCGCGGTTGCCATTTGATCGAGATAGACCCGGGACATTGGCAAGCTCTGACCGTCGATGCTGCGCAGACGGTAGTGTCCCGCCGAGCCGCTGACGAAGGGCTGCATGTAATTTTCGAAGAATCGATCGACGATGCCCTGGTCCTTGAAGAACTCCCGGAAGTCATTGAGCGCGACGTCGCTGGCACTGTGAGCACTGAACGGGTAACGCTTGTTGATCGCCTTGCCGTAAAAGCTGTACAGCTCGCCCTGATAACGCTGGTTCAGGTAACGATAAGCATCATTGAGCACCAAGCGCCAGCTGTCCTCGGCCATCACGTTGAACCACGCACTGACCGGCTGCGGCAAGCGGGCAGACGCACCACGCAGGTGACTCAATGCATCGCGCTGGCCGCCCATGCGGTGCCTGGCCAGCTCGAACGCCGCTTGTTCCGGGGCACTGGCGCGAGCCAGGTTCGCCAGTTGCAATTGCACCTCATCAATGGCCCGCAAGGCCTGGACCAGATCAGCCGTCGGACCATTGTCCGGGTCCAGCAGGCGATGCAGCGGCTCGAAACGCCGTCGCAAGGATTTTTGCGCAGTGTCCGGCAGATTTTCGGCCAAGGACACAGAGGCTTTCCCAGCCACGGCAGCGAGTTTTGTAACGGCATGTCCACCGTTCCCTGCCGCTTGCGTCAGATCGTCGATTTGCTCGGCAACAGCCTGGATTCGAGTGTGTTCGCGCACTTGCACCAGCATCCGCAGAATCGGCGAGTGAGCCGAGGTCAGCCCCGCGAGTTGCTCGGCGCCCTCACCTGGATTACTGATGGTTTGCAGGGCGACCTGGCCAACCGCTTCGCTCCAGTGGTCGGCATAATCACGAAAATACAGCTGTTCGAGTTCGACCATCAGGCGACGCATGTCCATGCCGCTGAGGCCCTCGCCTTCACCCAGGACCCAGTTGTCCCGCAGCAACTCGGCGACCAATGCCGCACCCTGGATCGAAAAGTAGCGTTCGTAACCCTGGCGGGTATAGAAACCGGGAATCACACGGTCGGTGCCGACCAACAACGCACCTTGCGAGCCCAGGTGTTGGCTGAGTCGGTATTGCGGCAGATGGCTGGCCTGTTCATGCAGCATTCTGTACACGACGGCTGCCAGGGACTCACGGCGCAAGGCTTTCCGGGCCTGGGCCACCAGCGGTTCGTTGAGCGCATGGATAAAGGGCAGCTCCAACAGGCGCTCGAGGTGGGCATTCAGGCCCTCCTGTAGCGCCGTGTTGCCAGGGTGACGAAGCGACCCATCGTTGGCCAGCCAATCCTTGAGCCAGGCAACATCGCGGCGCTCTTGCAGGCCCAGCATCAAGTAGGCGCGCAGGCTGTTGAGCAGTTGCTCACGGTCATTCCAGTTGTTGCGGACATGCGCTTCCAGCCTCTGCGCAACCTTCGGCAACAGTCGCGCCTGTAATTCACGCTCGTAGGCGTCGGTCACCGCAGGGTTGCTCGCCTCGCCCTGGTACAGGCCGACGCGTCCATGCAAAGGCACCGCCCTGTAGGGTGGGAAAACCCGGGTTGCCTCGAAACGGATATCCAGTGATTCGAGCATCGCGGTCCAGTCATCAGCATTCGCCAGGACTGATTGCTGCTGGTCCCAGCGTTGTGCCAGCGTACGCAAGCTGTCCAGTCGCTCGTGGTTGGCCGAAAAACCGTGCGCCCACAACAGCCCACACAGGCCAATGACCGTCAGCGCTCCGAAATACAAAGCTCGCTGCCCCCAATGGAGACGACGGCGCTCGCGCTGAACGAGGTCAGTCAGATCGGCTTCCGGAAAAATCACCCGGCTGATCAAGTGATGGATGAACCGCGAGCGCCCGCTGGGCGTGGTATTGGTTCGGCCCGGCGGCGATGCGCTAGTTAGATAGAAACCACGCAACGTACCGACGCTGCCGGTAAACGCCTGCTCGACCAGCAGACACAGGCCGGCACCGAGTTGTCCAAGTTGGTAAGGGAAATCAAGCATGCCGCTACGGCGCAGCGGGTCGCGCTCCTGATGCATGCGCATGATCACCTGGCTGTTGAGGCGATGCAGCAGCGCCTCGAACTCGGCACGTAACACGGCCACATCACTGCCACGCTGGTCCCGACTGAAACTTGCACCCAATACCTGGTCGTTTTCTTCGCGAGTCAACGAATCAAAGAACTCGTTGAAACCTGGCACGCCGTCCGCTTTGCTCAGGACCAGATAAACCGGGGCATCAACGTGCAGTCGCTGTTGCAGTTCCTGCAGGCGGCCACGAATCTGGCGGGCCAGCGTAGTCACTTCGTCCTCGCTGCCCAGCAACAGGACCTCGGTCGGTACCGTCACCAGTACACCGCTCAACGGACGACCGCGGCGACGCTTGCGCAGCAGTTCAAGCAATACGGCCCAGGCGCTGCTGTCGACATCACTGTCCGTTTGGGTCAGGTAGCGCCCGGCAGTGTCGACCAGCACGGCGTGCTCGGCAAAATACCAATCGCAATAACGGGTACCCGACGTGTCGCCGATTGGCTTGCGCTCAAGCTTGTCGAGAGGGAACTCCAGGCCCGAGCAGTCCAGCAGACGGGTCTTGCCGCTGGCAGGCGGGCCGATCAGCAGATACCACGGCAGATCGTTGCGCCAGCGTTCGCTGCGGCCGGGATAAAGGCTCGAGGACCTTAGCGTGGATAATGCCTGCTTGAAGCGCGAGCGCACTTCGCGCCGCTCATCATCAATCCTGGCTTGATGCAGGGCCCGAGCCTGCTCGGGGGCGTTTTGCTGGGGATTCGCGCTTGAACCACCGCGCCCATTGACGAAAACCATGGCCAGGCCCCAGCCCAGCAGAAGCACGCTGACGGTCAGCAACCGCGCCGTCGGGCTTGCCCAGAACTTGTAGTCATTAACGGCCAGGAGTGGCCCGACGAACCACACCAGCAACGCGATACAAAGCACCGCCAGCAGCGTCCAAATCCACGTCTGGCGCACCCAGGCACCGGCTTTCCTGAAAAGCAATTTCATGACACGTCCCTGTTTACGGCAGCGGCTGAGCGGCGACCGGCTCTGACAGTTGATAAGGTTGCAGTACGCTTCGGCGTTGCTCGTCCAATACCCAGGCGAAACTCGAGTACATCACCCCCAGGCAGACCAGCGTAAAAACCGCCACCGTCCAGGCCGGGACAATGCGCACCGGGCTGCGTCGCGCGCCATCGAAGCCTTCCCAGCGAGGCGACAGTTCACGAGGGATGTCACCGCGTGTCTGACTGATCAGCCGATACAGGGCATCGCGCAGACTTTCGAGCTCGAGCATCCCACGGGTCTGGACCCGATACTTGCCCTCGAAGCCCAGGGACAGGCAGAGATACAACAACTCAAGCATCGACAGGTGTTTGATGGGGTTTTTCGACAAGCGCTCAAGCAATTGAAAGACCTTCTCGCCACCGAAGGTTTCGTTGTGAAAAGTGCTGAGCAGGCTTATCTGTGACCAACCACCTCCATGGCCCCACGGTGTAGTGACGATCGCCTCGTCGATCGCTGAGCAGAGCACGTAACGCGCCGCGATCAACTGACTGTTTTCAACACCGTCCTGCAAGGCACAGGCTTCGAACTGCTCCAGGCCTCGCTTCAGTTCCCCTTTAAGGGCTTGCAGGTCCTCGCGTTCGCGGCCGTGCTTGAGTTGCACCATCTGCGACAACAATCCGGACGCCGCCGCGACCAGCGGATTAAGGCTGACATTGAGGGCCTGGGACCGCGGTAGGTGCGCGGCGTAGATCATTCGCTCTTGCAACTGTTCGAAACGTGGCGGCGCAACAGCGTCGGTCAAGGGGCCAGAAGCAGGACGTTGTCCATGGTGGTCGAGCAGGACGGTTGTTTCGTCCTGGGGATTTTCCTTATCCATTTCGTTCAATTCCTGATGGCCCAAAAATTCAGTTCAAGCTCCGCGAAATCACCGCACACATGGAACGCGAAGCCTGCCGAGCGCTTCAGTTGCGCCAGGTCTTCGGAGCTGGGTTCCAGGATGAAATAAGTTTTGTTGGCATGGAATGCGATCTGCCGCGGAGCCACGGGCAGAGGCCTGATCTTGATACCGGGCAGATGCAGGTTGACCAACTGGCGGATGCGCTCCACCGAGCCAACCTTGAGGTTCGACGGCAGTCGATGGCGCAACTCTTCGCTGTCACAGTTGGCGCTAGCCGCCAGTACGAATGAAGCCGTATCCAGCAGGGTGAGGTCCTGCATCGGCGAGACGGTGATTCCATATTGGCGCGGCTGCAATTGCAGCTCGATAGCGTGCTGCTCGAGCACCATCGACAGCACCTGGCGGATCGCTTGCATCAGGCGTCGAAAACATGCGCCCTGGTCGCTGTGCTGGTAGCGGTTGGTGAGTGGCGGGCGCTTGCTGTCACTGGAGAACGTCGCCAGTTCACCCAACAGGGCCAGTAGCATTCGGTAGAGCGTTTCGGGATGTACTTGCTCCAGGTCCAGGTAATGACGCAGCAACAGTTCGCTACGGTTGATCAGTTGCAGCATCATGAAATCGCCCACTTGCGCACCACCTGCCTTGCCATTGAAACGGATCCGCTCGGCAAGGCTGTCACCTCGATGAGCAAGCATGCCGATGATCTCCTTGAGACACGACAGCAAATAATGGGATGAACGAGCCTGGATAAAGGTTGGCACAAAGTCCGGGTCGAGTCTGATCACCCCATCAGCGGTGGTATCGAGCACCTCACAAAGCTTGAGCTTCACAAACGCATGGTCGCTCTGTTGCTCGCCCAACAGCAGGCGCAGGTTCGGCCGCCCACAACTGATCTGGCTCCCGCCGGAATCGCCGGCGTTGGAGTCGCTCACCTGCGCGTCGTAGATGGTGTAGCGCGCCAGCACGTCAGATTGCTCCTGACGACGGGACTCGATGTGATTGCCGGTCACCAACGGCAACGCGAGGTAGATCGGTGTATTGCTGGTATTGGACGGTACTTCCAGGGCCAATGGCTCGGTGTTGCCACCGAGCTCGAACAGACTGCCGTCCGGCAGGACCCCGCTGGCCTGGCTGACCACCAGTTGGCCCATGTTGAGAAATTGCAGATCGATTTCCAGCGCCAGGAATCCCCAGGCGTAACTGGCCAGCAACCGGGTACGAACCTTCAACTGGTGATCGAAATAACGATCGTTGTGTTGCAGATGTTGTGGACGCAACAACATGCCTTCTTGCCAGATGACTTTATCGTGATTCATCGGTCATCTACCTTGGCCTGTCTTTCAAGCGTGTTGGCGATCCCATCCTGGTCGAGGATCAGGTTCGCTTCGGTCAACTGCGTCGCAGCCACTGGCAGTGTGTAGCGCCAGCGGGCGTGTGGCAGGTCTCGGTACGCCGCGAGTATGCCGACGTAACGGCCATTCCCAGTGATACCGAGCCTGAGCTCGACGGTTTCACCTGGACGCAATTCCAGCTCTTCGCTGGAAATCAGATCGGGGGCCAGTGTTTCCCTCGCGCGCTCATAGAGGCTGAAGAAGTCCGAGTTTTCAAAGGCTACCGGATGCCTGAGTTCGAACAACCGCACCACCACTGGCGATGGCCGCCCATTGAGGTCGGGGTTGAGCTGATCACTGGCCGTCAGGGTGAGGGTGAGCTTGGTCATCGTCGAGAAGGGCGACAACGTGGTGCAACCGCCCAACAGCAGGGTCATGGCCAGCGCCGCCAAAGTCTTGAATACGTGCATCGTGCAGTGCGACATGGACGTCATCCGTGGTGATCGATTTGCAGGCTGGCAATCAGACAAACCTGTTCTTCATAGGTCTGGGTCAGGCGCGGTTCGCCTTTCAACTCCGAGCGGGTGCGCAAGCTCTGCTGCAAACCATGGATGCTTTGCTTGAGCAGCAGCGCTGCATTGATCGCCAGGGTTTCGAGGGCCTCGCTATCCAGGCTTTCGAGATCCATGCCCAGGGCAATAGCGAAGCGCTCCAAAAAATTTTCGCGCGGGTGATCCATAGCGTTGGCGGGCGGGATGGGCGCAGGCCTTGGTTCAACGAGCTCTTCGACCAACTCCGGCACCAGCAGGCTTTCCATGTCGATACGCGCATAATCTGGGCGCCCAAGGGTGTCTGGTGGTACGGCAGTGGGATTTATCAGCTCATCGATGTCCAGCAAGACCCGCTCCTGTTGGTCCAGTGCTTTCAGCGGGTCGAGTTCCAGAAAGGCATCGTCCGGAATGAGACTGTCGACCGACGTTGAGCGACCGGCTTCGGCAACGCTGTTCGACGGCCCGATGACCAGCCGCGCCAGGACCTCGAATTCGCCCATGATGTAGGCGTCTCCGTCCTGTATCCGTACCGGCTCGCCCTTGCGTAGGCGTGCGCCGCTTTCGCGGTGGGTCGTACCGTTGCAACTGGTATCGGTCAGGAAAAACGAACCCTCACGGAAGCTGACATGCGCGTGACACTTGGACAGCAGGCGGTCGCGGTCGGGAATCATCCAGTGGCAACCCTCACCCCGACCAATCACTCCGCCAGCCGGCCCGAAGGTCTTGTGACACAGTCGTACAGGGACGAACTGGTTGGCGTTCAGCATTTCGAAAACAAGATCCATCTATTAAAGGTTCCTTGGGTCACTTACCGCGACTGACCGCTTGTGGATCACCCAGAGGGCGATAATCACTGTCGTTGAATTTGTAGTTGCCACTACAACCGCCGAGGACAAATGACACGAGAAGCGTCAGCAGGACGGCTCGCCAGGAAAAAACAGGCATCGAAATTTCTCCAGAAATGAAAAGGCCGGGCTGGAATGGCTACGAACAGGCAAGGATCAATCATTGAAATCACTACGCTGAACGTTCAGGCGCGTAAGGCGATAGACCAGCGTGCGTAGCGGCAAGCCAAGTTCACGGGCGGTACGCGCCTTGTTGCCCGAACTCTCGCGCAGCCCATCGATCAGCAGGCCACGTTCGATCTGCTCCATCCGTTCACGCAGGCTCACGCGGCCCCGTTCGGCTGGGGTCTGGATGTGTAGCGCAAAATGCTCGACAAGCAGTTCGCCGCCCTCGCACAAGAGCACGGCCCTTTCTACGATGCTCTTGAGTTCACGGACGTTTCCCGGGAAGTCATAGGCGGCCAGGTGATCGAGCGCTGCGTCTGACCAGCGCACCGGATCACGCTGCAGGAGTGTGCAAGCCTTGTCGGCAAAATGCCGCGCCAACTCAATGATGTCGCCGTCGCGCTGGCGCAACGCCGGTAGCGGAATTGGAAACTGCGCAAGGCGGTAATACAGGTCTTCGCGGAACTTGCCCTCCTCCATCAGTTGCTTCAGGTCGCGGTGGGTGGCGGCAATGATGCGCACGTCGACATGGTGAGTGACGTTGGACCCCAACGGCCGGATTTCGCCTTCTTGCAACACTCGCAACAACTTGGCCTGCAGGGATAACGGCATATCGCCGATTTCATCGAGCAACAGCGTGCCGCCGTTGGCCGCGTCGAACAGCCCGGCCCGGTCCCGGTCGGCACCGGTGAACGCCCCCTTGCGATAGCCGAAAAGCTCACTCTCCAGCAAGTTCTCGGGAACCGCTGCACAGTTCTGCACGATAAACGCCTTGGATCGGCGCGGGCCGTAATCATGGAGGACCCGGGCCACCACCTCCTTGCCGGTACCGGTCTCACCCCGCAGCAGGACGGTATAGGGGCAGTGCAGTACTTTACTGAGCAATGAGCAGGTCTTGCGCATGGCCATGCTCTTGCCAATCAGGCCGTAACTGACGGCGCTCGGCAGGCTTGTGGTATCAGGCTCTGACTCATCAACAGGACCGCGCAGGCGCTGTAACAGGTGCATCTGGCCAAGCGCGAAGGTCCCAAGATGTCCCAGGGACTCAGCGATCCCATGCAGGTCGAGGTGCTGATTGCTGGCGCATAGCAACAAGCCTCCGCTCTCATCCTGGGGATCGCCCAGGGGAACGCAAAGCAGCGACTGCCAGGGTGTGGCCCGCGGCGGCAGGAAACCGGTTTCGTGCACGCTGTCGCTTAACGCGTCGAGGCACACCACACGGTTCTGGCACAGGGAAAACTGCAACAATTGCTCAGCGTGGTAGTCGGAGGGCAGGCTTTGCGGGTCACGAAATTGCAACCGGCCTTCCAGGCACTCGGTGTTCATTTCCAGGCGGGTGCGAGTGGCATCGAGCAGGTACAACTGCACCAGTTCACAGCCACTGAGCCGCGCTACGCCCAGGATGAACGTCCCCACCAGCTCAGCGCCGTCCGCCAAGCGCGAAAGGTCGGAAAACTGCGCCAGAAGTGCTTCGGCATAGTCCAATGGTTGCGAGAGTTTCTTGAACATAGCGCCCACCTCAGGAGAACTCACACGCGAGTCTGGCGTCGCCGTTGAGCACGGCGTGTACATGCCGTAGCTGTTCGCCACCGGCCATGGCGACGAGCAACCGGTTGGCAACCAGCGGCATCAGGTGCAGGTCAAGCAGTTGGTCAATCAGTCGTGCGCCACGATCATTACGACTGCAACGCTCGACCAGGTGGTTCACAAGGTGCCCGCAATAACTGAAGCTCAATTGACGACGGTGCAGCCGCTCGCCCAGGCGGTCGAGTTTGACTTCCACCAGTTCACGTAACACCGGCCCGTTGACCGGGTAGTACGGCACCACGCACATACGCGCCAACAGCGCGGGTTTGAAATGTTGACTGAGTATTGGGCGAATGGACTCTTCAAGGCATTCGGCACTTGGTTTTGTGCCGTTTTCGCACAACTCGTTGATGCGTTCGCTGCCCAGGTTCGACGTCATCAGGATCAGCGTGTTGCGAAAATCAATTTCCCGCCCTTCTCCGTCGTTGGCCAAGCCCTTGTCGAAGATCTGGTAGAACAGATTCAACACATCCGGGTCGGCTTTTTCGACCTCATCGAGCAGTAGCACTGAATAGGGCTTTTGCCGCACGGCTTCGGTGAGCATGCCGCCTTCGCCAAACCCGACGTAGCCCGGCGGCGCGCCGATCAGCCGGGAAACCGTATGTTTTTCTTGGAATTCGGCCATGTTGAGCGTGGTGATAAAACGATCACCGCCATAGAGCAGGTCGGCCAGGGCATGCGCTGTCTCGGTCTTGCCGACGCCACTGGGCCCTACCAACAGAAACACGCCCACCGGAGCGTCGGGTTTGTTCAGGCCTGCGGCGGCGGCACGCATCGCACGATCAAGCGCCTGCACAGCCGACTCCTGACCACGAATACGAGCACGCAGGTCCGTCGCGAAACTGGCGACTTTCAAATTGTGCTCTCGCGCCAGTTGTGTCAGCGGCACACCGGTCCAGGCACTGATGACTTCGGCTACCAGTCGCGGGCAAACTTCGAAGCTGACCAGGCGCTCCTGGACTTGCGCAGCCACCAACGTGCCGTGTGTTTCATGCAACGCCGCTTCCAGTGTTTCGACACTGAGGGGGTGATCCACCGAGGCTTCCCGTGCCTTGGCCAATTGCTGGCGAAGCGACAACAGGCGTTCCGCAAGAATGCGTTGCTCGGTCCATTGGATTTCCAGCGTTCGGCACTCGTCTTCGATGGCCTCCAGGCGCACTTCCAGCGCTTCCAGCGCCTGAAGATCAATCGATAAGCCGGCCTGTGCATCACGACGCAGTGCTTGGCGCTGGCGCTCGCCTTCGGCCAACTCGCCGCGCAATCGCTCCAGGCTTTGCGGCGCAGCGGCCAGGCTGATGCGCACACGGGCGCAGGCAGTGTCCAGCACATCCACAGCCTTGTCTGGCAACTGACGACCAGCCAGGTAGCGAGCCGACAATTGCGCCGCCGCGACCACCGCATCATCACGCAGGTAAATGCCGTGGCTATTCTCGTAGACCCGAGCCAGTCCACGCAGGATGGTCACTGCCTCACTGACGGTCGGCTCGTGCAATTGCACCGGTTGGAAACGACGGGCCAGGGCCGGGTCTTTTTCAAAATATTTTTTGTACTCGGTCCAGGTGGTGGCCGCGATAGTACGCAGCTCACCCCGGGCCAAGGCCGGCTTGAGCAGGTTGGCCGCATCAGCGCTCCCGGCGTTGCCACCCGCGCCAATCAGGGTGTGAGCCTCATCGATGAACAGGATGATGGATTTTGGCGAAGTCTTGACCTCGTCGATCACCCCTTTGAGACGACGTTCGAATTCACCTTTTATGCTGGCGCCGGCCTGCAGGAGCCCCATATCCAGCGAAAGCAGCTCGACGCCTTCGAGCACGGAAGGTACTTCTCCGGCGGCGATGCGCAACGCCAGCCCCTCGACGATGGCGGTCTTGCCCACACCTGCTTCACCGACCACGATTGGATTGTTTTTGCGGCGACGAACAAGAATATCGATCATCTGCCTGATTTCACCGTCGCGACAAAGCACCGGATCGAGTTGACCCTCACGAGCCTGCCGGGTCAGGTCATGGGTAAAGCGCGCCAGTAGGGAATCGCCCGGCTTGGCGGAGTGATCGGCGACCGATTGAGTCTGTTGCGCCAAGGCGAAATCTTTCAACCGATCGACATTCAGTCGGGTGAGCAGCGCCTGGTAAGCACTCCCTGCATAGCGAAGCGGGTTGTGCAGCAACGCCAGGATCAACGCGGCTTGTCCGACCTGGCTGCAGCCCAGCTCGAGATTGGCCACCAGCAGTGCATCCTGCAACCATTGCACCAGTTCTGGGGCGAATACCGGATTGCGCGAAGCGCTGTGTCCCATCCGTGGTTGCAGCGCAGCGCTCAGTTCACCTGCGCTGACCTGGGCATCTTGCAAGGCTCGCGCGAGCAACCCCTGCGGACGTTCCAGCAAGCCCAGCATCAAGTCTTCCACCAGGACTTTGTCTGCGCCACGGGCGACGCATTGCTCGGCCGAGCGCTCCAGATCGCTTCTGGTTTCGGCGTCCAACGCCTGGATCAGTTGCTGAAGGTCTACGTTGATCATGTCATTCATTCCTAATGAATTTTGCTGCTGAGGGTCACCACGCCATCGGCGCGCTCGTGTCCCAACCAACTGGTCCATCCCAGGCGGCAGATGTTCTGTTCTCCGATGCACAGCTCACGAATGTCCTGCCGGCGCAGGACCAGGCGAATGTCATATTCGAGGGGATCACGCAGGGTGAAACGCACCAGCGAGCACAACGGCTGGTAACCGACGCCGATGGGCAGAAATTCGTGAAAACGCTGCCAGTCCAGTTCGCTGATATGGATCCGGAACTTGCCACTGCGGTCGCGCACCTGTTCACCCAGCACCAGGTCCTGGCTCAGCAGGCTATTGGCGCTCCCCAGGCGATTGCGTTGTTCGCCAAGGATGTCCACACGCCGCTCGATGCACTGCTCAAGATTCAGTTCGGCGTGCTTGAAGTAATAACGCAGCACGGCCTCGATCAGAGCTGCCGAATGAGCACGAAGACTCAGCAAGCCTAGATACGGCAGCAGACGCTTCCAGTTCAGTTGACTGGCCTTGCGAATGTCTTCGCCGCCCAGGCCGATCAGCGCAAACAACTGCTCGGAAAACGGGTCCCTGGCACCGCTCTGAAAACTTGCGCAGTAACGATACTTGCGCCAGATCGGCAGCATCAGTCGTTGAAGACGGTGGTGGAAGACGTCGAGGAAATCGCGCGTCGGATTGCCCTCCTCCTCCCCCAGGGCCTGCTCACCATAGAACGCCGGTAGCGGCGACCCTGCCCCTACCAGGCTGATCAGGTTCATGCCCAGGCGCGCTCGCACCTGGCCGTTTTCTTCGAAAAACTCCACACGATCGATGTCGCTGGCGGGGAACCCCAGGCTTGGGTTGGCCTGGAACTCCAGCCGGTCATACAGCGCCTCATCATCCAGGTCTGGGTGAGACTCGCGCAGCCGATCAACGACCAACAACACGGCCTGAAATAGCGAGTACTCGCGTATTCCTCGCGTCAGCCCGCTTATAGAAGCGGCTGCTGGCCCATGCGGGGTGTCCATTGATAGACCTCTCCTTGTGTGCTGTTCACCCGCAGTTCGTGGTACGAATTGAGGCTGGCATAAAGCGCGAAGAATTCGTTGAGCACCGAAGCGAAGACGAACAGGTCGCCCTCGCCGATGTAACCCTGGGGATCGACGGTCAGTTCGGTGCGCAAGCCACGAACCGGCAAGCCTCGATGCAGGCGATCGACATGCTGGTGCCTGATCGACTTGAGCCCGTCCAGCAAACGCTTGCTGACCTTCTCTGTCTGCTCGTCGTAGTAGCGCGGAAAATCATAGGTTTCGAGAATCACCTTGAGCGCATTGACGTCCGCCAGCGACAGGTAGTTGAGTGACATGTTGCTGATCAGCTTCCAGAGGAAATCGCGATTGAGCGGGGGAGCGAAGCTCGAGGTGACCGGCCCGATATTGCGGAAACTCAGCGACTCGGGGCTTTTTTCGCCGGGCTGGTCGATGTCACCCGGCTTGAGCTGGCGCGGCAGGTTCTGGTTGGTGCACATCAGCTCGATCGACAGGGTTTCATGAGGGTGATTGTGCCGGGCACCGAAGCCCAAGCAGGTGTCCAGGCCACCGTGCAGCAATGAAGGGCGCTGACGAACGCTGTAGTAGGGTCGGCTGTGGGGCACATCGAAGCTTGAATCGTGCTCAAAGGATTCGAACGGCACATAGGCCTGATAACCCAGGCCGCCGGGGTTCCAGCCAGTGACGCTTTCGACCGAGAACACACCGCAGTGCTCCTGGTCATAATCGGCGGGCAGCAACAGGTATTCATCCTGTTTGCTGTCCAGGCGGATTGGCTGGGCGTCATGCTTGAACAGATTGACGATCGGCGTGCAGTGAAGCTTTATGTTGTCCAGTGTCGGGCGCATCCGCTGGATACCGCTTTTGCCAATATCGAAGCGCAGTTCCAGGCCCCGCATCTGTTCGACGCTGCTGCGCGGAGCAGCGTTGATCACGTCCAGGCCATTGACGTCGACGAACAGGAACTTGTCCTGGAAGGCGAAGTATTCCTGCAGGTAGCGATAGCCGCGAAAGGTATTCAGTGGATACGGGATCAGCGCTTCCTCTTCGGCAAACCCTACCGGCTGGACACGATCGGCTGGGACCCTGAACATCATAGGGCTGCCATCTGCCGCCCGCAGGGCCTCGCCGGAGCCGTCCAGCGGGATCAGCTCGATACCTTCAAGATTGCGCAACAGGCTGAGATAGAGCATCTGGCTGATGTAACGCTCGCCGGTCAAGTGCAGACGCAATTGGCTCAGTTGCAGTTCGCCCAAATGACCGTCGCAACACATCCCCAGGCGCAAGCTCAACAGCGACCCATCCCCTTTCACTGAATAACTCAGCCTGGTCAGATCAAGCGCCAGCACCTCGGTGGGGTAACATGTCAGGAAACGGCAACGCACCTGCTGCACAGGCTTGCTTTCGACCGGCGTATCACGTTCCACCCGCAGTGCGGGGCCGGACCGCTGCAGTGGATCGAACTGCAAGATGCTGAAGGCCGGCAACGGCCGCATGTAGTTCGGCCACAACAGCTGCATCAGCGAATGGCTCAGCTCCGGCAATTGGTCATCGAGCTTCTGGCGCAGCCGCCCGGTCAGGAATGCAAACCCCTCCAGCAACCGCTCCACATCCGGATCCCGTCCGGCCTGTCCCAGAAAGGGGGCCAACGCCGGGTTACGCTCGGAGAAACGTCGACCCAACTGGCGGAGCGCCGTCAGTTCGCTCTGGTAGTAATGATTGAACGACATGTATGGCTATCCTTGTCTGACCTTGACCTGACCGCTGCCGTCCAGGCACGCGGAAAAACTGACCTGTCGCCTGACTCCCTCCACATCCAGCAAAGCGTCGATGCTGAAGGACAGGCGAAGCGGATCGGCATGGCTTGGTATTGAAACGACACAGACATTCCTGAGGCGTGGCTCGTAGGCCTTGATGAACGCCTCGATCGCCTTGCGGGCCTGGCTCCCTGCGTCGTGCAGGCTCAAGCGCATGTCATTGAGATCCGGTAGCCCATAATCGGATAGCGTCTGCACGCTACCTGCCCGGGTGCTGAGCATCTTGGCCAGATGCGCAGCCACCGATGTCACGACACACACCTCACGGCTCAAACCCGCACGCTTTTCTGAATCACCGGCCAAGCGCTCGAAAAGGCTGCCATACATCATGAGCGCGCCTACGCCTTGTCCAGCTTGCCAACCAACGACAGCGTGAAATCGGCCCCCATGTACTTGAAGTGAGGCCGTACGTTCAGGCCTACGCGATACCAACCTGGCTCACCTTCAACGTCGCTGACAATGATCTTCGCTGCGCGCAGCGGACGGCGGCCACGAACTTCGGCGCTAGGATTCTCCTGGTCGGCAACGTATTGGCGAATCCAGTTGTTGAGTTCACGCTCCAGATCCGTGCGCTCCTTCCATGACCCCAATTGCTCGCGCTGCAGAACCTTCAAGTAGTGAGCTAGTCGATTGACGATCATCATGTAGGGCAACTGAGTGCCAAGCTTGTAGTTCAGCTCGGCATGCTTGTCCTCGGCGCCGTTACCAAAGAATTTCGGCTTCTGCACGGAACTGGCGGAGAAGAACGCGGCGTTGTCACTGCCTTTGCGCATGGTCAGGGAGATGAAGCCTTCCTCGGCCAATTCGTATTCGCGCCGGTCGGACACCAGCACTTCGGTCGGAATCTTGGTTTCGATCTCACCCATGCTTTCGAAGTGGTGCAACGGCAGGTCTTCAACCGCGCCGCCGCTTTGAGGACCAACGATATTCGGGCACCAGCGGAATTTGGCAAAGCTGTCGGTCAGCCGTGTACCGAATGCGTATGCCGTATTGCCCCACAGGTAGTGCTCGTGGCTGTTGGCAACGGTTTCCTTGTAGACGAATGATTTGACCGGGTTCTCTTGCGGATCATAAGGGTTGCGCAACAAGAAACGCGGTACGGTCAGACCAAAATAGCGAGCATCTTCCGATTGACGGAAACTCTGCCACTTGGCGAATTGCGGACCTTCGAAGTGGTCCTTCAGGTCCTTGAGGTCTGGCAGGCCAGTAAAGCTTTCCAGACCAAAGAATTTCGGACCGGCCGCGGCGATGAACGGCGCATGGGACATGCAGGCGACACTGGACACGTACTGCATCAACTTCACGTCCGGCGAGCTTGGCGACATGAAGTAGTTCGCGATGACCGCACCCACCGGCTGCCCACCGAACTGACCGTATTCAGCGGTGTAGATATGCTTGTACAGGCCTGACTGCATGACTTCTGGTGAATCCTCGAAGTCGTCCAGCAAATCGTCCTTGGAGACGTTGAGCATTTCTATCTTGATGTTTTCGCGGAAGTTGGTGCGGTCCACCAGCAACTGCAAACCGCGCCATGCCGATTCCAAGGCCTGGAATTGTGGGTGGTGGAGGATTTCGTCCACCTGGCGACTGAGCTTGGCGTCGATCTCGGTGATCATGCGATCGACCATGGCCTTCTTGACCGGCTCGCCGCTGTTTTGCGGCTTGAGCAACTCTTCGATGAACGCAGACACGCCTCGCCTGGCAATGTCGTAGGCGTCATCGTCCGGGGTCAGGCGAGTCTGGGCGATGATGCTCTCAAGAATGCTGTAATCAGCGTTGTCCTGGCTTTGCTGCTGTACGGCATGGGTACTCATGTTTCGGCTTCCTTGGCTGAAAGAATCAAGCGTTCTTCGCTGTGGTGTTCAGACCCAGCTCATCCAGTACGCGGCGGCGGGAATCGTCATTGCCGAGTACGCCTTCGATGGCCTTGCGGAACGCTGGCGCGTTACCCAACGGCCCTTTGAGCGCCACCAGGGCGTCGCGCAGCTCCATCAGTTTGCTGAGCTCCGGCACTTGCTCGACCAGGCTCGCCGGGTTGAAATCCTTCATCGAGTTCACACGCAGCTGTACAGCCATCTCTTCAGTTTCGCTTTCTTCCTGGAGACGGTTTGGTACGCTCAATGTCAGGTTCAGCTCTTGCTTGGCCAACACCTCGTCGAAGGTCATCTTGTCGATGCCAATCGGTTTGCGATCCTCGATCTTGCGTTCATCCCCGCGGTGGGTGTAATCACCGATCGCCAATAGTTTCAACGGCAGCTCAATTTCTTCCTGGGCACCGCCGGTGGCAGGTTTGAAGGTGACGTTGATGCGTTCCTTAGGGGCGATCGAGCCTTCTTTGGCCATGACTTTCTCCTTACAATTTTGGACCCGGAGGCCTATTCAATGACCCGTTCCAGGTCGAGGTGACACAACCTGCGATAGGTCTCTTCCTTGCACTCGCGTATGACGTGGTTCTGAGGCAATAACTCGCAGCAGCTATGCAGCAAATGCAGTACCTGTAGCTCCAGGGTGGGCTCCCAGGTATTCAGGCCGGCGTGTTGCAGTGTCTGGTCGAGGACCTCCAGCTGGACTTTGGCGAGTTCGTATTTCCTCGCCGAGAAGCACAAGCGAGCCATCGCGAACCGCCAGAGGAAACACTCGCGTGCCCCAAGAGCGTTTTGCATGCCTTGCCTGAGTAACTGGACGGCGGGTTTGAGGCCATCCCTGGACAGGATCGACTGGGCCTCTTCCAGCGTCAGTTCCCAAGGCGCATCGTTGTGATTGATATCGATTTCGGGAGCGGCGCCGGGGTTTTGCAGGTGAGGCATGACCTGGGACGCGATCCACGCCCGCGTGGCGGGATCGGCGAACGGCGAACCGTCATGCCAACGCAATTCGATAACGCCCGGCAGGCGCTGGATGAATAGCGCGAAATGGACCTCCACTTCACCCATGGCCAACTCGGCGTTCAACCCTTGCAGGCACTCCCAGGCAAGCCGCTGGCCATCGAGCCAGAAAGGAGCCTTCGCCAGGCTGGCCTCGATCTCCACCAGTAGGTTCGCGTAATCGCCTTGGTGGAGACTGTCCTGATAAGCCTTGAGTTTGTCCGCCGGCACCCCACGCAACTGGGTGATCTGCTCGGCGTTGCGCTCGGGCATGGTGTCAATGGTCAGCCAGGTCAAAGTACGGTTCAGGCGCAGGGCCCGAACGTCGGTTGCTTTTTGTTTGAGCCACCAGATGCATAACGGCCCTGCGCTTTCCTGCTGGGCGCGCAGGGCCTTGTGGGCTTCTTTTTCGTTTTCGATCGGAGCGCCAGGCGTGAGCAGTTGGGTAGCAACTTGCTTCACCTGAGCCACTACCGTCTCAATGGCACCCGCCTGCGGCAGGTTGTCTGTGGCACGCTGGATCATCGTGTTGAGGCGCCGACACAACGGGAGCAGCAGAGGCGCGTCATCACCCAAGTGGGCGGTGCAAGCGGTATCGAGTCCTTCAAGTTGCTCTGTCAGATGGCGGAACAGCGGCACCTGCTCCTTGATCGCAACGTCATCGCCCAACGCCTGTTCCAGGCGAGGCAGCAACCAACTGATGGCGGCGGCACGGGTTCGATTTTTGGCCGGATGAATGTCAGGCCAATGGTCTTTACACAAGTGGTGCAAAAGGCAGAGACCTGCCAGCAACCCGTGGAAAGACTCACGCTGATACAGCGCCCAAACCAGCCAGGCCGCCACCCGCAAGTCCTTCGACTGGGTACGCAACAGCGCTTCACTTCCTTCACGGATCTTCAGCCAGTCTACCTGGCCGCTTTCGTGCATCGACTGGGCTTTGCCCAGCTCGCCTTCCAACGTCTCGTATTCATTCGAAAAACGCACGTCTGCACCCGCAAAACCCTCTTTGGAGATGGGCGTTTTGGCGAGAGCCAGATAATGGGCGGACAGTTTTCCGGAATACGACATTCACGACCCTGCTAAGAAAATTCAGTTTGTGACATGGGCAGTTTTGGCGGCATGGTTATTCAAGGTAAATATTCGGCTTTGCTTGTAGGAAGTTTCACCAAATACAATTCGGCACACTCCAGAACTCAGACCATCCCCAACCAGTGGAACGCAGCGAAGAATGCCAAAATTTTAATAATAAAAAAGTAGGACCTTTCCTTTTTTCAAAAAATTTACCCCTTCCGAAACTCCCAATGCAGATTCCTTCCTGTCAAGGTCGGACCACGATCGAGCCAACTAAAAATCACTTCAAATCATTTCATTCTCAGTTCCTACTTGCTGCAAAGAGAACTCTTACATCCTTTTCTTTTTTTACGGGTCTCTGCGCGCGCGCCCCCTCAAGACTGCTTCAATGTGATCAGGAGTCAGCGCCAACGCCCAAGGAGCCGCGAATGTTCCACACCCCTGATTTGCGCAACTTTCATCTCATAATTCCTGACATCGAACATGACCTCCAAGTGATGGCCTTCGAGGGCTGCGAAGCCATCAGCATGCCTTATTCGTTCGATATCGAGCTCGTCAGCGAACAAAGCGATATGGATTTGGAATACTTGTTAAACCAGCAGGCATTTCTTGCATTCAACAAACAGGGAAGCGGTGTTCACGGGCTGATTTATCGTGTTGTACAAGGCGACACTGGCAAACGCTTGACGCATTACAAGATAAGACTGGTTCCACGATTGGCTTACTTGGAACACCGCACCAACCAGCGCATTTTTCAACACGTCAGCGTCCCACAGATCATTACATCGGTCCTCAAGGAGCAAGGTATTCTCACTGACGCCCATTGCTTCCAGTTGAGTGCAAGTTATTCGCCTCGTGACTACTGCGTGCAGTATCGCGAATCCGACTTGCACTTCATCGAGCGCCTGTGTCACGAAGAAGGCCTGCATTATCACTTCCAGCACAGTGAGTCGGGCCATCACCTGGTATTTGGTGATGACCAGAGCGTATTTCCCCGGCTTGAGCACCGCACTGCTTATAAACACGGCAGCGGCATGGTTGACGACGAGCCGGTTATCCATCGATTTGGCCTGCGACTGGAGACCCGGACCAGCCGCGTCACACGCCGTGATTACGATTTCAAGAAGTCGACATTCCTACTGGAGAGCAGCTGTCAGCCCGGCGTCGAAAAGATCCAACCAGACTTGGAGGCCTATGATTATCCAGGCGACTTTACCCAGGAAAAACGCGGCAGGTTATTGAGCCGGCGAGCCCTGGAACGTCATCGTGTCGACTACCGCCAGGCCGAAGGAAAGAGTGATCAGCCGGCACTGACGACGGGACACTTCCTGGCATTGAGTGGGCACCCTCGCCAGGAATGGAATGATCTATGGCTCCTGACCGAAGTGCATCACGAAGGCAAACAGCCGCAGGTGCTGGAGGAAATCACTCCCAGCGACACTGGCAGGGCTGAAGACCACTTCAATCAGGGCTATCGCAATCACTTCGTTGCCACGCCTTGGGATGCGATCTTTCGTTCGCAACGGGTTTACCAAAAGCCACGTGTATGGGGCAGCCAGACGGCAATCGTCACGGGGCCCAAGGGTGAAGAGATCCACTGCGACCCGTATGGCCGGGTCAAAGTCAGGTTTTTCTGGGATCGGGCGGGGCACCTCGACGACGGCAGCAGCTGTTGGTTGCGAGTCGCCTCCAATTGGGCGGGCAACAGCTACGGGAGCGTCACGATCCCGCGGGTGGGCATGGAGGTGTTGGTGACCTTCATGGAAGGCGATCCCGACAAGCCCCTGATCAGCGGATGCCTGACCAACAGCGCCAACGCTCGGCCCTACCCGCTGCCTGCGCACAAGACCCGCACCGTGTTTCGTTCTTGCAGCTCGCCGGGCAACAACGGCTTCAACGAGCTGCACCTGGAAGACCGCGCCGGTCAGGAGCTGATCTATCTGCGGGCCCAGCGTGACATGGAACAGAAGATCGAAAACGACAGCCGACTGGAGATTGGCAACGAGCGGCGGGAGACCATCAGGGGCAACAGCATCACCGTCCTGCACGCCGAGGAACATCGGACCACCGCCGCCGACCGTACCGTCCAGGTCGAAGGTGATGACTACCTGCGCGTCGCCAACCGCCACACCCGTGTCGATCAGACACTGGCCGTCGAGGCCGGGCAGCAAATACAGATCAAGGCTGGCGCTCATGTGGTCCTTGAAGCAGGTGCATCTCTCAGTTTGAAAGCCGGGGGCCAGCACATCCTGATCAACCACAGCGGTATCTACAGCAGCAGTGAAATCCAGCTCGGCGGCGCCCCCATGGCCGGCGCTACCGCCTCATCATTCACGCCTGGCTTGACGGATCCCTTGGCGGCTCCAGCCCCCGTGCTCGCCCCCACTCAACGCGCGCTGATAACGGCCAGCAAAGCAGCGGGATTGGACTTTTGTCCGATCTGCGAGGCCTGCCGCGAGGGTCTCTGCCCAATGGAAGTCGCCGCCGCATGACTCGCTCACTCCCCCATCAATGGTTGATCGAACAGCAACGCCTCGGCCACACCCTGTGTGTCGTCCTGGACTCAGAACATGAGCACCACACGCGCCAGGCATTGCTCAAGAACAGTCGTCCCGACCAATACCTGAGCGTGTACGGCCAAACGCTGGTTGCTGACCTCGCTGACGTGGGGCCCTTTGTCTTCAGCTTCGATCGGCCCGGCGACGAACACATCAATGAATTGCTTAACCGGCCGGACAGCCACTGGGGATGGCTTGCCAGCCTTCCCAAAGGGGGCCTGCCAACGCTGGTGGAGCACTGGCGTGAACGACTGATCATCGGAGAACACCCCCATCAGGCGCTGTACCGCTTCCATGACAACCGTGTCCTGGCCCGGGCGCTCAAGCACCTGCCCGTTGAAGCCTATCCGGCCTATCTCGGGCCAGCGATCAGTGCCTGCTATTGGCAGGGCACTTGTTGGGCAAGCACCTATAACCCGGCCCCTGGGACATACCCAGTATCCGACTCGCCTCTTTGGCTGCAGGTGCCCGTTACCCCGCAGCAAGCGATGCAGACTCGGCTCCTCAATGCCCGCCGCTTCCTGTTGGCCGAGCATGTCCAGGCCTTCGCCGCACTGGCCGAGCAACAGGACCCGGAGGCGTGGTTGCGTGCCACGCTTGATCAGGCCGAGATATGGCACTGGCAGGCGCCTGAGCAGGTGGAGTTTTTACTGACCCAGCACCTGCAAGCACCCGCCCAGGCGCTGGCGCCGTACTGGCAAGTACGTTCAGCTGAAAGCCCCGACGAGCATTTTGAACGGGTGCGCCTGATGGCAGCGTTCTGGCAGGGAGATGCGCCGCCATGAAACAGGCTTTGCGCATTGCAAGTTTGAGCGGCCTGGCGATAACGGCAGGTTGTGCCAACACACAGCCGAACACGTTTACTTTTACGGCAGATTTGCCGCCTGACTTTGCCTACCAAGCGGCGGTGTACTACGTACCCGCCCCAGGCGAAACCTGCACCGTCGAGACCCGGTATAACAAAGCGCCGGTGTTCAATAGGGAGTGGCGTAAGGCATACAACCCCCATTCCGAAATCGTTATTCGCCGAACCCGTATGGGTTGCCCATTGGTGATCAGCCGCATTGAGCTCGAAATCAATTCCGCCTATGGCAAGGACTGGAGCGATATCAGTCAAGATTCAGCCAACGTAGTGATTCGCGATGAGCTGGAAGCTCAATACAAAGGCACGTTCAGCGAAGCGGGTGAAAGTACCTTCTACGGCCAATGCCAATGGTTATTCCGTACTTCAGGCAAGCCTCGCATTCTCAGAAAAATCCTCGACTGCAAAAAAACCAACCCACAGGGCGAGCTTGGACGTGGACGTCCTTTCTCGGCGTACACCCTCGATCAGCTACCGGGTAAGACCGTGAGGATGAAGATCAAGTTGGCGAACGAAGAAAGACCCGCCATTGGAGACACTTGGGTGAAAGTACCTAACGGTTGGAAACGCTGTATGGGGGAAAACTTTGAAGATCAAGATGCGTATTGCTTCGGTAACTACAAGGACTTCAGCGGTTTCCAGATGCCGGACGGACAGAAATGCACCATTTACCCCGGCTGTACGGAATAAGGCCCTATCCCGTGACGACGCCCTACTCAAAAATACATGCTCTATTGCGTAACGCAGGCTTGGGTTGCTCCATCGCGTTAATCGTTGGTTGCGCCAACAAACAAGCGAACACTTTTGTCTTTACCGCTGATTTGCCGCCTGACTTTGCCTACCAGGCCGTTGCGGTGTACGTGCCCGCCAAAGGGCAGACCTGCACCGTACCGGGCGGCAGAAATACAGAGGTCGGGTACAACCTGGAATGGCGCAAAAGTTACCAGCCGATCTCAGAAATAGACCTGTACAGAACCGTCAGCGGCTGCCCGTTGGTGATCTATCGCATCAAGCTGGAAATCAACTCGGCGTATGGAAACGACTGGGGAGATATAAGCGGTGAGTCCGCGGTCGTTGCCATACGCGATGAGTTGGAGCCGCGGTACAAGGGCGCTTTCAATGAATTGGATGAAAGTGTCTTTTATGGTCAGTGTCAGTGGTTGTTCCGTACGGCTGGGTCCAAACGACGCATCGTAAAAATCCTCGACTGCAAAAAAACCAACCCACAGGGCGAGCTTGGGCGTGGGCGTCCTTTCTCGGCGTACACCCTGGATCAGCTGCCGGGTCAGACCGTAAGGATGAAGATCAAGTTGGCGGACGAGGAAAGACCCGCCATTGGAGACACTTGGGTGAAGGTGACTAACGGTTGGAAGCGCTGCATGGGCAAACACTTTGAGGACCCATACGCATTTTGTTATGGCAATTATCAGGACTTCAGCGGTTTTCAAATGCCGGACGGACAGAAATGCACTATTTACCCCGGTTGTACGGAATAAGGAGATCCGCGTATGACGTCATTGCAAAAAGAATTGGAGTCACGGCTGAGCCATCGCAATCTGACCTGCCCTGTGGGGGGAAAGTGGACCAGTTTTCAGCTCGTCGATGAGTTTGGCTCTGGTGAGCCTTATGCAGGGCTGGCTTATGTCGCTACCGATTCAGAAGGACAAAAATACCCTGGCAACCTGGATGTCATGGGTGTTGGCAAGGTTACCAATCACCATGCGGGACCGATTGCCCTGCTTTTTGCTCAGAAGTATCAGGGGTTTGAAGATATCTACTCATTTCTACAAACAAGACCCCACTACCCACTCCAAATCACCGAACTACAAGTCCGCGCCGAGCAAACCCGCTACCTAAACACAAACGCCACACGCACCCGGGACAATCCCGCACAAGCCTGCGCAGACGATTTCTTCCAAGTGGAAGTACGGCACCTGGTCAAGCACGTCGCGCATTTGCCGCCCGAGGTGTACCGCCATTACCCGCTCCCGGCTGGGCCGGCACGGTTGATGGGCGAACATGGCAAACTCGGTGTTGCCCTGATGCCGCAAAAACACACGGTGCTGGAAGTTCGCCCGTTACGCGCCTTGCGACCCATGCTGTCCACCGCCCCCGAATTCTGTGCGCTCAACTTGTATCAATTGGCGCTCATGTCGACCTTGACCTATTGCCCCTTCGGCCAGACACCTGACAAGGCCCCAATAAAAACGCCGCTGAACTTCTCCGAGCAACCAAGCGTGGGCAACTGGTTCGCGGATGCATTGGCCAAGTTCGAAGAGCTCGGGGAGTTCTATCCGGAACAACCAAAACCCTACTACCCGCTGTATGAAGACGTGCCCTACTCCAAACGCCTGGAGATCGTGCCGTTTGACCCCTTTCTTTACACCGTCAATGATCCGGAATTGGGTGAAGATCAGGAACACCCCGCCAAAGTCCATTTCCTCGATGACAGCAAAACCGGGGCGCAAGCCACGGATACCCAGGCCTACATCACCCACAATGACGAGCTGGTCCTGATCGCAGTACGTGGCACCCAGCAAACCGCCGACTTCCTGCGCGACGCCGATGCGCTTCAGGTGCCGTTTGAAGAAGGTGTCGGCCGGGTGCATCGAGGGTTCTATGGCGCCGCAAAAAAAACCGCGGCCTTCGTGACGAGTTATCTGGACAGGTTTCATGCGGGGCAAAAATTGCTGATTTGCGGTCACAGCCTGGGAGGAGCCGTGGCATTGTTGCTCTCGGAGATACTGCGGCGCAGAGCGGGCTTCGACTACACCATCCAACTCTACACCTACGGCGCACCCCGCGCCGCCGATGCCACTTTCACAAAAAACGCCGAAGCCCTGGTGCACTACCGAATGGTCAACCACAACGACCCGATACCCAGCGTGCCCGGCAGTTGGATGAATACCAAGAGCGGTGTTTATGGCACAGGGTTGGCCCTTACGTTCGCCAACGTACCGGTCGGCCTTTCCGTGTTCGTGGCGGGCATCACTAACTTGACGGGCGAGCCCTACGAACACCACGGCATCTTGCGGCACTTCCTGCCGGTGGAGTTCGATCGCAAGGAGCGCTCGTCGATCCTGTGGATGCCCCATTGCGACACCATCACTCAACACGCCGCCTGCGAGGTGGCTCTCGAACATAGATATGGCCTGCCGGACCGCCCGGCCTTACTGGCTCAACTCATCCAGACCGGTGATCACTTCATGGTCCCCAGCTACATTCCCGCTTGCTGGGCGACTTTGCGGCGCTGGCAGGAAGCGCAGATCGACGGAAGCACGCTGGCGACAAAACGCGAATATGAGTGGATCGANNATGCNCTGACNCGGATTACCCAACAGTTGCGCGATGAAGAACGCTACCTGGCNGGACGGGGCGCGCCCAATGGGCGTAGCGAAAGCTCCATCAACATTGCGCTCATCCGTGAGGTCGACAAGATGCACAACACACGTGCGCGCCTGGCCACGCTGCGCACCGCGTCGGTCAGTGAAAAAGACGTTTACGGAAGCTTGGCGGAACAACCCGAGCAACTGGCACACAACCTGGCCCGTTGGCAGGCACACCCGGAGAACAGGGTGGCTGAGCAACTGGCGATGGCGCCGGCCATGGATGACGATAGTGAGTTGATCCGTGGTGCTCATGGGTATGCCATTGGTAAGCCCTACACGCTGGATCTTGATTCCATCATCTGATCGACGCGCCATTCGCCACGCCTTCAGGTCAGGTATGTAACGTGCTGCCGCCATCGCGAGCAGGCTCGCTCCCACAGGGGATTGGCGGTGTGCGCTCATTCTGTGTTCACCTCGGGATGGTCAACGACGCTCAACCTGTGGCGAGGGAGCTTGCTCCCGCTGGGCTGCGCCGCAGCCCCAAAAATGCCGGCGCATTCCTACAGAAAAACCGTTGCGCCACCGAGCGAGAGCACGCCTTCTCGTCCCGAATCCTGGGCACTACGGAGCCTTGTTTATTCTCCCTCCGCCACGCTTCCGCCAGGCTACGAATCCTTGCGCCATTGCCTACAACTACGCCAGAATCCGCCCGCTTGTGCGCCTTGCTCATGGGTTTTATCGTTTCCCTGCCACTGCCCATCAGTGGTCGGGTTTAGTAGCCCGGTAATGACAACGGTGCATGAGTCTCATCAGTCAGGCATAGCCTGCACTTGATGGCGGCTGTGCGCATGGCGCCTTCGGGCGCGCCGGGTTTCCGTTGTCCTTTACCGGTCTACTAACTTGCGCACAGCTGCCACCCCTTCGTTTAGTAGCGAGATGGTCGCGGCCTACTAACAAAGGACGTAAGAATGTTCAAGATAACTCCGAACCCTCCAGAAACTGACTCAACGTCTACCCATTCCGGTCGTAAAAACAAAAAGCACGACGAAACCACCAAACGCGTCTTGGATCACTACCTGCTACCCAAACCGGAAAAGTCCGAAGATGCATACAAACCGGACCAGCTCTTCGCCGTGGCAAAAAACGCCGACACCGAATGCCTGCTCGCCAACCTCAGCGAAAACCTAGCATCCGCCGACGCGATGATCAGCAATCTGGCCTTCGACCTGGAAGGCCCTCGCCGCCACATCGCCCTCGGCATCCAGCAACTGATCGAACTGAGTTCAATGCTGGCGAACCGAGTGCTGGATAACGTCGATCCACGCTAACCGCTACACCACCCAGCTGTGGCGAGGGAGCAAGCTCCCTCGCCACAGACCGCGTACACGTGTGCTGCCGCCTTGGCGAGCAGGCGCGTGAGCACGTCCTTCAAGTAAGCATACGGATCATGACTATTCAGCCGTGCAGACTGGATCAAACTCATGATCGCCGCCGCTCGTTTGCCGCTGCGTAGCGACCCTGTGAAGAGCCAGTTCTTGCGACCCAACGCCAGGGTCGGATCTGGTTCTCGCACCAATTATTGTCAATGGGTAGCGCTGTGCTGTCGACTTGGGGACATCAGACACTTGAGCGGATGCTAAAAGCCCTGTACTTGCTGTCTCAGGGTGTGCCTCTTCGAGGGCGGCTGTCGCGAGCCGAACCGCCGAGGCGTCTCGGCCCTTCGGGCATTCATCCTTCACACCTACGGGCTTCGGCCTGCGCGCACCGCTTGCGAGGGAACGCACCACTCCTCGTTAATCTGTAACCTGCGGGCAAGGGTTAAAAACCTCGGTTACGTCGAGTGTTGTATGCCACGGGATGGCAGTGCCTGACACCATTCCGCCTACGGTTTGCTGTCGACCCGACTTGCGCACATATCCGCCATCCGTTCCAGTGAAGACGTGCTGCCCTGGCTTCGTCAGATAATCAAAGAAACTGACTTTCACAGGCACATTCATTTGTCCACCTGGCGTAATGACGGCGAGCATGATCGCTCGGTCTTTGGTGAATACAACGAACGGTTCGACTCCAGTGCGACCACCAACTGTCTTCACGCACTGCACTTGTTCTGGGAGGATGCGTGCGGTTTCAGTGTAGGTGTGGTTGTTGTAGAGGCTGAGGATCAGGCCTTTGCTGGTCAACACTCCCAGGCCTTGAGTGGCTCTGCAGCTGCCTTCGCTTCCATATGGGAACAAGCACCAGTTCGTTTCCGACACGGCTTGAATATCCGATGGTGCAATTTTCAGATCGCGCTGGATTTGGGCTTTTGATTCCGGCGTGTCGTAAGGGATCATCACGCATCCCCCGACTGTCACTGCTGCGATGAGGCCTATGGCCGCAGCAACGTTTTGGATTGATGATTTGAAGGTGTTCATTGTTCGCTCTCCTTGCTGTATTGCCACCACTGGAAGGCTGTGGTGATTTTGGTAGCGAACCTTACGGCATGGGCAGCAAGCAGTCATCCTCGTGCTGATAGCTGGATCGGTAGATGACTTGACTGGACGCTTGCCTTGGGCCGTTAGCAGCCATTTACCAACAGCTGCTTTCGACCCAAAGCTGACGGTGGCGACAGGCAGAGATCGGCCAAAAGCAGCTCCTCAATTCAGGGGCGTTTTCGTCCGAAAAAACACCATTCGGAAATGTCTGAAAGAGGACGCGCAGGCACCTACCTCAAGGACGATGCAGCCCTGTCGCATCCCGCCAGTACAAGGTTTGTTCGAACTGAAAGCTAATAAGAAAGAAAGCCGAACACGACTGAGATATGGACTGAGCGATTTTATCCAGATCTTCCATAGCCGACTCCCCCTCTGGTTCGGGCCCTTTAATTCTGATGGTGCAACGCACAGCGACAGGGAAGTCGATACCCATTGTATTCTCAGCATAAATCGTAGCGTCATCGAGTACGTCATTGGTGCTCAATTTAAGTCCCGAGGTAAATTCAGCGTATAGCCCATTTCCTGCGACCTCTATTTCCCAAGCACCGGCATTCGCAACTGCCTTGCTCAGCGTCGAAATTGTGAGCGTACTATCAGCTTCCAAGCACAGATCAAGACTCATGAATCCTCCCTTTTCCTTGGCTGCACACTTGCACCAAAATTTTTGAGTGCAATCTTCGCGACAGTGTATTTGGCTAGGGGTTTGAATGTCTGCTTTTGGCCGTTAGCGGTCAGATTGTTTGCCCAACCGGATGACTTCCTCTGGTCGACACCATCACCCAACACGCCGCCTGCGAGGTGGCCCTCGAGCATAAATATGGCTTACCGGACCGCCCTGCCTTACTAGCCCAACTCATTCAGACCGGTGATCACTTCATGGTCCCCAGCTACATTCCCGCTTGCTGGGCGACCTTGCGTCGCTGGCAGGAAGCTCAAATCGACGGAAGCCCGCTGGCGACAAAACGCGAATATGAGTGGATCGATCATGCACTGACGCGGATTACTCAACAGTTGCGCGCTGAAGAACGCTACCTGGCGGGACGGGGCGCGCCCAATGGGCGTAGTGAGAGCTCCATCAACATCGCGCTCATCCGTGAGGTCGACAAGATGCACAAC
>Ga0065714_10002496_pt1 | contig 29584 bp, 26 predicted proteins | sample MisRhiReplicate2_FD_59101 | JGI IMG/M metagenome (GOLD analysis project Ga0065714, IMG submission 59101) | Miscanthus rhizosphere microbial communities from Kellogg Biological Station, MSU, sample Rhizosphere Soil Replicate 2: eDNA_1 v2... | ecosystem: Host-associated > Plants > Roots >... | reverse complement strand
TAAAACCATACGCTCATGCTAAATGTTGAACTTGAAAATGATTTAATTGAGTTTAAAGCCCGGCTCGAATTTAAGCAGGAAGAACTTTTAAGAAAGGTTCATGGGATCAATATACTTCATGTTAGTAAAGTTGTAACTGCTTTGGCAACCGCAGAACTACTTCAGGAGTCACTGGATGAGTTGGAACAGATTCTTGAAAAGTATAGGCAAGTGTAATGCAATGAATGAATCAGGTTTGAAGTAGTTTGTGGTTATAGAGAATTGTTCATCGCTATAACAGCACTTCTTAAATCGAAATTGATTTTATACGCTAAAAGTATTCCATCAGGATCATCATGATTAAGAAAGTCAATTAAATCATTGCAATAAATGATTCCAATACATTTGCCATATTCGTAAACCGGAAGGAACTCTGCCCTCTGATCGATAAATGTTGTCAGTGCATCGATTATGATTTGGTCTGGATGTAATACTGATGTGTGTATGGGGGTAGGGAATAAAAATTCTCCATCTATAATGACTGATTTGTGCTTCATATGAAAGATAATTATACTGATGTTAAGTAGCTCGGATAGGAGGTGAAATAGAAAAGCCTGTGCTTTAGTTTTAAAGCACAGGCTAATGTATAATGAGTTCCTATGCTTATTTTCTTTCGAGTTTGGTAACGGTGTATTCGCGCTCCATTACTATTGTTCCCTCCGGACTGCTTACTTTAAATTCATCAGCAGGTGCAATAGCTATAGTTTTTCCATTGATATCTAAAAGTGTAGCAGACTTTATAGTTAAAGTTGTACCTGCTTTAAATGTGAAAACTTTTTGGTCTATGGTAAAAGCTTTTCCGGGTGTTGAGGAAAGGTTTAATTCGGCTTCTTTATAGTATGGCAAATTAATAGTGCCTTCTTTTACACCATATACTATTTTTAACCTGGTTGCTTTGCTTAGATCAACGCCATTGCTGTCAGCAGATTTAGCACTTACCGCATCACTTTTATAAACCAATTTCACATTGGTTATTGCGTTTTCTGGTTGAGGGCTAGCATCTTTATCTTTTTTACAAGCTGTAAATAATACCGGAAGAGCTAAAGCGACTATGGATAACATTTTTCTTACATTCATTTTCATAATTTTCTAATTAGTGTTTAATTAATTACTGTTCTTTTATTTTTTTTTATTGATACAAAGGTAAAGCGGCCCGGCCGGCAAGGCTGCCAGAAAAAGGTTTAATGCTAACGGATTAAGACGGAAAGGCTAAATGGTTGTTTTTATGAAAACCTCTTGAGGAAGTTCGTTAAATGCCTTTTTATAAGCTTCAGAGAAATATCCAGGCTTGCTATAGCCAACTTCTAAGGCTACTTCACGGATTGATTTGAAGTTGCCGCTCTCGAGCAAATTTTTGGCAAGCAATAGTTTTTCTTCCAGAAAGAAACTCTTTGGACTACTTTTTACAATCTTGGTGAAAAGCTTTTTATATTTAGATTCAGACATTCCTGCCATTTCAGCAAGGAACGTTACGCCTGGAAAATCTAAAGGTAAATTATCCTGTAAATACTGACTGGTACTTAATATTGCTGTGGTGTCTGATGCAGATAGCTTTTGAATGATAGGTTCAAAGTTTCTTGCTCTTCGCATCAGGTGTGTTAAGATTTTGAGCGCAGTTCCTTTTGCATGCAATTCAAAAGAAGGATCAGTAAAGGATTTTTCTTTTAACTCTTTTAACAAGAGTCTTGTGCTGCTGTCTATGTGACTATAGAAGAATAATGTGTTTTTTGTCTCGTCGAATAATGCTTCTATTATATTCTGAGGTTTACTATTTCCCATCAGAGACATTAAAAGCTGTTTACTCATGAAAAGTCTAAGACTGTAATACCTTTCATTAAGGGTAGGGATGAGTGTGCTTTCGGTATGACTCTCCATAAAACCCATTCCTAGTTTTGAACGGTAACCAATTTTATGATCAGTGCCTTCAACAATATGACTACTGATTTCATCACTGAGGTCGTAATAAACGAGGTAGAAATGATCTGTAGAGGCTAATCGAGTAAAAGTAATGGGAGTAAAAAAGGTTACGTCTGCCAAAAGCAAAGAGAATCCGGGCATTACTTCCAGAAAATAAGATCCGCCTTTTCCTATGTTTTTAGGTAGTTCAAGTAGCTTCTCTTCAGTAAGTTTTGCACCCAGATCATCGGCCATTGGTTGCTGCCAATGAGGAGCTAGTGCGTAGTGGTGCTTGATATGAAGAACTGTAGCTGACATAATTAAAAATAGCTAAGGTGATCTTTTGGTGCTATACCATATGCATTCTTAAAAAGCTCAGCAAAATGTGATGGGGTTGCGAAATTAAATTGTGCAGAAACTTCACCTATAGTCACTTCTCCATTTTCGAGTACTTGTTTTGCAGAAGATAGCTTGTTGTTCAAGAAAAAGACATTCGGACTGAGCCCGGTTATTTTTTTAAATAATGATTTATATCTCGTCTCGGACATACGTGCATTATTTGCAAGTGAAGATATACCAGGGAAAGGCTCTGTAATCAGATCGAGTAAAGCAGATTGTGAACTGATGATTGCAGTTAGGTCTTCTTTTACAACTTTTTCAATCAAGATCTCCTGATTGGCAACCTGGTCCATATAATTTGCCATTAATGCATACACAGTACCTTTTAGAAATACATCATATAAAGGATCGTCCATATCTATTTTGCGTAATTCCTCGATTAGCCACCAAGCCTCATTGGTCATTCTTTCATATCTTATGAAGGTGTTTTTTTTACTATCAAAAACTTCATCAAGTATGTCTTTGAATTGAGGGAGTTTTCCGAGGTAGGCTTTAAATGCTGTTTTGGCAATAAAAATCGAGATCATGTAGGTTTTGCTACCCTCTTGAATGATATAGTCGGCATCAAGACTGCTATCCATAATGGCCAGATTATAGTTCCACCGACCCACCGGTCTGGAAACCTTATCAAGTACATGAAAGGCTTCTCCTTCTGTAAGATTGAAATAAACGCCTATAAAATCATCTTTCGTATTTCGTTGATGAAATGTTACTGGTTGGTTGTAGGTTACGTCTATTATTAAGGCTGTGGAGAAAGGACTAATGGGTAATACATATCGAGTACCGCTATGAATTTCTTGAGGTATACGGAGGTAATTGCCATCTACATAGCCATCCAGTTGTTCTGCCAGATTTTTTTTCCAGAACAATTCTATACCATATTCATGTGTAACTTCCTTCATTCAATATGGATAAATATACCTTAATTAAAACTTTATAAGAAATAGTTATTAATTTACCTATAGGGATACTTGGAGGTAAAGCACAGCATGGGTTCTTTAATGTAACGTAACAAATACATAATCTTATTTTAAGACTGATCTTTGTATATTTCTGCTGTTTTGATATTGATGGTGGAGTGTGGTGGAGTGCTTTTTGTCAAGAAGGATAGAATACTTAATATTGATTGCAATAAACCAAACCAAATATAATGACAGTAAAAAAATCTAACACAAATGATGCATCCAGAAGAAACTTTATTAAAAGTGCTTCTATAGTTGCTGGAAGTTTTATGATTGTGCCGCGCCATGTGCTCGGCAAGGGCTTTATTGCCCCAAGTGATAAACTTAACATTGCAGGTATCGGCGTTGGTGGTAAAGGCGAAAGCGACCTCAGTGAGTTTGCAAAGAATCCTAAAGTTAATATTGTTGGTCTATGCGATGTAGATGATCGACAGGCAGTTAATTCGCGTAAGCGCTTTCCTAAAGCCAAATATTACAAGGACTTTAGAGAGATGCTGGATAAAGAAAAGAACAATATTGATGCATGTTCAATTTCTACTCCGGATCATCTCCATGCAATTGCTACAATATCAGCTATGCAATTGGGAAAACATGTGTATACTCAAAAACCTTTAACTCACGATATACATGAGGCTCGTTTATTAGCGACTGCTGCTAAAAGGTTTAAGGTAATAACACAGATGGGTAATCAGGGTGGTTCCAGTGATGGTGTTCGCCAGGCGATGGAAATACATAATGCTGGATTGTTAGGTGATGTTCATACGGTGCAGGTTTGGACAAACAGGCCTATATGGCCACAAGGCTTGCCAACGCCTATGGGTAAATTCGATGCTCCGAATGGAGTAGATTGGGATTTATGGTTAGGTCCTGCAAAATATAGAGATTACAACCCTGCTTATATGCCTTGGAATTGGAGAGGGTTCAATGCCTTTGGAACAGGTGCATTAGGAGATATGGCTTGCCATATGATGGATCCGGTGTTCCGCCTTTTGCCAATTGATTTCCCTACAGAAGTAGAGTGCAGTATTCCAACCAGCTGGAGTCCTGATGGTAAGGAAGCTAAATATCCTGAAGGATTCCCTGCGGCGTCAATTATTCACTTAAAGTATCCACGTAAAGATAATAAGGGAACGATAGATGTGTCTTGGTATGATGGGGGGCTACTTCCTAAATTACCGGATGAGTTGTTGCCGGGTGAAGCTTTTGGAGCTAGTGATGGCGGTGCGCTTTTCATCGGTACAAAAAGTAAAATGATTGTGGATTGTTATGGTGCAAATCCTCGCTTGCTGCCTTCAAAATTGATGAAAACTACTACTATGCCTAAGCAAACAATTGCACGGGTACCCGAAGGACATTATCAGCAATGGGTAAATGCTTGTTTACAGGGATACGGTAAAAGTAAAACCAGCTCTAATTTTGAATATGCAGGTCCGTTTACAGAAAGCATCCTGATTGGTAATCTAGCAATCAGAAGCTGGAACATAGAAGGCAATGCAGGAAGAAAAAGACTTCTTTGGGATGCTAAAGAAATGAAAATCACCAATTTTGATGAGGCTAATCAGTTTGTGAAACTGCCACGTAGACAAGGTTGGGAATTGCCTAATATTTAATAATTGTATCGGGTGTGCAAAAAGGACGTTGTTGCCTTTCAGGATGACAATAGTATCTTTTTGCACACCTGGTATTAAAAATAAACCTATATTAACTTAAAATTATAAGACAATGAAAAAATTCCTTGTACTCTGTTCTATTCCTCTTTTTTTGTTGTCGTGCTCTAGTGTAAAGCATCAAAAATCAGACGGTTGGGTTAGCTTGTTTGATGGTAAAACCTTTAACGGATGGAAAAAGAATCAAAATCCAGAAACTTTTAGTATTGAGAATGGAACTATAAAAGTTGCCGGACCTGTTTCGCATTTATTTTATGATGGTGCGGTAAGTGATCATAAATTTAAGAACTTTGAATTTAAAGCCAAGGTAATGACCAAGCCAGGAGCAAACTCAGGAATATATTTCCATACAGCATTTCAGCAGGAAGGGTTTCCGGGCAAAGGTTATGAGGTTCAGGTGAATAACTCTCACAGCGATTGGCGTAGAACGGGAAGCTTGTATGCGGTTCAGGATGTAAAGGAAACTTATGTAAAGGATAATGAATGGTACGAAGAGTATATCATGGTGAAAGATAAAAATGTTACCATTAAAATAAATGGCAAAACAGTTGTTGAATATACTGAGCCTGAAAATGTAGGGAAAGAGAATGTCGGTGGTAGAGCAATTTCTGATGGTACTTTTGCATTACAGGGGCACGATCCGGGTAGCGTGATCTATTATAAAGATATAATGGTTAGGCCATTGCCTAACTAATGAAATAAAAAGTATGAGTAATTTAAAGATAGGGTGGGCCGGACTTGGCAATATGGGGACTGCCATGGCAGCAAACCTGATAAATGCCGGCTATGATGTTAGGGTTTTTAATAGAAATAAAGATAAAGAAAAGACGCTGATTGATGCTGGGGCACAATCAGCAAAAGACCTTGCAGACTTGGTTAACAGTTGTGACGTAGTATTTACGATGCTGTCCGATGATCATGCGGTAAAGGAAGTCTACAATGAAAACAATGGCTTGCTCTCTGGAGAGAACTCTGGAAAGTTGTTGATAGATATGAGCACTGTTGCTCCGGAAACCTCAAAATATTTATCTGCCATTTGCGAAAAGTATAAGATTAATTTTATTGAAGCACCTGTTTCTGGAAGTGTAAAACCAGCTCAGGATGGAACTTTAATTATTCTGGTTGGTGGCAGTACGGAAAATTACGAAAAGGCTAAGCCTCTTTTTGATGTTCTTGGAAAGCTTTCCTTGTATTTAGGAGGTGCAGGAGCAGGTAGTTCAGCAAAGCTAGCCATCAATTATCTACTTGGAATTAATATACAAGCTTTGGCTGAAACGGTTCTCTTTGCTCAGCAGAATGGTATTAGTAAAGAAAATATGCTAACCATTATTAATGAAGGAGCATGTGGGAACGGAATTATCAAACTTAAAACTCCTTCAGTTATTAACGACAGTTATCCGGCAGCATTTGCCTTGAAGTACATTGTTAAAGATCTAAAACTCGCAAAAGAAGCTGGTCTTTCCTCGCCACTGGCTGCGCCACTCTTAAACACTTTTAGTGCGGCAATGAATGAAGATGGACTAGGCGATCAGGACCTGATGGCTGTTATTAAACATTTAGAGAAAGCTTAGTTGGTAACGTTTTGTAGAAATTCTACAGAACGTTTAAGTGCTAATTTACCAGCACTATTATCCAGATTAAATTGATACTCATGTGGCAATTTAGGGTTATAGCCTGGTTCAAAGAATAGTGTGTCGACCTTTACGCTTAAGCTTTTAAGTTTGCTTGCAAGAGCTTGTGATTGTGGAAGCAAAGGGTCATCGTTTCCAGCTGAAATGAAGCTGGGTGGGAAGTCCCTGGTGACATAGTCTACAACGGAGGCGAGTTTGAATTTTTCAGAAGCCAGAAAATCCTTTTGGCCACTATAAGACCATAATACAGTTTTAATAAACATGCCGAAACTTCCATCTTGGTTAATGCTTTGAGCATCATATGGTCCACAATATAATAGCAGTCCTGAAAGTTTGTTTTTGCTAATTGAAGGAGCTATTTTCATGGAATGAGCATAATTGGAATCTGTAATTACATTCGCCAATTGTGAAACAATATGAGCACCACCAGAGTCGCCTGCAAGTATGAAGTGCTTGGGATTTATATGTAGTTTCTCCGCATTATTGAGTAAGTAAATAAGCGAAGCATTGGTTTGTATAACAGGCGTCGGGTATTTTTTTTCCGGAGCTATTGAATAGTCAATAGAAACTGCAACATAACCTTGTGAAGCCAATATTTTGCAGTAATTGCCTATATGTCCTTTATTGCCAGAAATCCATCCACCTCCATGAACCCATACAATTACAGGTAATTTCCTGGAAGAATTTTGAATGGCCGATGGATAGTACACATCGAGCTTGGCATCTTTATCTGTTTCATCATATTGAAGGTCAGTTAATGAGGTTATTCCCGGAGGCACGTGTTTGGCTAACTTGTTATTTACCGTAAGAGATTCTTTATCAAAGGTATATCTTATTAAGAGTGCCGAGGGCCATGGTGTTAGTTTAAAAGCTAGAAAGGCTAAGGTTGCTATTGCGACTAAACCAAAGCCCATTCTTATCAGTATTTTCNTCATGTTTAAAGCGTTGTTGGATATAAATATAAAACTTTCATGGACAGAATCTATTCATTTAATCGTCCAGCACCCTTAATATTATTATTATCTTTAGCACATTGCTATTACCATACTGAATGACGGAAAAAGAAGGATACAACTCAGAAAATTTTGACTTCTCGACACTGAAGCCGATTTTAAATGCTTCACAGAGTGTTAAATTACCTGTATCTGAAATAAAGGGAAATACTAAAATGATACTGATATTTAGTCAGCATCGTTTTTACAGACATTTAGTAATAGAACTTGCGGAAGCTGAAGTCACTTTAAGCGGTAAACCTAAAAACCCACTTACTTTTATAGAGCCGATTGACATGATCTGGAAAACGGAAAGTCAGGAGGAATTGAAGTTTTATACTGGTATCTCTAAGTTTAGAAATAACTATGATGCAGGTAAATCAGATTCTGATTTGGAAGGGCTTAAAGCATTGGCTAAAAACCCACTAGAACTGGATATATATCTTCATGATGATAAGGTTTCAACAAATATTACTGCAACCTCTATTGTGCCCGGTCAGCTAAAGGTTTTAAAGGTTGATCTGACTTTAACTGTTGATGAAAAGGGAGACTTCTTTGAGATATCGGCAAGGTTGATATTAGAGCATAAGCCTTTTGCTTTAGATATGCTAAAGGTGAGGTATCATTATTTTATTCAGTTAGGCAATATACTTTACCTGATAAGTAACCCTTATTTTTTAAGTGTATTGGCTTTTTTTAAGCAGCATAATGATATTATAGTTGTACACAGATCAGAATTTGAACTGTTTCAGGAAAACATACTTTCTAAGCTGGAGGATAAGGTCAAGATTAATTACTCTTATTTAAAACCTGCCACTAAAAAGCAGATAGAAGAAAAGGGTTTTGACCTTGATAATGAACAGATCATTTATTTATCTGAATCGGAAGATTTTGTACTGGTTACACCGGTTATAAGATATGGTAGTCTGGAAATTCCAATACTCTCCAGAAAGCAAATCAAGGCAAAGGATAAAAGAGGAAATATATTTACACTAAATAGAGATGAGGATATAGAATTTCAATTCATATCCAACATTTCAAGAGAGCACCCATTTTTTCAGGAACAGGTACAAGAGTTACCCGAGAAAGCACATGCAGATTGTTTTTATCTACATAAAAAGAGATTTATTGAGAACAATTGGTTTTTGGACGCCTTTGAGGCATGGCGAAATAGGGGGATTACTGTCCTTGGATTTAATGAATTAAAAAACAATAATTTAAACCCGTATAAAGCCAATATTTCCATTAATGTGATTAGTGGAATAGACTGGTTTGAAACCTCTGTAAAAGTTAAATTTGACAAACAGGCTGTTTCTTTAAAACACCTGCATCGCTCAATTCGTAACAAAAGTAAATTTGTTCAGTTGGATGATGGAACGCTAGGCATATTGCCCGATGAATGGATAGAGCGGTTTACTGGTTATTTTAGTGCCGGTGAGGTAGTAGAAGAAACCATACGGACTTCAAAGATTAATTACGCTTCAGTTGAGGAGCTTTATGAACTGGAACAACTAGATGAAGTGGTTAAAGATGAAATGAAGCTTTATCGTTCTAAGTTGTCTAGTTTTGAATCTATTAAAGAAATAGAGGTTCCCTCTGGACTCAATGCTACATTGCGTGGTTATCAAAGGGAAGGCTTAAACTGGCTAAATTTCTTGGATGGCTTTAACTTTGGTGCTTGTTTGGCAGATGACATGGGGTTAGGTAAAACAATCCAAGTACTCGCATTTATTCTTTCTCAAAGAGAGAAAGGTCATCACAATACCAATCTAATTGTAGTGCCTGCCTCACTTATCTTTAACTGGCAGCAAGAGGTCGAAAAGTTTGCTCCGTCCATAAAAATACGGACAGTGTATGGCGCTGACAGAGCCAAAATAGTTCATGGTTTCGATAATTATGAGATCATTCTAACTTCATACGGAACATTATTGGCCGATATAAGGTTCCTTAAGGAATATAGGTTTAACTATATTTTTCTTGATGAATCGCAAACAATTAAGAACCCTGAATCTCAGCGCTACAAAGCCGTTCGTTTATTAAGATCGAGGAATAAAGTTGTGCTTACCGGTACTCCAATTGAGAACAATACATTTGATTTATATGGTCAATTGTCTTTTGCCTGCCCTGGTTTATTAGGGACGAAGCAGCAGTTTAAAAGACTTTATTCAGTACCAATAGATCAATTTAAAGATACCAGGAGCGCTTTGGATTTGCAGAAAAAGATCAATCCATTTATACTTAGAAGAACGAAAGAGCAAGTGGCTAAGGAATTACCTGATAAAACGGAGATGGTGATATACTGCGAAATGGGAACCGAACAACGCGATATTTATGAGGCTAACAAGGAAGAGATTCGCGACTACCTGTTAGGTAAATCTGATGATGAGCTGGCCAAGAGTAGTATGCATGTTTTACAGGGGATTACGAAACTAAGGCAGATCTGTAACTCGCCTGCAATTTTAAAAGAAGGTAAACATGAAAACACATCCTCTAAGCTGGAGGTATTGATTGAACAGATCGAAAATAAATCTCCTCATCATAAGATTTTGGTGTTCTCTCAGTTTGTTACTATGCTTGATTTGGTAAAGCAAGAGCTTATTGATAGGAATATTGGTTTTGAATATTTAACCGGTCAAACCAGAAACAGGCAAGCCGTGGTTGGGTCTTTTCAGGATAATCCGAATATCCGCGTTTTTCTAATCAGTTTAAAAGCAGGAGGAACAGGCTTGAATTTAACTCAGGCTGACTATGTCTATCTTATTGATCCCTGGTGGAATCCGGCGGTCGAAAATCAGGCAATTGATAGGAGTTATCGTATCGGGCAGCAAAAAAATGTTGTTGCAGTAAGGTTAATTTGTCCTGATACCATTGAAGAAAAGATTATGAAGATGCAGGACACCAAGAAGGATTTGGCTACAGAGCTGATCAAAACGGAAGAGTCCATATTTAAGGCCTTAACAAAGAAGGATTTGTTGGGGTTATTAGGTTAAAAGATATATGTTGAAAAATAGAAAAATCAGAAATGGGATATTTATAGCAGCAGGAAGTTTGCTTTCGATATCATTTTATGCGTTTATAGCAGCAAAAAGAGATATTGTTCCATTTAATTTGGAACGCATGGCCAGAGTAACTGGTAAAAGCATTTCTGGAGAGTCTTTGCCCAATCCGAATAGGACAGATGAACTTTACAATATTGGAGGTACAGATTTAGGCATAGCCTGGAAAATGGGAAATGGAAAAGTAGGCTATTTTTTTGGCGATACTTACGGTGCCGATTTTAAAGTTGTAAACGAGGGAGGACCAGGTGTTGCTGGCGATTGGCGTTCAAATGTATTGGCATTATCGAGTGATAAGAATCTGGCAGATGGCCTTACTTTTGATCATATGGTGGCACATCAGATTGTTCCAAGTCCACATATTATTGACGGTACGGGAAGTCATACTACGATTCCAACTGCTGCAATACATGCAGGGAGGGCAGATTATGTTCATTACATGGATGTAAGGAAATGGGGTGGTATTGGCAGTTGGACAACAAATTATTCCAGCTTGTATAAATCTACAGACAATGGGCAGAATTGGGCTAAATGTGATGAGGTGCGTTTTGGTGCCCTGAGTAATTTTGCACAAGTTGCTTATGCTAAAAAGGATGGTTTTGTGTATATGATGGGTACAGTTCCAGGGCGCTGGGGATCAGCTCATCTTGCCCGTTTCAAAGAAACCGATATTTTAAAACAGCAAGAATATGAATATTGGAATAATACAAAAGGTTGGGTTAAAAATGACGAAAAGAGTGCTGATGTTGTAATAGATGCACCTTTAGGAGAGCTTTCACTTGCTTATAATAAAAAGTTTAAACGATGGATAATTACCTATTTAAACGAAAAGAAAGCTGAAATTATTTTGAGAGATGCTGAGAATATCGCGGGACCTTGGAGCTCAGAGAAAACCTTGGTAAAAGCAACTGATTATGCAGGTTTATATGGCGCATTTATGGATCCCTCAAGTGAGACTACTGACGAGTTGTATTTCCTGATGTCTATGTGGAAACCTTATAATGTATTCTTAATGAAGGCAAGATTAAAGTTTGCAGATTAAATTTAAACCACCATATTTATACAATAAATACCGTACCTACTAACTACTGAAAAATGCAATACCGGGAATTACTAGATCTGCTTAGAGCGCATGTTGCAAGCTTGTTTCAGTCTCACGAAGACGAAAGGTTCATTTATCATAATTTACATCATACCGAACAGGTTGTCGAAAACGTAGTTAGGATTGCTAATCATTACCAGCTGGCGGATCAGGATTTCTTTATTGTTGTTGCAGCAAGTTGGTTTCATGATATGGGGTATTTGTTTGATTGTAGTCAGCATGAGATCAAAGGAACAAGCCTGGCTAATGATTTTCTATCGGACAAAGGTGTTACACCTGAAGTAATTGAGCAGATAAATGGCTGTATTATGGCCACCAAAATGCCTCAGTCGCCTATAGGATTACTACAGGAAATTGTGTGCGATGCTGATCTTTTTCATTTGGGAAGCGATAGCTTTAAGGAGCGCAATCGACTAATGCGCAAAGAAGCTGAAGCATTTATAAAGCATAAAATAGATAAGGCTGATTGGAGAACTAAAACAATAGCGCTATTTAAGGCGCATCATTACCATACAGAGTTCTGTCAACAACTGCTTAACTCAAAAAAAGCACAGAATCTGGCAGAACTGGAAACTAAACTCATTACAGAACAAAAAGTGGATACAACCGGGATTTCTAAGATTGATCTTTCAAAAAAAAATGGGCCAAAAGAGAGTAAAAAGAATAAGGGTGATAAGCCAAGCCGTGGTATTGAAACCATGTTTAGGATAACCTCTACAAATCACCAACGCTTAAGTGATATGGCTGACAATAAGGCTCATATCATGATATCTACCAATTCTATTATACTTTCGGTTATTTTGAGTGTGCTATTGCGTAAATTGGAGGATAATCCTCATTTGATTATTCCAACGTTACTGCTGCTCATTATTTGCGTAGTTACGATGGTGTTTTCTATTCTTGCAACAAGACCCTCAATCCCAACTGGGGTATTTACGCCTGATGACATTAAGGAGAAACGGGTAAATCTGTTATTTTTTGGTAATTTCTATCGCATGAGCTTGCCAGATTACGAAAGCGGCATGATTAAAATGATGGATGATCGTGATTTCTTATATGGTAGTTTGATAAAAGACGTATACGCTCAGGGCGTAGTTTTAGGTCGCAAATACAGGTTGTTAAGAATTGCTTACAGTGTTTTTATGTTTGGTATAATAGCAGCTGTTTTGGCCTTTATCATTGCGTCGGCACTGGTAACAATGTAATATCTTTATGGGGGATACGGTTTTTTTAAACAGAGATCTAAGCTGGCTTGGGTTTAATGAAAGAGTGCTTCTGGAAGCATCAAAAGATACCGTCCCGATTCTGGAAAGGATTAAGTTCCTCTCAATATATTCCTCAAATCTGGATGAGTTTTATAGAGTCAGGATGCCTGTATTGATGGCTATTGACGAGCATAGGCAAGATATTGAAGAGGTTGGGAACTATGCACTTGCAAAAGCGGAGATTAATAGACAACAAGAACGATTCGGAGCAATCATTGCCGATCAGATACTGCCTCAACTGGCCAAACAGGATGTTCACTGGATTTATAATAAAGAAATCCCTCCACAGATAGCTGATCAAATTGTAAATCTGTTCTTTAATGAAGTATTAGCTTATATTTATTCTGTTTGCATTGATAGAGATCTTACCGATTTTTTTGCAGAAAACAATAAACTGTACCAGTTGGTCATACTGAAGGATGCAGTTGGAGCTGAAAGGCTTGAGTTAATCAATATTCCATCAGAGAATTTACAGCGCTTGTACGCGTTGGATCACGATGGACATAAATATGTTGTATTTCTGGAAGACATTATAAAGCATAATCTGTCTTACCTGTTTCCAAATGATACCATAACAGGGGTATTCAATCTTAAAATAACCCGAGATGCGGAATTGAAAATTGACAATACCCAAGAAGAAGACCTTACCACTGTTTTAGAACGTCAACTGGAGGCACGTGATTTCGGTTTTGCAACACGTTTCCTGGTTGAACCAGGAATTCCCCTAAGGAATTTATATCGGTTGATTTATTCCCTGAAATTAGGTAGAGCATCAGTTGTTGAAGGAGGAGGGTATCATAATCTAAAAGACCTGAATAGTTTTCCATTGAATGGTCAGGAGTTTAGCTATCCAAAATGGCCTTCCATATCATCCGTTCCGATTGCTCAAAAGGATATTTTGTTTAACCTTATTTTAAAGCAAGACATACTTATAAATGTTCCTTACCAGAGTTACGATCCTATACTCAGGTTTTTTAATGAGGCGGCAAATGATGTTTATGTAGAGGAGATATATACCACACTTTATCGGGTTGCAAACAATTCAAGGATTGTAAGTGCGCTGATGACTGCAGCAAGAAATGGCAAGAAAGTAGTCGCACTGGTTGAGTTAAAAGCAAGATTTGATGAGGCCAATAATATCAAATGGGCCAAGCAAATGAAAGCTGCAGGTGTGAAAATAATTTACAGTAGTATTGATTTAAAGGTGCATGCTAAAGTAGCTCTTGCAAAGCGTGTTATAAGTGGTAAAGAAGAGTTTGTCGGCTTGATGGCTACCGGAAATTTAAATGAATCAACGGCAAGATTTTATACTGATCAAATTCTCCTTACCTCTCATCAGCCAATGCTTAAAGAGCTCGAAGCTTTATTCGGATTTTTGAGCAAAAGTAAAAAAGCACCTGCGCTGGAGGATCAGATAGATTTTAAACATTTATTAGTAGCTCAATTTAATTTGCAGTATAGATTTCTTGATCTTATACAGAGAGAAATAGACAATGCTAAAGAGGGGCTTGCCAATAGAATTACCATAAAGTTAAACAATCTTGAAGAGAAGATCCTGATAGCAAAACTATATGAGGCATCACAAGCAGGAGTTAAAGTCCAACTTATAGTAAGGGGGATCTGTTGTTTAATACCCGGACAACCCGGATTAAGCGAAAACATTACAGTTACCCGAATAGTAGATCGTTATCTTGAACATGGCAGAATATTCATTTTTGAGAATAATGGGAATAAGGAAATCTTTATGGGCTCTGCAGATTGGATGAACCGTAATATTTATAGTCGAATTGAAGTTTGTTTTCCATTATATGATTCAGAGGTGAAGGAAATGATAATGGAAATAGTTAACTTACAGTTACAAGATAATGCTCAGGAATCTATTTATAAATTTTTGAAAGGTACCAGTACAATATAAAATCAAATTGCGTATGAAGCGAATCTACTCTAAATGCCTCTGTATTGTTATTTTGTTTGCTCTTTTTGGAGCTTCTGCGTGTAAAAATCCACTAGGAAAGTACACCAGTCCTAAAGGTTACGATCTAACCAAGCCAGATAAGTTCAATATGCCTTCAAGCTTGCTTGAAATATCAGGTATTACCTTTCATGATAGCAATAGTGATACTATTTACAGTGTTCAGGATGAGGAAGGTAAGTTGTTTAGGCAAAAATGGGATGTAAAAGATCAAAAGAATATGAAATTTGGTCCTAGAGGCGATTATGAAGATCTAAGTATATTTCATGATAAGGTCTTTATACTTAAAAGTAGCGGTGCTCTTTATTCATTTCCTTTCTCGGAGGCAGTTAAAGAAAAATCTGATCTTGTAAAGGAAACCAAGCATTTGGTGCCAAAAGCCGAATACGAAAGCTTGTACGCAGATGCGACTACCAGTAAGCTATATATTTTGTGTAAAAACTGTCCTATTGATAAAAAAGCAAAGCAAGTAACAGGGTATGTACTGGATTATAAACCTGCTCTGGATAGTTTAATCCCGTTGGATAGCTTTAAAATTGATTTGAAACAATTGAAAGCCATTTATCCTAAATTTAAGAATGACCTAAGGGCTTCGGCAATGGCTAAAAACCCTAAAACTAATGAGTGGTATATTGTTTCATCGGTAAGCAAATTGCTGGTTGTAACTGATGAAAAATGGAATGTTAAAGAGGCGCATCATTTAAGCTCATCNACATTTAATCAGCCGGAAGGGATTGCATTTGACAAGGATTTAAATCTTTACATCTCTAATGAAGGGGACGAGCTGACAGATGGGAATATCATCAAATTTAAGTATACACCAACGAGTGAGTAGTAAATTGGCCTGTTAAATAATTACGCTCGTTTTACTTATTATGCAAATACAGGTGCTACCTTTGAACAGGTTTTTTATTTTTATTAAAGAATTTATTTCAGGGTTTTAATGTTGTTGTTAAGGCGCTGTAACGAATATATCAATGCAATCAATAACGCTAAATCTAAATCAAACAATAAAGGAACCAGGAAGACATCCGATAGGTGCGGATATTAAATTGTCTTTAAATCCGTTTATCGAGTATGTTCAAAGAAGAGCAAGTGAAGAGAAAACAGCTAAGATTAACTTTTATAAGTATATTCTAGAGCAGTTTAATCATTATCCGGAGCTCAGAAATCCAATAGCTCCTGAGGATGCGAAGAAGTACGCTGCACTTTTTGAGTTAATTTATACCTCATTGTCGCCTATCATCAATGATGAAGGTCAGCAATTTTGGGCACTAGGTACACCAATCTCTCCATGTTTTCATTATGGTACAGATGCATTTTACAGTGTATTCATGGAGCCATCGATGTGCAGTTTAAAATCGGATCTGAGTTTGCCATCTAAGAAAGAGATGGATAAAAATCTGCTGTCTACCTTTTATAATCTCATTCTTGAGAAGTTTTATAACTTTTCTCTAAGTAATAATAAGTTCACTGTTAAGTCTATTATAGACCCTAAAACCCATTTACTTAAATATTACCGCTTAAATGTGGATACCAGGTTTTTGGATATCAGGGCTAAAACTAAACTCCCCGAATACAATTTAAAGGATGTTAAAGACTACATCAAAGATGAACGTAACTCCTTAAAGATCTTAACTAAGATAATACCTCCTGATATTTTTAGTATTGAGGGAATATCTATTGTAACTTTAACAGATGTCACAGCTGAATATGCTTTAGAAACCATTAAAAATCTGGTTATAGAACATAATGAATCTCAGAATGGACAACACAGTAGAGATATTGCAACAGCACTAAAAACTCTTGTTGGATCTGACGAGATAAACTTTGGCATGCTTCCTTACCTTAAACTCAACAATAAACTGCTGATTAATGAACACTCAGGTTTTCAGAGTAAGGTAGTACAGCTGGCAAGGGAAAAAGAGGATGTTGAGTATTCACATCTTATTCAGGATTATCTTGATAATCCGCGCACACTGATTTTTCCTGATATAGCCGATGAAGAGCATGAAGTTTATCCTATGCTCAGTTTGTTAGATGAAGTAGGAATTAGATCGTACGCCTTGTTCCCATTATATTATAACGGAAAACTTGTAGGAGCTCTGGAGCTATATACAAAGGATTCGAGTAAATTCAACGGAAGCACACTCACTAAAATAGAAGCTTCATTTCCTTTACTAGCCCAGTTATTTCATAACATAGTTATAGATTTTAATAATGAGATTCAGGATGTAATTACCGATAAGTTTACTGCGCTACAGCCTTCAGTTCAATGGCGTTTCCATGAAGCCGCATTTAATTATATACAATCAGGTGCCAAAGATAGAAACTTACCTATTGAGCCTATCTTCTTTAGAAATGTATTCCCTTTTTATGGAGCTGTTGATATTAGAAACTCAAGCATACAGCGTAATTCAGCAATTAGGAAAGATCTTTATATTCATTTTGAAATCCTGGAAGAGACGCTTACAGCTATCCGAAATACCGTTTCAGATTGTAAGAAAAGTGAAATACCTTATGAAGCATCAATCTGGAAGTATAAAGATCTGGATGAGCTTTCTGATCGCGAAATCTTAAAAACGGAAGATTATTTACAGCGACAAATACCAGCTTCTCTAAATCATTTAAGGGATAACTACCCCGAAATAAAAAGCATAATAGACAAATATTTTATGCTTACAGGTGTTAACGGAAAGGTTTTTGAAAACAGAGAACGTTATGAGAAGAGTATGCAAATGATAAATGTTGCAGTAACACGTCATCTGGATGAATTTAATACAGAAATTCAGAATGTTTATCCAAGCTATTTTGAAAAATTTAGAACAGATGGTGTGGAATTCGATATTTATGTAGGACAATCTATTGCGCCCAAAATTCCAATGCCTGAAGATTTATTAAACACATTCAGATTAAAGCAGCTGAGAGTACTTGCTGAGATTGCTCAAACGACCAGTAATTTGGGACCATATTTCTCCCTGCCACTAGAAACAACACAGCTTATTTTTGTTTATGATAAGCCAATTGATGTGAGTTTTAGAATAGATGAACAAAGATTTGATGTAGAGGGGAGCTATAATATTCGTTATCAAATGGTAAAAAAACGGATTGATAAAGCACACATTAAAGATACATCAGAACGGTTAACACAGCCAGGTAAGATTGCCATAGTATATTTTAACAGTTCCGAATCAAGAGAATACCTGGGTTATATTAAAAAGCTTCAAAGTCGTGGGTTATTAAATAACGATGTTGAACATTTGGAAATAGAAGAATTACAAGGTGTAGAGGGATTAAAGGCATTAAGAGTAGGAGTAACCTTAAAAAGAATAATTAACTAATATGCGCCCTTTAAAGAAGCTCGTAAGCGCCGCGTTAATCACATTGTCTATCCCTGCGATAGCTCAAGCGCAAAAACCAGCAGATTCCATTACAGTTGCCATTGCACCTGAGTACAATAGCGTAAGCAGCTTTCATAGATTTTGGCTTGGCGAAAGTTATCGTCAGATATGGGCAACTCCTGTTAGAATCCGCATTATAGACCTTCAAAAAGAAAAAGGCGGATTAAAGATCGTTAAACTTGGTGGTGGTATGCAAACTCGTTCCTTACGATTAGTAGATCCAGCTGGCAGAGAATATGTTTTAAGAACTATACAGAAATATCCTGAACAAGGCTTGCCTGAAAACTTAAGACCAACCATTGCTAAAGATATTGCTCAGGATCAGGTTTCTACAAATCATCCTTTTGCAGCTTTAATTGTACCTCCTTTAACTGATGCATTAGAAATACCTCATTCAAAACCAGAGATAGTGTATGTAGCGGATGATCAGGGACTGGGAGAGTATAGAGAGAAATTTGCAAATGCCGCTTATCTGTTAGAGCCAAGATCTCCTTTTGAGGAGGAAACAGACAACACAGCTAAAGTTCAACGCAAGATACAAGAGGACAATGACCATAGGTCAGATCAGAAGCTGACACTCAGGGCCAGACTACTCGATTTTGTTTTGGGAGATTGGGATCGACATGAAGATAACTGGCGTTGGTTGGCTAAGAAAGAAAAAGGAGAAACCACTTATATTCCTGTCCCCAGAGATAGGGATAAAGTATTTTATAAAACTTCCGGAGTGTTCCCGTGGATACTAAACCACCAGTGGCTAAAATCTCATTTACAGCCTTATAGTGATAATATCAGAGATGTAAATCATTGGAACTTTAATGAGCGGTATTTCGATAGGTATTTTTTAAACGAGCTCAATGAGCAGGACTGGAAGAATGCAGTTAAATTTATTCAGAAGGGGTTAACTGATGAACTGATCAATACTGCTTTTAGAAAAATGCCCGATACCGTCTTTAAACTTAGTGGCGAACAGCTGATAGGTCATTTTAAATCCAGAAGAGATAAATTGGACACGCTTGCTTTACAATACTATAAATTTTTATCCATAAATGTTGATGTACCTGCCTCTGATAAAAAGGAGTTCTTTGATGTTAATTATGCCGATAACGGAAATGTAGAGATCACCGTATATAATATCAATAAAGAGGGTAAAAATGGAAGATTGGTCTATAAAAGAACATTTGACCCTAACGTAACCAGAGAAGTTAGGTTGTTTGCAATGGCAGGCGAGGATGTGTTTTCTGTTAGAGGGAAGGAAAACTCTAAAATTAAAGTTAGAATGATTGGAGGTGCTGATACTGATAAGTTCGAAATAGCACAAGGTGTTTCAAGTAAGCCATTTATCTATGATCGTTCTGATGAGCCTAATCAATTTCCGGATAATGCTACAGCGAAGATGCGTCTTGCAAAAGATACCCTTGTAAACAAGTTTGATAAGAATGCATTTTTATATGATAGATCCGGGGTTCTTTTTAATCTGAATTATAATATAGATCAGGGAGTACAGATTGGTTTAGGCTACATTATAGAAAAGCAAGGTTTTAGAAAAGCTCCTTACGCCTCAAAACATGAGTTTTGGGCTAACTACTCAACAGGAAGGAAATCGTTCATCCTGGATTACCTGGGTGATTTTAAAAAAGCTGTAGGCAATAATGACCTAATTGTACATGCAAATTTGCTGGGACCTAATAACTTAAGTAATTTCTTTGGGATTGGAAATAATACGCAGTATCTCCATGACCATGAAGACGATAATGACCAGTCAGATCGAGAAGACGGAATCTCTTACTACAGAAATCGTTATGACTATTTAAATGTAGATGTAAGGCTAAGCAGAAAATTGAATAAGTACCTGAAAATAGAAGGTGGGGTGCTGGGCTCATTCTATACCAGTACAGAATCTGGAAATGAAGAGCGCTTCTTTACTGATTACAATGCCGCTAATCCATCAGAAGAGATTTTTTCTGATAAATATTATGCGGGTTTTGTCGCAGGTTGGACTTACGATAGTCGTGATAATATAACTAACCCTAAGAAAGGCTTGTATTGGAAAACATCTTTAACAGCGCAGCGGCGTGTTGATAAAACCAATGACAAATATGGAGCTGTAACCTCTGAGTTCCGTTTCTATATTAATCCAGGGAAATCGGGATTGGTATTTGCCAATAGGATAGGAGGAGGTACTGTGGTGGGTGGCCCGGCTTTCTTTCAGCACATGCAGATAGGTGGTATTAACAGTTTAAGAGGTTTTAACAGCAGAAGGTTTACCGGAACTACAATGGCTTACCATAATCTTGATATGAGGCTGAAGCTGTTTAATTTCACTTCTTATCTTGTTCCTGGAACTGTTGGGATGATTGGTTTTAATGACATAGGTAGGGTATGGGAAAAAGGCGAGTCATCTCCAAGATGGCACCATGGTTATGGTGGTGGATTGTATGTGATTCCTGGTGAAGTAATTTTGATACAGGCAACTGTGGGATTCTCCCGGGAAGCAACAATGCCGTATTTATCAATAGGATTTAACTTTTAAAAGTTTCACTGTAAATAGAAAGGCCCTTTATCATCAATATGGTAAAGGGCCTTCGTGTTTATTCAGCTTCGTGTTTATTCAGCTTCGTGTTTATTCAGCTTCGTGTTTATTCAGCTTCGTGATCAATCAATATCTTTATTTCGTGATCAGAAACGGTAATCAAACGATCTTTATATAACCCCCCAATTACCTTCTTAAATGCGTTCTTGCTAATCTTAAATCTTGCGTATATATCTTCTGGAGAGCTTTTGTCCCCCAGTGCAATTACACCACCACTCTCTTTTAATTCTTCCAATACGCTATCTTTTGTATCAAGGATGTGGCCATAACCCATTGGCTGCAGACTTAAATCAATCTTACCACCTACACGGATCTTTTTAATCCAACCTTTTCTTACTTCACCAGGATTAAGCACATCAAACAATTCATTGGCGTATAGTAGCCCAATATATTTGTTGTCTATTATGGCGTTATATCCAAGATCAGAACGATCTACAATAAGTAAGCTTACTTCATCACCCTCTTCTAAATCTATGTCTTCCTCTTCAACAAAGTTGGTTAATCTGGAAGAAGCAACCATACGATCGTTACTTTCATCAAGAAAAACATAAACTACATGACGATCTCCTTTAAACATCGGACGTTTTTGTTCTCTTTTAGGAACATAAATGTCTTTATCCAGACCCAAGTCCATAAAAGCGCCATCTTCGCTGTCATCAACAACAGTTAAATAAGCAAAGTCGCCAACGCAAGCTAAAGGCTTTTTGGTAGTGCCCATTAACCTGCCATCTTTATGAACATAAACAAAAACTGTTATGTTATCTCCGATTTCGGCATTCTTTGGAACATCATTATAAGGAAGTAATACTTCTTTCTCCCCTTCGGTTAAAATAAGCCCTGCTTCTGTTTTAGTTATTATTCTTAAATCGTTGTACTGTCCTATTGCTATCATGGTCACTATGTTGAGTCATTTCTGATAAGCCAGAAATAACTGTATTTACTTATGAAATGCAAAGGTAACATTACTGATTGGGTAAATTGCTAAGGGAGCCTGCCTCAATGCAAAAATACTTTTCAATTGCGAGCGCCGCATGATATGGAATGTCCTCTTTAGAGTCAATTGGTATGTTACAGTAATTATCTAAAGTATTAACACATTTGCCAATTAACTTAGGAAGTTCCCTTCTCATAGACTTGTAGCCACTATGAGTTAGCTTATTCATCAGTTCCTGGATTTTGAATTTCTTTTCTCCGTTTTTATCTGGAACCGTTTTAACCGGCTTTCTTTTAACCGCTTTGCTAACTTCTGTTTTTTTACTTGTACCGTTTTTAATTACAATCTGTTTTTTCATTTAAATTTTTGAGGTTTTTTATGATTTATTTAAGATTGTAGATCTACACTGCAAGTCTATATAGAAAAAAATATATAGTGGTTGAAATATTGAAATAAAAATTACAGAATTTATTGCAGTCAGTTAAATATGATGCAACGTCAAGGATTTTAGTCTATTTATTTAAGCTTAGGATATACATCTGAGCATCTGTTTTATCTTTTAAAAGGTTATAAGCTATTTTACTTCTTAAACCGCTTGTACAGCATAGCACAATTTTCTTATCCCTGGGGATTGAGTGAAGATGGTTATTGAGTTCATATAATGGAAAGTTTGATCCTCCTATGTTGTATTCCTCATATTCAAAATCCTCCCTGACATCAATTAAAAACGTGGATTCTTTTAATTGCTCAAAAGCTTCTACGGTTATTTCTTCATAGCCATTCTTCGAATTTTCAGCTAAAGCAGATTGGTACTCTATATTAACCTTCGGCTTATTTTTACTTATATTAAGAATTAAGGAAGAATTATCTATTGAGTTGATAATAAGTAATTTACCTGATAGTATTTTGCCGAAACCGCAAATTAGTTTAATAGTTTCATTGGCCATGTAACTACCAATAATACCTGGTAAAGTACCAATTACTCCGCCCTCATCACAGTTTGGAACTTCATCAGCAGGAGGAGGCTCAGGAAACAATGACCTATAATCGCCACCTCCATTATAATTAAACACAGATACCTGACCTTCAAATTTAAATATAGAGCCAAATACCAATGGCTTATTTAAAGCAACGCAGGTATCATTGACCAGATAACGAGTGGGGAAGTTGTCTGAACCATCTACAACTAAATCATATTCCTGAACTAGCGAATTTGCATTATTAAGGTCAATTTTAAAAGGGTAGGAAACGAAACTGATATGCGGATTCAGCAACTGTAACTTACTTACCGAAGTATCGGCTTTACTTTTTCCTACATCAGTACTGTTAAACAGAATTTGCCTGTGTAGGTTACTTTCGTCAACAGTATCATGATCAATGACACCAATTTTACCAATTCCTGCTCCGGCAAGATAAAGCAACACCGGAGAGCCCAAACCACCGGCACCAATAACAAGTACTTTGGCTGCCTTTAATTTTTGCTGACCCTCTATACCTATTTCTGGTAGTAGTATTTGTCGGTTATATCTCTTTAGCTCAGCGGTATCCATAGTTAATTTAGTTTTTTGTTAAGCTAACATCCCAATCTTTCCATACCGGTTCGTAACCTTGGGAGATGATCATTTGGGCTATCTCTTTTGAGTCGCGTTCGTCAGAAATCTCAAACTGCTCTAACGATTGTGGCTCAACCGCGTACCCACCAGGGTTGGTTTTAGAACCGGCACTTATAGATGTGATCCCTAATTTCACAATATTATTCCTAAAAACGATGGATTCACGTGTAGAAATTGATAATTCTACCTCTTCGTTAAATAATCGGTATGCGCATATCAGCTGAACAAGCTCTTTGTCATTCATCACAACCTTAGGCTCTAAACCTCCGCTAAATGGGCGCAATCGAGGAAAAGAAATGCTGTATTTGGTCTGCCAGTACCTTTTTTCAAGGTAGTTTAAGTGCATCGCTGTAAAAAAGGAATCGGTACGCCAATCCTCCAAACCTATTAGCACACCTAATCCCATCTTATGGATTCCGGCTTCACCTAATCTGTCTGGTGTCTCCAATCTATACTGAAAATTAGATTTTTTCCCCTTTGGGTGATGCTTTTTATAATCTTCCTGATGATAAGTTTCCTGATAAACAAGTACAGTATTTAACCCATAAGGAGTAAGCTCCTTATAATCTTCAGTGTCCAAGGGCTGTACTTCCATCGAAACATGAGAGAAATGAGGTTTAATAAGCTCTAATACTTTTTTAAAGTATTCAGTATGAACGGTTTGGTTTGCCTCTCCGGTAACCAGTAACACATGATCATAACCCATGTCCTTGATGACGGCTACTTCCTGCATAATCTCCATTGGAGACAGCGTTTTCCTCCTTACCTTATTGTCGTAACTAAACCCGCAATAAGTACAGATGTTATTGCACTCATTAGAAAGATACAGCGGCACATACATCTGAATGGCTTTGCCAAAGCGTTTAAGGGTTAGCTGCTGACTGATCTGAGCCATTTGTTCAAGATAAGGAGCGGCAGCTGGAGAAATGAGCGCTTTAAAATCTTCCAATGTTCTTTGCGAAGAATTTAAGGCACGTTCCACATCTGCGCTGGTTTTGGCGTAAATGCTTTTACTGGTCTCATTCCAGTTATAGGATTCAAAGAGGTCGGTAAAGTTAGTCATCTAAAAATGAGGTTAATGGGCTGCTTGCTACAGCGTGTAAATTAACAGAACCAAGCTTGGCTTCAAAAGCCATCCTGCCGGCCTCTATGGCTATTTTAAAAGCTCTGGCCATTTGCTCAGGGTTTTGTGATACGGCGATGGCCGTGTTTACCAAAACCGCATCAGCACCAATTTCCATAGCTTTAGCAGCGTCAGAAGGAGCGCCAATTCCGGCATCAATAATTACAGGGACATTACTCTGACTGATGATGATTTCTAAAAAGTCTATTGTTTTTAAACCTTTATTGCTGCCAATAGGCGAGCCCAATGGCATTACTGCCGACGTGCCTGCATCTTCCAGTCGTTTGCACAAAACAGGATCTGCATGTATGTAGGGCAGAACAATGAAACCTAATTTTGCCAGTTCTTCTGTAGCCTTTAGCGTTTCAATTGGGTCGGGCATTAGGTATTTAGGGTCAGGATGAATCTCCAGTTTAATCCAATTGGTTTCTAATGATTCTCTTGCCATTTGAGCAGCGAAGACTGCCTCTTTCGCATTGCGAACTCCAGAAGTATTGGGTAAAAGGTTGATGTGAGGATGATTTAAGTGTATTAAAATGTCATCATCATGGTCTTTCAAATCAACTCTTTTTAGTGCTACAGTTACCAATTCGGATTCCGAAGCAAGTAAAGCTTTTTCCATTTCGGTAGCCGAACTGAACTTTCCTGTTCCTGTAAACAGGCGGGATTTAAATGTTTTGTCTGCTATTTTTAACATAATGATTTAGTTGTTAATTGGGGTTAAAACCTTCAAAGCGTCATACATTTGGACAAGCTCAGTAGCAGGATCAACGGAGTTTGTCAGCGCGCCTGATAGTGCTACACCATGCAATCCTGTTGTCATAATCAAAGAAATATCCGCCAATTCAATACCTCCAATTGCAACAATAGGAGTGGTGATGCCCGATAGGGAAACTTGCTTCATAATTGCTTTATACCCTTCTAAGCCAATTATGGGGCTTAAATTCTGTTTGGTATTGGTAAAACGATAGGGGCCTAATCCAATGTAATCAGCGCCTTCAGCTACTCTTTGTTTAACATGTTCAAAGGTATTTGCCGTACCACCGATAACCATTTGCTCACCAACAATACTTCTGGCTTCGGCGATTGGCATATCGGTTAAACCTAAATGCAACCCGTAAGCTTCCGCTTTTAGCGCAATTAAAGCATGGTCATTTACAATTAATTTTGCCCCGTAGGTTTTACAAAGCGCGTTAGCGTTTATTGCCAATTCAAGAATCACCTCTTCAGGTTTGTTTTTAACCCTCAATTGGATCCATTTTGCTCCTGCAATAAGTGTCTTTTTAATCGCTTCAAGGTGACTGATGTTTTCAGTTTCCTGCGATATATAATGTAGTTTATCAATCATAATGAATGGTACCCAAGTAGGGTGTTGTTACTGTTTAAGAATTTTTCGATGTATAGCTTAGCGTTGCGACAAGCCTGTTTTAAAGGATAGCCTAAAGCCATGTTTGCCGCAATGGCTGTAGATAAAACACAGCCGGAACCATGTTTTTGATGAACCTCTGCAGCCCCGGGACTAAATTCATAGATGCTGTCCTGGGCATGTAAATAATCAGTCCCCCTAAAAGCAATGTTATGCCCTCCTTTTAATAAAACAGGACAAGATTGAGCCCAGTGACTTATCGTCTCTATTTGCCCGCCTAAACTCAACATCTCATGGTAGTTCGGAGTAATCAGGTCTATCTGTTGAAGAACGGGCGCTAATGCCTGCATTCCATTTGCCCAATCGTGAAACTCATAGCCCGAGCTTGCCTTTAATACAGGGTCTACAATAACCTTTAAATCAGTCGATTTTGATTTAAGGAAACAGACTACCTCATGTAAAACAGAAATATCTTTTATTAAACCTATTTTACAAGCCGACACTTTAAACCGAGCCATTAAAGGCTCAAGCTGTGCAATGATTTGAGAAGAATCCAGCCAGTCGTTCTTTAGAAATTCACTATCTGTTTGCACAGTTAATGCACTGCAGATACCGAAACCATAAACATGATGCTGCTCAAAACACTTTACATCGGCCAAAACACCGGCACCGGCACTTGGATCAAATCCTGCAATACTTATTGCGTAAGGTCTGTTGGCTAACATCTTTCTTGTATATGTTTAAAATTAGACACTGCTTTCGAAGGATCATTCCAAATAAAACCCAATAATGCAAGCCCGTCAAATCCCATTAAATTAACTTCATCAAAGTTTGAAGCATTAATTCCACCGAGCGCTATCAATTTTGTATTGTTTCTGCGCTGCGGCAACCTAAAATGAGAGTCAAGTACACCAGCATACCCTGGTTTGGATATGCTGGTAAATACCGGTCCGAAAAAGGCATAATCAAACCCTTTCAGATCGTTGATGTCCATAAGTTGATGAATGGAAGTGCTCAACACATTGGTTTTAAAATTAAGCCCTGTTTTAGTCTCCTGTAATTGCTTTCTCTGCTGCTCCTTGTAATGTAGTCGGTTGATTCCGAAGTCGGCTGTAAGGCCATGAAACTGATGCAAAGCGATTCTGCTATGATAGGCCTCATCAATTTCGGAAATCAACTGTTTGCAATATGCCCTTGTACATGAATTTTTTCTTAAATGAAATACATCTAATCCATTTTCAAACAGTTCATTAATTAGCTTGGCTTCATTACTAAGAGCAGAAGGGCTGGAAATTACAATTACATTCATCTACAAATAGATTTCGCTGCCTTTTTCGGTAAATTCTTTGGATTTCTCTTCCATTCCTTTGGTAAATGCGTCCTGTTCATCAACGCCCTGTTTTGCTGCATACTCTCTAACATCCTGTGTAATTTTCATCGAGCAGAAGTTAGGTCCACACATCGAGCAAAAATGCGCGATTTTAGCGCCATCGGCAGGTAAAGTTTCATCATGGAATTCCTTTGCTGTATCCGGATCAAGAGAAAGATTAAACTGATCTTCCCATCTAAACTCGAATCTGGCTTTACTTAAGGCGTTATCTCTGTATTGTGCACCTGGGTGACCTTTTGCTAAATCGGCAGCATGAGCAGCAATTTTATAGGTAATTACACCATCCTTAACGTCCTTTTTATTAGGTAAACCAAGGTGTTCTTTTGGTGTAACATAGCATAACATCGCTGTTCCAAACCAACCTATCATTGCAGCACCAATGGCTGATGTGATATGATCGTAACCAGGAGCAATATCGGTAGTCAACGGGCCTAAAGTATAAAAAGGAGCTTCAGAACAATGTTCCAGCTGTTTCTCCATGTTTTCTTTAATCAAGTGCATTGGCACATGACCCGGACCTTCAATGATGGTCTGTATATCATGTTTCCATGCGATTTTGGTTAATTCACCAAGCGTTTCCAGCTCGGCGAACTGAGCTTCATCGTTAGCATCAGCAATACAACCTGGTCTTAAACCATCGCCCAAAGAGAAGGAAACATCATAGGCTTTCATGATCTCGCAAATCTCTTCAAAGTGAGTATATAGGAAGCTTTCCTTGTGATGCGCAAGACACCATTTAGCCATAATAGATCCACCTCTGGATACAATACCAGTTACCCTTTTTGCTGTAAGCGGGATATAGCGCAACAATACACCAGCATGTATAGTGAAGTAATCTACACCTTGTTCGGCCTGCTCAATTAAAGTATCTCTGAATAGCTCCCAAGTCAAATCTTCGGCTTTTCCATTCACTTTTTCTAATGCCTGATAGATTGGAACCGTTCCAATCGGAACCGGAGAATTACGAATAATCCATTCACGGGTTTCGTGAATGTTTTTACCGGTAGATAAGTCCATTATCGTATCCGCACCCCATCTGCAAGCCCATACCGCTTTTTCAACTTCTTCTTCAATGGAAGAGGTTACGGCCGAATTACCAATGTTGGCATTGATTTTAACGAGGAAATTACGGCCAATAATCATTGGCTCTAATTCCGGGTGGTTGATGTTGCATGGAATTACCGCCCTGCCCGAAGCCACTTCATCACGTACAAATTCAGGTGTAATGTAGCCTTTAGGTGTATTTGCTCCAAAACTGTGGCCTTTGTGCTGATGACTCATTACGTCATATTGTGCTCCCAACTGCTCATTTAAAAGGTCTATTCTTTGGTTTTCCCTAATGGCAATGTATTCCATTTCGGCAGTAACGATGCCTTTTTTTGCATAATGCATTTGCGATACATTAGCACCTTTTTTTGCCTTGTAAGGCTTGTTGATATAGGCAAAACGCAATGAATCTAGTTTGCTGTCTGCCAAACGTTGCTGACCATAATCCGAAGAAATATGATCCAACTGCTCAACATCTTGTCTGTTGGTTATCCATTTTTCTCTTAATCTTGGCAGGCCTTCTCTTACATCAATATGTGCATTTGGGTCTGTATAAGGACCACTGGTATCATAAATTGTTACCGGAGGGTTCGGTTCTGTTAAGCCGAAGCCATTGTGGATTTTGGTGTCGCTCAAGGTAATCTCGCGCATTGCAACTTCTATATCGTGCAATTGTCCTTTTACAAAAATCTTGCGTGAGGCAGGGAAGGGGCTACGGCTGATCACCTCTTCGGTTGGAGTTTTTTCACTTTTCATAAATGCTTTAATTTATAATGAAGGATTGATTTAATACGTGATTGGGTCATTAGCCGCCTTGAGTGGCCTTAATGAGAATTACCTGATCGCCATGTTTTAATACATGTTCGGCCCAGGCAGATTTAGAAATAATGGTTTGATTAATGGCTACAGCGATTCCCTTAGCCTGAACATTGATAACAGACAGCATTTGTTCTACAGAACAAGGGTCGTTGAATTCGTAATTTTGTTGATTTACAGTTATTTCCATTTTTTTAATAAATAGGAAAAACTATAGAGATTGCCCATAACGGGACGAAAAGATAGCAATAGATTTGCTTCTACTTTTCCCTTCGGCAGTACTAACTGCATCAGGTTCAAAGGGTATATCTCAGCGCAAGGCA
>Ga0065714_10064604_pt1 | contig 29598 bp, 22 predicted proteins | sample MisRhiReplicate2_FD_59101 | JGI IMG/M metagenome (GOLD analysis project Ga0065714, IMG submission 59101) | Miscanthus rhizosphere microbial communities from Kellogg Biological Station, MSU, sample Rhizosphere Soil Replicate 2: eDNA_1 v2... | ecosystem: Host-associated > Plants > Roots >... | reverse complement strand
AAGAAGTTGCCATCGATTTAGGCACTGCGAATACCCTGATTATACATAACGACAAAGTAGTTGTAGATGAGCCATCTATCGTTGCTTTCGATCGTACTACAAACAAAGTCATTGCTATAGGTCGTCAGGCCATGCAAATGGAGGGAAAAACCCACGATAATATTAAAACCGTACGCCCATTAAAAGATGGAGTAATTGCCGATTTCAATGCTGCTGAAGCAATGATTAAAGGAATGATCCGTATGCTTAATGGCGGTAAAGGCTGGATGTTTCCTTCTTTACGTATGGTAATCTGTATCCCATCTGGTATTACTGAAGTAGAAAAACGTGCGGTACGCGACTCTGCAGAGATTGCCGGAGCAAAAGAAGTATACCTGATCCACGAACCAATGGCTGCTGCTGTAGGTATCGGGATTGATGTAGAAGAGCCAATGGGTAACATGATTATTGATATAGGTGGCGGGACCACTGAAATTGCGGTTATCGCTTTATCCGGTATTGTTTGCGATCAATCCATCCGCGTTGCCGGAGATAATTTCGACTCTGACATTGTAAACTACATCCGCCGCCAACACAATATCATGATCGGTGACCGTACCGCTGAAAAAATTAAAATTGAAGTTGGTGCAGCTTTACCTGAATTACAGGATGCTCCTGCCGATTTCGCGGTTCAAGGTCGCGATTTAATGACCGGTGTACCAAAACAGATCACTGTTTCTTATACCGAAATTGCACACTGTTTAGATAAGTCGATCTCTAAAATTGAAGAAGCAATTTTAAAAGCCTTAGAGATTACCCCTCCAGAACTTTCAGCAGATATTTACCAGACTGGTATTTATTTAACCGGGGGTGGTGCATTGTTAAGAGGTTTAGATAAGCGCGTAGCGGCTAAAACTAAATTACCTGTTCACGTTGCAGAAGATCCACTTCGCGCAGTAGTTCGTGGAACTGGCATCGCCCTTAAAAATATTGGCGGATATAAATTCTTAATGCAATAACATTTAGCTTGGAGTTTGGGGTTGTAAGCTTGGAGTTTTCCATTCATGCGCCAAACTATTGCTTCAAACTCCAAACTTTTAATTCCAAACTCAAATGCGTAACCTTTGGATTTTCATTAGCAGATACAACGCATTTTTCCTGTTTATCATTTTTTTTATCATTGGGCTTTACCTAACAGTGAAGAACAATTCCTATCAGCGTAGCGTAACCTTAAACTCTACCAATGAGGTAGTGGGCACTGCTTACGAAAGGTTGAATGTTTTTAAACGCTATTTAAACCTGGGGATGGTAAATGATAGTCTTGCTGCAGAAAATGCCAAGCTTAAAAGTAAGCTGTTAAGCTTAACTACCGTTGATACTGCTAAAGATGTTAAGGTTGTTGATACCCTCACCAATCAGGATTACACCTATCTTGCCGCTAAGGTGATTAAAAACTCCATTACTTTACGGAATAACATCATGACGATCAATAAAGGAAGTGTTGATGGCATTAAAGCAGGAATGGCTGTTATTGCACCACAAAAAGGCGTTGTTGGCTTTATCCGCGATGTATCTGAACACCTGGCAACCATCCAATCGCTATTACATAAAGACACCAAAATAAGTGTGACTTTGAAAAAGAATAATGCTTTGGGCTCTTTGGTTTGGGGCGATGGCAATTTCGACATCAAAAAGGCATTTATTAAAGAAGTACCCAACCACATTAAGATGTATGTGGGCGATACGGTAGTGACTTCGGGTTTTGCATCCTTTCCGAAAGGGATTTTGGTTGGTAGGATCAGCAAGCCAAATGTGGCCACGAATGATAATTTCTTATCAGGGGAATTGAATTTATTTACTGATTTTAGCACATTGCAATATGTATATGTAGTTAAATATAAAAAAGCTGAAGAGCAAAAAGCTTTAGAAAGCATCGCTAAACCGAATGAATAGTAGAATCATAATTGTAAATGTGATCAGGTGGTTTTTGCTACTTTTTGTGCAGATATTTTTGCTCAAGAATATGGGCTTTTATGATCTTTCTACGCCATTTATCTATGTGCTATTTCTGCTCTTGCTTCCATTCGGTATCCCAAATATTTTATTGTACTTACTGGCCTTTATAACAGGTTTAACCCTCGATACTTTTTACGATACCATGGGCGTACATGCTACGGCCTGTGTGGTATTAGCTTTTGTAAGGATTTCTTTTATTTCGATCAGTTTAAACCGCGACGCAATTGACGACCCCGAACCTTCATTAAGTTATATGGGTTTTCAATGGTTTTCACTTTATACTTTTCTCTGCGTTATTGCACACCACCTGGTGCTGTTCTTTTTAGAAACATTTAAGCTAACCGAAATTGGTTATACCTTAATGAGATGCGGTTTAAGTTGTATCTTTACGCTACTTATTATTTTATTGGTAGAGTTTATATTCTATAGAAGAACACCACGTTAATGGATCAGTTATTTAACCGGAAATATATCGTTCAAGGATTATTTATTGTAATCGCCCTGATTTTGTTGGGAAAGTTATTTTATATCCAGATTATTAGCGATAAGGCATTCAGCTCTGCCGAAAGTAACGTGTTGCGTAAAATTTACAAATACCCGGCCCGTGGTGCCATCCTCGACCGGAACATGAAGGTAATTGTGCAGAACGAACCTGTTTACGATTTAATGGTTATCCCAAATGAAGTTAAACCATTCGATACCCTTGGATTGGCCAACGCCTTAGAAATCACTGTTGAGGATGTGCGCAAAAAACTGAAAAAAGCAAGGGCACAATCTTCTTATCAATCTACATTTTTTGAAAGACAGATTTCTGTACAGAGTTACGCACGTCTACAGGAAATTATGTACCGTTTTCCAGGCTTCAGAACGCAGGACAGGACGATCAGGCATTATCCTGATAGCATTGCGGGCCAGCTTTTTGGTTATGTTAAGGAAGTGAGTCCTGATGATATTGAAAAATCGGATGGTTATTATAAGCCTGGCGATTTTATTGGAAAAAGTGGCCTGGAACGTTCATATGAAGATTTTTTAAGGGGAGAAAAGGGAGTAATCAATACGTTATACGATGCCAAAAACATTGCCCAGGGTAGTTATGCCAACGGGAAATACGACGTGAATGCCGTATCGGGAGATCGTTTAATTTCTTCTCTGGACATCAGAATCCAGCGCCTTGGCGAAGAATTGATGAAAAATAAAGTAGGGGCGATTGTTGCCATTGAGCCTTCAACAGGAGAAATCCTCGCTTTTGTAAGCAGCCCTGGCTACGACCCTAATCAATTGGTAGGTAAAGATTGGGGCAAAAACTACATGAGTTTGATTGCAAATCCTTATCGTCCGCAGATTGTAAGGCCTATTGCGGGACAATATTCACCCGGATCATCGTTTAAACCTGTGGATGCTTTGGTAGCACTTCAGGATGGCGCAATTGATCCAAATACAACGTTTTTCTGTCCGGGTTATTACATGGCTGGAAACCATAAAGTAAAATGTGAGCACGTAGATGGCACGATCAATATGCAACGCGGTATTGCCCGTTCCTGCAACACCTATTTCTGTCATGTTTTTCAGAATATTATCACTAAAAACGGCATGAAAAATCAACGCCAAACTTATGCACAATGGCACGAGCAAATTGCGAAATGGGGTTTTGGCCAAAAATTAGGCATCGATATGCCTTTCGAAAAAAAAGGTATATTTTATCAAGCTGACCATTATGATAAAATTTATGGCAAACGCTGGGGTTACACCACTGTAATCTCTCAGGCCATTGGTCAGGGTGAGATTACCTCTACCCCATTACAAATGGCAAACGTTATGGCGGCAATTGCCAACCGTGGCTATTATTTAAAGCCCCACTTAATTAAAGGTATAGGCGACAAAAATGTAGTGAAAAAAGAATATGTAGTTAAAAACTATGTAGGTGTGGATGAGAAATACTTCCCTATTGTAATTGATGGGATGAGAGATGCGGTGAACAGTCCTTGGGGAACAGCCAAAGAATCGCAGATACCCAATATTGTAATGTGCGGTAAAACCGGAACTGTACAAAACCCACATGGCAAAAACCATTCGGTTTTTATCGGTTTTGCACCAATGGACAAGCCTAAAATTGCCATTGCGGTAATTGTAGAAAATGGTGGCTTTGGAGGTTCGTATGCTGCACCAATATCGAGTTTTATCGTTGAAAAATATTTGACCGATAGCATTAAGCCACGTTCAAATGGTTATACCGTTAAGGCCTTCTCCGAAACCAATCTTTTACCGGCAATAATCGATAAGACAAAAAAAGTTAAACTGACCAAATTGGACAGTTTAAAAATAAAAAAGGCAGATTCGATTAAAAGGGTTAAAGACAGTTTAAAAATAAAACCGGCAATACTAAAACAAACTGTTGCTACCAAGCCGAAAGTAAATCAACCCACTGTAAACCAAAAACCTGTAACCAATAAGTAATGATGCAACAACAGGGAAACCGTTTCTTTTTTAACGTAGATTGGATTACCGTTTTAATCTACATTGCTTTGTGTACAGTTGGTTTTATCAATGTTTATGCATCTATTTATAATCCGGATAAAGCAGCTGGTTTTGATTTTGCAAGCAGTTATGGCAAACAGTTAATTTATGTGATTACCGGGCTGATATTGGGTTTATCGATTTTATTGTTTGACGGAAGGCTATTTAATGTATTTGCACCATTTATTTACGGTGCTACCCTCTTTCTGCTGATTGTGGTACTCTTTGTAGGGAGAAATGTAGGTGGAAACCAGGCCTGGATCCCTATTGGCTCCTTCAGACTGCAACCCTCAGAATTTGCCAAATTTGGTACTGCCTTGTTACTCGCGAGGTATGTAAGCACGTTTAACCCCAAATTCAGGGATTTTAAATCAATTGTAATTGCCGGATTGATTGTACTGGCCCCGCTTTTATTGATCATGTTACAACCCGATACAGGCTCTGCATTGGTGTTCCTGGCCTTTATGTTCCCTTTATACCGGGAGGGTTTATCAGGTTATTTTCTTTTAATTTTCTTAGGAATGATTGTACTCTTTGTTGCCGATTTCCTGGTACCAACTTACATCTTGATTCTTATCCTCACTACTATTGGCGGACTTTTCATCTACAATAACAGGCGGAAACAGAAAATCATTATTTCTACCGTACTGGTAACCATTATTGCCATCGCTTACTTATTTGTAGTTAAAATTGCCTACGAAAAAATTTTAGCACCGCATCAGCGTAGTCGTATCGAATTGATGTTGGGCCTTAAAGCCGATAACAAGGGCGCGGGTTATAATGTAATCCAATCGCAGATTGCCATTGGCTCAGGGCAGGCAACCGGTCGTGGTTTTTTACAGGGTACACAAACTAAATACGGTTATGTACCTGCACAAAGTACCGATTTTATCTTCTCTACCATTGGCGAGGAATGGGGTTTTATGGGCTGTTCAGTTGTAATCGGTCTATATATGTTTTTATTATTGAGATTGATCAACCTGGCAGAAAGGCAACGGTCTACGTTCTCAAGGGTTTACGGCTATAGTGTGGCCTGCATCCTCTTTTTCCACGTATTCATCAATATCGGAATGACCATTGGCATTATTCCGGTAATCGGGATTCCACTACCTTTTATTAGCTACGGCGGTTCGTCATTATGGAGTTTTACGATCTTGCTGTTTATCTTTTTAAAGCTCGATTCTAACCGGATGGGATTTATTTAAAGAGTCTGTAGTCTCTGAGTCTTTAGTCCTAAATCGATACTTTGAGGTTTCAACTTTATAAATTGGGATATATTGATTGTTTTTTGGAAAGCAAAACCTGTACTCAAACTAAGGTCTGCTCCCGCTAAACACTTTACTTCGTGTTCGCTTTTATCGGATTGAGGTAGGCAATACAGTACTACGATCCGCAGTGAATAAACCCGACAAAAATGGAAATCCTTTTTGGAGCAGCAACATTCATATTGTGCAGCAGCTTTCTCAAAAAGATTGAAATGATGGCGGGACTACAGCCCCCCATGAAACACTGAACGTCCGTTTCCTAATCAAAAAACTAAAAGTACTTTTGTTTGAGGACATCGTGAGGTTATATCATTCAGCAAACCGCTTAACGCCATCCGCTCTCCGCTTACTTACTAAACCTTCTATTAAGCAGCTCATAAAACTGATCAACAGTGGCCTGCTTATTGGCCCAGTTGTTTTTCGCCGCATAATTATGCTGAAGGTAGCTATCTGCTGCTTCAAAGCTGCTCATCTTATTAATGATATCAATTACTTCCGAATAGGCTAAATTATATCCATTAAAAAGATCTTTAATGAAAAGTAATTTCTCATTTAAATTAATCGCCTGTTTTAAATCAGCAATCGGAGCTTTAACAGGTTCATGATTCTGGCTATTTGTTTTGGCCAATAAGTCGTTTAAACTTGGGGCTGCTTTAGCAGCTGTGGGCTGTGGAGTTGGTTTTACAGGAACAGCTTCCGGCGTAAATAACGGACGCTCCTGTTCAACAGGTGGTGAAATAATAGGATCATCCAGTTTCACATCCTTCAGTGCCTCAATAGGCTGATTAGCAGCTACTGGTATGGATTCTTCTATTTTAGCAGCCACAACAGGTGCCTCATCCGTAATTATTTTAGGTGCATCCTCTTCATGTGGAATTAAAAAAGGTTCAGGACCAATTTCATCTTCTTCAGTTGGCAGAGGCTCTTCCTGGATAGCTAAAGCATCTTCTTTCTGATGAATTATTTTTTTACGTGCCAAGATCTCTGCTTCTTCTTTGCTTAAAGGGCGATCGAAAATTTCTTCAACAGATTTTCCTTCATAATCAAACTGATCGTTTTCATCATGTGTACCCAGTACAAACTCAAAAGTATGGTCATCCTGGTCGGGTTTAAAGAAATCTTTATCCAAAATCGAAGCAGCTTTTTCTTCTTCAATCATTTCATCGTCCAGTAGCTCCTGTACAGGCTTTACATCTACACGTTCTTCTTCTTCCTGGGCCGTTACTACTTCTTCCAGTTCCTGTGGATCGAAACATTCATCATCTGCTATATAACTTTTTTCAGCTTCTGGAAGTATAATGGTATTCTGTTCTGCCAACAATGTATGATTTCCGGCTTCAGTTGGCTTATTTTCTGTTGTGGCATTTAATTTTTTTACGATATTAACATGATCAGAAAGGAAATTGGCGTTAGCGAGAAAAAGTTCCAGCTCTAAATCATTTAACTGTTGAGGATTTTGAGCTAAAAACTGATATTGCTCATTTAATTCTGTTAAAATACTGCCGATCTTTCTGAAAATATCCTGTTGGTTCATCATAAAATTAAAACGAAATTTTAGTCGATTTATGTTGGTAACTATGTGTTCAAAAATAACACATAATTCTCATATTTGTTCGGTTTAAAAATTATAGAACGGATATAGGGGAATAAAAAAACAGGCATGTTATTTAGCGAACAAAATTTTAGAAGAAGGGGCGAATTTTCGGGAAGTATAGAAGTAGTATGTGGCTCTATGTTTTCTGGTAAAACAGAAGAACTGATCAGAAGGCTAAAGAGAGCGCAGATTGCTAAACTGAATGTCGAAATTTTTAAACCCCGTACCGATACCCGCTACCATGAAACTGCTGTGGTTTCTCACGATTTAAACTCAATAAACTCTACCCCTGTTGATAGCGCTTCGGCCATTTTATTACTAGGCACCAATACACAGGTTGTAGGTATAGATGAGGCCCAGTTTTTTGATGATGAACTACCTGATGTTTGCAATAAATTAGCCCTTAGGGGAATACGCGTAATTGTTGCCGGCCTGGATATGGATTTTACGGGTAAACCTTTTGGCCCTATGCCAGCCTTAATGGCCATTGCCGAGCACGTTACCAAGGTAAATGCGGTTTGTGTTTGCTGTGGTAACCCTGCCCTATACAGTTACCGCACAGTTGCCGATGAAGCTACCGTTTTATTGGGTGAAAAGGAAAGTTATGAGCCACGTTGCAGAGCTTGCTATAATCTGGACAAAGGATAACCATTATTGATTAATCTGTATCTTTATACCGGATTAATATGGATAAACAAGCACAACTTGAAGCATTTAGAAACGGTATTACCCAATTTGTAACGTTTAACGATGTAGAATGGGAAATCTTTATTCAATACCTTAGTTTTTCTGTCCTAAGCAAAAAAGAACATTTTGCAGTTGAAGGAAAAGTATGCGATTACATGTGCTTTATTACCCGTGGTGCCGTTCGTTACTACCATATTAAAGACGGGCAGGAAATTACTGGATACTTTAGTTTTGAAAATGAGTTGATGAGTGCTTATAAAAGTTTCCTGAAACGCACACCTAATGCCAATTACATTCAGGCACTTGAAGAAACAGAACTGGTAATGATCTCACATCACAACCTGCAACAAATGTTGAACCATCCGCTACTAGCCTTAAAAATGGAGCGTTTTGGCCGTTTAATTGCAGAATACTACATCTGCTGTTATGAAGACCGCGTTACTGCCTTTATTACCCAAAGTCCCGAAGAACGTTATACCGCACTAGAGAAAACTGCTCAGGATATTTTCCAGCGCGTTCCACAGCACTTTATTGCCAACTTTTTAGGCATCACTCCTGTCTCACTCTCCCGTATCCGTAAACGAACACTTTTGCAATAAAAGAGTTGACAATTTTCTAGCAAACAGACTATTAATTTGTCAACTCTGAATAATCTAAAATCCTTATCTTTTGTTAACGTTTTCATAGTCTCATGCCGCATAACTTTGAAATAATCAAAAAAACGAAGATATGCATACTATACTTGGCGCCGGCGGACCAACAGCAAACGCACTAACCAGAGAATTAACCAATGCTAAAGAAACCATTAGGTTGGTTAGCCGAAAACCAATATCGACAAGCAACCCAAATGTAAGCTGGTTTAAGGCCGATTTATTAAATGAAGCTGAACTTTTCGCTGCTGCCGAAGGTTCTAAAGTAATTTACCTGTGCGCGGGTTTAGTTTACGACATCAAAATATGGCAACAACAATGGCCGGTTATTATTCAAAATGTAATCAACTTAACTAAACGTACCGGCGCGAGGTTAATTTTTTTTGACAATGTTTACATGTACGGCCTGGTAAATGGCCCAATGACAGAAGCTACGCCTTACCATCCATGTAGTTTAAAAGGAGAATTAAGGGCAAAAATTGCCGAAGAATTAATGAATGAATCCAAAGCTGGAAAAATAAACGTAACCATTGCACGTGCTGCAGATTTTTACGGAGCAGATTCCATGAACAGCTTTTTTGATATGATGGTACTCGATAAGTTTGCCAAAAGAAACAAAGCGCAATGGATAGGCAATCCAAATACACTACACAGTTTTACATACATTGAAGATGCGGGGAAAGCTTTATTCCTGTTAGGACAAACAGCTGATTCTGGCAACCAGATCTGGCACCTGCCAACTGCCGCCCCTTTAAAAGGTAAAGCTTTTATAGAAATGGCTGCAAAAATTTATGAAACCAAACCTCAATATCTGACCATTAATAAATTGATGCTAAGCTTAGTAGGTTTATTTAAAAAAGTAGTTTCTGGCACAGTGGAGATGTATTACCAATATGACCATGATTATCAATTCGATTCTTCTAAGTTTGAGCAATATTTCAATTTCAAACCAACCAGTTATGCCGATGGAATTAAAAAAATTTCTGAAACAATGTTCAAGAAACACCAAATTTAAGAGATGCATAGCAGCTAATAAGAAATAAATATCTTTGAGTCATGTTAGCAAATCTGCCAATTGCTATTATTCAATTTTTTATTGCCCTATCTGCTTTCATTTCTTTATATTAAAATTTATCCTTCTTTATAACCCCAAATAATAGTTTCATAAGGGCTTAAGCAGCTTAAAACTATTTACCTCATTGGGCTGGAACTTATATTTCAAATTTTTCATGGTAACTGAGTTACCCTGCTGATTACATCAGCAATGGTGTGAGCCCTCAGCGCTTAACAAAGTACGTAATTATACGTATTTTTTTTGTAGCGTATTTCCACTATGGCATGTCATAAAATAATACTTGAGATTTGATTTGTCATTCAGAAGTTCAGGACAGCAAGACAGTAACGGAAACAGAAGCACTGATTTTCTAATGCAAAAGAAAATATAAATTATATACCTATGCCGCTTTCCAACGAACATTTAGTTAATACTGCAAAAATATGGATGCTGTGGCCAGTGCTCCAAAATCATGGGCCACCATCGTAGCATTTTTATGGGATCTTATTCATGCTGTTCCCAAAAAAACAAAGTGAAAATTTTTCCGTAAAAATCAATAATACACCTCTCAAAACAACAATAGAGCTGTCTGCACAGCAAATAAAGCAGGGCCGAATCCGAAAAGCCTTATGAGTAGGAACTATCTTAAAAAACCTATTATTATGACTAATGCAAAACTAAATTTCGCAGCCGCATCGGCAGCAAGTTCAACATTGTACACCCTGAAATGCACCAACAATTCTACAACCGACTGGGTATTTTACGTTTACCAAACAATGCCTAATCAACCATCAGACATTTTTTCTCTGGCCTGGTTTGCTTCACCTTACAAAATATCTGTAGGTTCAAGCATCAGCTTTATCTGGGGAATAGATTATTCCTTTGTGTGGGGTAACACAGGAACAGTTGCACCAGGTGTTTCTTTCTCTGCAAGCGGCATACAGCCATGTAGCTTAACTGGCGCTAATATGACTACTTTTAGTTTAAATAACAACGCACCTCAGCTAAGCACACCTGTACCCGGCGGACAAGCAGGCAGCCTAACGATTAATGAGGCTTCTAACGTACCTAATAACGTATTTAGTACAGGTATTGGTATGTCTGGTTACGGAACTTTTGTTCAGCAGGCTTATACTAACACTACACAAGTGTATACACCTCAACCTAAATATTGGATTGCTGCTGCTAACCAAATGCAAATGGGTGTTGTATTGGCACAAACCGTAAGCCAGACGGCCAATTTTGCTTTTGCAAACAATATTTACACTGCTAATGCGGTGTTAAATCCAGACAATACATGGACAATCAGCTAATAGGCAATAACGTGTTTTAATCATTATCGAAGTGGGATGAGTTTGCATTAACTCATCCCATTAGTTAATTATGTATGATTTTAGATTTTTCATCAAACAGCGAAGTACAATACTCCTTAACCTGTAGTAATCAATCCTCTACGGCCTGGTATTTTTACATTTATCAACGGGTAGAAAACCAGACAGAAGATAATTTGTATTCGTTAGTTTGGATGGTATCGCCTTATAAAATCGGTATGCAATCCTTTATTACATTTAAATGGAGTGCCTGTTATTCATTTTATTGGTTAAATACCGGAAAGTTACAACCCGGAATTGTTGCCAGTTCTGGTGGTTTAAAGAATGCTGATTTATCAACCGCCAATAGTACAACTTTTGATATCAAAGACAATACACCCCAGTTTTGGATACCAATACAAACGATGCCGCAGGGCGTTTTTTCAATCGCTCAAAGTGCTAATATTCCAAATGGCGTTTTTTCTACAGGTATGGGGATGTCAGATTTTCCAATTTTAATCAAACAATCGTTAACAAATACCATTCAAACCTTCGGCGTAAATACCACTTACTGGGTAGCGGCTTCAACCCAGCAAACAAAGGTAATGCAAGTGCTGAGTCAGGATAATATTTCTAATTCTGCCTCATTTACATTCCCATTAAATCAGTACAATTTAACTACCATTTTAGCACAAGATAATACCTGGTCTATTCAGTAAACAGAACCATAATACAAGTAATTTCTAATTGCAAATTACTAACAGCTACTTAAAATTAATAATAACATGAATACTACCGAAATTTTAAGCCAGGATAAGTTTTTGTTTGCCATGCAGCAAAAAAATCTGGTCTATAACTACAACTTTTTAAATTACAGCAATAAAACTGTAGATACAATAGTTACCTATTCACATCCTGATGGGTGGGTATATCAGGATGCTGGTAATGATGGTATGGTAGGATTTGATCCGGGTACTCAATCTTGTATGATTAAAAAAAGTACCGGAACTGATATAATGACATTTAAGCAGGCAATTAGTGAATTTCCGCGCTGGTTGAACTTAATAGCAGGACAAATAGTGAGCGCAACTGCAGTGGTAAAGGTACCGGGCAATTTAGGCTGTACTGTTACCTTTTCTCTTGATGATGGGCTCGATACAAGCAGCAAAACGGTTTATTTTAATCCTGGCGAACAAAAAGAGATAAATATTGGTATTTTGGTTAACCAAATTGCTACCCAATTGGTTGTTGCCATTAGCTGTAGTAACAGCGATGCAGTATTATACATTAGTAAGGTTTTCGCTAATGTAGGTGAAATTGCACTCGAGTATCTGCCATGTATGATTGAAGGCACCATTGGCGAACGAAAACAATATGTATCAACACCAGTGCCGCCTGCAACTGATCTTTCCCTTTGCGCCGCAAGTATAGAACTTACAAATTCATATACCCGTTTAAATTCATTCTTAAATGGCAAATTTGGTCTAGGCCCAAATGGCAATTCCTTATTGCCTGATATGCGCGGATACTTTAGCCGAGCCTGGGATAATGGCGCAACAACAGATCCTGATGCAGCAAACAGAACTGCTCTTGGACAGGGAACGGTAACAGGCGACCAGGTAGGTACTGTAGAACAAGATCAGTTTAAGCAGCATACACACCAGTTACAATTTGATCTTAGCGGGCAAATTCCTGCCGGACCATCAGCTGCATTACCCAGTATTAATAAGGCCATTGTATCAAATACTGGTGCAACTGGCGGTGCTGAAACACGCAGTAAAAACATAGCCGAACTTTATACAATTAAATGGGCCTGATACAATAAGGCTTTATTTTTAAATAAGATTTGATGCGTGGCCTAGTTGAATTTCTTTATATAAACATAACATCTATTCACCAATTAAATAAATTATCATGCCAAATATTAGTTTAGTTACCCTGGCCGGCATACCCGGTGTAGATCAGGCCGCAATGGCCCAAAATAACGCCAACGCCTGTGGTGCATATGCACTAGTGGGCGCAGTAGGTGCATTTGGTGTCTTTCCTAAAATTGCCACCCTGGCTTATGCCAATGCCGGCCCACAGGCTGTAAATCATCAGACAGTAACCGCTCTTGAAGATAATTATCATGCGCTAAGTGCATCAGTTTATGCGGTTACAGGCATTTTAAATAATAATTTGGGTGCTATTCCCGTAAATCCTGAATTACTTATAGCCGGAAATGTATATAATTCACCAGCTGCAATGGCTCAGGTTGCAATAGACTTAGGTCGTTCTGTGCCAAAAATTAATGCTCAGGCAGCCGGCTTTGCCAATCTGAATGCATTATACCCTAATGAAAGAGCGCGTTGTAACGCGGTAATAGGTGCAGAAGATGTTGATGTGAATGCTGGTGCCTATGCAAGTCCAAGTGCTGACCAAACCAATATTGTATGTGTTCAAACAAACAATGGTGGCCTGCACTGGGTAGCACAAGGTAGTGATAAGATGTTTTATGACCCAGCTGATGGTAGCATAAACAACAATTGGGAACCGGTTAATACCGGAGACGCAATGGGCCATGATTATACTTTTGCTGGCTTATGGATTATAATAGCTTAAAGTAAATAACCGGATTTCAATTCATACCACTTTATAAACATCAAATAAAAGCTAATTTAATTTAGCCCTTTATTTGATGTTTTAACCTGGGAAACTGATTTTGCATTCGAATCTAATTAAACCAATAGCTGTTATTAATAACTATTAAATTTATCTTCCTAAAGACGGCATTGAAACTAAATGTAATATCGTATGTTTATCTCTGAAATTATGATTCTGAATTATTTTATTGGGTAATAAATTGCTTGTTTTGCTGATACATTAATAGGCACGAAAATAAAAAGTTTGTTTTACCATTATAATTGCTCTATTAAACGATGTCTGCATTAAAAGAAATACAAAAAATAGCTATTTTGGGTTGCGGCTGGTTCGGTCTGGCATTTGCCCGAAAACTGATTCAATTATCTTACCAGGTTAAAGGCTCTACTACAACTGCTGAAAAGTTATCAAAACTTTCAGAAGAAGGCATTCAGCCGTTTCTGATCAATTTTACCGCTGATCAGGTCACAGTAGATGCGGATTTTTTTGATGCAGATGTCTTGTTTATCTGTATCCCACCAAAACGTAATTCGACTGAACTTCTTAATTATCCTCAAAAGATCAACTCAATTTTAGTAGCCGCAAAAGGTAAATCAAAACACGTGGTGTTGATCAGTTCGACCAGTGTTTACGCCGATGAAAACAAAATAGTAAATGAAACCAGCGAGCCAAATCCCGATACGGATTCGGGAAAAGTTGTTCTAGCGGCAGAAATACTATTTAAGGAACTATTTCCAGAAAACCACACAGTGATCCGCTTTGCAGGGCTAATTGGTCCCGACCGTAACCCAGGCAGATTCTTTGCCGGAAAAAATAATATACCAAATGGTTTAGCGCCGGTAAACCTGATTCACCAAATAGATGCAGTAGGCGTTGCAGTAAAACTTTTGGAAAAACAGGCATTTGGCAGAACATATAATGCCTGCTCGCCAAGCCATCCCGCAAAAATGGAACTTTACACCAATGCGGCTAAATCTGCAGGCCTTGCTGAACCCAATTTTATTGCAGAAAAGAAGGATTGGAAAATTGTAGAAAGTTTAAATGTGCCAGAATTTTTGGATTATGCGTTTGAGGTTGGCATTTAGAAATCTCGCCTCACGTTCGTCAGCCTGAATTTATTTCAGGGTCTATTTTGCAAGAAAGATGCTGACCACGTAGTAGCTACAAGCCGATTGAAAACACTATTTCCACTTGTAAAATAAATTCAGCATGACGATCGCGTAAGTTAAAGAGGCTAAAAATTATCACCACAAATTAATAGTAATCGAATTAAGGTCGATAGATTTCTCGGCTATATTTCAATCCGCTTATAATGACGAGTTTAGTAACTTAACTCAGTAACCCTAGTAATTCTTTCTTCGTTAAATTCTTGAATAAACTTCCATCTGTCTGGATCAGATCTTTAACCAGATCTTTTTTAGTTGCCTGAAGTTTCATGATTTTTTCTTCAATCGTGTCAGGGCAGATTAAACGGACAGCCATCACATTTTTATGCTGCCCGATCCGGTAAGCGCGGTCAATTGCCTGATTCTCCACCGCAGGGTTCCACCATGGGTCTACCAGGTAAACATAATCGGCTTCTGTTAAATTCAATCCGGTACCACCGGCTTTTAAACTGATCAGAAAAACCGGAATGTCGGCATTCTCCTGAAATGAGGCAACCACTTCAGCCCTTTTGCGCGTTTGTCCGGTCAGGTATTCATACCTGATTCCCCTGCTGTCCAATTGCTTTTTAATCAGATTGAGCATGGTAACAAATTGAGAAAAAACAAGAATTTTATGTTTTCCAGCCTTACTCTCGATCTGCTCCATCAACACCTCAATTTTTGAGGATGCCTGCAGATAAGATTTTCCATCAGCGAGTAAGGCAGCCGAATTGCAGATCTGCCTTAAAGTGGTAATACTTTTCAGTACATGCATCGAACTTTTTGGCAGCTCATCCTCCTGTTTACCCAAAATAAAATCCTGAATTTCCTTTTTGTTTGCTTCATACACTTCACGCTGTTCGGCTCCCATTTCACAATATAGTACTATTTCTGTTTTATCGGGAAGTTCTTTTGCTACCTGCTCCTTGGTTCTGCGGAGAATAAATGGCCTTATTTTCCTCTGGAGTTCTTCTGCCCTTCTACTATCTTTAAACTGATCGATTGGGGTTGAATATAAATCGGCAAACTGCTGTTTACTGCCAAATAAACCTGGACAGGCAAACGATAGCTGCCCGTATAAATCAAAGGTATTGTTCTCGATCGGTGTACCCGTTATGGTTACTTTATTCCTTGATTGCAACATCCGAACTGCTTTATAACGTTGTGATTCCGGGTTTTTAACCAGCTGCGATTCATCTAAAAAGATATAGTTAAAGCGATAATCTTTTAGGAAACGGATATCAGAAAGCAGCGTCCCATAAGAGGTTAAAATGATTTCGTAATTATCGAAAGTATCAGTTGTTTTGGTCCGTTCGCCAGCATAAATGGTTTTTACTTTTATAGATGGTGCAAACTTCTCTACTTCGGCCTTCCAGTTAAATATTAACGAAGCCGGGACCACCACCAGATTTGTATTATGCTTTACTTTTTCGCGCTGTGACAAAATGAAAGCCAAAACCTGAATGGTTTTACCCAATCCCATATCATCAGCTAAACAAGAACCAAAATTAAAATCATCTAAAAAGTTGAGCCAGTTTAAACCGTCTTTCTGGTAATGGCGTAAAGTTGCCGTTAAACCTTTTGGCACCTCTACCTCTTGAATCGAATGGGTACCTTCAAATTTCTGCTTATAAAGTTTTAATTCGTTTTTTACATCACCATCCAGCAAAGCATCTTCATAAAGCTCGTTTATAGAAGCAAACTTAATTTTTGGCGTAAGAATGGCATCTTCAGTTACTTCACCCGCATTAAAATAAGCAGCAAATTTTTCGATCCACTCGTGGGGCAGTATGCCTTGCGTTCCATCATCAAGCATTACAAACTTGCTTTTGTTCCTGATCGATTTATGGAGATGTTTTAACGCAACCTGTTGCTTGCCAAACTTTACCTTTACTTTGGTTTCAAACCAATCAGTCCCACTCAACACCTCGATATTGATTTTTGCCTGAAATTCACTCAACTTGTTATTTTTGAGCTGGTTGAATCCCAAAATATGAATTCCTTTATTTCGCCATACTTCAAAAGCATCAAGGAACCAGGCTTCTTCCAGAAACCTTTTGCGGTGCAGATAAAAAGAATCGTTGGTTTCCTGATCATAGAAATAAGGGTGTTGTTTCAAAACGTTCCCTATAAACTGCAGTTCGGCATCTTCATCACGATGCAAGGTAAAGAGATTGCCCAGTTTATCTTGCGCCTGGATCTGCTTTTTAGACAGCACAGGAATTTCCAGATTCCCATAGCGCATTACCGGCGTAAGAAGAATGTAATCTTCAGATTCTGACAGGTAGATCAACTGCTCATTTTCAAGATCGAAACCCTTTTCTTCTATCTGGCTTTTAGTGGCAGGTTTTAAATAAGAATAATCAACATGGATACTTCCTTCCAAAGGCACCAGAATAACTTTTTGAAACTCCGGATATTTGGTTTTGTGCAGAATTAACCTGTTGCTCTGCTTTTTGAAAAACCCGATTACACGCAGAAAATCGAGTCGGCCAATTAGATAGAGTTGATTGTTAAGTTTAACAAAGTACTGATGCACCAATACCAGATTATCCAATTCGTAAGATTTTCCTTCGATGATCAGCCGGCCTGTAATTTCGTAATAATCATCACGTTGGTTTACAGAAAGACGCAAGTCTACTTCCAATAAATGTACATCAACTTTTGTAATGGTCGAAGCTTGAATAGCGGCAGACTGCTTACTATCCTGCAGGTAAAAAGGAATCTGTTGAGGGTTTTTCACGATCGCTTTTAAGGCTTCAATTTCCAGCTCGCTTTGATCGTTATTGTAATTCTGCTGAAAAGTGGTAATGCCACTATAAAATTTTACCTGATCGTTATCATTTGCTTTAAAGAGCAAATCGGCGGGATTAATTCCTTTTATAGGATTTTTAACCTTACCATTCTTAGTGGTTTGGGCTTCGAATAATTCTACCGTTAAATTGTTGTAATAGCGGTGTTGCCCAAAAACCAGGATCATTTTACCTGAGTCATTTTTGACCGGTACTTTTATTTTAGGTTTACTTGCTGGCAGTAAAAGTTCCTGTAAATTTTGCTGTGTTTCTTTGTTGAATGGCTGAAGGGCATCCATTTTTGGCCGGATGGTTACCTGGCCATTTTCGTGGCGGAGATTAAAAAGAAGATCAAGATCCTCTTCTTTCTCCAATCCGTAATCGATCGCAATTTTGGCAAGCTTTTGTTTCCGCAGATCACTGTCAAAAAAAAGGAGCAGATCCTGGCGCTGAAGGATATTGTATAAAACCCTTGCCTGATGTTCGCATAGTTTATGTTTCGGTGTAGTGCACCGGCAAGAAAGCTTTACCGAGTTTGAATGCTGGTGAACCTGAACAATTGGAAAAGATAATCCGGAAGCTTCATCGCTAAAAGCTGCAAAATCGATTTCAATCTGCTCTGGAACAAGCTGATAAAAACCTTTAACATCAGTATGAATCAGTCCGCTTAAATGTTTGAGGATAACAATTTGACTCAGATTTTTCAGGTTAAAATCCTTTAAGATATAATCGTAAGGATTTTGTTCTGATACTGGATGTGCGGTTACCTGATCACTCATTTAAACTAAAATAGCTAAGTGATAAAAGTAATCATTAATAAGTTTTAGCTAAAATGACTTTTTAGCTTTTTATGCACAATTAATCAAGAGAATAGTCATTTCGAGAAAAATTTATCCCATAAAAACCAATATATAACAGTGGGATTTTAGCGAATTAATAGGCTGCGAAGAGTCGTAATTGCTAAGAAAACTTTTTCAGCCGACGAAGCAATCTTACAACGATCGCTACCAGCGTGCGCATTAAGATTGATTCATGCCTAGCAATGATGAACCTTTTTATTTAAATCGGTGGATGGCAGCGAAGTGCAAAGCAGTCGAAAACCCGAAGGCTCTGCCGAGCAAAATCTGTCCGGATAGATATCTCCATTTCGCTACGCTTCAGTCGAGATCACGAAACTACTGAACTAAAGCGATTTACGTAAATTCAAATAAAAAGGCACTTCGATTTTCTCGGTTTTTCCGTTAAGGATAAATTCAGCAGCCTGTGCCCCTAGTTTACTAAAATCAGTTGAAATGGTGGTAATCCCATCCAAAATAATTCTTTTTAAAGGTGTTTCGTTATAAGAAATTACGCCAACATCCTTCCCGATTTTAAGTTTCTGGGCAATTAAACGTTCAATCAATATTACCAGATCATCTTCCATCAGGTTAATGTATACCTCACCAGGATTAATTTCCTCTTCTTTAACGTTGTGGATTACCTTATGATCAAAGGCATACTGCTGGCAGAAGCGGTAAAAGCCTGTGAGTATTTCGTGCGGAAAATAACTGTTTTTAGGGAAAATAATTTTTAGGGTATTGTAATTTGAAAGGCGGTCTAATGCCTCTTCTAAAGCTGCGTAAATATCTTGTGCAAAGTTTTCATAGGCCGCAGCATAATCGCCGGTTACCCCAGGTAAAAGTTTATCGAGTATAACCAGTTTTTCTTTTGGGATGGTATTGATAATTTCGTGTGCATTTTCTCCCCCTTCTAAAAAATGAGGAATAATCACAAAGTGCGAATAATCGCCACGCTTGGCCACAATCATTTTTTTAAACAAGGCGAAATCGTTGTTGTAGATATAAAAATCAATCGCGGCGCGTTCTCCTAAAGTTTTTGTGAAGGAATCATAAATAATTTTTTTGTGTGTACTGAGCTTATTAAAGAGCAGACAAACTTTCAGTTTACGCGAAAAATCAGTATTAATGATAAAATAACCCTTACCTGGTACAGAATCAACCACCCCCAGTTTCCGGAGGTTACGATAACCTTTTTCGGCAGTATCTCTCGACATCTCCAGGCTAAAACTCAACTCATTTATCGAAGGCAACAAACTATTTTTCAGAAGCTTGCCACTTTCAATAGCCGCCAAAATGGCATTGGTTAGCTGCTTGTATTTTGGCGTCGACGAATACTCATCGACGTTAAGATAGGGGATTAAATCTTCTGGTTTCAAATTGGCTATATTGATGTAGGAAATTCTAATATACGGAAATCCCTAAAAATCTATGGTGCGTTGTATAGCAGAATAGTATTTTAGCTGGATCATATCTGTTGGTGCAGGGTTTTCGTTCCAGGCATCATTTATTGCCAAAGCCGTACCAATTGCCGTAGCTTGCGAAACTGAAGACGCATAAACCTCAATATCCGGAATAGAAATAGCCAACAGATGCATATAAATTGCATTTTTACCGAAACCACCATCTACAAAAATTCTTTTCACACCTGCATTTAAAATCAGCTTTAAAGCGTAAATCTGTTGTTTAATTAAGTCAAAAATCAATTGATGATAGGCTTCTTCTGCGGTTTGAAAGAGACTTAGATCACGCGCTGGGAATGCAGAACTTGCTGAAAAACCCTGTTGTTCCTGCTGGTTTTCAGGGATTTTATTAGCCAGTTTCAAAATCATAGAGGGATTAAACTTTAAATGTTTAAACAGATAGGCCGCGCGATTGAAATATTCGGCGATCCGTTTAAGCTGTACCTCATGCTCATAACCTGCAAAAATACGCGAAGCCTTAACCGCCTTCCCTTTAAAATGCATGTAACACAGACAATCCTGTTTAAGTTCTTCGGCTGTTAAAGCTTCCTGGTTAAAAGGGTTTAAACTGATACACCAGGTTCCGGTTGAAATGAGCACAAATGGTGTATTAAAATTGGCCAGGTAAGGAATCAGCGCTGCAGAACTATCATGAAGGCCTACTCCAACCTCAATACTTTTACCTTCAAAATTGATTTTCAGACTCGAACCGCCCGGAGTAAAAGTTCCAAACTTATCTTCGATCTTTTCTGTTAAGACCCAGCTGTGGTACTGGTTTTTATTAAAATCCCAAAGTTGTGTATGGCAGCCAATGCTGGTGATATCGGCTACAGCCTTACCCGTAATCAGATAGCTTAAATATTGAGGCAGATGTAGTGCCCACTTTAATTTTTTAAATATTTCGGGCTTTTCATTTTTCAGGCGGTACACTTGCATCCCCGAATTTAGGCTACCCAAAATTGGTGAAGCTGTTTCCAACGAAATCTTTTCCTCACCGCCATACTTTGCATAAAAGGCCTTTTTAAGCCCTTCAGGATACTCTTTTAAATAGTTATAAAGTGGTGTTAGGGGATCACCATTTTCATCAAGATAAACAAAACTGGCCCCATAAGTAGAAAAGTTTATGGCCTTAACATCGAACTCTTTTAACTGTAAAATCTGATGTAGGGAATCATAAACAGATAAACGCAAGCTTTCGAGATTTTCGCATGGTTCGCCATCCTCATCAACAGTTTCTACAAAACGTGCAGACCGTTCGTAAACAATACTGTAGTTTTCGTCGATCAAAAACAGCTTTTTATTTGTTTTCCCAACATCAAATACGGCAATTACAGGTTTAGTCATTTTATTCTCTTTTTACAAACCTGTGGCAACAGTATTTCCGCGGTGATTAACTAATTTATTTCTTACATCTAAATCGCGATAAAGCGCTATCGGTGATAAAGCAGCTCCAGCCCTTAATCTGGCTTCGGCTACTAAAGCCCTTAAATCGCTACGGAAAGTATGCTGCAAAATTTCTTGTGCTCTTGCCACATCATTGTTGTTTTGTGCTTCATTTAAGGCTTTTCTATCCACCAATAGAGCCTGTGTATAGGCAATCATAATGGCTTCAACAGATTGTAATAAATCCTCTAAAGGATCTTTCACATTGTGTGAGGCATCGATCATCCAGCCTAAATCTTTTGCATGGTTCATGCCTTTTGCATCCATACCTTCTACCAGCTCGTTAAAAATCAAAAACAATTGGTAAGGTTTAATGCTTCCTGCAGTCAAATCATCATCGCCGTATTTAGAATCATTAAAGTGGAAACCACCCAATTTTCCTTCCATTAATAATAAAGCAACAATCTGCTCAATGTTTGCATTAGGTAAGTGGTGACCTAAATCGACCAAAGTATAAGCTTTTTTACCCAGTTTGCTCGCATATAATAACGACTGTCCCCAATCGCCAACCGTTGTTGAATAAAAGTTAGGTTCGAAAGCTTTATACTCCACAAACATTTTCCAATCTTCCGGCAATGCTGAATAGATCTCATGAAGGCTATCTAAAGTATTTTCAAAGGCTTTACGAAAATTAAGCTGCCCAGGGAAGCAAGAACCATCGGCAAGCCAAACGGTTAATGCATCAGATCCTAGCGCGATACCATGTTTAATTACTTCTATATTATGCTCAATCGCTTGTTTGCGGATGTCTTTATTTACATTCTGCAATGAACCGAATTTATAGCTATGTGCAGAACCTTTCTGATCTTGAAAGGTATTCGAATTCATGGCATCGAATTTTAAACCATAGCCAGACGCCAAAGTTTTTAACGCTTCAGCATTTTGAGGGATATCCCATGGAATGTGTAGCGAAATGGCACCACTTGCACCATTAAGGGCATGAAGTAAACCTACATCTTCAATTTTTTCTTCGATGGTACGTGGCTCACCACCGGTAATGGCAAAACGGCCAAAGCGGGTTCCACCAGTACCCAATGCCCAGCTTGGAATAGCAATTTGAAAATCGACCAATTTTTGGATTACGCTTTCTAAATCAACGTGTGAACAATCTTCTTTCAGAAAAGCAAGTTTGCGTTGATGTGAAGTTAAAAGGGAGTCGTTATGTTTTTCTATTTGGTTCTGCTCGATATTCATGAGGATATTTGGTTTTATTAGGTTAATCGTTGTGACGATACAATCGCCTTTCTCACCCATACTCGTTTCAAACGAGGACGATTATAAAAAAATTAAAGTCATTTCGGTCTGTATATCGCACAGACCATTATCGCTTTGGTCCGTGTCCACACAAACCACTAATCTATTCATTTCGGTAAGGACATAGACCAAGGATTCGTATTATCTTACAAATGCCATGGCTACTCCGCCATCAACATTTAGAACATTCCCGGTTGATTTGTGCAACAAGCCACCTACAAAGGCAAAACAAGCATTGGCAATATCATCTGGTAATATAATCTGATTTAACAAAGTACGTTTTGCATAATAAGCTGGTAATTCTGCAACGGTAATGCCGTAGGCTTTTGCACGGCCTTCAGCCCAACCCCCTGCCCAAATATTGCTATCGCTGATTACGGCATCAGGATTAACCACATTTACCCGAATATTATCTGCTCCGAGTTCTGCAGCATTTAATCTGCTCAAATGTAATTGTGCGGCTTTCGCACTGCCATAACCTGCATTATTGGGTCCGCTTACTAAAGCATTCTTACTTACAATGTTAATGATGTCACCACCAATATCCTGCTTTTGCATCGTATTTGTTGCAGCCTGGGTAATAAAGAACTGGCCTTTTACCAAAACATCATATAATAAATCCCAATCCTTTTCGGTATGGTCGGCAATGGTTTTAGAGATTGATAAACCTGCGTTGTTTACCACGATATCTACACCGCCAAAAGCCAGCGCTGCTGAATCAAGAGCGGCTTTAATATCTGCTTCGCTGGTAACATTCAAAATTGCGGTACTATAAGAATCTTTACCAAACTGACCTGCAAATTCTTTAGCTGCTTCTTCCAATCGCTCGGTGTTCATATCGTTTAAGATTACCACGCCGCCTTCTGCAACAAACTTTTTAGCAATCGCCTTACCAATTCCGCCGGCACTGCCTGTAATCAGGGCAATTTTTCCAGTTAAGGGTTTTGGTTTAGGCATGCGCTGTAATTTTGCCTCTTCCAGCAACCAATATTCGATATTAAAAGCTTCCTGGTGTGGTAATGAAGTATATTCAGAAACCGCTTCAGCGCCTTTCATTACATTAATAGCATTGATATAGAATTCTGCAGCAACCCTCGCTGTTTGTTTATCTTTAGAGAAAGTAAACATACCGATGCCAGGGTATAAAATAACCACCGGATTGGTATCACGGATAGCCGGACTGTTTGGATGTTTACAGGCTTCGTAATAAGCCGTGTACATTGCCCTATATGCTTCGAAAGTAGGTTCTAATGTTTCTTTTAGTGCTTTAACATCCGATAAATCGGCATTGCTTGCTAATGATAAAACCAGCGGACTGATTTTAGTTCTTAAAAAATGATCGGGACAACTGGTTCCCATTGGCGCAAGGCGATCGAGATCGTTAGAATTGATAAATTCTAAAACACGGCTGTCATCGGTAAAATGACCGATCATGTGCTGTTTAGAAGAGCATAAACCACGTAAAACGGGCGCTAAAGCAGCCGCCTGTTGTCTACGCTGCTCTGCTGCTGCACTCTCAATTTTTTGTCCACCAAAAACCGGACCTTTTTTACCATAATTTTGGCTCAGGTAATCGGAACAAATTTCGATTACTTCTAAAGTATTCAGGTAACTTTCGTAAGCGGTATTGCCCCAGGTAAACAAACCATGTGAGCCCAACATAATACCACGAATGCCTGGATTTTCATCTAAACATTGCTTTAATTGTAGTCCCAGTTCAAAACCTGGTTTTTTCCATTCTACCCAGCCAATGGTTCCTCCGAATAATTCTTCAGTAATTTTTTTACCGTCCTTTGCCGCAGCGATGGCAATAGCCGCATCCGGGTGCAAGTGATCGATATGCGCAAATGGCAGGAAACCATGCAAAGGCGTATCAATTGATGGTGCTTTAGAACTTAAATCGAAAATGCAGTGATTAAACAGTTCAACCATTTCATCCTGATGTTCTACCCCATGATAAATATTTTTCAAGCTACGTAAACGATCAACATATAATGCTGCGAGGCCACTTTTCTTTAAAGTACCTAAATCGCCACCTGAACCTTTTACCCACATCACTTCGGTTTCAAGACCGGTAAGCGGATCTTTTTCCAATACTTTACACGAGGTATTTCCCCCACCATAATTGGTTAAGCGTAAATCAGCCCCTAATAAATTAGAGCGATAAATTAAGAGGGCAACTTCATCTCCAGCCAGTTTTGCGGCTTCCTCTTCATCCCACAGATAGCTTACGTGCTTATAACTTTTCGTATCGATTGACATTCTTATATTCTATTTAAATTTTTATTTATTAACCTTTAATGGAATTACCATAACCCACAATGAGTACCGAAATAATGATGGTTAAAATACCCGCCAAAACAGTAATCAGCGTTTTTCTTGAAACTCCTTTCCACTCTTTTAATACCAGCCCCCATACGTTAGCGATGAGAATGATAAAGGCCATGTGCAAAATCCAGGAACTGGCACCATTACCCATCTTGCTTTCACCCATACCATAGAAAAAGAACTGTAAGAACCAGGTGGTACCTGCCAGTGCAGAAAATATATAGTTTTTTAACAGCGGCGTTTTTGCATTGGTATAGTCGCCAAATGTTTTGTTTCGGGCATTCAGTGCCATGCACCAGATAAAATTAGTGGTCAAACCTCCCCAAAGTACAATTACATAAGTAACGTTATTCTGAAACAAAAAATTACCGGTTTCAGCAGGATTTGCTGTTTTCCAGATGGCGTTTGCAGCTTCAGCCATTGGTTTTCCGGCTTCGATACCGAAATTGAAACAGGCACTTAAAACACCTGAAACAATCCCTACAAATAAACCAAGACCGAATTTATATTCGGTTTTCACCTCCATCCCATGCGGATCGGTAATACCAGATTTCATTTCCTTTTCTTTCATCATACCTGCTTTGCCACAGATAATAATTCCAACCACACACACCAAAAGTCCCAGCAATACCATCCGTCCCCAATCGGTTTGCAAAAACATAGTAAAAGTATCTTTACCTGCCTGCGGAAAAAAATCGAAGTAAATGGATGGAAGGATTGAACCCAAAACCATGCACAGTCCTAAAATGATACTGCTTCCTAATGATACGCCCAGATAACGAACGCCTAAACCATAAGTTAAGCCTCCAACGCCCCAAAGCACGCCAAAAAAATAGGTGAGCCATAAAATACTACCATTGGTACTGGTGATAATTGTTGTAAAATTCGGGATAGTTAAAAAGGTTGCCAGTGGCGGAACGATTAACCAGGAAAAGATTCCTCCAACGATCCAGTAACTTTCCCAGGCCCAGCCTTTCACTTTTTTGTATGGTATATAAAAACTTCCGGAGGCAAAGCCACCGAAGAAATGAAATATTACGCCTAAAATTGCTTGCATGCTCTAATTTAATATTTGGTTGCCCTAAAATAGGATTTGCAGCAACTTTAACTGTTATGCACTGTTATGGATGAGAGATGGAAGACGTAAAATGGATGATGGAATTAGATAAGTCCGGAGACGGAGGTCGGAAGTTATAGTATATAAAAACAGATACCAGCCTTTCTCGTTGTGTCAAATGCTACCATCGAGCGCGTATTAAGATCTTTAGGTGTAGTTAGCGTTGTCAACTTTAATAGCAAATGGGCTAGAAAAATGACAACGCTTTTAACGGAGTTAATATAGTAAAGCCATAAAGACACGGATTAGTGTGAAAAAAGTCGTCATCTCGAGCGGAGAGCAACGTAGTCGAGAGATCTATCAAGACAGTTCTCTCCATTTCACTGCGTTTCAGTCGAGATGACGATTTTTATAAAGAAATCCTTATCATAATATCTTCAATAACATCAGCAGATTTTAGGATTTTATAATGTCCCACACCTTCAAATGATTTTAAGTTGATTGCAGGATTTTTGTCTAAAAACTCCTTAAGAAATGGGTAAGGCGAAATATGATCAGCAGGATCGAATGCCAGGAAATGATCAATAGCCGGATTCAGCTGATAAAGATCGGTAAGGTTAAAGTGACTTGCCGAAACGGAAAATTCTTTTGCAAAATTCGCAAAAAATATATCCTGATCTTTTGCTCCGATGCTTACCGAATCAAGGCTCTGTTCGAAGTTTTCTTTTAACCGGATTAATGGCGCAATGCTGATCAACAGATCCGGAGTTATTCCTAATTCCTGCAGCGCAATTACATTGGCCATGCCTCCAAGCGAATGTCCGATCAGAACATCAGGCTGCGCATAATTTAAGGAAATAGATTTTACCGAATCGGCATATAACATCAGGTTGGAAAATTCGGAGATTGAACTTCCGTTACCAGGTGCATCAAAAGCAATAATCTCCAGATCTTCTATTTTCTGGAGTTCAATAATCAGCTCATAAAAATCTAAAGCTTTTGAGGCCCAGCCGTGTGTAAGTAACACTTTTCGTTTTCCACTTCCCCAGCTAAAGCAGTTAATGGTAACATTGGCATGGGTAAAATAGGTATCAAAAACCTGGAGGCTAAATTGTTTTGAAGTAGTAATAAGCTGTTCCTGATACAGGCGTAATGGCATTTTGGGTGAGTAAAAGATAAACTCACGCATTAAAGCTGCATCAGGATTTGCCTGTGTTAATTTCAGCTCGTTTGCAATCTGTTTTAGTCTTTTCAATTCGAGCTTATTTATAGGTTAAACCAAATGCGATTTTAAATCTGCAGGAGAATAATTAATCGATTTTAAAGTTTTATCGTCAGATTTCCTAAACACTAAAAATAATCCGTCGATTTCTTTATAATAAGATTCAGTCTGATCTTTATCTAAATAAAACTGAATTGTTTGTTCAGCTTCTTCTACTGTTTTGCAAGCTTTACTCATATTGGAGCGATGAACTTCATCAAATAAAGTTTTAAATTTTCCACCCAGGCCAAACTCATGGATGGCTCCGGCTAAAACATACTGCAAATCGCAAAGGGCGTCGGCCACTTCTACCAGATCATCATTTTCTACTGCTTCCTGTAATTCTTTCAACTCTTCGGCTAAAAGTGAAATACGCAAATTTGCTCTCTGTTTTGAAGGAATTACAGGACTTTGCAAAATTGGATGTTTAAAGGTAGTGTGAAATTCTGCAACCTGATTTAGTGAATTGGTTTCTTGCATGGTAATGTTTGGTTTAATCTTTATGCAGCAAACTTAAAAAAATAAGGAGAAATATTGGGGAGAATTTATGCAAAGATTTACTAATCGGTTAATTGGTTAACTGAAAACTGCAAATTACAAACTGAAAACTGAAGAAATCGATTAACTGTTCTTCTTCCCTTCCCTCACTACCTTAAAAAATTCTTCTTTATAGGTTTCGCCAATAGGAATGGCCTGATCGTTGATATAAACGGTGTTTCCATCTATCATTTTAATCTTTTCAATAGAGATAATATACGATTTATGAATACGGTAAAAAGGCGGCTGAGGCAGTTCTGTTTCCAGCTCACGTAGTGCCTGGTAAGTCACAATCCTTTGTGTGGCGGTGTAAACAGAAACATAGTTTTTCAAGCCCTCTATATAGAGAATATCTTCATAATTAACCTTGATAAACTTGTTTTTGGTGTCGCCTTTAATGAAAATAAAATCGTTTCCCTGCGTTAAAGGCTTTAAAGCAATTTCTTGCTGAACAGGCACTACAGGCATTAAAATCTGCTGTGCTTTTGTAGCGGCTTTATAAAAACGCTCGTAAGAGATCGGTTTAAGCAAATAATCTACCACATCAAGGTCAAAGCCTTCTAAAGCGTATTCGGGATAAGCCGTGGTTAAGATTACTTTGCATTTACCGCCACAGATCTTCAAAAACTGGATCCCCGTTAATTCAGGCATCTGTATGTCTAAAAAAACAAGATCAACCTTACCTTCCTGGACCAGGTTGAGTGCCTCAAAAGCATTTGTAGTGGTTCCGACGAGTTCTAAAAAAGGAGTTTTATTGATAAAGACAGCAATAATATCTGAGGCGTAAGATTCATCATCAACGGCAAGGCAACGGATCATGGTTGAGGTTTAGCGGTTAGGGGTTGGCAATTAGCGTGAATTAACATTAGAATAGTTTTCAATGATACAAATTATCCATTAGAGATTTAAGATCAAAGTACTTTTATAGGTATTGCCGTTATTAGAAATCAATAACTCATGTTTTTCAGGATAAATCAAATCTAACCTACGGTGGATATTTACCATACCTACACCGCTTGAGTGGTCTTTTTGCGCGTGACTGATCTTATTGCTTACCTCGAAACTTAATCGTTTGTTCTGCACCTTCAGCTTAATACGCACGGGTTGGACTTCATCATTCACCACACCATGTTTAAAAGCATTTTCAACAAACGGGATCAATATGAGCGAAGCTATTTTTTGATCAGCAATTCCCTCTGTTATAAAATCGACATAGAACTTTGGTTCAAAACGCATTTTAAAAAGCGCCACATAACTCTCTAAATATTCCACTTCCTTGCTCAAACTTACTTTACCATCAGGGCTATCGTTCAATGTATAACGCATCAGATCTGATAAACGCAAAACAGCGTTGGCCAGTTGATCAGAAACAGGAATAGCCAGGGAGTAAATATAATTTAGAGTGTTGTACAGAAAGTGTGGATTGATCTGCGATTTCAAAAATGAAAGCTCCGCTTTGACCACTTCTTCCTTCAATTTTCGGTTAACCTGGTCTGACTTGAAGCTCTGTTCGATACCATAAACCGCAGCCGGTGTAACAATAAAACCAATGCTCCAATAAATATTATCCGAAATGTAGGCCCAGGCAGTTATACCATCGTTATAGTTATGAAAACCAAGCCATTTTAAATAAAGTACTTCTTCTATTAAATACCTAAGTGCAATAAATACCCCAACGGTAAACAAAATACCTCCGATTAACTGAGGTACCTTATTTTTTTTCAAAAATCTTGGATATACCCATAAGTAACAGATGTAGAACTCTATCAATTG
>Ga0065714_10064603_pt1 | contig 29602 bp, 23 predicted proteins | sample MisRhiReplicate2_FD_59101 | JGI IMG/M metagenome (GOLD analysis project Ga0065714, IMG submission 59101) | Miscanthus rhizosphere microbial communities from Kellogg Biological Station, MSU, sample Rhizosphere Soil Replicate 2: eDNA_1 v2... | ecosystem: Host-associated > Plants > Roots >... | reverse complement strand
CATGAACTAGGCAGCGCTCTATGGCGCGGATAACCTCTGTTCGTCATCGCAAAAAACGGTGACACGGACGTGCAAGTCCGGCGGAGGACACAATTGTCGATGGCTATTCATCGGGCATTTTTTTATGCTCGCGAGTCGTTATGGCAGCTGTGTATGGGAGATCTTCGGGTCTGCCGGGTACTCCGACCGGTCTTGCACACCTATGCATAGCTGCCACCTCTCTCGACTGTGCAAGCGAAGCGGTGTTGGCTCCTGAAAACTTCGGAGTACAACTATGTTCAAGCCATCACCTAATCCGCCGCAAAACGGCCACAAATCCCGCGTCCAAGCGCAGGAAGAAAAAAAGCTCGATGACGCCGCCACCCGCGCCCTCGACTACTACCTCAACCCCAAGCCCGCCTCACCGCCTGAACCCGACAGCACCAAGCTGTTCATCGTCGCCCCTCACATCGACACCGAAACCCTGCTCGCCAACGCCTCCGAAGACCTGCTCTCCATCAGCACCATCGCCGCCGACCTGGCTGACGACGTGGATGACTCACGCCGCTGCGTCGCCCTGGCGATCAGCCGCATGGCCGATGGGGTGCAGTTGTTGGTCGAGCGGGCGTTGGATCATCTGGAAACCAAGGAGATGGCGGCACACAGCGCCAAGGGATAGCGCCTACATAGAGGCAAGCTGAGCCGGCGCCATCGCGAGCAAGCTCGCTCCCACAGGGGAATTGGGTTGTCGCGGATACCACAGTCAACCCAAAACAACTGTGGGAGCGAGCTTGCTCGCGATAGCGGAGTGTCAGGCAACAATGATGCAAGCTGAACCGACGCCTTCGCGAGCAAGCTCGCTCCCACAGGGGAAACGCGGTCTCACCCAGAGCCAGGTCGGCTACTAGGCCGCCTCGCGGTGGACGTTGATCTCGGGCGCCCCGTTAACCACGATGGCCGAACGCAGGCATTGTGGAGTCCCACGGAGCAATGCCGGAGTGAGGGCACACCGAGCCCAAGCGAGGTGCCGAGTGGTGGGGCAAAAGCGTTTTGCTTACTTTTGACTGGGCCGGCTTCCGGGCTCTTCAAAAGTGAGCCGCCGTCAGGGCGGAACCCTAAGCCGCCGTTACCGCAGCAACGGATATGCACTCGACCAACATCAATACCCCTGAGGATCAAGCAATAACCGGCACCCGATCCCAATCCAACAGCGCCGCCGCCACGGGCCGGCCAAACCAGTAACCCTGCCCCAGCTCACAAGCCTGGCCAAGCAAAAAAGCCGCCTGCTCACGCTGCTCGATGCCCTCGGCGTGCACCTGCATACCCATGCTGTGGGCCAGGGCAATGATCACCCGGACGATCGCCGCATCATCCTCATCCCACGGCAACCCCGCGACAAAACCCTGATCGATCTTCAGCTTCTGCACCGGCAAACGCTTGAGCCGCAGCAGCGACGAATACCCCGTGCCAAAATCGTCGATGGCCAGGCGCACGCCCAGCTCCCGCAGGCGATGCATCTGCTCCAGTGCCACCTCCGGGTCTTCCATCACCGCGCTTTCCGTCACTTCCAGTTCCAGGCAACCCGGATCCAGGCCCGTGTCGTGCAACACCTGGGCGACTTGGTCATACAACTCGCGACGGGCAAACAACCGACTCGATACGTTGACGGCGACAAACGACAGCGCCACGCCGGCCTGCTGCCACTGACACATCTGCCGGCAGGCCTGGTCCATGACCCAGGCATCGACCTGGGCAATCAGGCCGGTACGTTCAGCGATGGGAATGAACTCGGCCGGCGACACCAGCCCCCGCGTGGGATGCTCCCATCGCACCAGCGCCTCGACACCGATCAGACGACTGGTCGCCAGCTCGTGGACCGGCTGGTAGTGAACGCGCAACTCCTGTTGCTGCAGCGCGCGCCGCAATTCGAAGGCAATCTCGACCCGCTGCTGAGCGTGGGCCGTGAGTTCTTCGGTGTACAAGGCATAGCCGTCGCGTCCGGCGTTCTTGGCCTTGAACAACGCCGAATCGGCATTGCGCAGCAGTTGCCCGGCGCTCAGGGCATCGCCGGGAAACAGGCTGATGCCGATGCTGGCATTGATGAACAATGCGTGGTCATCGAACCGCAGGGGCTCTTTCAAGGCATCGAGGATGCGCCGGGCCAACGCCGCTGCCTGGCCTGGCTGCGAGCAGTTTTCCACCAGCACCGCAAATTCGTCGCCCCCGAGCCGGGCCAGGGTCACCCCTGGCGCAAAAAGCCCGCGAAACCGCTCGGCCACGCCTTTGAGCAATTCATCGCCCACGTTGTGACCCAGGCTGTCATTGATGTTCTTGAAGTGATCCAGGTCCAGCAGCAACAGGGCGCAGCCACGCTTGTGCAATTGCGCTGACGCCAGGGCCTGCTCGGTGCGATCGGAAAACAGCAGGCGGTTGGGCAAGCCGGTCAACGGGTCATGATGGGCCAGGTAAGCCAGTTCGTGCTCGGAGTCCTTGATGGCGCTGATGTCGGAAAACACCGCGACATAATGGCTGACCTCGCCGCTGTCGTCGCGAATGACGCGGATCGTCTGCCATTGCGGGTAGATCTCACCGCTTTTACGCCGATTCCAGATCTCGCCGCTCCATTCGCCCTGGCTGTTCAGGGAAGCAAACATGTCGCGATAGAACTCCGGCCCGTGGCGACCGGACTTGAACAGGCTGGGGCGCTGGCCCAGCACTTCGTCCCGCACATAACCGGTGATCGCGATGAAGGCCCGGTTCACGTGCACGATCAGGCCGTTGCGGTCGGTCACCAACACCCCTTCGCGGGTGCAATCGAAGACGGCGGCAGCCTGGCGCAGGCGCTCTCGATCGGCGCCGTGCTCGCCCTTGGCGAAAAATCGCGAGATCCGCGCCCGCGCCAGGAAGACCAACCCGGCGCTGAACAGAGCCCAGGCATAGCCGTTGATCAGTAGCCAGCGTTGTCTGTCGGCGAATTGATCGAAGAAACTGGTCGATAAATAACCAGTCAGTTGCAGCCAGATGACTGACAGCACAAGATAAAGCAGCGCTACGCGCATGGCACTGCGTTGATAGACAGTCATTCGGCCATCCATGTCCCTACAAAGAGGTGGATTATAGAGGAAGAAACATCCAGCCACTCTTATCTGAAAGGCCGACTGGTTTTATCTGTAGGGCCGGTGATAATGCAACGGCTGTTTCTATCTTTATGAGGGCCCTACAGCCTATGTGGTACGAAGGTTTTCTTGGCTTGTCGGCCTGGTCACTGGTGGCAGTCACCCTGCTGATGACCCACGTCACGATCATTGCCGTCACGGTCTACCTGCACCGTTATTCGGCGCACCGCTCCCTGGAGCTCAATGCGGGTCTCAAACATTTCTTCCGTTTCTGGCTGTGGCTGACCACGGCACAGAACACCCGCGAGTGGACCGCCATCCACCGCAAGCACCACGCCAAATGCGAAACCGTCGACGACCCCCACAGCCCGGTCATAAAAGGCTTGTCCACCGTGCTGCGCAAAGGCGCCGAGCTGTATCGCGCCGAGGCGGAAAATCCGGAAACCCTGCGCATCTACGGCAAGAACTGCCCCGACGACTGGATCGAGCGCAACCTCTACAGCCGCTTCCCGCTGCTGGGCGTGGCGATCATGGGCGTCATCGACCTGCTGCTGTTCGGCACCATCGGCATCACCATCTGGGCCATCCAGATGATGTGGATTCCCGTGTGGGCCGCCGGCGTGGTCAACGGCCTGGGCCATGCCGTGGGCTACCGCAACTTCGAATGCCGCGATGCGGCGACCAACCTGGTGCCCTGGGGCATCCTGATCGGCGGCGAAGAACTGCACAACAACCACCACACCTACCCCAACTCGGCCAAGCTGTCGGTACGCAAATGGGAGTTCGACCTGGGCTGGGCCTGGATCCGGGTGTTCAGTGTCCTGCGCCTGGCCAAGGTCCAGCGGGTTGCGCCGATCGCCCACCGGGTCGAAGGCAAGGGCCACCTGGACATGGACACGGCCATGGCGATTCTCAACAACCGTTTCCAGATCATGGCGCAGTACCGCCGGCTGGTCATCGCGCCGCTGGTCAAGCAGGAACTGGAAAAGGTCGATCACTCGGTGCGTCATCAGTTCCACCGGGCCAAACGCCTGCTGTCGCGGGAAACCAGCCTGCTGGACGACCGTCACCACGTGCGCATCCAGAACATGCTCGAACACAGCCAGGCGCTGAAGGTGATCTACGAGAAACGCCTGGCCTTGCAGCAGATCTGGGTCAAGACCAGCAGCAACGGCCACGACATGCTCGCCGCCATCAAGGAATGGGTCCACGAGGCCGAGGCCAGCGGCATCCAGTCCCTGCGGGACTTCGCCGACCAGCTCAAGACCTACTCGCTACGGCCTGCCACGGCCCTGTAGGAGCTGCCGAAGGCTGCGATCTTTCGATCTTTCGCTTGAGATTCAAGCGTCAGGGGAAAGATCGCAGCCTCGCTCCGCTCGACAGCTCCTACAGGCCCAGCGGGGGCAATCTCTGGCCACAAGTTCAGCCCCCATAAACTGACCGGCTAAATCCCCCGCCCTTCGTCGCCTGAAAAGGAACTTCGCCCCAAATCCCCTATCTCAAAGAGCACTTCGCCATCCAGGCGGGTTTTGGAGAAAGCGCGTGCGAACCAACAGCAGTGCATGCTCTTTGAGATTTGTACCGATGGTCGACAAGAACCTACAGGATTACTCCCTACCTCATTGGCCCGAGGCAGCCCAGACGCTCATGGCGCTGATGCATGCCCAGGGTGAAGTGGCGCGCCTGAGCGAGCGTGAGCAGCTGTTCAGCTCGTTGCTGGTCAGCGTCAATGCCGTGCTGTGGGCGTTCAACTGGGAAACCCGCCAAGTGCTGTATGTCAGCCCCGCCTACGAGCGGATCTTCGGCCGCCCCGCCGGCCTGGTCCTGGCTGACTTCAACGAATGGCGCGACGCAATCTACCCCGACGACCTGGAATACGCCGAACGCAGCCTGGCCGAAGTATTGGTCAAAGGCGCCGTCGAAGACCGTGAATACCGCATCATCGCCGGCAACGGCCAGATCCGCTGGCTGAGCGACAAATGCTTCATCAACCGCAAGGCCGAGCCAGGGCAACCGGTGATTGTGGTGGGCATTGCCGAAGACATCACCGAAAAGAAGCTGCTGGAAAGCGAACTCCAGCGCCTGGCGACCACCGACGTGCTGACCCAAAGCAGCAATCGCCGGCATTTCTTCGAATGCGCCCACCGTGAATTCGAGCAGGCACGGCTACAAGGCATGCCCATGGCGTTCCTGTTGCTCGACATCGATGACTTCAAGGTGATCAACGACACCTACGGCCACCAGGAAGGCGATACCGTGTTGCAGAGAATCGCCGAAAGCGGGCGGTCCGTGCTCCGGCGCGGTGACCTGTTCGGGCGGATCGGCGGCGAAGAGTTCGCCGCGGTGTTCCCCGGCTGCGCCCCGGACATGGCGCTGCAAGTGGCCGAGCGGTTGCAACGGGAGATCCAGCGCCTGGCCTTCCGCAGCGGGGAACGGGGCTTCGGTATTACCGTCAGCCAGGGCCTGACCGGCATCACGGCCGACGACCAGAGCCTCGACAGCCTGTTCGCCCGCGCCGACGCGGCCATGTACGAAGCCAAGCGCCAGGGCAAGAACCGCATCATCGCGGCTTGAGTGAGTTGTCCCGCCACTGAACCCCTGTGGGAGCAAGGCTTGCCCGCGATAGCAGCGCCTCGGTGTCCACTTGAACCCGAGTTGCCTGCATCGCGAGCAAGCTTTGCTCCCACAAAGCTCGCTCCCACAGGGGGGTTAGGTGGTGGTGCTACTTGCGGCGCAACCGCATCAACTCCGGCAAGCCGATCTTCAGCAACCGTGCCGTGCGCCCCCGGGCCAGCTCTTCAAGTCCTTCATGCTCGGTCAGGTGGGCCATCTGCGCCGCCATGTTCATCACCAGTGCCTCGCGGGAATAAACCCCACCACCCAGGCTATAGGCTGCCGCGATCAACTCACGCAGCTCCAGCGGCAGGCGCCAGCGAGTGCGCAGCGCCGAGCCGAAACCGGCGCCGTATTGATCTAGGCAACTCCCTACTTCCTCCAACTCATCCAACTCGCCACCCGCCTGGGTCCACTCCTCCAGGCAACGCAACAGCGCCAGGTCGCCCAGGCGGTGTAACAGCCCCGCGCAGTAACAACGCTCCGGTTCCAGATCCAGTAGCCGCGCCAGGATCCGGGCGTACTCCGCGGTGTGCAGCGACAATTCCCAGTAGCGCTTGGCATAGTCCGCCAGACAGGGAACGGTGAGCCGGGCGCAGCGCTTGAGGGTCAGGCCGAGAATCAGGTTCATGCTTTGCCCGGTGCCGAGCTGGTGCAGCGCCTGGGCCACGGTCTGCACCGGGCCGCCGCCCTGATGCTGGGCAGCGCTGTTGGCCGCCGCAATCAGCACCCCAGTGATTTGCGGGTCGGTACGAATCTCTTCTTCCAGCAGCTTCAGATCCAGGCCAGCGGGGTTGAGGCAGCGCTTGACTGCCACCTGCACATCGGTCATCAGCGGCGCGCCTTCGGACAGATCACGCCGACGCTCCAGAAAAGCTATCAGGGTCAACCCCGGCCCCGGAACCGGCGCATCGTTGGAGGTTTCTTCACCGCCCACCAACAACCCCTGCAAACGCTGGGTCAGGTTCTCCCGGTTCAAGGGCTTGGTCAGATACGCGGTCGGCGCCAGCGGCAAGACCTCGCGCACGCTGGCGCTGTCGTTGCGTCGGCTCATCAGGATGAACGGCAACGGCGGGGTGCGATGCTGCTGGCGAAGGCCACGCAGAATCGCCAGGCCATCAACCCCCGGCAGCTCCCAATCGGCGATCACCAGGTCGTAGGGATGTTTCGCCAGCAAATCCAAAGCCTCTTTGCCGTCGCCACAAGTGTCCACCCGAGCATCGCAGCGCACACCCGACAACACCTGCTCAAGCAGCTCACGGGACGCCGGATCGGCCTCGGCGATCAACACACGCGGTACAGCGGGTAAATCCACAGCAGTCATGCAGCATGCTCCCTTGCCATACTTGCACCTTAGACCTTGGTGGCCGTTCCAGACAGCTCAAAATCCACCGGGCAGGTTCGCGGACATGAAAAAACCCGCCAGAAGGCGGGTTTTTGTGGATCAGCGCACAACCGTCACTCAGAGTTCGGAGAAGCACTCTTCGAGGATCGCCAGGCCTTTGTCCAGTTGCTCGTCCGGCGCGGTCAGCGGCACCAGCACCCGCAGTACGTTGCCGTAGGTGCCGCAGGACAGCAGGATCAGGCCCTTGTCGCGCGCCTTGGCCACGATTTGGGCTACCGCTGCCGCGTTCGGCTTGTGGGAGTCGCCGTTTTCGAACAGCTCCACGGCGATCATCGCGCCCAGGGCACGCACGTCACCGATGACCGGGTACTTCTTCTGGATCGCCTTGAGGCCGGTCACCAGACGCTCGCCCACCGCCTTGCAGCGGTCCAGCAGGTGTTCTTCTTCGAACACGTCCATTACCGCCAACGCCGCCGCACAGGCGATCGGGCTACCGGCGTAGGTGCCACCCAGGCCACCCGGCGCGATTGCATCCATGTACTCGGCCTTGCCGCACACACCGGCCAACGGGAAGCCGCCAGCGATGGATTTGGCGAAGGTGGTCAGGTCGGCGGCAACGCCCATCTGCTCCATGGCGAAGAAGGTGCCGGTACGGCCGGCACCGGTCTGCACTTCGTCAGCGATCAGCAGGATGCCGTGCTGGTCGCACAAAGCGCGCAGGCGCTTCATGAATTCCTTGGGTGCTACGTAGAAACCACCTTCGCCCTGTACCGGCTCGATGATGATTGCCGCGATGTCACGCGGCTCGGCGTCGTTCTTGAAGATACGCTCGATGCTGGCGATGGAGTCGTCGATGCTCACGCCGTGCAGTTCGTTCGGGTAAAGCGCGCGGAAGATGCCGCCGGGCATCAGACCCATGCCGGCCGAGTACGGCACGACTTTACCGGTCAGGCCCAAGGTCATCATGGTGCGACCGTGGTAAGCGCCGGTGAAGGCGATCACACCGGCACGGCCCGTGGCGGCGCGGGCGATTTTCACGGCGTTTTCCACCGCTTCCGAACCGGTGGTCACCAGCAGGGTTTTCTTGGCGAAATCACCCGGCACCTTGGCGTTGATTTTTTCGCACAGTTCCACGTAGGGCTCGTAGGCCAGGACCTGGAAGCAGGTGTGGGTCAGCTTGTTCAGCTGCTCGGTCACGGCGGCGATGATTTTCGGGTGTACGTGGCCGGTGTTCAGCACGGCGATGCCGCCGGCGAAGTCGATGAATTCACGACCTTCAACGTCGGTTACCGTGGCGTTCTTCGCCGATTCGGCAAAGATCGGGTGAATCTGGCCAACACCGCGTGGAACAGCGGCGGTACGGCGGGCCATCAAGTCAGCGTTAGTCTTGCTCATTACAGTCCTCATTCGCCGCTCATCGGTCGGCGTGGCTCAAGGAATACATGGCGGGGAGGCAACTGCGACAGCATGCGATGATCGACTGCCGCAGCGTTCCGGCCACAAGAAACAGAACGGGTGAAACGCGCAAAGGGACAGCGCTCTCGTGCCCTTTGCGCTTGAAGCAGATCAGATACCCAGGCAGAGGTATTTGATTTCCAGGTAATCCTCGATGCCGTACTTGGAGCCTTCACGGCCCAGGCCCGAAGCCTTGATGCCGCCGAATGGCGCGACTTCGTTGGAAATCAACCCGGTGTTGACGCCGACCATGCCGTATTCCAGGGCTTCGGCCACACGGAACACACGGCCCAGGTCGCGAGCATAGAAGTACGAGGCCAGGCCGAACTCGGTGTCGTTGGACATCGCGATCACTTCGGCTTCGTCTTTGAAACGGAACAGCGGTGCCAGCGGGCCGAAGGTTTCTTCTTTCGCCACTGCAGCGTTCTTCGGCACGTTGGTCAGGATGGTCGGCTCGAAGAAGTTGCCTTCCATTGCCTTGCCGCCCGACAGCACGGTCGCGCCTTTGCTGACGGCATCAGCGATGTGTTCCTGCACCTTGGCGACCGCTTTGCCGTCGATCAAGGGACCGGTGGTGGTGCCATCGTCCAGGCCGTTGCCGATCTTGAGCTTGGCCACCGCCACTTTCAGTTTTTCGGCAAACGCGTCGTACACCGAATCCTGGATGTACAGGCGGTTGGCGCAGACGCAGGTCTGGCCGTTGTTGCGGTATTTGGAAATGATCGCGCCTTCGACGGCCTTATCCAGGTCCGCGTCGTCGAACACGATGAACGGCGCGTTGCCGCCCAGTTCCAGGGAGACTTTCTTGATGTCCTTGGCACATTCGGCCATCAACTGGCGACCGATCTCGGTCGAACCGGTGAACGACAGCTTGCGCACGATCGGGTTGCTGGTCAGCTCGCCACCGATGTCGCCGGCGCTACCGGTGACCACGCTCAGCACGCCTTGCGGGATCCCGGCACGGTGCGCCAGTTCCACGAGGGCCAGGGCCGAGAACGGGGTTTGCGAAGCTGGCTTGATGACCATGGTGCAACCGGCAGCCAGGGCCGGGCCGGCCTTGCGGGTGATCATCGCGGCCGGGAAGTTCCACGGGGTAATGGCTGCGGTCACGCCGATCGGCTGCTTGATCACGATCAGGCGTTTGTCGGGTTGGTGGCCGGGAATCACGTCACCGTAGATGCGCTTGGCTTCTTCGGCGAACCATTCGATGAACGAGGCGGCGTAGACGATTTCGCCCTTGGCTTCGGCCAGTGGCTTGCCTTGTTCCAGGGTCATCAGGCGACCGAGGTCGTCCTGGTTTTCGATCAGCAATTCGTACCAGCGGCGCAGCTTGTTGGCGCGCTCCTTGGCGGTCAGTGCACGCCAGGCCGGCAGTGCCTTGTCGGCGGCTTCAATCGCCCGGCGGGTTTCGGCGGCGCCCATTTTCGGCACAGTGCCCAGCACTTCGCCCGTTGCCGGGTTGGTGACCTTGATCGTCTGACCATTGTCCGCATCGACCCAAGCGCCATCGATAAAGGCTTGTTGGCGGAACAACTGGGTGTCTTTAAGCTGCATGTCGGCTTTCCTTAACAGCACCGCGCACGCGCGGAGCGAATTAGATTTGTAGAAAGGCGCCTCGGGGGGCTGCCGTCAGGGAAATCATTCACCGGGCTGAAGCACAGAAATAACGCACAAAAGCACAGACGTGCGGTTCAGCACCCAGACAAGAGCGTTTGAAATCTCAAACGAATCCTAGGGCCGATAGGGGTGAAGGACAATAGGCTGTTCGAAAAAAAGAACGAAAAAAACGAATTTGCCCGTTTTTTCTGATCAGCGTAGCCGATGCCCGCCCAGCCTCATGAAAACACCGGCAAATCAGCAGCATGGACGCCCGCGATGCATATGAGTATCATGGCGCCCGCGTCGCACCAGTAGCTCAGCTGGATAGAGTACTGCCCTCCGAAGGCAGGGGTCGTGGGTTCGAATCCCGCCTGGTGCACCATCTTCAGAATCAAAAGCCCCAGGTCGCAAGGCCTGGGGCTTTTTTGTGGGCGCTGATCTTACTCAACGCTTGCGCAACGCCTCCAACCGCGCCGGCAAGTCCTCCTCGGGAAAGCGCTGATGCAGCGCCAGCAGCTTTTCATCAGCAGCCTTGCTCTCTCCCGCCTCGCGCAAGCGCAGTATCTCCAGCAAGCCTTGCTCCAACGATGGCAGTGCAGCGGGCGCGGGTTTGCTCATTTTCGCCGCCGACTTTTCCGCAAGGGTCTGGTCAGGGCTTGCCGGGGCTCGGGCCAGTTCGCCCTGGGGCGCCATGCGGATGATCGGTGCAGGGGCGGGCATCGCCGGCGGCGGTGCAGCGGCAACGGCGGGCGCTTGCCGATCGGCGGAAAACTCCATCGAGGCGGGTGCGGACAGTTCGTCGTGGGTCACGGGCGAACGCAGTACCAGGCCGATCATCAGCGCCACGCCGGCAACCGTGGCGAATGCCATTTGCCAGCGCGGCCGTTGGCAGGCCTGTAGCCAGCGCTGCCACAGGCTTGGCGCGGGCGTCGGGGCTTCACGGCGGGCAGCGGCCAGGATGAAGGCGTCCAGGGAGGCCGGCGGCTCGGCGCTGGCGTGTTGGCGGAAATGCTCGATCAGCACTTCATCGTCGGGGGCCGGGGTGTTTTTGGGGTCGATCATGCGGGTACCTCCTCGGCCAGCAGGCGATGCAATTTCTGCTGGGCGTAACGCAAGCGGCTCTTGACCGTTTCCAGCGGGGCGCCGGTCAAGGCGGCAATCTGTGGCAGCTCCAGGTCGCCGTGCAGGCGCAGCAGGAAGACTTCCCGCTGATCTTCGGGCAAAGCCTGCAATGCAGCGTCGAGACGCGCCTGGTCTCGACTCAGGGTCAACTGTCGCTCAGGGCTGCTGGTGTCGTCGGGTTGGACGTGAAGCTGCTCGTCGTAGCTGTCGTGCAACGGGTTGCGGACACCATGCTTGCGCCAGTGGTCGATCAAGCGGTTGCGGGCAATCTGGAACAGCCAGGTGCGAAAACTCGCCCGGCCTTGTGGCTGGGTGGTGCTGCGAATCAGGCTGAGCCAAGTGTCTTGGAACACTTCTTCGGCCAGTTCGGCCTTGTTGCTCAAGGACACCAGGAAACGGTAGAGCCCTTGCCGATGGCGGGCGTAGAGGACTTCGAAAGAAGCCCCATCGCCATTGCGGTAGCGGGCCAGCAGCGATTCGTCGCTGGGAGAATCAAGCGCAGCGGGCATGTGGGGGACGAACTCCTTTCGATGTAGAACACGGTCTTGCAGATTGCAGAGGACTCTGTGGGAGCAGGGCTTGCCCGCGAAGGCGGCGTGTCAGGCGAAACTGCTGTGCCTGAAACGCCGCCTTCGCAGGCAAGCCAGCTCCCACATTTTGGTCCTCGTTGTGCTCGGGATCAGCGCTTGGCCGCGGGCTCGAGGCTCTGGGCCAGTTCCACCAACTGCACGAACTCGGCACGCAGCCCGAACGGGTCATCACCACGGGCCGAGCGCGCCAATTGCGCAGTGTCCTTCAAGCTCATCGTCCCAGTGTAACGCCCATCACCCTTGAGCTGCTGGGCGAAGGCCGCCACGGCAGCCGAGAAACGCAGGTCATCGCTGGCCTTGTGTTCGTCCTGCACGCCCGCAATCGGATGCTCGATCAATCGACTGCTACCGCCCTCAGCGGGTTTGTAGCGTACGCGCAACATCGCCAATTCGCCTGATTTACCCTCCGATTGGGGCGTGCTGGCATAGCGCAGCGGCTCCAACCAGCCCGGTTGGCCTTTCGGGACAATTTCATACAAGGCCGTCACCGTATGCCCGGCGCCGATCTCGCCCGCATCGACCTTGTCGTTGTTGAAATCCTCACGCTTCAACGCGCGGTTCTCATAACCGAGCAGGCGATATTCGCTGACCTGGGCAGGGTTGAACTCCACCTGCAATTTCACGTCCCGCGCCACCACCGCCAGGGTGGAGCTGAGTTGGTCGACCAGGACTTTGCGCGCTTCGAGCAGGTTGTCGATGTAGGCGTAGTTGCCGTCACCAGCATCGGCCAATTGCTCCATCAGGTGTTCATTGTAGTTATCCACACCGAAGCCCAGCGTCGTCAGGGAAACGCCGCTTTTACGCTGGTCCACCGCCATCTGCTTGAGGCTGTCGAAATCACTGACGCCGACGTTGAAGTCGCCATCGGTGGCCAGCAGGATGCGGTTGATGCCTTTGTCGATAAAGCTCTCCCGAGCCATCTGGTAGGCCAGTTCGATACCCGAGGCGCCTGCGGTGGAACCACCGGCGTCGAGTTGGTCGATGGCGTTGCGGATTGTCACCTTGTCGCGCCCCGAAGTGGGCTTGAGCACCACCCGGGATTCGCCGGCATAGACCACCAGGGATACCCGGTCCTGATCGCGCAATTGGTCCACCAGCAATTTCAGCGTGCTCTTGACCAGCGGCAGGCCTTCGCGACGGTCCATGGAACCAGAAACATCCACCAGGAAGACCAGGTTGGCCGGCGCCAGATCCGCCACAGCACGGTCGCTGGCCTTGATGCCGATGCGCAACAAGCGGGTGTGAGGGTTCCACGGCGATGGTGCCACCTCGGTGGTCAAACCAAAGGGTGAACCGTCGGTGGGCAGGGCATAGCTATACGGAAAATAATTGACCATTTCCTCCAGTCGCACGGCACCTTCGGGCGGCAGGCTGCCTTGATTGAGCAAACGTCGCACATTGGCATAGCTGCCGGTGTCGACATCCACGCTGAAGGTCGAGACCGGCGTTTCGGCGACGCTATGGATGGGGTTGTCCGGCAGTTTTTCGTACTGCTCGCGCGGCTCAGTGCGGTACCCCCCGGCGAGGGCATCGTTCGCCACGCTCGGGGCGGGCATCAATGTCGGCTTCATCGCCATGCGTTTGACCGCCGACGGGTGCATTTCGACAATCTCGCCTTGCGGCACAACACTGGGCACCACGGCTACCGGTTCGGACGGCTTGGCAGCCTCCCGGGAAGACAACCCACAACCGGCCAACGCCACCAGCAAAGTCACGGCGAAGCCTTGGGCAGCAGGACGCATAAAGGGAAGTGGACGGGACATGGGCTGAACCTCGTGAATGAATGATCCGTTCACAGAGTCAGACGCAGGGCGCATGGGGTTCGGGTTAACGACCAAAAGATTTTTTTGATGTGCTGAAAAGACTGCGCCGGCCACCCCAGAGTGGCCAGGCCGTTACCGCGATTGGAGCAATCGCCAGCACGTTGCAGCAGGCATTGTTAGCGGGACGGAATGCCCCGCAGATCATCGGCGATGAATCCGCTCAAATGACTGGTGTAATAGTCTTCGACATCGGAGTTGCCTCTGTTCGTCAGCGCCCCCGTCATGCCTTTCAGAACCTCAAGTTGCCCGATCGCCCCACCCGGCATCAGCCCCTGGCGGGCCTGGGCAAAGTGCAGCACTTCGACACCGGCCTTCTTCACCTTGACCTGATAATTGAAATCGACACTGGCCAGGTACGTACCGTCGGCGACGATCTTGTTCATGAAACCACCTTGGGTGTCTTGAATACGGCGCGCATAGACGGCGTTGATGTCCAGCAGATAGTCAGCGGTTTCCTTGCTGGAGGCATAACGATTGCCGTCGAGCAGGCGGACGATCAGGTCGGTGTGTAACTGGTCACGGACTTTTTCGTCGGGCAGGAAGCGTTCGTTTTTGCCGACGACTTCAACGTTGAACGTGTCGATCCAATAGGTGGCGGTCTCGGGGATCGCCACTGGCGCAGGGGAAATGTAGTAATCAGGCTTGGAAGCACAACCTGCCATAAGGCAGAGGGCCAGCAACAGGGTAAAAACTCGCATGTTTGAATTCGTCCTTGAGAGGTAGCGGCATAATGGCGGCTGCATTCTACGGCGTTTGAACACGCGCTCAAGTTGTTTGGCCCTGAGGAAGTGCGGTCCCGTCTCACTCGATCCCAATGTCCACTACCGTTTTCCCCGCCCCACGCCCCTCGGCCACCTGGGCAAAGGCCTCATTGACTTGCTCCAGGCCAAACCGGCGCTGATCCAGCTTGATCCGCAGCTGCCCTGACTCAACCAGAGCGGCGGCCTCCCGCAAGATCTGACCATGATGCTCGCGCCCCTTGCCCGTCAGCAGCGGCATCAACGTAAAAACTCCGGAATAGCTCGCCCCGCGGAATGACAACGGCGCGAGGCTGTGTTGGCTCCAGCCGAGGCAACTGAGCACATGGCCGGTGTAGGTCTTTACCGCGTTGAAGGACGCATCCAGGGTCGGGCCGCCCACGGTGTCGTAGACGATGTCGAAGCCTTCGCCATCGGTGTACAGGCCCACGTAGCTGTCGGTGTCCTGGGTCCGGTAGTCGATGGCTGACGCGCCCAGTTCGCGGATGAAATCCAGGCTGTTGGCCGAGCCCGTGGCGTAGACCTCGGCGCCCCGGGCCTTGGCGATTTGCACGGCCATTTGACCGACACCGCCCGCCCCACCATGTATCAACACCTGTTGCCCGGCCCGGACGTTGGCGCGATCGACCAAGCCTTCCCAGGCCGTGATGAAGGCCAGCGGCAAGGCGGCCGCTTCGCGCATGCTCAGTGAGCGGGGCTTGGGCGCAATCAGGCGGGCATCGACCGCGATGTATTCGGCCAGCGCGCCTTGGGCCCCGCCGATCCCGCCGGCCATACCGAACACCTCGTCGCCAGGCGCAAAGTCATTCACGCCCTCTCCCCGTTCAACCACCGTCCCGGCCAGGTCAATCCCCAATACGGCGGGCAGCGGCTGGCGTGCGTGGGCACCGCCTCCCGCCGCGATCTTGGTGTCCAGCGGGTTGATTCCGGCGGCATGCACCTTGATCAATACCTGGCCTTTGCCGGGAATGGGCCGGGAGATGGAACGGACAATCAGCGCAGCCTGAGCGGTTTCGGCAACGGCGGCGGACATGGTGTTGTTCATGACGGTAAACCTCCAATGAGTGGGCAGGTTCATAGTGCGAGGGAAGACGCATTCCGATAAGTGAGCAACAATGGATAGGATTTATTCCAGACAGAGGCTAAATCCTGATGGATCTGTTCGACGCAATGCAGGTGTTCGTGCGGGTGGTGGAGCGCGGCTCGTTCTCGGCCGTCGCCAGGGAACTGAACCTGGGCCAACCGGCGGTGAGCAAACAGATCCGCGCGTTGGAGCAACACCTGGGCGGGGCGCTGTTTGCCCGCAGCACCCGCCATCTCGCGCTGACCGATCAGGGGCAGCGCTTCTACGCCGAAAGCAAGGACATACTCGCCAGCCTGGACGCGGCACGGCTCAGTTTCGCCAGTGGGCAGGAACAGATCGCCGGCCTTCTGCGCGTGGCAGCGCCCGTCAGTTTCGGCCGCTTGTGCATTGCGCCGTTGGTGGGCGAGTTTCTCGCGCGTCACCCACAGCTTCGGATCGACTTGAGGCTAAGCGATCAGAACGAGGATGTGTTGAAGGAGAACATCGACCTGGCCATTCGCATCGGCGTGGTAAAAAGCGAAGGGCTGGTAGCGATTTCCCTCGGCGACAGCCCGCGCCGGGTGTACGCCTCCCCCGCCTATCTGCAACAGCATGGCAAGCCCCTCGCACCGGCTGACCTGGTCGGCCATAACTGTTTGGCGTTCACGCTGCTGGAGCACTACGACGTCTGGCGGTTCGACCAGGATGGCCGACAGCACAGCGTCACGATCAAGGGCAACGTTACCTGCAACAGCAGCGAGGCAATCCGGGAAATGGTGCTGTCGGGGCTGGGCGTTTCGCTGTCACCGCAGTGGTTGTTCGCTGCCGATATTCGCCAGGGAACCGTCTGCACCGTGCTTGCCGATTACCAGCCGCTGGCGCTTCCCGTCAGCGCCGTGTTCAGTCACGATCGACGCCGCTCGGCACGCACCCGGGCCTTTGTGGATTTTTTGCGCGAGCGTCTTTGAACAGCCGGATCAGGATCCACAGGCCAATGACGGTTGCGCAGCTTTCCCATGGCGCCCTGGAAAATACGCCGCCGCAGCCACGCCCACCGCGCCCATCACCCCGCAATAGGCCACGCACACCCATGGGCTCCACGGCACCAGTGCTATCAGCATCAGCGGTGTCATGCTGGCCCACAGGGCATAGGCGATGTTGTAGGTGAGCGAGATACCGGACACGCGGATCTTCGGTGGGAACAGGCTGACCATCACCGAAGGCACCGCACCGACCACGCCGCAACCCAGTCCGGCCACGGCGTAGGCCAGGCCCAGCCAGGCGCTGCCGCTGATCAGGCTGGCGTAGAGCACGGCAATGCCCACAGGCAGCAGCAGGCTGTAGAGCATGACGGTGCGCCAGGCGCCGATGCGGTCGACGATGAGGCCGGCCAGGACGCAGCCGATGTTCAGGAACACGATGCCCAGGCTGCTCAGGGCGAAGGTGTGGCTGGCGGTCATGCCGAAGCTTTTCTGCATCACGGTCGGGGTGATGACCACGAACACCACCACGGCAGAAGTCAGCACGCAGGTCAGGATGGCGGCGGGCAGCAACGCCTGGCGGTGGTCGCGCAGGACCGTGCGCAGCGGCAGTTCCGCAGCACCTTCGCGATTGGCTTGCAGGGCCATGAAGATCGGCGTTTCGCTCAGCCAACGACGCAGCCAGACGCCGATCACGCCAAAAACGCCCCCTAGCAGGAACGGCAGGCGCCAGGCGTAATCGAGAATCTCTGCCGGTGTGTAGATCCGCGCCAGCGCTGTTGCGGTCAAGGCGCCCAGCAAGTAGCCGAAGGTCAGGCCGGCCTGGAGGAAACCCAGGGCATAGCCGCGATGATGCAGCGGCGCATGTTCAGCCACGAACACCCAGGCGCTGGGCACCTCGCCGCCCACCGCCGCACCCTGGAGGATACGCAGCGCCAGCAACAGCAACGGTGCGAAATAACCGATTTGCGCGTAGGTCGGCATCACGCCGATGAGCAGGCACGGCAAGGCCATCATCAGGATGCTCAGGCTGAACACGCGCTTGCGCCCCAGGCGATCAGCGAAGTGCGCCATGAGAATGCCGCCCAGGGGCCGGGCCAGGTAGCCGGTGGCGAAAATCCCGAAGCTTTGCAGCAAGCGCAGCCAATCGGGCATTTCCGGCGGAAAGAACAACTGGCTGAGGGTCAGGGCGAAGAAGACGAAGATGATGAAATCGTAGATCTCCAGCGCGCCTCCCAAGGCGGCCAGGCCCAGGGTCTTGTAATCGGATCGGCTGAATCGGTCACCGGGTAGAACAGGGGTGGCAGTCATAGGCAGATTTGAACGATAAGTTTGAGAGAGGGCGACGGCTCAGTCGTCGCGATCATTAATCACCGGTTCAACCGGTGGCTGGCCTGGCTCGGCGTCTTCGGCCTCGTCGGCAGGCAGGAAATCCTTGCGGCTCTGGGCGATGGCCCGGCGCATCTCGTCGCCCTTGGTGGGGCAGTTCAGGAGGCGGGCGATGCCGTCGGGTTTCTGCGTCATCGCCATCCTCCGGCATGAGTGAACAGGGACTCGATAGTGCTCGCTTTTGGCGCGTGATGCCAATGTTGTGTCGGAGCGTCAGCGCCATTGTGGGGGGCTGCGTCGCAGCCCAGTGGGAGCAAGCTCCCTCGCCACAGGGGTTTGTGCTGTTCGGGTCAGCGGTGGTAGCGGCGCACTACGCTGCTGTTGCGCAGGACGTGACCTTTGATTTTTTCCATCAGTTGGGCGCGTGTGAGGTCGGCGGGCAGGGCTTCCGGCGGCAGGTCCAGGGCGAAAAGCTGGATCAGGTAGTGGTGAGCGCTGTCGCCGACAGGCGGGCAAGGACCGATGTAGCCGTGAGTGTTCTTGCTGTTGATACCGCTCATGCCCTCCAACGAGGACTTGGTGCCGGCACCCGCCGGAATCTGCCGCGTGGAGGCCTTGATGCCGTAGTGGATCCAGTGGTCGACACCTTGGCCCCTTTGGCCGTCCGGGTCCAACATGACGATGGCGTAGCTGAGGGTGCCGGGCGGGCCGGCGTTCCAGCTCAAGGCTGGAGAAATGTTCTTGCCACCACAGGTGTTGGCATCACTGGCTGCTGCCGCCGTGAAGAGGCGGTCGTCCGACACGCCGGGGATGCTGAGGGTAAAACGCTCCTCGGCCTGGACAGCCCCTTGTGCGCACAGCACCAGGGCGACGGCCGCCAGCCAAGGGGAGAGAGAGTTCAATCGGGTCATACCGGGGCACCTTGTGCGTGTCTGGCCATGGACGGCCTGCGAACTATAGCCGCAGCTTCGCCAAGGTTGCAGTGACAATTATGCTGAAACTCGTTCCGGCCCTGCGACTCCAAAGGGAAACGCCTGCCGGAGAATGACCATGTCTCTGCATCAAGTCGCCCGTTTCGCCGACGTTCGTGAAGACCGCGGCCTCGAAGTCAAAATCGACGACACATCCATCCTGCTGTTGCGCTCCGGCGATCAGGTGCGCGCCTTCCAGGGCAAATGCCCGCATGCCGGCGCACCACTGGCCAAGGGCGCGGTGTGCCACGGAAGGCTGATTTGCCCGTGGCACAAGGCCGCGTTCCGGGCTGAGGACGGCGCCCTGTGCGAACCGCCGGCCCTCGACAGCCTGGCGCGCTATCACGTCGAGGTGCGGGAGGGTGACGTCTGGGTCGACGATCAACCACTGCCAACCGATAAAGTCCCGCCGGCCGATGACGCGCGCACGTTTGTCATCATCGGCGCCGGTGCTGCCGGCACGGCTTGCGCGGCGGCGTTGCGCGAGAAAGGTTTTGGCGGGCGAATCCTGATGATCGACCGCGAAGCCGAAGCCGGCTACGACCGTACGGTGCTGAGCAAGTATGTGTTGGCCGGCGACATGGCGGTCAACGAGACGTCGCCGCTGCGCGATGAAACTTATTTCACCCAGCAACGCATCGAAAGGCTTCACGGCGAGGTCACCCATTTGGACCCCGACGCTCGGCACATCCAACTCGCCGATGGCCGAAGCCTGGACTACGACGCCGCGCTCATCGCCACTGGCGGCGTACCCAAGATGCCAGCGTTGCCCGGCATCGATTTGCCGCAAGTCTTCGTGCTGCGTTCGATCGCCCACGCCCGGCAGATTCTCGACACCGTCCGGCCAGGGCAACAGGCGGTGATCATCGGCGACAGTTTCATCGCCATGGAGGTCGCCTCGTCCCTGCGCAAGCGCGAGCTGAACGTTACGGTCCTGGCCCGGCATCCGGTGCCGTTCGCCGCACAATTGAGCGAGAGCGTCGGCCAGGCCATCCTGGCCCGACACCGGGCCAATGGTGTGGTGTACCGCACCGACAGCGAAGCGGCGCAGATCGAGGGCGCGGGCAAGGTCGAAGCCGTGGTACTGGACAACGGCCAGCGCGTTGCCGCGGACCTGGTGATCATCGGCGTCGGCGTGCGCCCGGCCACCGAGCCCTTCGCCGCATTGCCAAGGGAACAGGACCAGTCACTGTCCGTTGACGCGGGCATGCGAGTGACTGATGGCTTATGGGCCGTCGGCGATATCGCGACCTTCCCTCTGAACGGCCAGCCCCAGCGCATCGAGCATTGGCGCCTGGCCCAGCAACAGGCGCGCATTGCCGCTGCGAACATGCTCGGCGGCGACGAGCACTATCTGGACGTGCCGTTTTTCTGGACCTATCACTTCGGCAAACGCTACGACTATCTTGGCCACGCCGAGCACTGGGACGAAGTGGAATTCAAGGGCACGCCCGAGCATCCGCCCTTTATTGCCCTGCTGGGCAAGGACGGCCTCGTTGCCGCCGCAGTGGCCTGTGATGAAGGCCGGGCCATGGCGGCGTTGGCCCAGCGCATGAAACAACCATTGCCGGTGGACGAGGCATGGCGGCTGATCCGGGATTTTTCGTCCTAGCCCCAAATCCCCTGTGGGAGCGAGCTTGCTCGCGATAGCGCCGGCGCGGCTTGCATCAATGCACGGACTGATCCGCCGGCAAATGGATAACCCGTGGCCGCTCCATTGGCGCCAGGGGCGGTGGCTGCAAGTCGGGGCTGAGCAAGTGGAAGTGCGGTACGACGTGGCTGATGTCGCCGTCCTGGTTGTTGTGAATAGTCTTCGAGCCTGGCTGGCGCAGCGTGTCCAGGCGTTCGTCGGTCAACTTGAAACTGGCGCTCAAGCCCTGGTCATTCACGACCGGGGCCGGCGACCGGCGCTGAGCGAAGCCGCGACTTTTGCGCTGTTGGTAACGTGCCCAGGTAATCAACAGCACCGCGTTGACCAAGGCGATCCAGCCATAGACCTGCAAGGTCCCCAGGGTATCGAATAGAGACCCACCCGGGCGCGGACCGGCCTGGCTCGCGAACAGCGGCCACAGCCCATTGACCAGCAGGTACAACAGCCCCACCCACGCCAGCACGGTGAAAAACGCATCGATGACCACCAGAAAAGGCCGTTGCCGGGTCCTGATAATTTTCATCGGATCACTTCCTCTTCCTGATCATCGAACGGTTTGATACCGCGATCCGGACTGATCCAGCGCGCACGCTTCTGATGCTGCCCGAACAGCACTTTTGGAAAACTCACCAGGGTGGTGAAGAGGCTGATCAGCCAGAACACCAACGGATACCAGACCACCCAGAACATGATGTGCCACAGGCCTTTTTCGTACCGCCGATCAATCAGGATGCTCACCGCGAATTGCAGCAGGCACACCACCGCCAGCAACAACCCGGTGAAGGCTGGCGGCATGAGGTGATCGACCGCGATGGCCGCCGGCATTTCGACGAATTTGCCGACACCCCAGAAAATCACCGACAGCAGGAACGTGAACGCCCAGCCGGTGGACAGGCAATATTCGAACAACAGCGGCCACAGGTAGCGGTGGCGGTATTGCCAGATGCCACGGATGTTCTTGAACAACACCTCGGCGCCACCCTGGGCCCAGCGCAGCCGTTGCCGCCACAGGCCGCGCAGGGTTTCGGGCATGAGGATCCAGCACAACGCGCGCGGCTCGTAGAAGATGCTCCAGTGATCCAGTTGCAGCTTCCAACTGATGTCGATGTCTTCGGTGATCATGTCCGGGCTCCAGTAGCCAACCCGGTGCAGGGCGGTGCGCCGGAACGCGACGATCACGCCGGACACGGTGAAGATCCGCCCGAACACCCGTTGGGTGCGCTTGATCAGGCCGATGATCGAGGAGAACTCGCCAACCTGGACCCGGCCTATCAGAGTCGAGCGGGTACGGATTCGCGGGTTGCCGGTCACCGCGCCGAGGCGGGCGTTGTCCAGCATAGGCGCCACCAGGTAGGCACAGGTGTTCGGCGCCAGCAGCGCGTCACCGTCGATGCACACCAGGTATTCGCTGCGCGCCGCGATGGCGCCCATGCGCAGGGCCACGGCCTTGCCCTGGTTCTCTGCCAGGTGCAACACGCGCAGGCGCGGGTCTTCAGCCGCCAACTGATCGAGCATCTGGGCTGTGTTGTCCTTCGAGCCGTCGTTGATGGCGATGACTTCGATGTTCGGGTAATGCTGGCCCAGCGCCGCGTGAATGGTGTCGGCGACGTTGTCGCCTTCGTTGAAGCATGGAATCAGGATGCTGATCAGCGGCTCGCCGGCCAAGGGCGGTGGCAAGGTGTCGTCCTTCCACGGCCAGTGGCGCTCCCAGTGCAGCCAGAAATACAGGCCGCCGGCGATCCACAGCCCGGACATGAACAGCGGGTAAAAAAACACGAAGTCCATCAGGAATTGCCCGGTGACCAGGAAGATCAGGCCCAGGGGCACCCCAAGGACGATCGCCAGCACCAGCAGAGCGAGCAGTCTGTCGAGCATGTCAAGGATTCCACTTGTTGGAGAGCGCCGGCCGCACGGTTTTCACAGCGGGCTGGTCTTCGATGAAGTTGTCCGGGTAGTAGCCGAAACTGGTCACGCCTTTGCGCTTGAGGCGCCCCATCCAGTCGGCCAGTTGTTCGCCGTCGATGTCGCTGACCGGCTTGCTGTGCCAGTCCCGGGCCTGCAATTCGAACACCGTGCGCTTGAGCGCGCCGGGGCGAGCCTTGACGGTGTCCACCAGGCGCTCGAGCCAGGGGCCGGATTGCTGGAGGGTCTGCTTTTCCATCAGCGGCATGGCCATCGGCGCCGTCCAGTCATAGGCGCCGAGGAAGTCGTCGAGGTTCTGGGCGAACCAGGCTTCGCTTTCCGGATTGAGCATCGGTTCGGCAAAGATATTGCGCGCGGTGCGCACCTGCGGGCCACGAATCGCCCGGACCTTGGCGGTCAGCTCATGGGTGAAGTCGATCAGGTAGCGGCTCTTGAAGCGGGTCCAGCGTTGCATCGCTGCAGGATCGGCCCGCAGGGCGGCGATGGACGTCGGCAGGCCGTGGGCGGCATAGACCTTCAGGGCTGCGGGGCTGGCATCCTCGAAGTCGGAGAACACCGCGTCGTCATGGTACAAAACGCCGTCCACCGAGCTCATCCGCGCCAGGTCTTGGTAGATCTCGCCGATGACCTTGCGCACGTTCGGGTCGAACGGCGACAAACGCACGTACTGGTCCGGGGCAACGCCAGTCTTGCCGGTTTCCGGATCCCAGCGCTGTACCCGCGAAAGCTTCGCGTCCAGGGCAAAACTGAGCACCGGCATCCAGGCATAGACCTTGGCGTTGGCCCGGGTGCGCAACTGCCATGCAACCCGGTCGAACAGGTCGGCGCGTACCGGCAGGTGACGGTTGGGGAAGTACAACGAATGCACGAGGCCGTCGCCTTTCGGGTCGGCGAAGGCTTGCAGGAATACCGTATTGGCGCCCAGGTCGGAAATGCGCTGGACCAGTTGGCCGACATTGGCTTCCTGCTGCACCGGGTCCGGGTCGTAGACGTAATCCAGGTCGACATGCACTACGCGCATCGGGTCAATCGTCTGCACGGACACGATGCTTTCGGCGAAATGGGCGCCATCCGGATCGGACGCCACCAGGAAGCGTGGGCCGCTCATCAGGTTGTCCAGGCTGTCGAGACCGTCTTCCAGGGTCAGGGCCAGTTGATAGCCCTCGCTGCCAATCACCTGCAACGCCGTGCCGTCAGCTTCACCGTAAGGCCAGACCCAGACGCGCGGGCTGTAGCCGGTGACCTTGCGAATTTTCTCGGAAATGGCCGCCACGTCCTTGCGCAGGCGAGCCTGGAAATCGGCCTCGGTCTCATAACGACCGGTGACGGGGTCGTAGCGCCGGGTGGTCGCGGCAGGTTGCTGGTTGCCTTGCGGGTTGGCGAGCACGCCTTTGTGGTTGGCGTCGGTGTGGGCAGCGATTTCCACCAGGCCCGATTTGGAAACCTCGCGAATCTGCTCCCAGGTCAGGAACTCGGAACGCTTGCGCGGCACCCCGGCGAAATCCACCGTTTGATTCAGCGGCGTATCCACCCAACTGCCGACCGGGGCGAGGATCGCCGGCCAGTTATAGGCACGCAGGATGGGCATGACGCGGGTGTAGAAGCTTGCGTAGCCGTCGTCGAAACTCAGCAGCACTGCGCGCGGCGGCAGCTCCGGCCCGCCGTTGCGGGCGGTGATGATCTGGTCCACCGTGACCGGCTGATAGTTGTTTTCCCGCAGCCACGCCAATTGTTCGATCAGGCGTTCGGTGCGCACGGCCACCAGCGCCTGGTCCGGGTCACGGTCATCGACATCGTGGTAGGCGATGCCGAGCACATGGTTCTTCGGCCACGGGGCGTCATTGGCCGCCAGCGGGCGCTGCGAGGGCGGCGTGAACGCCGGGGCTTGCTGGGCACAAGCGCTGATCAGCAAGACCCCCAGCAGAAGGATGAATCGCGAAATGACAGGCATCTTCAAACTCTTCTAGAAGCGATAAGTGAGGTCGACAAGCAGGCGCAGATCGCTTTCGCGATCGCCGTCGTAGGGGCGGTTGAGCCAGCTCAGCGCGGCGCCGGCCTCCAGCACGTCGTTCCAGATGAAACGCTGGCCGTAGCTGAGCAATCCCACGGCGGCAGTGCTGTAATCGCGCTGGCTGTAGGTACCGGCACCGACCTGGAACTGCTGGCTCCACGTGGTCTCGTAGCGGCGGTGCAACACGTGATTGACGCTCACGGTCGGCATGACGCTGAAGTCCGATTTCGGATTGAAATAAGGCACTTCGTTGGAACCGCTGTTGCGGCTGGCCCCCACTTCCAGCCCCAGCTCCACTTGCACGCGCGGCGTGCTGTAGATGCCTTCGCGACCGGTCAGCTGGGTTTCGAGGCGGTTGTTGCCATCGCTGAAATGGGACGGGGTGACAGCCAGTCGCCACTCGCGGCTTTCATTGGCCCGCCAGCGTAGGAAACCGCTACCGCCGTTAGAGCGAATGCCGCTGTTGAGCGCCCGCAACGGGGTATTGGCCGAGAGATAATCCAGGCTCCCGCCGTACTGCCAGTGATCGTCGATGTCCCGGGCCACGGCCAGGCGCGCGCCCTGCTTGTCGCCGGAGCCATAGGAATGATTGGAGACCTCGGCCTCCAAGGTCATGTCCCGGGTGCGACGTTCCACGCCCAGGCGCTGCCAGCGGTGGTGGCCGGTGCCTTCCTCGAAATCACCGGTGGCGTAGCCGGCACCGCCGAACAGTCGCCAGTCTTCATCGATGGGCGGACTGTAGAGCAGCGTCTCGATACCAAAATCCCGGCTGCCAGTGACGGCACCGGCGTCACCGTTGCCACCGCCATAGCTCTTGCCGGTGTAGGCCTCGATGCGCAGTTCGGCCATGTCGTGTACGTCGCGCTGGCGTTGCAGGCGTTTGACATGGGCGTTTTCCGGATAGCGGGCGACCACGTCGTCGGTGAGTGCATCCATCTGCCGCCATTCCTGCAAATCCATGGCTGCGCGGGCCTGGGCGATTTCCAGGTCACGGTTGCGCGGGATCGTGGCCTCGACTTCCTTGAGCAGGTTTTCCGAACGACGCGGCCAGTCACGGGCCTGGTACAGATCGGCCTGGGCCAGACGCATGCCGGTGTTGCCGGGGCCTTGGTTGACCAGGGTGTCCAGGCGCGCTTCGGCAGAAGGCAGGTCGGCGCCATAAGTGCCAGCCTGGGCGGCGAGTTGCTGGGCATCCATCCATTCATCGTTGGGGTTGCCGATCGGCAGGCCCTTGAGTTCGATGCGCGGGCGCTGGGCTTTCGCCATGTCTTCGGCCAGTGCGCGGGCTTCTTCGGATTTTTCACTTTCCAGCAACGCATAGTAGAGCGCGGTGCTGTCCTCAAAGCGCTCCGCAGGATCGGCATCCGGCGCCGCGAGTACCTGGCGGTACAGCTCGACGGCGATTTCCGGCTCACGCTGCTCCAGATAGGAAGAAGCCACCCAACGCAGGGCATACGTGGGAATGCTCACACCCTCGGCGATCAGCTTCTGGTATTCGGCAATCACTTCAGCCCGACGGGCGCGGGCATTGAGGGCGCCCATGCGATCGATGCGCCAACGGAGTACGTCGTCATGGGCCTCGGCCACCGGGGTCCAGGTGGCGAGCAACTTGTCGTAGTCGGCCAGGGCGCGGTCGGCAATGACGAAGCGCTCCTGTTCGCTGCGGCTGGTCATGTCCGCCAGGCGCACCCGCTCGGCGGCCACGTCACCCTCCAGGCGGCGCTGCACGCCACGGTCGATCAACCCCGGCTGCAGACGCGCCAGACGCAGCGCCGGCTCGGGCAGCCGAGCGCGTTGCAGGGCGTAGATGTATTCGCGTGCAATCTCTGGGCTGTTGCCCGCGCGGGTGAAGGCCTGGTCGTATTCGAACAGCGCTTCGTGGGGGTTGTTGGCGCGGGTCAGGGCATAACCCAGTGCCAGTCGACGCATCGGATCTGTCGGTTTGGCGGCGACCATGGCCTTGGCACGGGTGACGGCTTCGTCGGGCTGACCGCTATCGGCCTGGGTCAAGGCCAAGCCGAGTTGCAGGTCGGGGTTCTGGGGATCGATCACCAAGGCCTGGCGGTACAGCTCGGCCGCCGAATCCCAACGCTTGAGGTTTCGATAGGCTCGAGCCGCAGCGGTCAGCGCCTGGACAGGCAACGCTCGATGGCGGCCCTGGGTCTCATAGACCGTCACCACCTCGGCGTCGAGGCCGGCCCAACTGGCGATCTGCAGGTGGTCGCTGATCTGCGCAGTGCTGGCCTGGCCAGCCGGCACCTGGCGCAACGCAGCCAGCGCAGGCGTGTAATGGCCTGCACGGGCATCGAGCACCATCTGGTCATAGGCGGTATCGGCAAACGCCAGCATCGGCCAGCACAGTTGGCTGCACAGCGCTACGCGAAACAACGGGCGCAAACCACGTTGAATAAAAGGACCCACAGTACGCGGCATTCGTCAGCATCCTTACATGGCCAGCCGGGTCGCAGTGCCCCCTTGCCCATCAAACAGGAAGCCGGATCAAAGGAATCCAGCCAAGCTCTAATGGGCCTAGTCTTGCACTCTCAGTCGGGTCATCTTCAGGAACGCCACAATTCTTCAGAATCGCTACAGATTTCGGCGCAGGACTGATCGATAGGCGTAAAAAAACCCGGCCCATGCGTCATGCACGGGCCGGGTTTGGGGTGTTGCCGAACGCGTTACTGGACGGCGACGCCACCACCCAGCTTGCTCATCACGAATGCCGTGAATTGCTCAACGGTCATCTTCTGGCCGTTGAAATCGACCTGATTGTTGGCGTAGTGCAGCTTGGTGACAACATCGTTGCCTTCAAGCGTTGCCAGTTCCGAACCGACCGCCATGGCGCTGAACATATCGCTGGTGGCAGTGGCCTGATCGGCGATCAACTTGGCATCGGTCTGGCCTTCCATCTGTGCCTGCACGGTCATCAGGTCAACCAGCATCGGCTTGGAAACCTTGATGTTGAAATCCAGCAGGGCGAGCAACTGACGGCCCAACTCATCCGGTGGCAGGTCCATGGACTGCGGCTTGGCCAGATCAACGATCAGGCTGGCACGGCTTTCACCGTTGGCAGTGTTGAAGGACAGGTTTTCCAACGCCACTTGCGGGGCGCCGGCCAGGAGTTTCTCCAAGTCGGCCTTAACCTGTGCTTCTTCAGCTTCGGTCAGGCTCAGCTCTGGCGCCGGCTCACCGGCTGCAGCGGCCTCGGCGGCAGCTTTTTCGTAAGGTTGCAGCTTGGTCTGGTAAATCTGCATCAGCGACATGGTGGCCGGGATGTCCAGATTCTTCAGGCTGACAGCCATCTGCGCCGAACCAATGGTCTTGTCGTTGAACGACAACTCACCGATCTTGTAATCGGCGCGCCCCGAAGCGCTGGTGCCGCTCTCGGTGCTGCTGTTCTTCATCTCGAAATTTTTCAAGCCCAGCACCGACTTCGGCTCACCAAAAGTGGCCTTGGTGCTGCTCATCAGCAGGGTGTTGTCACCCATGTAGTAACCGTAGGAGCTTTTGCTCAGGTTACTGGCCAATGTCAGGCCGTTCAGCTCAACCTGCACCGGAGTCTGGTCTTCGGCAACGGTGGTCAGCTTGAAGCTGTCCATGTAGCCGTCGGCCTTGACCTTCTGTCCCTGGGCGCTGGCAGCCAGGTCGATCTTAAGACCGGAGAAGGTGAGCTGGGATTGCTCATCCAGCTTGGTATCCACGGGCAGCAGCTCGTAGGTGCCATTGATGGATTGGTCGTAACCCAGGTTGACCACACCTTTGAGCGGCGATTGGTCCTTGGTGGCGGCGAACCACTTGTCAGTCAGCGGATTGCGCTCAAGGGCAGTGTGACTGGTGGCCATGACTGGCAGCCATTTGAGCGTTATCAGGCGCGAAAATGGCAGTGGGCCGTGTTCGATCTGGTCGACGAAGAGCAGCTCAACCGGCTCGCCGCCGAAGATCTCGCCCTCGCCCTTGAGGCGGTAGTGGGCGGTGCTGCTGAACGTTCCACGGTCCATGGAAACCAGCTCCAGGGTGGCCGTGCTGTTAGACCCGGCCAAGGCTGTCTGCATCTGCTTGTTGCTATCGGCGATAGCGTTCGTCAACACGCCTTCGAGTTTGGTCCCGGTGTACCAGGCGCCGCCCGCGCTGACAGCACCGACAGCCACAACGATTCCCAGAAGTATGCTTGCTGATTTATTCATGAGTGACCCGATCGATATCCATGGTTGAACAAAGCCGTCGTCTTCCCTGACCCGCAAAGGGTGTGGCTCGACGCCGTAAAAGAGGAGGGGAGATTACCATCAGGCACCCCTGCGGGCCCAATGTTTAAAGGGGTAAAAACGTTTTCTTGCGAGGTAGTCTACGAATATTGGACTTCGATCTCGTCGAGCTGATGGTCGAAAGTCTTGAGGCGGGCCGTCCAGGTGTACACCAGCACTTCGAAATCGCGATTGATCACTGCCGCGCCCGATGATGAGTCTGCGCGTGAATCGCAGAAGTCCAGTTGATAGCGTTCACGGGCCATGGCATTAGCCACGTCACACAACTCTCGGGCGTTGTTGAGCCAATGCCAGCCGTCCTGGGTGACTTGCTTATCCAAGGCAGCGCATTGGGTTTTCAGGGCTTCCAGGCTCTTTTCCAGCGGGGTACCAGTGAGTTCCCCCATGACTTCCTGGAACGTGCGGCCAGGCTGCCAATAACTGCCCCAGAAATAACGGTCAAACACCGTTTCGACACGTCGCAGCGCAACCTTGGTGTCCCAAATCAACACCAGTGTCTTGCCTTGTTCGAGGTGTTTTTTCTTGATGCGCTGACCCTGAAGCGATGCCCAGGCCACGATTGCAATGGATATCACGCCGATCAACGCCGCGGCGCTATCGAGGAATAACAGCGCTTTGTCGATCTGGTGAGTGAGCATGACGCCATAGAAATAAGTGGCCGAAAGCAGTATCAAAGCCGCAATGGCGCACCAGAAGCCGGGAGCATAAGGGTTTTTCATTATTGGAATCCCCATGACCAGTGACGTCGCGGGCCCTTGGTCGCCAAAGCCCGACTATCACAGCATAGCAACGGCATTGGGGGTTTGCCGGGGCATCAGGGGCTTGATCCGATTACCGGCCCAAAACGACAAAACCCCTGGCTGCTGATGCAGACAGGGGTTCTGGGAATTCAATCTTGACGATGACCTACTCTCACATGGGGAAACCCCACACTACCATCGGCGATGCATCGTTTCACTGCTGAGTTCGGGATGGGATCAGGTGGTTCCAATGCTCTATGGTCGTCAAGAAA